>Ga0209023_10000770_pt1 | contig 45824 bp, 44 predicted proteins | sample LakOneMetagenome_FD_187468 | JGI IMG/M metagenome (GOLD analysis project Ga0209023, IMG submission 187468) | Freshwater and sediment microbial communities from Lake Erie, Canada (SPAdes) (version 2) | ecosystem: Environmental > Aquatic > Freshwater > Lentic | place: Lake Erie, Canada...
ACACAATGAGAGATTGTTTGGGTGGAATGGCTGTAGCCGGTGGAAAAATAAAAGAAGTAGGTACTGTTCATTGGAACAGCCCTAATACAGGTGCAACGAATAGCAGTGGTTTTACAGCCCTCGGTGGCGGCTTTAGATACCCTTCTGGTGTTTTTGGTGATATCGGCGGGAGTGGCAGGTGGTGGAGTCCGGAATCATTTAACACTACACATGGAATGTGTGCTAACGTATATTACAATACTTCAGATTTATGGAGTTCAGTTGCAAGTGAAAAAGCTATCGGCCAGTATATTCGTTGTGTTAAAAATTAGATTCATACTCTGAGATGTATACAAACTGTAGCAAGTATTCCCGTTTCTTTTGTCAGCAAAAGAGTTGATTGCGAATTTCAAAAAAGAATACAACATAGAATAAAATGACCTCCCCCCAAAAAACTGATCCATTCTAAATTGGAAAAAACGGGCAATTATTCATAACTTAAAAAATGAAAATTGCGTATGAAAAAGACAAAATTCACAGAAGCACAAATCGTATTTGCTCTGCGCCAGGCAGAGAACGGCGTTAAGGTAGAAGAAGTCTGCCGCAAGCTGGGTATTAGTGATGCCACTTTCTACAACTGGAAGAAAAAGTATGGGAGTTTGGGCGTAACCGAATTGCGAAAGCTAAAACAGCTCGAAGAAGAGAACAGCCGGCTTAAGCAGATCGTTGCTGACCTGAGCCTGGACAAACAAATGTTGCAGGACGTGTTAAAAAAAAATGTCTGAAGCTGAAGCAGCTTAGAGCCCTTGCGTTGAACTTGATTGACAATTACAGGATATCCGATCGCAGAGCATGTATGCTGGTTAATGTTGGCCGAAGATCTTTAAGGTATAACTCCCGACGACGTGATGAAGGCCCATTGAGAGAGCGGATAAAAGAGTTGGCAGTTTCAAGGGTACGGTATGGGTCCGAGCGGATCTACATGCTTCTTCGCCGGGAGGGATGGCCAGACAATCATAAGCGTGTACGGCGCATCTATCAGGAAGAAGGCCTGAATCTGAGAAACAAAAGGCCACACAGATCAAAGGCAGCTGCTCATCGGTTTGAACGCCCTGAAGTCTCTAATTTAAACCAATGCTGGTCCATGGATTTTGTACATGATCAGCTCTTTAACAGTCGGAAATTAAGAGCATTAACTATAGTTGATAATTTTAGTCGTTATTGTTATGCAATTGAAGTAAAAACATCGTTCAAGGGAATCAATGTAGCAGAAGTAATGGAATCACTGAAAATGAAATACGGAGTTACGCCACAAAGAATACAAGTGGATAATGGCAGTGAATTTACAAGCAAAGATTTTGATCGCTGGGCACAAACGAATAATGTAACTTTAGATTTCTCAAGGCCAGGAAAATCAACGGATAATCCGTTTATAGAATCATTCAATGGAAGCTTCAGAGACGAATGTTTAAATACCAGTTGGTTTTTGTCATTGGAAGATGCAGCTGAAAAGATTGAAGCCTGGCGAATGGAATACAATTGCTTCAGACCACATAGTTCTCTTAACGGAAAGACACCGGATGAAGTAATGGAACAACATCAAACAATGCCTGAAAATTCTATTTTAGAGTTGTAGCAGAAATGGGAGGAGTTCAATAGCACGAACACATAACAAAAGTATTGGCGCAATACGGGCGGGCGGAAGAAACAAAAAACAGGAATATTGAAAAAGCTTTAAACACTTTACTTTCATACAAAAAATAAAATCGCAACGCACCAAGTCAGGCTCTTTTGCAAGGCATAGGCAACACTCTACGGTTGGACAAGGACCCACATTATAGAACACAGCGGAGATAGGGCGAACGTACAACAGGGGGTTTGCCAAAATAGAGGCGGACGGAGGTTATATTCGGCTTTTTGTAATTCTATTGTGCTTCATATCCAGCTGGGCATTATCTATTTAGCTTTTTGTTATTATCTTCAACTTCAATTTTTCAATCATCATCAGTACCGGTCTGACGGAATACTAATTCCCGTACTTCGGCAAGCCCTGCCCGCAGGTGGCAATTACTAAAACAAATACCTTTTGAAAAAAATAATCCTATATACATTTCTTATAATTTTAATTCTACTTGCAATTTTTGCAATTCAAAACTATCCAGTTTCTTCCGAGGCTAAAGAATTCACGAGATTATCTGACACTGCTAATATTAGAAAAAACCTAGAGCTAATTATTAATACTCCAAAGTACCGAAATCACAAAAATGTTAGCACACTTGATACTGTCGCAGATCGAATAAGACTGGAATTCTTAAACCACACGAATCGGGTTTCTATTCAACCTTATGAAGCAAATGGACAAAGCTATAAAAACATTATTGCATCTTTCGGACCAGAGGATGGAAAAAGAGTTATCGTGGGCGCCCATTATGATGTATGCCGAGAACAGGACGGAGCTGATGATAATGCAAGTGGAGTTGCCGGTATTTTAGAACTAGCCAGACTACTTGAAACCCAAACGCTAAAATACAGAATAGATTTAGTTGCATACACATTAGAAGAGCCCCCCTATTTTAACACAAAGCAGATGGGAAGTTATATACATGCAAAATCATTACATGATGCGAATATACCAGTAAAGGGGATGGTAAGTCTTGAAATGATTGGGTATTATTCTGATAAAGAAAATTCGCAAGGTTATCCCATCGGCATTATGAAATGGATCTACGGAGATAAAGGGAACTTTATTACAATCGTTCAAAAATCTTTTTGTGGTGAATTTGCAAAAGAATTTAAAAATTTATCTTTTAAAAATAATTCTATACCCACGAAATCATTTAGGACTCCCTGGTTCTTGGGAGGGGCAAATCTTTCAGATCATCAGAACTACTGGAAATTTGGGTATAGCGCTGTAATGGTTACAAATACTGCATTTTTCAGGAACCATAACTATCATACGAACTTAGACAAATTAGACGCCTTGAATATCCCAAAAATGGGTTTGGCAATTGATGGTGTTTTTAGATCTCTCATGCGCTTAGAATAAATCACAGTTACGAAACTGTCACCAACAATGGTTTACCGCTGTGGGGGCGGACAACTATCCTTGGTACTTTCAAAATCCCATAAAACATTTCAGAATATTAAAATGAACCCTTAAATTAGCATATTCGAACCATGAAGTGCAAAATAGGGTCAACAGCATGCTATTTTGTTTCACCGGGAAAAATGACTTAATGAAACGCTGATTTTACAGGCCTTTTGAAAGATAGTCAGGACGCTGACGCGGTCACCAGACAAATTTCACTAGATTTCAAATCCCTGTAATTTCACTATTTACAGGGATTTGTATTTTGCCCCGTTAAAAAATTCTCTGGGAGAGAATAATAAACGGATGTCTTCTTAAGACTTATTACCTTTAAAATTCACCCACCCCACGATCAATCATGAAAAAATTTTTCACCAGCCTGTATTTTACCTGCTTAGTACTAAATGTTTGTTTTGCGCAAACAGACAGTATTGCTTATTACATAAAAACATCTGCCATGATACCGATGAGGGATGGCATTAAACTGCATACCGTAATACTAAGCCCGGTTGGTGCCACCAAACCAGTACCGGTATTGTTGCAGCGCACCCCTTATGGTGCCAGCGGCAGCGATACCCACGATGACAGTGCGGTTAGCATGAATGCATTGGGCGCCTATTATGGCAGCATGCTGAAGGAAGGTTATTTTTTAGTGTTCCAGGATATTCGTGGTAAATATAAAAGCGAAGGCAAGATGGAAATTCATCAGCCGCTAATTCATGCCACCCAAAAGGGTGCCGTTGATGAAAGCACCGATACATGGGATACGGTGGATTGGCTTATAAAAAACCTGAAAGGCAATAATGGCAAGGCGGGTATTTTGGGGGTTTCGTACCCCGGCTGGCTGGCACTGGTGGGTGCAGTTGATCCGCACCCGGCATTAAAAGCATCCTCTGAGCAGGCCTGTATGAGCGACCTTTTTTTAGGCGATGATTTTCACCACAACGGTGCTTTCCGTTTAAGTTATGGGATGGAATATACCTACGAAGTGGAATTTGATAAAACCACCGACAGCGATTTTCCCTTCCCTCAATTTGATCTCTACGACTGGTACCTGAACCTGGGCTCCTTAAAAAATGTAAATGAAAAATACTTTCATAATAAAATTCCTACCTGGAATAATTTTGTACAGCATCCGGATTATGATGATTTCTGGCAAAAGAATTCCCCGTTGAATTATGTATCATCTGCACAAATTCCTCAACTGCATGTGGGCGGTTATTACGACCAGGAAGATATCAACGGCCCACAACTGATGTACGGGCACATGGAGAAAAATGATAAGAACAATTATAACCATATTGTTCTTGGGCCATGGAATCATGGGCAGTGGGCAAGAGGCAAGGCTGATAGTTTGGGAAAAATAAGTTTTGGCAGCAATACCGCTTACTGGTTTCAATCATTGCAAAAAAAATGGTTCGACTATTGGCTTAAAGGCATTGGCGATGGTAAGTTTGAAGAAGCTTATTGTTTTCAAACAGGTACCAACCAATGGAAAACATATTCTTCCTGGCCTCCAAAGCAAGCGGTGATACAAAAATTATATACCGCTGCCAACAATACAGCATCTTTAACCAAACCTGCAACAGCAGCGGGTTCTGTATCTTATGTCAGCGATCCTGCAAAACCGGTCCCCTACCGTACACAGCCCATTGAAGCCACGTATGGGCCCGGTAGCAGGTGGCGCCCATGGCAGGTGGAAGACCAGCGTTTTGTTTATTCAAGGCCGGATGTGATCAGTTTTACAATGGATAAATTAACCGACAACATTACTGTAACAGGAAAGATCACTGCGCATCTTTTTGCAAGCACAACCGGCAGCGATGCCGACTGGATCGTAAAACTGGTAGATGTGTATCCTGATTTTGATTCAACAAGTATAACCATGAGTGGTTACCAGTTACCAGTGGCAATGGAAGTATTCCGTGGAAGGTTCCGGAAAAGTTTTTCAAACCCAACTCCCTTAACACCCGGTAAGCCCGAAGAATTTGTGATTGACCTGCACGACATCAACCACACGTTTAAAAAAGGGCATCGTATCATGATACAGGTACAAAGCACCTGGTTCCCGGTCATTGACCGCAATCCACAAAAATATGTACCAAATATTTTTGAAGCAAAGGAATCTGATTTCATTAAAGCAACGCAGACAATTTATTGCAATCAACAATATGCAACATATATTGAGTTGCCCGTTATGAAGGAATAAGGATTCAGTAAATAACACAGCCTCCCACCCAGGCAATGAATCCGCTGCCGGTAATATAAAAACTCTCCAAACGGAGAGTTTTTATATTACTTCTATTTCCCTGACCGATCAGGCAACCGCCTTTTGTTTTCTTTTCAGTATGAAAGAACTGATAAGTGTTACGATCAATCCCACCGGCAGTATTTCCACATAAGTGAACAGGATCACGACCAAAGGATTCTTATACATTTTTGCAAAACTTGCCATTTCCTTTGTTTGCTTATCAATCTCCAACTGGCTTGCTCCGCTGGTTTTCAGCTTATCAATTATATGAGCACCGTACTTTTCAGCAAAATCGGGCATAAATAAATAGTAATTGATCAGCCATACGATCACGTATATGGTGGAAGCGATCAAAACAATAAAAATCCCGGTCTTGAATGCCATCCCAAAACTGATCACCCCGTTATTGTACTTGTTCCGGTAATTCCGGATGCCTACAAAGACAAGTGAAAAGGCAAGGATCATGGAGGCATAGCCCACCAGCATGCTGCCCTCATAGTTTCCGCTTGTATAACATGCATCGGTAAATAACATCATGGGAGCGGTAACGATAAGTCCCCCTATCAGCCCGCATACAATTACAATTTTTTTCATCTTAGTTTGATTTGGTTTAGATGTGCAAATTGAAATTTTGGAATAAATTTTCGCTCATACTTTAGGATGATTTTTATTCTCCACACATTATTTCATACTAAAGCAGGAGCCACTCAGGGTATCAGGCATATTTTTTTTGCCTTTTCAATAGCCTGGGTTCTTCTTTTTACATCCAGTTTAAAAAAAAGATTGGAACTATGTGTCTTTACCGTGCTAAGTGAAACAAACAGCCGGGAGGCAATTTCCTGGTTACTGCAACCTTCGGCCATCAGGTTCAGTACTTCCAGTTCCCGTTTACTCAGGCCCAGTTCATTAACAGCTGTTTCGTTGAGCACAAATTCACCCGGGTTAATATATACCTGCTTTTCCACCACGATGGTTGTAACTTTTGGCCTGGTAAGTTTGAGGGCAAGCCAGATACCCAGCACCGTAAAAATGACAGCAATGGCACCAATATATACTTCCAGCGCATGATCAAATATGACAAAACGCAATTCAAGCCACTTAAGCAGGAACATCAGCAAAGCCAGGCTGATACTGTAAGCAATGAGTGATTTATTCTTTGAGAAAAAACGCCGGGCCGATGTCATGACTTCTTTTTAAGATTGACTTCTTTCCCGGCTAAGATAATTCTATTCAGGGTATTTTCATTCCCTGCAAATGAAGAAGCTTTCTTATTTTTAGTCCATGAAATTTCAGTTCTGGACAGTTGGAAAAAATCACGAGCCTTATGTTAAGGAAGGAATTGAACAATTCACCAAACGCATTGCCAATTATTATCCGGTGGAATGGAACATCATCCCTTCTCCAAAAAATGCAGCCATGCTGAGCGAAATGGACCTGATGAAAAAAGAAGGAGAAACGATCTGCGGCTTTTTACAAAAAGATGATCACCTTGTTTTACTGGATGAACGGGGCAAACAGTTCAGCAGCGAGGAACTGGCAGCATTCATACAGCAACGGGCCAATGAAAGTATTAAGAATATTGTTTTCCTTATCGGCGGGGCATTCGGCGTAAGTGAACTCGTAAAGAAAAGAGCCAACCATACCTGGTGTTTATCGAAACTTGTTTTCCCCCACCAGCTTGTCCGCCTTATTTTAGCCGAACAGGTCTACCGGGCCTGTTCCATTAACCGGAATGAAAAGTATCATCACCAATAAACCACAGCATGAATTTAAGCATTACACTGTTACTGATCATTATTACTGCAATAACATCCTTTATGGCTTTCAACAACCAGGCAGTGATGGATAAATTAATTTTCTATCCGCCTGCAGTAAGCCGTAGGAACGAATGGTACCGGTTCTTCAGTTGCGGGCTGATCCATAAAGATATCCCTCACCTGATCTTTAACATGTATGCGCTCTACATTTTTGGAAACGGGCAAACCTATACCGATATAAACGGGCTAAAACAGAATACGGGGGTAGAATTCTTTTTCGTGAATGTGTTTGGTACAACCGGGTATTTTCTTTATTTCATTATGTATGCCGGCGCTGTTGGCATTTGCCTGTTGCCCACATACCGTAAAAACAAGGATAACTATTATTACCGGAGTCTTGGCGCATCAGGGGGTGTTTCGGCCGTGGTATTTGCAAAAATTGTTCTTGATCCCATAAATGGTATCGGGCTCGTATTTATCCCCGTATTTATTGCCGGCTTTTTGTTTGGCCTGTTATTCCTGTTTATCTCATACGAGTTAGAGAAGAGGCAGGCTGGAACCGTTAATCACTCAGCACATATCTGGGGTTCACTATTTGGCATCGTTTTTATAATTGTCGTATGCCAGGCTACCGGCAGGTATCCGTTACTTGCCCAGTTCATTGACCAGATCAGAAACATGCGGTTAAACCAGATAATTACTTATGGAGGAAACTGATCTGTAAAATATTTTTCGTGCTGCCTGTGATCCTGAACCGGTTGTCAATACGAAGGCCGATCACCCAGATGATCTTCTTATTCATTTCGATCACCCAGGTATTTTCTTTTTGCGGCAGGGAAAGTTTTTGATCGATCAGGAAGCGGCTGATCTTTTTCTTTTTGTCCATACCCAGCGGATAGAAGTAATCGCCTGTTTTCCATTTGCGGAGTAATAAAGGGAATTTGATTTGACCGGCGTCAAGCTGAGCGATATTGTTTGAAGTTTGTGGTTTTAGGTTTGTGGTTTGTGGCAGGCTTTTGATTTCCAGTTCACCCGGTACAAAAACGATCTTCCCTTCTTCTTCAATTAAAATGTTTGCGGCTTCTGCTGTTTCATTTGGAGAAATGATCAGCCAGTTGCGGTTTTTGATGATGCGGTGTGTGGGCGACAGAATATATTTACCGGTCTCGCTTTGCAGCAGGGCAATGCATTCATCCGTTTGATGGGCTGTAAAACCAAAGTCTTTGATGATCTCATAAACAACCGTAGACAACGGGGTGGTCTTCTGCAGTTTTAAAACAGGAATATGAAACTCATTCCTCTTTTGTTCCACCAATCTTTTTTTATGCAGGAGGATCGATTGCTTGTACAATTCTTCTATCTCCCGGAAACGCTGCAGGTTGCCGGCCAGGTTCTCTTCCACCTGCGGAAAAATTTTTTGCAGATCCGGAAACAGGTGGTTACGGAAATAATTCCGGGTGTATTTATCGGATGCATTGGATGAATCCTCTACAAATTCCAGTTTATAATCCCGGGCAAAGATCAGCAGCTCTTCTTTCTTTGCAAACAAAAGAGGACGAATAATATTTCCCTGCTTTGGTAAAATGGCTTTCAGCCCGTTGATGCCCGTTCCCTTGAAAAAATTCATCAGCATCGTTTCAATGTTGTCGTTTGCATGATGGGCTGTTACCACATGGCTGGCAACTGAAGAATCAACCAGTTCCTGAAACCATTGATAGCGCAGTTCACGGGCGGCAACCTGTATGCTTAATTTATTTTCCGCAGCATACCTTTCTGTATCAAATTTTTTAACCAGTACTTCGGCTGCATATTTCTTACCCAATACATTTACAAATTTCTCATCCCGTTCACTCTCCTCTCCCCTTAACTGAAAATTGCAATGAGCGATCACGAAATCATACCCCGCCTGTTTACACAGTTCGCACAACACAGCAGAATCAACGCCGCCACTTACCGCAAGCAGGAGTTTATCTTTTTGCTGGAAAAGATTTTCTTTTTTTATGTAGTGCTGAAATTCTTTTAAGAGGTTCATTTTATAATTAAGAATTAAAAATTAAGAATGAAGAATTAAAAATTTGAGCAGTATGCCCGTAGAGGTTCCCATTTTTAATTCTTCATTCTTAATTTTTCATTTTCAATTGAATTTATTCTTCAATATCCTCCAACGCCCCCTGCAATTCACTGTACGTATGATGATCAGCCGCCTTCTTTGCCTCTTCCATCCCTCTTTTGTACACCCGGATGGCCCGGTCAAAATCTCCGGCACGTTCTAATAATTTGGCCAAATGATAATAGGACCCGATATAAGTGGGCTCCCGCAATAATATTTCATTAAATAATTCCCGGGCTTCCTCATCCTTGCCAACCTTGATGTATTCCAGTGCCAGTGCATGTTGCAGAAAACTATCCTTGCCGGACGTCTTCATGTATTCCAGCAATTTTTCTATCCTGCTCATACCCAATAATTTTTTATGTTTTTCAATCAATTTATCTTCGCAACACTTATCTTTGCATTAGTTGCATAAACAACTTATTTGAAGATTTTTTAAAATAATCACTGCATGAAGATCTTAGTTTGTATCAGTAAAACACCCGATACCACGGCAAAAATAGCCTTCGCCGATAACAATACGAAATTCGCTGCCGAAGGCGTACAATGGATCATCAATCCATACGACGAATGGTATGCCCTGGTGAGAGCCATCGAATTGAAAGAAGCGGACCCGGCTACGCTGATTCACCTGGTAACAGTGGGCGCAGCCGATTGCGACCCGGTGATCCGCAAAGCACTGGCATTGGGTGGTGACGAAGCCATCCGTGTAAATGCCGACAGTCATGATAGTTTTTACATTGCTTCTCAAATAGCAGAAGTTGCCAAACAAGGCGGCTACGACCTTATTTTTACCGGCAAAGAAACCATCGACTACAATGGATCTTCCATCGGGGGCATGGTGGCTGAATTACTCGACCTGCCTTATGTTTCACTTGCCACAAAATTCGACCTGGAAGGAAGCAATGCGATCATCATTCGTGAGATTGAAGGTGGAGAAGAAACGGATAAAGTGGCACTGCCATTGGTGGTAAGTTGCCAGAAAGGAATGGCAGAGCAACGCATTCCGAATATGAAAGGTATTATGGGAGCAAGAAGCAAACCATTGAAAGCGGTTGAACCGGTTGCCGTAGATGCACTCACATCTGTTGCATCATTCGACCTGCCACCTGCCAAAGCAAGCGTAAAACTGGTTTCGCCCGATACGCCGGAAGAACTGGTGCGTTTATTACACGAAGAAGCAAAAGCAATTTAGCCCCTGTCCCCTAAAGGGGAACCTGGGGAAGTTCAGTATTTAATAATAGTAAGTTCTTAAAAAAAAATCTTCATTATAAACAACCCACTGCAAGCAAATCATCATTAGTTTTTTGTTAGCAGAGTTTAAAAGCCCCTTTAGGGGTTTGGGGCAAAATTCTAATCATATGTCAGTTTTAATTTTCCTGGATCAATCAGAAGGCCATATAAAAAAATCTTCTTTTGAAGCAGCCTGTTACGGCGCCAAAGTTGCTGAACTAATGGGCACTGCTGCCGAAGCCATTGTACTGGGTACAGTAAGTGATGACCTTGCTTCATTAGGCAAGTACGGTATCAAAAAAGTACATACCGTAAAGAATGAAGCATTGAATAATGTGGATGCAGAGGTTTTTACCAAAGTAATAGCTGAAGCAGCGAAAGCAACGGATTCCAAAGTGATCATCTTCTCCAATAACTTTAATGGAAAGGCCATTGCACCCAGGTTGAGCGTACGGTTAAAAGCAGGACTGGTTTCCGGTGCAGTTGCATTACCCGACCTCATTAACGGGTTTGTAGTAAAGAAAAACGTTTTCAGCGGCAAGGCTTTTGCCAATGTTGCTGTGAACACAGAAATAAAGATCATTTCACTCAACCCAAATTCGTACAGCATAACTACAACCGATGCCGTGGCAGAAGTTGCCGACTTTGCTGCAACGGTTGATGCCGCTAAAGTTCAGGTTACAAATACCAACAAAGTGGTGGGTGAAGTTCCATTGAGCGAAGCAGAAATAGTAGTAAGCGGTGGCCGTGGTTTAAAAGGACCCGAGAACTGGGGTCTTGTTACCGACCTGGCCAAATTATTAGGCGCTGCCACAGCCTGCAGCCGGCCGGTAGCAGATATTCACTGGAGGCCGCACCACGAACACGTGGGACAAACCGGGCTGGCCATAGCACCCAACCTATACTTTGCCATTGGTATTTCAGGAGCTATTCAACACCTGGCTGGCGTTAACAGGAGTAAAGTGATCGTGGTAATAAATAAAGACCCGGAAGCCCCTTTCTTTAAGGCGGCTGATTACGGAATCGTAGGCGATGCATTTGAAGTGATGCCTAAGATCATTGAGGCCGTGAAAAAGCTAAAACAAGCCTGATAACCATAAGCATAACTAAACGCAATAATTAAAGCCTTTCACTTAAATTTGAAGGGCTTTTATTTTTATCTTTGCTTCTGACTTAAGGATATGAAAAAAATAGAACTGGAAATAGTTGCCTTATCGCACAGCATCACACAAACACATTCGTATGCGGTGGTGTTGGGAGAGATAAATGGTTTGCGGAGGTTGCCGATCGTTATCGGTGGTTTTGAAGCACAGGCCATTGCCGTAGCGCTGGAACGCATGAGTCCGAGCCGCCCCCTCACCCACGACCTGATGAAGAATTTTATGATGGCATTTAATGTGGAGTTGCACGAGATCGTGATAAACGACCTGCAGGAAGGAATCTTTTACAGCAAACTGGTTTGCAGTTCGGCAAATGATACGGTGGAAATTGATTCCCGGACTTCCGATGCACTGGCCCTTGCCGTTCGGTTCGGTTGCCCCATCTATACCTACGATACCATTCTTGACCAGGCAGGCATATTGATGGAAGGAGAAGAAGAGAAAAAACAGAAAAATTCGCCGGTAACCACCGAGTCAGGTGGCAGCGATGACCTGAAATCATTATCGCTTGAAGAACTGGATGCCTTGCTTGCCGAAGTGCTTGATCATGAGGATTACATCAGGGCCATTGCCATCCGGGATGAGATCAAGAGCAGGAAGAAGAGATAGTAAACCCGTTGTCTTTCTCAATCACAGCAATCATTCGTAATTTTTAATTCCTAATTTTTAATTCCTACATGATTGTTTTTCCCAACTGCAAAATAAATCTCGGCTTAAACATTCTCCGCAAAAGAGATGATGGGTTCCATGATCTTGAGACCGTTTTTTTTCCTATAAATTTCAGGGAAGCATTGGAAGTGATCGGCAATCCATCCGGCCATTCTGATACTGAGTTTACAGCATCGGGTTTGAAAGTCGATGGTTCATCATCAGATAATCTCTGCATAAAGGCTTATCAATTATTAAAAAAAGATATTCCGCAATTAGCTGCTGTTAAAATTCACCTGCATAAAACCATTCCAACAGGTGCCGGTCTTGGGGGCGGTTCGGCCGATGCCGCATTTATGCTGAAGTTGCTGAACGATAAGTTCAACCTAAACCTCTCAACGCCTCAACTCCTAAACTATTCTCTCCAGCTCGGCAGCGATTGTCCTTTCTTCATCATCAATAAACCATGCTTTGCAACAGGGCGTGGAGAAAAGCTGGAAGAAATTCTGCTCGACCTCTCCCCATATAGAATAGTTTTGCTCAATCCCAACATTCACGTAAATACCGGCTGGGCATTTTCACAGATCAGCCCTTCCCTGCCAAAAAGAAATATAAAAGAAATAGTCAGCCAGCCTGTTTCAACATGGAAGGATGAATTGAAAAATGATTTTGAGGAAGCAGTGTTTGCAGCCCATCCCCAAATAAAAATAATAAAAGAGGACCTGTATAGGCAGGGCGCCTTATATGCAGCCATGAGCGGAAGCGGCAGTACGGTATTTGGTATTTTCGACAAAGCCACGCCTGTTGGCCTTTTCGGCAATGATTATTTCAAAAAGATCATAAATTAGTCTATCTTGCATAAAATTTAATTCTATCAATTTGCTGTCCACCATACCGTCGTTTTTATACAGCAACCTCGACCTGCTCAATCATCGAGGATAAGCATCTTGCGTCCCCGCTACGGGGACAGGTTTTCGTTTCCCTATTTTATTCTTTTCAAAAAAAAATTATGAACTCAATTGTAAACATATCAGCCAATGCGCAGCATTATTTATCGCTGGAAGAAAAATATGGTGCCCATAATTATCATCCCCTGCCCGTAGTGATAAACAGGGGCGAAGGCGTTTTTCTGTATGATGTAGATGGCAAACGTTATTACGATTTCCTGAGCGGATACTCGGCCGTGAACCAGGGGCATTGCCATCCCAGGATCATTGCATCATTAATTGAGCAGGCACAAAAACTTACGCTTACATCCCGTGCTTTCCACAGCAACCTGTTGGGTGAATATGAAAAATTCATTACGGAGTATTTCGGTTATGATAAAGTATTACCCATGAACACCGGGGTGGAAGCCGTTGAAACAGCCATCAAACTGGCCAGGCATTGGGGATATAAAGTAAAGGGTATTGAACAGAACAATGCAAAGATCATTGTGTGCAGCGAAAATTTTCACGGCAGAACAACGGGTGTTATTTCTTTCAGCAGCGACCCGGTTGCAACAAATGATTTTGGCCCGTTCATTACCGGCTACGAAAAAGTTCCCTTTAATGACCTGCCTGCATTGGAAAAAGCATTGCAGGATAAGAATGTTTGCGGATTTTTATTTGAACCCATACAGGGAGAAGCAGGCGTGGTGGTACCGGATGAAGGTTACTATAAAGGAATACGGATCCTGTGCGACGAATACAATGTGCTGATGATCGCTGATGAGATACAGACAGGATTAGCCAGGACAGGCAAGATGCTTGCCTGCGATCATGAAGATGTACGGCCCGACATTCTGATACTTGGCAAAGCATTAAGCGGCGGCGTATTGCCCGTGAGTGCTGTACTAAGTGATGATGCGGTCATGATGACGATCAAACCCGGCGAACACGGCAGCACTTATGGCGGGAACCCGCTTGCCTGTGCAGTAGCCATAACTGCCCTCCAGGTATTGAAAGATGAAAACCTTGCTGCCAATGCCGGGGGCATGGGTAAACTATTACGCAGTGAACTGGAAAAACTAAATTCTCCTTTCATTGAAAAAGTAAGAGGCAACGGTTTATTAAATGCCATTGTTATTAAGCATTCAAACCCCGATGCTGCCTGGGAACTTTGCCTGGCACTGAAGGAAAACGGGCTGCTGGCAAAGCCTACGCATGGCGATAAGATACGGTTTGCACCTCCCCTGGTAATAACCAAAGAACAGGTGATGGAGTGTGTACGCATCATTGAAAAAAGTTTAAGTACTTTATAAAAATATATACTAACTTTTCTGCTTAAACTTGTTGAGCCCATGACAAAATTTGTATCACTAATAATTGCTTTAGCATGCGCCGTTCAGGTAAGTGTTGCACAAAGTGATAAAGATAAATCGAAGACGCTTTCACCGGAAGCAACAAAGCAACTGATGGATGTGCTGAAGCTCGACACGGCAAAAATATTGAGGGAGCATGCAACGAGCGCCTGCCATTGCATTGATTCATTTATGCTGACAAGAAAGGCAGGAGACAGCAACAGCGTAGTTGTCAGGGAGATCAATACCTGCATAGATAAGGAAGTGACGGTTTACCAGATGGTCATGAAAATAAACCAGTCATTTACTTATACCGATAAAAATATCACCATCAACGTCGATAAGAACTCACCGGATTACACCAGGTATTACAGGGATATTGAGACCTGGCTGGCAGACAGCTGTACCTCGTTGAGAGCAGCGATGAGTTCAAACGAGGAGAAAGAAACGGAATTATCTTTTTCCAACGACCCCGAAGCGATCAAACAATATAACCTGGGAATTAAACATCTCAATAAAGAGGAATATGCAGATGCATTGCCTTACTTTAAAAAAGCCACAGAGGCCGATCCGAAATTTGTGTATGCCCTGGATAACCTGGCAATCTGTTACAGAAGAACGGGAGAACTTGATAAGGCGCTGACTATTTATAACAGGTCGCTTGACCTTTCACCGAAAGGAAAAACACCCTTACAGAATATACCGGTGATCTATGAACTGAAAAAGGATTACCCCAAAGCAATAGAAGGCTATAAAAAATTGCTTCACCATTACCCCGATGACGCAGAAGCTTATTACGGCATGGGCCGGATATGCATTGTATATACCGACGACCTGGAAAATGGCGTGGACTATATGTGCAAGGCATACAATATTTATACAAAGAATAAATCTCCTTACCGGGTTGATGCACAAACCAATATTGCTGTTGCTTACAAAAGGATGAAAGAGCTGGGCAAGGAAGAAGCCTTCTTTAAAATACTAAAAGACAATAACATCTCAGTTAAATAACCTACCATGGATACGCACCTTCACCACGATCATAAAGAAGCTCACCTGGAAAGTTCCGACCTGTTACGGGACGTAGTGATCGGCATGAGTGACGGGCTCACGGTTCCGTTTGCATTGGCGGCCGGGTTAAGTGGTGCAGTGGACAGTAGTAGTATTGTAGTAATTGCAGGTATTGCCGAGATTGCAGCGGGCAGCATTGCTATGGGCCTTGGCGGATACCTGGCCGGTAAAACAGAACAGGATCATTACAACAGCGAAGTAAAACGGGAATATGATGAAGTGGAAAACCTCCGTCATAGGGAGATAGAAGAAACCAAAGAATTTTTTGCCAACATAGGGCTAAGTCCTGCCCTGCAGGAACAAGCCACGGAAGAAATTTCCCGTGACAAAGACCGCTGGGTTGATTTTATGATGAAGTACGAACTGGGCCTAGACAAACCCGACCCGAAAAGAGCAACAAAGAGTGCATTGAATATCGGCATATCCTACATACTAGGGGGGATCATTCCTTTAAGTCCCTATTTTTTTATTTCCAGTTCCGCTGAAGCCCTGAAGATCTCTGTTATTGCAACGTTGATCTGCCTGTTTGTTTTCGGCTATTTTAAAAGTAAGGTTACAGGTGTTAATCCATTATGGGGTGCTATAAAAGTTACATTGATCGGCGCCCTGGCCGCTGCTGCTGCATTTGGGGTGGCAAAAATATTTGAGCGTTGATCATAGCGTTCTTTTCAGGAATTCTTTATATCTTAAAAAACCGTGGCACGGCATTTGCCTAAAGGAAGTGACCGTGATCAAGGATACAATTTGATACCCTTTCTCTGCGTCAATAGTCCTGCCTCAGACCCATAGATACCCATTTAAAAAGTCCCTACGAAAATTCATTTTTTTAAACAGAATAAAACATTCTACTGAATATGAATTTATCATCACTAAGCAGAACTGCTATCACTATTTTTTTGTGCTTTACATTTGCCGTTTCTTTTGCAACCACTTATTATATTGACCCGAATGGCAATGATGCCACCGGCAATGGCAGTATCGGCAATCCCTGGAAAACATTACGTAAAGCAACGCAAACCGTAACAACAGCCGGAAATATCATTCATGTTAATGCAGGCACTTATTTAGAAACCCAGACATCATTTTTGGCTGTTGGAGTAAATATAGAAGGCGCCGGAATTACGCTTTCGATCGTAAAGGGAGAAATGACGGGGCAATTCTCCACACTGCTTTCGCTCGATTCGCCCAATGATGTCAGCGGAAATCAAAGCATATCAGGCCTCACCTTTGACGGCCAGTACGTTAATGCAACCACCTATAAAACATGGATAGGCATTTTCGTAACCGGCAGAGGCAATGTATCTGTCCACGATTGTAAGATCATAAACTTCATTAACCGGGGAGTGGTCTTTGATGGCAATGATTTTGACGACCCCATCTACGATCCCGGTCACTATGCGGTAGGCAATAAATTTTATAACAACACGGTACTTAACTCAGCAGAGAACAACGGGTCTTTTGGAACAGGCTTATTGAACATTGGCTCACAAATGGGAATGGAGATCTATGGCAATACCATGATACAGGACCAGCGGCCTGATTTTAAAAATGGCTGGCCCATCAAACCATGGAACAACGGCTGGCTGAAGGGAGTTAAGATATACAACAATACTCTTACCAAGGCATCATATAAAGGAACATATCCCGGCCAAAATGGCGATTGGGATTTCTGTCTTGAATTTATCAATGTGGAAGGACTTGAAATTTATAATAATACCATACAGGGAAGTATTGACATGAATTTCACCCGGAAAGGTTCTTATGCATTCTCAGCATGGATCCATCACAATACATTGGGTCGTTCCCCGGCAAATTCCAATTTTGAAAGCGGTATTGTGTTAGAATTCCGTACCGAATCAATTCTCATAGAAAATAACGTACTGAATAATGTATCGAGTGGCGTACAGTTCAATACAAGGCCTGTAAATGATGATGGCGGGTTTCCCAATCCCGGTGGCGGAATACCCACTGGCGGATTCAGTTATTTACTAAACAATACCATCCGCAATAATCTTTTCTCAAATCTTTATTATGGCAATGGTGCCGGAACAGCAGGCGGCGTAGTCATCGTGAGTGAGAGCGGAAATGATGAGCAGATAAACGGCATGAACATCTATAATAACACGTTCGTGGCAAAAACAGGAGCAGCACCCATAACATGCCTCGATTTTTCAAACCAGGAGAACGGCAATGCCAGCAATGTGAATATCCGGAACAATATTGCGATCGGGTTTACTTATACCTGGTTAGCGGGCAGTTCTACCAATACGGCCATGACAAATGTAGTGGTGACACATAATGATGCTTTTAATAATGGCAGTGGCAACGCCCCCGACTGGCCTGCAGGCAATCCAACAAGTTATACCTACAACAACAATTTAAGTGTTAACCCGCTGTTTGTATCGGCTACTGATTTTCATTTACAGGCTACCTCACCGGTAATTGATAAAGGCATTGATATAGGGTTGCCTTTTGCAGGCAATGCACCGGATATGGGTTATGCCGAATTCGGACTTGGGGGACCATTACCTGTTAAATTAGTTGACTTTACGGTAAGAGAAAATAATGGTAAAAATCTTTTACAATGGACCACCGCTACTGAAAGCAACAGTGATTATTTTAATATCGAACGAAGCTGCAATGCCCAATTTTATGAACCCATTGGCCGTGTGAGTGCCAGTGGATTTTCAACAACTCAAATAAACTATTCTTTTATAGATAACAACCCGGCAAAAGGAACAAATTACTATCGCCTGGCCATGATAGACCGGAGCGGAAGATCTGAGTACAGCAAAATAGTCTCCATAACATCAAAAGAAAATCTGGCCATTGACATAACCTATGTCGATCTCTCAACCCGGACCAATACACTTTCACTAAAAATAAACAGCCCCCAATCACTTCCGGCAGATATTTCTATAATAGACATGAATGGAAGAACAGTTTTTAATACTGAAATACAAATACAAAAAGGGATCAACAGTTTTACCAAAAACATCCCTGTGTTACCAGGCGGCATTTATTACGTCAGGTTGTTTACAACTACCGAAACGGTTGTAAAAAGGGCATTCAGCAAGAGCCAATAACTATGTAGCCAGTATTATATTAGCAGAGTCTTATATTAAACTATCCTGTGCTATTTCGTATTCGTACTACAGGTATTCCTAATACAGTTTGTAGTATTAATGCCCGGTCCTTCATTTGTGGATAGCATCTGAATAAAAACTACTTTGTTTTTAAAATATTTCAAAATCCGTTTCCGTTCCATTTATTATTAATGCAGATCATCCCGGATGAATGTCATACTTTATCAATAGCAATTAACTTTCACTATGTTAAAAGTGTGGTATGATTTTAGCTGATGTATTGCAGTCCGTGTTCAAAGCATAATTAAAATCCTATGAAAACTAAATTTTACCTGTTAAGGAAGATCAAGTTGCCCGACTCTTGCAACGATTCCTGTTTAATTTCAAAAAAATTTATTGCTGTTTCCCTGGGCTGAATAATACGATTGCAGCTCCAGTAAACAATTGACTTTAATAGCCTGCTACCCCAGGCCACCCTACCCCGTAAAAAATAAAAGTCGAATTCGGAAATTTGAGGACATCTTCAGATACAGTACCCGTATGCATTACAGGCATTCGCTTACGATACTGATTAGATTTTCATCTACAAAAAAGCTGTTCATCATTCTAGTTTTTTTTATTTTCTAATTCGCAAATTTTGTAAAATCAAATATTGTCCATACCAACCAGTACAGGCAATATCAATATCCGCTAAAAACCAAAAAATATCCCAATGAAAACTCATCTGCTTTTCTTAAGAAAATCAGTACCCGCTATTTTCTTAACTGCAGGCATGGTTCTTTTTCTAACCATCGCCTCTTTTGCAACCACTTATTATGTAAGCCCGGCGGGTAATGATGCAACAGGTACCGGCACACTTGCCAATCCCTGGAAAACGCTGAAAAAAGCAACCAGCACTGTTACTGCTTCAGGCAACATCATTCACCTGGTAGCCGGAACCTACACCGAAACGCAAAACTCTTCGCTGGCTGTTGGTGTAAGTCTTGAAGGAGAAGGGCTAGCTACCACTATTGTTGTAAGTACAATAACAGGGCAATGGTCAGAGTTGTTATCACTTAACTCAGGACAGGATACAAATGGGAACCAGGGTATTTCAGGAATAGCCTTTGAAGGAGGTTATGTAAATGAAACAACTTACAAAACATGGATTGCCATCTGGGTTACCGGCAGAAGTAATGTGCTTATTCACGATTGTAAGATCACCAACTTCAAAGATCGTGGTGTGATCTTCGATGGCAATAATGTAACAGACCCTATCACTGACCCTGGGCATTACGCCACCGGTAATAAATTTTACAACAATACGGTTTTAAACTGCGCTACAAATGTTGGAAACTATGGCGCTGGTTGTGTGAATATAGGCGGACAGCAGGGAATGGAGATCTTCAACAACACCATCATTCAAAATCAACGTCCCAATTTCAAAAATGGCTGGCCCCTTAAGTACTGGGATAATGGCTGGCTCAAAGGAGTAAAGGTGTATAACAACACCCTGGTGAAAGCACCCTATGTGGGAACTTATCCCGGCGAGAATGGTGATTGGGATTTCGCAATTGAATTTTTCAATATTGCAGGATTAGAGATCTACAATAACAGCATCCAGGGAAGTATTGACCTGAACTATAATTATAAAGGCACCTACCCTTTTTGTGCGTGGATACATCATAATACACTTAATCATGCGACCCTAAATTCAAACTTTGAAAGTGGTATCATCCTTGAATTTGCGACACAGGCAATCCTGATTGAAAATAATATACTGAATAATGTATCGAGTGGTGTTCAGTTTAATACCCGGGGCCCAGGAAATAACGGCGGATACGGATACCCGGCGCCAACAGGAGGATTCAGTGCTTTAACCGACAATATCATCCGAAATAACCTGATCTCAAATGTTTACCAGGGCAATGGCACCGGAACTGCCGGGGGTATTCTAGTGATTAGCGAAGGAACAGATGATCCCTACATACGGAACTTAACAATCTATAATAATACCGTTGTTGCAAAAGCAGGTGATGCCCCATGGATCGGACTGGATTTCACATCGCAGCCAAATGGCAGTTGCGATGGACTTTATATCAGGAATAATATCGTACAAGGATTCCAGGATGCCTGGTTAAAAGGAAGTAATGGTGGTACAAACATTACAAATGCAATTGTTACCCACAACGATGCTGTTGGTAATGGAAGCAGTAATACACCAAGCTGGCCATCCGGTAATCCAACCAATTATACGTACAACAATAACCGGTCAGTAAATCCATTATTTGTTTCTACAACCAATTTTGCCCTGCAGGCTGTTTCGCCACTTATTGATGCAGGCATTAATGTAGGCCTGCCTTATACCGGAACTGCACCAGATGGTGGCTACAAAGAATTTGGCACAGGTGCGTTGCCGATCTTATTGGTTGATTTTACAGCGAAAGAAAGTAATGGCAGGAATATCCTTAACTGGAACACAGCTACTGAAGTAAACAGTGATTATTTTACTATTGAAAGAAGCAGCGATGGAAGAAATTATTCTTCCATCGGCCGGGTGAATGCAAGTGGCTTTTCTTCAACGGAAGTAAAGTACAGTTTCACCGATGTTGGCCCTGCAGATGGAAAAAACTTTTACCGCCTGGTTATGACAGACCGTGACGGCAGTTTTGAATACAGCAAAATAGTTGCCGTAACGAATAAGAAAAATCAATCGATCAGTTTTGGTTATGTATATATTTCTAACGGAACCGGGTCAGCAAATATCACAATAAACAGTTCAAAAATGCAACCGGCTAACCTGTCGATCATTGATGCAACGGGAAGAATAATTTTAAACACACCAGTACAACTGCAGGCCGGAACCAATAACGTTATAAAGAGCATTCCGTCGATATCAAACGGGATTTATTATGTAAGACTGTTTACCACAGAAGAAACTGTAGTAAACAGTACCATCAGCCATTGATGACATACCTTTTTTGACAGAGCAGCCTTTTCAACAATAGTTGAAAAGGCTGTTCTCAATATCTGCCTGGCAGATATCAATGGAAGAAGTATTTCGCATGGCTGGGCCTTATTGCAAAAGGGAGAAAATACATTCAATTTGCCTGTGTCGGTTGCGCAAACAGGTATTTATTATATCAGGCTATCAATCCATGAAGAAACCATTGTAACGGGTACCATCAGCCGGAACTAGCTGCTTCATTACTGCAGACATTCCCCGGTAAACCGCCCTCAATTTCCTAAACGCTAAAACCTGGTCCTCTCCGAAATCATGCATACGAGAACATTTGCATTAAAATAATGCAGCCAACAGATTAAATTTTTATATTTTGTGACCCGGTTCGGGGAATAGAAAATCCAATACCTGCTGTGATGTCCTCAAATTAGCAATAGCCTCATCCATTTTTTAAAGCATTTGTTCAAAATTAGTTTTTATGAGAACTGTTCTGTTTCTGCGGGGTGGCTGCTTCTTTAGACCATTGGCGATCATTTTGCTGATACTGGGTATTTCTGTAAACAGTTTTGCCACCACCTACTACATCAGTATATCAGGCAATGATGTTACCGGCGATGGCTCAGCAGGCAATCCATGGAAAACGTTAAGCAAGGCAACAGGGACTGTAACTACCGCAGGGGATATTATTCATGTTAATGCAGGCACGTATACCGAAACGCTGCAGTGCTCCCTCGCTGTGGGTGTAAGTATTGAAGGCGATGGGATCACATCCATTATCAGGAGTATTTTAACAACCAACTTTGTTGAACTGCTTTCGCTCAGCTCTGCAGAAGGCACGAACGGGAACCAGCACATCAGTAATTTGAAATTCGATGGGCAGAATCTTACCACCTATTGGGCCATTTGGGTGAGAGGAAGGAGCAACGTAAGTATCTATAATTGTACCATCGTGGATTTTAAAGACCGGGGAGTACTTTTCAGCGCAAGAGGTGATCTGACAGATGCACCGCCGGTAACTGCTTATTGCACCGGGAACAGTTTTCATGATAATACGGTGAATAATTGTGCCGCCTACAATCTTTCCACAGGAATTTATGGCAGGGGTTGCCTGAACATTGGCGGGCAGGATGGGATGCTGATCTACAACAATACCATTATTCAGAACAAACGCCCCGAAGGATTTAACGGCTGGCCCATCAAGTATATGAACGACGGCTATTTAAAAGGTTGCAAGATCTATAATAACGTACTTACGAAAATACCGTACGGGGGAAATTATCCCGGGGAAACCGGGTGGGATTTTTGCATCGAATTATTTCACATACAGGGACTGGAAATTTATAACAATACCATACAGGGCAGCATCGACCTTAATTACAACACCAAAGGAACCTATGCCTTCTGTGCGTGGATACATGATAACAATATGAGCCGCTCAACATTGAATGTTAAATTCGAAAGCGGGATCATATTTGAATTTGATACCGAAACAGCCATTGTTGAGAACAATACATTGAATAATGTATCAAGCGGTGTACAGTTTAATACAAGAAACGGAACCATCGTATCCAATTGTGTGATCCGAAAAAATTTATTCACAAACCTTGCATACGGAGCCGGCTCCGGAACTGCAGGAGGCATTCTTGTTATCAGCGAGGGAACAAATAACCCGGTAATAACCAACCTGAATATTTATAAGAATACCATAACCGCCGCACCGGGCCGGGAGCCTTTTATTGGAATAGATTTTACCGCCGGGAATAACGGAAGTGCAACGGGGGTTTATATCAAAAATAATATTGTGAATGGATTTGTGATGGCCTGGTTAAAAGGCAGTATCCCCACACAAATGACCGACGTGATCCTTGCGCACAACTACGCTACCGGTAATGGCAACGATAATGAGCCTTACTGGCCGGGTGGCGACCCGCTCAACTATACATACATCTTCAAGGATGATGATACCAGGATACAAAACGGAACTTTTTCCCGCGACAATTAAACAGGCTTACTCCAACCAGTATCTAGTATCTGGCATTGGTTTTACCCCTGGCTCTCCTGGCGGGAAATACGATGCTTGGAATTGCTCAGGATATTTTCCATTGTCCATTCCACCTTTTTTTCAAATGCATGCTTGCGCACATTACAATCTGTCTTGGTGCATATCTGGCATGAAAAATCAAGGCAGCCATCCGAATGCACAAACAACTCCACCGACTCACCGAATTGATTTTTTACCAGTCCGGATAACGCATCAATTTCTTCATGTGCTTCATGTACGTTCAGGTACCAGGGAACCGTAAGATGACAGTCAAGATGCAGCCTGCTGCCATACTTGATAATTCGAAGGTTATGCAGGTCGATCCAGTTCTCTTTCCGGTTTGCATTAAGCATCAGTACCAGTTTATGAAGCAATGCAGTATCTGCTTCATCCATGATGCCTGCCACAGAAGTTCTTGTGATCTTGTAACCGGTATAAATAATGAAGCCTGAAAACAGGATGGCAACCACGCTGTCTATCCAGGCAAGCCCGGTAAATAAAAGCAGGATAAGCCCAACAACAATCCCCATCGTTGTCCAGGTATCGGATTGCAGGTGCTTACCACTTGATATCAATGCCAGTGAATTATTTCTTTTCCCTGTTTTTATACATATATACCCGGCAATAAAGTTGATTACCCCGGTGGCTCCCGTAAGTATGATACCGTAATCAAGTTTTTTTATGGTGTGTGGATGAATGAGGTTATTCAGTGCTTCATAAATGATGATCAGGCCGGCAATGGTTATCATGGTTCCTTCAATGGCTGCCGAAATAAACTCAGCCTTTCCATGTCCATACGGATGATCCGTATCCATGGGCTTTGCAGAAACATAGAGACTGTACACACCTATAAAGCCGGCAACCACATTCACAATACTTTCAAAGGCATCCGTTAAAATAGCAACAGAACCGGTAAGATACCAGGCAATGGTTTTAATGATAAGTAAGATGACAGAAAGAACGGCGATCCGTTTTTGTATTTTCAGGTTATACAGCGCTGCTTGCAACTTGAGGTTGGTTTTAACTGTTCAGCAATACCTTTTTTTCAGGATTCGCTTCTGCAAATGAATAAATGTTATTGCGGATATAATCATTATCTGCATAGGGATCCAAAAAATTCTTCAACTCACCCGTAGAAGCGATGGCATATGATTTTGGCAGGTAACCCATCCCCCAGAAACTGCCCCGTTCTATGAGCAGGCACAACTTCTCTTCGGCAGCGATCCCTTCATCCACCAGCGCAAAAGTGGGCAGGTTCTCATTAAGGGCATCAATGGCCCGCTTCATTTTTGTATTATAAACCACCGGCGGGTCCAGCTCATGCTGCTCTTTGGAGGTAAATGCTGTTTTATCAAGAAAACAGAGTTTTGCATTCAGCTCAAATTCTTCTACCATTTTTTTTACCAATACCAATCCTTCGTTGAGCAGGTTAAAAACATACAAAGACGGCAGGTTCTTTTTTTTCTTGTCGATCGCCAGCCTGATATATCCCCGGTTGTCTTCAAAAGAATAAAGTGCATACTTCTGAAGTGGCTGTTTCTGGCTTTTATTATACCGGGGCCACAATCTTTTTATTTCAGTGCTTTCCAAAACAATTGCTTCCAGTTCGGTGGCGCATTGCCGGTAAGAAACCTTATGAACATTGCGTATAAAATTCTGCCGCTTGGGATCGGGATCATTTTGTGTAAAATGGCTGCTTACCCTTTTTTTAAGATTGATGGCCTTCCCTACATAAATGATCTTGTCTTTACTGTTGTGAAAATAATAAACACCGGGCCGGGATGGCAGTTTGTCAATAACCGTTTTTTCGAGATTAAGCGGCAACCATTGTTCAGCGGATGTTCTTTTCAGCATCTGTTCAATGTGCTGCCGGGCGCCGTTTGCCAGCATAAATTCGAACAACTTAACCGTTGCTTTTGCATCACCGCCTGCCCGGTGCCTGTTTTCGATATTGATCTTTAACGAACGGCAGAGATTCCCCAGGCTGTATGAAGGCAGACCAGGAAATACTTTTCTTCCCAGTCGAACCGTACATAATTTTTTTGCAGACAGGTCGTACCCCGATTGTTGAAGCTGGTGCTTTATAAAAGAATAATCAAAGTTCACATTGTGGGCTACAAACACGGCCTCTTCCAGTATTTCAAACAGGGTATCTGCAATTTCATCAAAAGCCGGGGCTTTAGCCACCATCTCATTATCAATACCGGTAAGTGCTGTAATATATCTTGGAATATGCTGTTGCGGATTGACCAGGGTCTCAAAATGTTTAACAACCCGTTCGCCGTCATGTACATAAACAGATATCTCCGTGATGCCATTAGCAGAAGCGTGGCCGCCGGTTGTTTCTATATCAACAATAGCATAAAGCATGAGTCTTCAAAAATACAAACTTGCCCAGTCAATTAATATTTTTTCTGAACAGGCATTTTGCCAAATTTGAAATTCAAAATTTGCCTTATGGAGATAAAAGAATTTCCCTTTCAAACACTGAACTGGTCTGCGGTTGAAAAAGAAGAGCGTACAGGAACAACAGGTACTGCCACCTGGCGCATTTTTAAAATGGGCGACATACGGGTGCGGATGGTGGAATATTCAGCCAATTATCTTGCCGACCACTGGTGCAAAAAAGGCCATATCATTTATTGTATTGAGGGCGAAATGATAACCGAACTGGAAGACGGGCGGGAATTTGTTCTGTCAAAAGGAATGACCTATCATGTTGGCGATAACTGCGAAGCACACCGGAGCAGGTCGGAAAACGGCTGCAGCTTGTTTATTGTGGATTAGTCAACCTCAATCTTTCTTATGGTCATCGGCATGTGTGAATTTATGCACCGCATCTTTATGCCGGATCATTTTTATGGCCTGTATGATTGCTGTGAGGGCAAAAATACCGCCGATCACCCAGTTTAAATATTGCTGGCTGTTGGCGATGCGCTGAACCAGCCACTTGCCTCCAAAAATAAAAACAGCATTACCGGCTAAAGTACCCAGTCCTATTCCAATGATATAAATATTATAATGGCTTTGCCTGGGCTCCAGTATTTTTTTTGTGAACAGGATAGTACTCCACCCAAACCAGAAAGGGATCTGCACCGGGTTAATGGCACACATGAACATACCCAATAGAAAGCGGTGCATATTGTTTTGCAGGATGACATTCTTTGCTGTGCCGCTGTCTTTCGTTGCTGCAATAAAACTACCAACAGCCAGCGCAATGATAATAAGCAGGGTGATCCACTCCATGGCCTTCATCAGCCTTTTCTGTTTGCGGACCCAGTCGATGCCCACAAGCGATATGCGTACGTAGACCATTTCAACCAATAAAGAACCAAAGGAGAAGTACAAGGCGTTCATAATACTTTCCTGTATGCCGATCTGCATGGCAGCCACATTAAGTGTACCAAGCGGCAACGAACCCAGGAAACTGATGAGAAGGCCCCACCAAAAAATACGGAACAGTTTCGGCATCCGGCAAAGATAACAAGCAGATCAACATCCTGCCAATGATTGAGAAGTAATCAGGAAAGAAAATTATTTTTTTGCAAATACAGATAAAGACACGGTTAAATTATCCGACATGGAGATGCTGCTACCACCCACAGCAAAATCCCGCCGGTTAATACCAAACTCCCCTTCAAAAATGTATCCGCCATCTTTTGGCTTTGCAGAAAAACCAAATTCAACGGGCTTTGTAACGCCCTTTATGGTAACCTCTCCAAAAATATAATACCTGCCGGCAACTGATGAGAGAACAACCTTGGTGCTTTTAAAACGAATGGTCTTGTAGGTGGTTACGTCAAAGTATTCAGCCTTTTTGAGATGACCGTCGCGGCTTTCGTTATCAGTGTTTATTGTGCTTGCATCTACGGTTACATCGAAACTGCATGCGGCTAAATTTTCCGGGGCAAATTTTATGTTTCCTTTCAATCCCGTAAAATCTCCCCCCGTCTTAATACCAAAATTTTTGATCACAAAATGAACCTTGCTGTCGGCATCAACCGGGGTTAATATGGATTGTGTAAAACTGTACTTGAATACGATCAACATCATTAAGAACAAAATACCTTTTTTCATATTCACTGATTTGAAGTTAAAGTTACAACTCACAGGAGTAATTGTTTATTTTATTACCGCATTACCGGGTTCGTCAAACTTTCAATTAGCATACCCTGCAGTAATAAGTATGCTAAATTATCATTTTATTAACAGCCATGATTAAGCCTGTTGATAAACCAATATCAGGACACGCCCGTAGGTTTTCTTCTTCACCGAACAGCACGTAACAGTAGCAAAGTATTCCTATCTTTAATAGAATAATTCTTTAAACTGCTTTCTGAAATTACCTATACTAATCCCTTGAAGAATCATGCAACAGATATCATAATCATCGGTGGCGGACTGGCCGGACTGGTAAGTGCTATCCATTTATCCAAAGCAGGCCTGGCTGTTAGGCTTATTGAAAAAAATGATTACCCGAAACACAAGGTTTGTGGTGAGTATGTTTCAAATGAAGTATTGCCTTACCTGCAACAGCTTGGTGCAGACCCGATGACAACCGGCGCCAAAAAGATCAACCGGTTCTTATTAAGTACTACCCGTGGCAAAACAATAGAAACAAATCTTCCCCTCGGTGGCTTTGGAGTAAGCCGCTATACACTCGATCATTTTCTTTTACAAAAAGCACTGCAAAATAACTGTACCCTGATTCAGAATACGGTTTCCGATGTTCAGTTTGAGAATGAAATGTTCCGGGTACTGACCAAAGACGGAAATGAACTCACCGCAAGAATTGTAATAGGCGCTTTTGGCAAAAGAAGCAACATTGATGTAAAGCTTGAACGTGATTTTATAAAAAACCGGTCTCCCTTTGTGGCAGTCAAAACACATTTGAAAGGAGATTTCCCCGAAGACCTGGTAGCCTTGCACAATTTTAAAGGAGGCTATTGCGGCGTATCAAAAGTGGAAAACGGAAACCTGAATGTTTGCTACCTGGCTAATTACAAAAGTTTTCAGCAATACAGGAACATTGAAACATTCGGACAGGAAGTGCTTTGCAAAAATCCGCATCTGAAATTAATTTTTGAAAACTCAGTCCCGGCATTTGAGCACCCCCTAACCATCAGCCAGGTCTCTTTTTCCAATAAATCAACCATAGAGAACCATATGCTTATGTGTGGTGATGCGGCAGGAATGATCCATCCCATGTGTGGCAATGGCATGGCCATGGCGATACACAGCGCCAAAATAGCTTCGGAACTGATCATTGATCATTTCAATAAAAAGATAAGCTCCCGCCAGGAATTGGAAGCCACTTACAGCCGGATGTGGAACACTACCTTCAAGGCCCGGATAACAACCGGCAGGATATTGCAACCTTTTTTCGGAAAAGACGGTCTTACAAGAGCGATCATGTATGGCGTTAAACATATCCCGGCGGTATTGCCAGCCATTATCAGGCATACACATGGCAAACCTTTAAAATTAACTACGGTATGAATGTATAAAAATAACATCCCCCAAACCAGTTCATAAATGTTCGTCAATACAACATACCGCAGCACAGAAGAGGAGACCATGGACGATTTTTCCATGGAGGGAGAAATGCTGCAAAATACATTAGACCAGATCGCTGCAATAAACAAACGCCTGGGCGGAAACAAAGCAACCATCAATGGCCTGCATACGTTATTACAAACCAAGGCTAAGGGGTCAACCATTTTCCTAATCGACCTGGGCTGTGGCAGTGGCGATATGCTCAGGGCTGTGGCAGATTATGGAAGAGAAAATAATTACATTTTTAAATTGACGGGCATCGACGCCAATGAATTTACCGTAAATTATGCCCGGGATTTGTCGGCGGATTACCCGGAGATCAATTATTTAAAAATGGATGTGCGGGCGGCTGAGTTTGCAGAACTGCAGTTTGATATTGTGATCGCAACCTTATTCCTTCACCATTTTAAGAATGAAGAAATAGAAAAGATGCTGGGGGCATTGACGAAGAAAGTAAAAACCGGTATTGTCATCAACGACCTGCACCGAAGCAGAACAGCCTATTACCTGTTTAAATTCATAAGCATCTTCATTTCAAACCCCATGGTGAAAAAAGACGGCGCCATCTCTGTTCTGCGTGGATTTAAAAAGAGTGAATTAATAACCCTGGATAAAAAACTACAGGATACAGCCGGTTCAATTCGATGGAAGTGGGCTTTCCGGTATCAGTGGATAATCAAAAAAATATGAGCGTAAAAATAAAAACCGTAGCGAAACAATTACCTGCCCACTCCCGCCCTACTTCAGAAATACTGCCCTTTATAGAAATATGGCTGCAAGGCCAGGACGAACGGTTCATCCGGAAGGTGATGAAGATATTTGGCAATGCCGGTGTTGACAAACGATATTCCATCATGGGGCCGGAAGAAGTTTTCAATAACTCTTCGTTTGAAGAAAAGAACAATATCTACATACGTGAATGTACAAAGCTGGCTGAGCAGTCGCTTCAAAAAGCATTGGACAAAGCCGGTTGGAAACCCACCGATATTGATTACCTGGTAACGGTAAGCTGCACCGGGATAATGATCCCTTCGGTTGATGCATACCTGGTGAACAGTTTAAAGATGAAACAAAACATCGTACGGTTGCCGGTTACCGAGATGGGTTGTGCAGCCGGTGTTTCGGGGATGATCTATGCAAAGAATTTCTTAAAGGCCAATCCCGGTAAAAGAGCCGCCGTGGTTGCGGTTGAATCACCCACGGCCACCTTTCAGCTTAATGATTTTTCCATGGCAAATATTGTAAGTGCTGCCATCTTTGGAGATGGCGCTGCTGCCGTATTATTATCATCCTGCCCCGAAGATGAAGGGCCGGAGATCATGGCAGAGGAAATGTATCATTTTTATGATGCGGAATATATGATGGGTTTTAAACTCACCAATTCCGGTTTGCAGATGTTACTGGATGAAACGGTTCCGGAAACCATTGCAGCACATTTTCCAAAGATCGTTCATCCCTTCCTGGAAAGAAATAATTCAACCATCAATGAAGTTGATCATTTTATCTTTCATCCCGGTGGGAGGAAGATATTACAGACCGTGGATGAATTATTCGGCTCACTGGGGAAAAATATTGATGATACGAGAGAAGTATTAAAACAATACGGTAATATGTCGAGTGCCACCGTACTGTATGTGCTGGAACGGTTTTTAGACAGAAAAATTCCGGCGGGTGATAAAGGCCTTATGCTTAGTTTTGGGCCCGGATTTTCTGCACAATGCATTTTATTGAAATGGTAAAGGAGTTTGAAAATAAAAATCAGTGGGCGCTTATCCTGGGAGGTTCTTCCGGGTTGGGATTGGCAAGCGCTAAAAAACTGGCAATGCATGGATGCAATATCATTATTGTGCACCGGAACAGCAAAGTGGACATGCCGGCAGTGGAACAGGAGTTTGCGCAGATAAAAGCAACCGGCGTTGATCTTTTATCATTTAATAAAGATGCGATCCGGGCTGAAAAAAGAAATGATATCATAAAACTCATCAAGGAAAATTTAGGCGACCAGGGAAAGATCAGGGTACTGCTCCACAGCATTGCAAAAGGAAATTTAAAACCTATGACCGGCGATGAACAGTCCTCCCTGCAAAATGATGATTTTCATTTAACGCTTGAATCAATGGCCATTAGTTTGTACGACTGGACAAAACTCCTTTTTGAAAAAAAATTATTTGCCACAGATACAAGGATCATCAGCTTTACCAGCGAGGGAAATAGAAAAGCATTTAAGACCTATGCAGCAGTATCTGCCGCCAAAGCTGCATTGGAAGCCATCACCAGGAATATCGCATTGGAATTTGCTCCCCATGGTATTAAAGCAAACTGTGTACAGGCCGGCGTAACAGATACTGCCTCATTCCGGATGATACCGGGACATGAACAGCTGAAAACGAATGCCATGAGCCGGAACCCGTTTAAACGGTTAACAACTCCCGAAGATGTGGCGAATGTTGTTTATCTTTTAAGTAAGGATGAAGCATCCTGGATAAATGGAACTACTATCATCGCCGACGGCGGAGAACATATTAATTAAACAATGACAACAAAAGAAATACTAAACTTACTGCCCTACTCCCCTCCTTTCTTATTTGCTGATGAATTGCATGAGATAACAGAGAACGGGGCAAAAGGAAGTTATACGTACAAACCCGATGAATATTTTTACCAGGGGCATTTTAAAGATTTCCCTGTAACGCCGGGAGTTATTCTCACAGAAACGATGGCACAGATAGGCGTTGTTTGCCTGGGTGTTTATTTATTGAAGGATAAAATAACAGCATCAGCAATGCCCGAGATTGCATTCACTTCTGTTGAGATGGATTTTCTTGCACCCGTTTTCCCGGGTGAAAAAGTAACCGTGACCTCTCAAAAACAATATTTTCGTTTTAATAAACTCAAGTGCGAAGTGGAGATGAGGAACAGTGTTGATAAAATTGTTTGCAGCGGCACTATTTCCGGGGTCATCAAATACAACAAGTGAACAACCGGGTGGTCATAACAGGCATGGGCGTAGCGGCGCCAAACGGCGTGGGCATTACTGCTTTTACCGATGCAATAAAAACCGGCTTGTCCGGTATTCATTTTTATAAAGAACTGGAGGACCTGAACTTTTCCTGCTGCGTGGGCGGCATCCCACCGGTAAGCGAAGAATTAAAACAACAATACTTATCGCCCCTGCAATTAAGAAACTTCAACAGCTCCGGCATCCTCTATGGCTGCATTGCCGGCATGGATGCATGGAATGATGCAGGCTTACCGATGAATGGGCCCGGCGATCCGGATTGGGACAGCGGCACTGTGTTTGGCACCGGCACTTCCGGCGTGGAAAAATACAGGGAAGCGATCTACCATGTAGATGCCGGCAATGTAAAAAAACTCGGAAGTACAACTGTTTTGCAGATCATGGCAAGCGGCATCTCTGCTTACCTCAACGGAATTATCGGCTTCGGAAATTTAGTGACCACCAATTCATCGGCATGCTGCACGGGTACTGATGCCATACTCATTGCATTTGAGCGCATACGATCCGGCAAAGCAAAGCGAATGCTGGCAGGAGGATGCAGCGATCACGGGCCTTACATTTGGGGCGGCTTTGATGCGCTAAAAGTAACCACCTACAAAAACAACAGCAGCCCGGAAAAAGCATCCCGGCCAATGAGTGCAACAGCAAGTGGTTTTGTACCCGGAAGCGGAGCAGGCGCCCTGGTATTGGAATCATTAGAAAATGCAATAGAAAGAGGTGCAAAAATTTATGGAGAAATATTGGGAGGTGCGGTTAATTCCGGCGGACAAAGAAGTGACGGGAGCATGACCGCTCCTAATTCAACAGCTGTACAGCGTTGTATCAAAGAGGCAGTAGAAGATGCCGGTATCCATGCAGATGAGATCGATCTTATAAACGGGCATTTAACAGCAACAGCAAAAGATGCAACAGAAATAAAGAACTGGTCGGAGGCATTAGACAGGAAAGGAAAAGACTTTCCTTATATCCATTCCTTAAAATCCATGACAGGCCATTGCCTGGGAGCTTCCGGGGCTATTGAATGCGTGGCTGCATTATTGGGATTGAAAAATGATTTTATCTTTCCTTCCCTTAACTGCGAAGACGTTCACCCTGACATTGCAGCCATCATCGACACAGAAAAAATACCGCATAAACTTATAGAAACAGATAAATTGCAGGTGATCGCCAAAGCCAGTTTTGGGTTTGGCGATGTGAACAGTTGCATCATTTTTAAAAAATATACGGGATGAACAAAGAAGAATTAATAGCATCGCTGAAAGAAATAGTCAAGCCCTATGTGAAGGACCCCGAAGGATTAAAAAACCTGGACGAAAATTCCGACTTCATTAAAGACCTTAAGATCAATTCTGCCAACCTGGTGGATGTGATCCTGGATATTGAATCTGCTTTTGATATCATCATCGACAATGAGTCGATGGAAAAAATGCTTACCGTAAAAGCTGCCATGGAAATAATAACCACCAAACTCAGCGAAAAGTGAGCGGCAATGACATTGTAGACAGGGCAACAGCCGCTGCGGAAAGCAACTGGAAACGAAAAGGATTCCTGGAAAAAATATTTACGCCGCAGGAACAACAATACATACATGAGGCCGCATCACCCGGAGAAATGGTATGGAAACTCTGGAGCATGAAAGAAAGTGCTTACAAGATCTACACCCGGCAATATGGCGGACGGTTCTTTGCCCCGCAAAAATTCAACTGCAAAGTATTAACCGGACCGGAAGGGAAAGTGGAGATCAATAAGGTAACCTACCACACCATCACCCAACTTGCTGAAAATTATATTTACAGTATTGCAAGACCCGTTGAACAAGGCAAGGCCTCATTTGTGAATTGTTGTTTCAGGATCACAGAGCCTGGCCTCAGAAAACAACAGGAATTTATTAATGAGCGAATGATCTTGCATTATGCGATGGTTTCCGGGAAAGAAAGAAATGATATTGAGATCATCAAAGACAGGAACGGCATCCCGTTATTATATTGCAGCCAGGATAAACTTAGTATTCCCGTTTCCATAACCCATCATGGAAATTATGCGGCATTTACGATCTACTGAGTAGAAAACATTTCAAAAGTCGTTTACAGGATCAATTTTATACAATCCTCCCGTCACTGCGAGATACGAAGCAGTCTTTCTTCTTGCAGATTGCTTCACTTCGTTCGCAAAGACGACTTTTGAGATACGTTCTGGTTAATTATTCTACTTCATCGCTGCATCAACGGCACGTATTTTTTTAAAATGAGCCTTAATTTCTCCCAGGAATTTCCGTCCTTTTTGAAAAGGCCAGGGCTTTATTCCCTGCCGGCTATTGTATTTGCATATTTCGTACAAAGCTTTCCAGTGTTTTAATATCTCTTTGTAAGCACCGGCCAGGGTATAACCCGTGTCGTAAAAATGATTGGGTTCGGCGCCACAACCATTGTATTCAAGTATGGCAAAATTTTTTCCGTTCTTCAGGTCTTCCACGTTCGTGCACATGATATCGTACCGGCCATAGAAAAAATCATTGATCCGCAGACTGATGTCATCAAAAATACTCACCAGCTTGTCGTCAATATGTTCTTTCAGGTCAATGAAATGAGCGCCCCGGTTGTGATTGGCGGCATAGCTGAGCATGTATTTTTCTCCGGCGGGAATAATGTCATTCCACCTGGCTTTATGCTTGCTGTGCATCTCTCCCATCCGCTTGTGGCCCTTGGGATGTTCTTTTATAAGTTGTTCCAGGGTATCCTTCCCATTGCCGGTCACCTGCAACGGGATCTTATGCAAAAATCCGGTAACCCTTCCCTTTTTTTCCTGCGGATGACGGATATAAAACACACTTACTTCCATCGGGTAACTCACCAGCGCCTGCACAATATATTCAACCGGCATTTTTAAATGGTAATTTTTAAACTCTTCTTCTGTATCGATCTTACGGAATAGAATGCCCTGGCAACCCACTTCCGGTTTTACTATAAAGGGATATTGAATGCCGCTCAGCCATAATGCTTCATTCGCCAAAGAAAAATCCCGCCCGGGCAATACATTGAATGTAGCAGGATATAATTCTTTGGGCAGCAGGTCGTACATTTCCTTTTTTGGCTCGCCGTCCATACCGCCAAAAGTTATTTTCGGGTTGCTGGGCGTAAAGAACCATACCGAGCCCGATTTGAGCATATACCACCCCCATACGGGTGCAATGGGTGCATAGAGCAACTTGAAAGGCCAGGCTTCCCAATTCGTTATACGGGCAATGATTTTTCTCACGACTGCGAAGATATTTAAATTGATGGAGGTAAATTTCAGAAAATAACCCGGATCTATGGATTAAAAAACGATGGTTCCTATGTTCCTGCAAAGTTCATTTAAAGAATGATTTACTTTTGCAGAAGCAGTAAATTGCAGTATTCATCAAATTCCGATCTATGCATGTTCCAACAATGGCCGAAATGACATCAAAAGGCGAAAGTCCCGAAGTATTATTCTGGGTGGGTTGTGCCGGAAGTTTTGACCAGCGGGCCCAAAAGATCACCAGGGCATTTGTGACCATCCTTGCTAAGGTAGGCATCAACTACGCCATTCTGGGTAAGGAAGAAATGTGTACCGGCGACCCGGCCCGGCGTGCAGGCAACGAATTCATGTTCCAGATGATGGCTTACCAGAATATTCAAATATTGAATGGGTATGGTATAAAGAAAATTGTAACGGCTTGCCCGCATTGCTTTAATACACTCAAAAATGAATACCCGGAATTGGGTGGAAATTATGAAGTGATCCATCACGCAACATTCTTACAGCAACTGATCGATGAAGGAAGAATTAAAATGACGGAAGGGGGGTCATTTAAGGGTAAAAAAATTACCTATCACGACAGTTGCTATTTAGGGCGGGCAAATAATATTTATGAAGCACCCCGTAAAGTGCTGGAGGCTTTGGATGTTTCTTTAGTAGAAATGAAACGCTGCAAGAGCAACGGACTTTGCTGCGGCGCCGGGGGTGCACAAATGTTCAAAGAAGAAGAAAAAGGAACCACCCGTATAAATTTTGAACGCACCAATGAAGCATTGGAAACCGGTGCTGCTGTTATAGCTGCTGCCTGCCCGTTTTGCAATACCATGATGACCGATGGGGTGAAGAACAGCAATAAGGAAGAAGAAGTGCAGGTGATGGATATTGCGGAGTTGGTGGCTGCATCAATGAAGAATTAAAAACCTGCCTGCCTGCCGGCAGGTTAAAAATTACAAATGAACCTCGATTTTCAATCACATATACCCGAAGATTTTAACGACAACTCCCGTGTGTGGATCTACCAGAGCAGCCGGCTGTTCTTCATCAGCGAAGCATTGCAGATGGAAGACATGCTGAATGAATTTGTAACCAACTGGAAAAGCCATGGCGCCCCGGTGAAAGGTTATGCCAATTTATTCTTCGGCCAGTTCATCGTATTGATGGCCGATGAATCCGCCACTACAGTGGGTGGTTGCAGCACCGACAGTTCGGTTCATGTTATCAAAGCCATTGAAGAAAAATTTAACGTACAGATGTTCAACCGGCAGAACCTGGCCTTTATTGTAAAAGATAAGATCCAGCTCCTTCCACTCAACCAGCTTGGATATGCCGTTGAAAATAATTTCATCAATGCCGACACCCTGTATTTTAACAATACGGTTCTTACCAAAAAAGAATTGCTGGACAAATGGCTAATCCCGGTTAAGGAAAGCTGGCTGGCAAAACGGGTTGCACTAGCCTGAAAATTATAATTACTCTCAAAATCATCAGACTCTTGTCATGCTGAGGAACGAAGCATCTCAGCAAAACATAATTTCTTACAAAACGTGGGACGCTTCGTCCATTCGTCTTCGCTCAGGACTCAGCATGACAAAAAGTAAGATTCGTTCGGATTTATTTCTTCTGCAATTTCTTCAGCAACTCTTCTTTCCCTGTTTTTTTGGGCGTCTTCTTGAAGATATAGCTCAATGCGATGCGGTAGTTCCTTGTATTGGTGGTACTGAAACTCTCCAGGCTGAAATTACTGCCGTAGGTATAATTCCTATTCTGTTGCTGGCGGAATGGGTCAATCACATTTACCGTAATAACAAACCGCTTATTAAAGAATTTCTTTTGAACACCGATGTTCATGCTCAGCGTATTCCGTACCGTACCCTGCGGGTTGGCAAAGCGGTTAAAGGTAAAACTTGCATTTGCATTTATAAGGTCAGTAAACTGGTAACTGCCGTTAAGTGTGGAATAGAATGAGCCGCCGTTGCGGAAATACCTTACGTCCCTGTCAAATGCACTGTACACATTGTACGTATATCCAAAACTCAGGTTGGCCTTCGCCTTCTTGCTGATGGTATACCCACCCCAGGCGCTGGCCTCGTATTCCTTCCGGCCGCTGATATTTTGCCAGGTGGTGAATGTTTTACCGTCGGGCAACAGCGTTCTTATGGAACTGTAAATATTCTGCAAGGCATTATATCCAAGCGAAAGGTTCACGTTATACATCTTATTCCATTTGCCGAAGATCAGGTCAAAATTATCAGCATAATAAGGCTGCAGGTAAGGATTGCCTGCCCGGGTATTATACGGATCACCATAATCAGTACTGGGATTCAGTTCATTCAGCCTTGGCCGCTGGATGGTTCGCTTGTAAGCAAATGTTATGCTCACCTCATTTTTCCATTTCTTCATGAGGGTGCCAAAAGGCAGGGCGGTCCAGTAATTATTTGCGTAATGATTGCTGTCGTTGCGTATATCAAAATTCGTTTCGGCATGTTCCACCTGCACGCCGGCATTGATATAAAAATCCAGCACAATATCATACCGCAACGATGCCCGCATGCCAAATATGGTTTGATGAAAAAGAAAATCATTGCTCAGCAGTTCGTTCTTCACAAGAATATTTTCCGGCTTCTTCATGAATTCCGTGTTCAGCACATTGTGATTATTGTAGCGACTGAAATTCGTACCTAAATGCGTAGAGAATTTTTTACTCAACGGCTTATCGTAATTAAGGCTGAAGTTAATATTGTGATTCTTGCTGTACGTCCCCTGCTGCTGGGTTGAATCAATACCCGTGGGGGTATTATCCGGGTTCAGGTATTGCTGGTAAAAATCCCGCACATTATTATTGGCATTGAAATTTATTCCCGTAATGATCTTGAGCACTTCTTTGGGATCCTTTCCTTTGAAGGTATACGTAAGATTGAAATTCGGGTTCCAGCTCTCATTGCCGGTGCCGGTAATGCGGTTACTGAGTTTATAAACCTGGCTATACCTGTCCAGGTTACTGTACCCGGCCGCATTATCGCTGGCTGAATTATTACTGTTATACAAAGCAGTAAAATTCAGGCTGTGCCGCTTGTTTAGGTCATAGTCAACACTCAGCCGGATATTGGGCCTTCGGTTATTATTGCTGTATTGGCCGATCGTGTTAAAGTAGTTGATGGAATCGGTATAATAATTCTGCCGGTTGCTGTAGCTGTTACTTTTGTAAATGTTATACCCGAACCCCGCCGAAAAATTAAGTACGAATTTATTTTTCCGATAGCCCAGGTTCCCATTAATGCCGGCTTCTCCCCTCGTGCCATAATTCACATTCAGCCTTCCATTAAAACCAACCTTGTTCTTCTTGGTCACGATATTGATCACACCGCCCCGTTCATTGGCATACTGCGGCGGCGGTGTTGTCATCACTTCAATTTTTTCTATCATGCTGCCGGGCATACTCTCCAGCAGGTCCTGCAGTTGTTTCGAATCAAGTTCCACCGGCTTATCATCGATCAGCACTTTCACTTCTTTGCCCCGCAATAAAAGTTTGCCATCATTATCCACATTCACCAACGGTGTTTGCTTCAGCAACTCGGTGGTGGTGGCGCCGGAACTCAACGCCGATTCGCCGGTATTGAATATGATCTTGCCATCTTTATTTTCGATAAGTGGTTTTTCTGCATACACCACCACTTCATTCATGGTAGTGGAAGCCCGGCTTAGTTTTATATCGTTCAGGTCAAAATCAAAACGCTCTTGCCGGATATAAATACTGTCGATGGCCAGGCTGGCATACCCAACCGCATTCACATGCAGGCGGTAATATCCAAAGGGTAATTTGTCAAAAAGAAATTCACCGTCTTTAAGGCTCACCTGGTTTTGTTCAACCAATGAATCCGGTATCCTGCTGATCTTTAAACTGGCACCGGGGATGGCTTTTCCATTCGTGGCATCAAGGATGCTGCCCGTAACTATGCCCGGGTTTGAATTGGTATTCTGGGCAATAACAACAGAAGAGAAAAACAGTAAAACAAATAAGGCGGTATATCGAAATGGTAATAGGGCCATAGTACCATACAAATTTAATAAATGCAGGCCCGCCCGGTCATAATTTTATTTGAATGGACAGATAGTTGTACAAGGAGTGTTCCCGCTGGTTTTATCCGTAATTTTTGCCGTTAACATATTTTGTTAGGCATTTAGTTTCAGGATGCCTATTTTTATTTTTCCAAAAAAAATAAGATATATGAAGAAAACTGCAATTGCTTTTGTGCTGGCTGGTTTTTTAACTGTTTCACTCACTGCCACCGCACAAAAAACCTCAAAAAAATTTATCGACCCCGCTAATATGGACCTGAGCGTAAAGCCGGGCGATAACTTTTATTTATACGCCAACGGAAACTGGGTAAAGAATACGCCTGTTCCGGCTTCAAAAACCCGTTGGGGAAGTTTCGACAAATTAGCCGAAGAAAGTTCACAGGCCTTAAAAGGCTTGTTGGAAGAAGCAGCCGCAAACCCGGGCAAAAATGACCTGATGAAACGGGTGGGTGATTTTTATGCCAGCGCCATGGACAGTGCCGCCATTGAAAAACTAGGTGCACAGCCGGTCAAGCCTTATTTAGACCAGATCGAAAAACTCAGTTCAAAATCACAGGTGCTTGATCATATCAATTACCTGCGTTCAAACTCAATTTCCTCCCCGCTTTACAACATTGGTGTAAGGCAGGATTCAAAAGACGTTACCAAATACATCATCGGCATTGGCCAGGGTGGCACCACATTACCCGACAGGGATTATTATTTAAAGAACGATGCCCGCAGCCAAAAGATAAGAACAGAATACACAAAATACATTGCCACCCTTTTCAAACTCTGCGGATGGGAAGAATACAAAGCATTGGCGAATGCCGCCAGCATTTTACAACTGGAAACAGCCATTGCCAATGCGCAGATGAGCCGTGTAGAAATGCGTGACCCGGTAAAATTATACAATAAGTTATCCGTAGATGGCCTCAGTGCAAAAACACCAAACCTTAACTGGCAGACTATCTTAACACAACTTGGTTATAAAACAAAACAGGATAGCCTGATCGTAAGCAATCCTAAGTTCATGGTATTTATTGATTCATTGCTGGGGGCCACTTCGCTTGCCGACTGGAAGGTTTACCTGCAATGGGGTGTTATGAAAGGCGCAGCGCCTTACCTGAGTAAAGATTTTGTGGATGCAAATTTTGCTTTTAACCAGGCAATGAGCGGACAAAAAGAACAAACCCCACGCTGGCAACGCATGAGTGGTTTGATCGATGGACAACTTGGAGAATTGCTTGGACAACTTTATGTTGACAAATATTTTAACCAGGCCGCTAAAGCAAGAATGCTTGAGTTGGTGAATAACCTGCAGGCAACTTTCGACAGTCGCATCAAGCAATTAGACTGGATGAGTGATGAGACCAAGCAGCGAGCCCTGGGTAAACTGCATGCCTTCACCAAAAAAATTGGTTTCCCTGATAAATGGAAAAATTACGACGGCCTTGTTATTAAAAGAGATGATTTTCTTGGCAACCTGATGCGTTGCAACCAATGGGGTTACCAGGATAATATCAACAGACTTGGCAAACCCATTGATAAAACAGAATGGGGCATGACGCCACCTACGGTAAATGCTTATTACAGTGCGCAGAAAAATGAGATCGTTTTCCCAGCAGGCATACTTCGTTTTCCTTTCTTCGATTTTGAAGCCGATGATGCTATTAACTACGGTGGCATTGGCGCTGTGATCGGCCACGAAATGACCCATGGCTTTGATGACCAGGGCCGCCAGTTTGATGCCGATGGTAATTTGCACGATTGGTGGACAAAAGCCGATGCCGATGAATTTAAAAAGCGTGCCGATGAAGTAGTAGCCCAATACAATGGTTATGTGATACTCGATACCTTACATGTGAACGGAAGGCTTACCCTTGGCGAGAACCTCGCCGACCTGGGTGGTCTCAGCATTGCCTATGAAGCATTTAAACATACCAAACAAGGCAAGGGCAATACGAAGATCGATGGCTTTACACCCGATCAGCGTTTCTTTCTGAACTGGGCACAGGTATGGCGCAGTAATATTTTACCCGATGCAGCCGCACAGCGAATACTTACCGATTCACACTCACCGGGTGTGCACCGTGCCAACGGGCCGCTTACCAATATGGAAGCATTTTATAAAGCCTTTGATGTAAAGGAAGGAGATAAAATGTATAAAGCGCCGGAGAAAAGAACAAAGATCTGGTAAGATCATCTGAATAAATGACTTTGCAGACTTCCGAAGTTTTGAAAACTTCGGAAGTCTTTCACAAATTTTAAACCGGGATGAAACTGAAAAGAGCATCCCGGTTTTTTATTTCAGGTTTTGTAAATTACATTGCATTCATAATCCGGTACAGTTATCATTTAAACAACAATAAAAGAATGTACATGGAGTTATGATAATATAAATGTTACTGATTTTTATTAAACAATAAAATCATCAGGCCTTATGTGTACCAATCCGACACTACTAATGAGAAGTCTGTTTGTACCGCTTATAACAGCAGCATCCTTCACAGCGCAAGGACAGGGAAACAAGCCGGCAAAACATTTTAAGCCAATACAAATTGGCATTAATTTTTCACCTGACTATGATTTCCGCACCCTTAAAAATAACGACGGCAGTTCTTCCGGCGACCTGGTAATAAAAAGCAGGAACGATATTGAGGCCGTAAAGTTTGGTTACACAGCAGGTTTTAATATCTGTATCAATTTCTCACAACTTGCAGGACTTGAAACCGGGATCCAATACACAAACAAGGGATACAAAACAAAAAAGCAGGCGCTGTTCTATGCACCGCCAAATCCAGGTTTACCCGTAAATTCAAAGAGTATTTATAGCTACCAGTATATTGGCATTCCGTTAAAAGTAAAGTTTGGTTTTGGAAATGGTAAGGTCAGTTTTCTTTCAAGTGTGGGCCTCATGGCTAATTTTTTATTGAATGTAAAGCACACCAGTATTTACGAATACTCTGACAACAGGACCGAGAAGAAAAAGCAATCAACTACTGCTGGTTTTAAAAAAGTTGATATCTCCCCGATGATAAGTGCAGGCATTGATTATAAAATAAGCAGCAGGGTTCATTTAACTGCAGAACCAACTTTCAGGTATGGCATCATTAAAACAACTGATACGCCGGTAACAGAAAACCTATGGAGCGCCGGGCTAAACATTGGAGCTTATTACAGCCTGAAATAACATAGAACTTTGCTCATCCCGGTCTCTGACCGGGATGCCCTGGTCCAGAGTTTAAAACTCCTACTTTTGTCGGTTCAAATAAAATTCCCACCTTTATTCAAACTAAGTATGTCAAATTTTAAACTCCCCCACTTCGGCTTTATTGATCCTGCTTCCCTGGAAGAATATTATGATGTTGAAATTCCGTTCAATGATACCGAGATACAGATTGACCTGAATTTTAACAAAAAGACCATCGACCCGGAAAGGCTGGAAACGGTAAAACAATTCATTGAGAATATACGGATCCATGACCTGGCTAACCGGAAACACATGGAGGCCGATTATAATGACGAGGACGGCGACACCGTAAAGTTTTACCTGGAAAATCACCTGGAAGAACTTGGCAAAGATGAATTGGCTGAACTGATCGATCTCAAGAGCAAAAGCAGCGAACACGAAAAGCAATTATTAAAGAAACTGCACCTGGTACGGGTTGGCCTTTACCCCGATACTGAAAATCAGTTTGCCACCTTTGATTATTCCATCGGCCAGGAAATAACAAACTATCTCGTGGTTATTTTTACTGATGAAAATGGCAACATGGATTATATGACGATGGAAAGTTAGGCCTGGTACGTCAATTAACTACCCCTCATTTTTAGATAAGGTAATATACACATGAAAAGGATCCCGAACTTTTGCTTACTCCTAACCTCGCTGGTTGGCTACCTGGAATGGAGTGGAGGTCAACACGGGTTTCTATTTCAACTGGAGTATGTATTGATCGCCAAAGCAAGTCATGACCCGGGATCAATCCTGCATCCATTTGTACTGGTACCTTTAAGCGGACAATTGATCATCCTGTACACCCTCTTTCAAAAAATGCCCGGCAGGGTTTTAACCCTGGTTGGATTGGCCTGCCTCAGTTTGATCATACTGATGCTTCTTCTCGTGGGCGCTCTTGCACTGAATGTTAAGATCATTATCTCCACTGTGCCATTTATTATTACAGCCGTATTTGTCTTACAGAAAAACCGGAAACGGGTACCGAAGGTCTAGAGGAAATTAAAGCCTGTATGATCCGGGCCTGCTCGCTTGGCCTTTTTGCAAAAAAGATTTAAAAAAATTACCATGCCTTTGGAAGACATGCCCTTTGGCGCATACTTTGGCACCTGCACCGATAAGTTCAGAATAAACTGGATGTTTAACTGTATTGAGAAAAGCTGAGGCAGATAAGTCCGCACCAGGTTCATCGCACTTCCTCGGCACTGAACTTGTTCACAAAACTGTACCTGTTGGAATGAAACTGGTAATGAAACACCCGGTGATAGTCCTTACTGAATTGTTCTTCCGATTGCGGACTGATGATATTGCTGAGCACATAAAAGCTATCAGACTTGAAACATAGAAGCACATTTCTTACATTACTGCCTTCTTTATTCATTTCTTCAAAGACCATGCTTATATGCGTTTTATCAAATTCTGTTTTTATTCCTTTCAGCCCACGGATGGTATTGCGGCAACTGTTATAAGGGTCCGAGGTTTTAATATCCGTTGATTGATAAAAGATATGATCAAAATAAGTGTCCTTAAAATGATTGTCGAGAAAACCGGCAAAGGCAATGCCTTCGTCAGACAGGTGCAGGTAAGATAACCTGTTCTTTTCATCCGTATTCACTTTTCCATTGCGTACGATGTACAAATTAATATTCATAAACTTGTTCTGAATTTTAATTCTTTTAAGTGCCTTAAACCGGGAATTGAAAAAATACCGTACAGGGAATGAAGGAGTTGAAAGAGGTCAGGACACAAATTTAACCTATTTCTCCCGCAATACAGGTAATTCATTTAATAACGCACAATTGTTACTGCCATCCTGTCACCATTTGCCCTGTTTGATCTATATTTGCTGTCCTAAAAAGCATGAAGCTAATGCTGGATCTGGTAACTGGTAAAGCACACGATGAATCAAGGCAGGGAGAGGCATTTGCCCCTTTTACCCAGGAAGTGAATCCGTATAAAAAATATTTTTATATAGAGAGCTATGGCTGTGCTATGAACTTTGCCGACAGTGAAGTAGTGGCCTCTATACTCATGAACCATGGTTTTGGCGCCACTCAAAGTGCAGAAAATGCCGACCTCATTTTTATCAATACCTGTTCCATAAGGGAAAAAGCAGAACTCACCGTAAGAAAACGCCTTACCGAATTCAGAAAATTTAAAAAAGTAAAACCCGGTATGCTGGTGGGCGTACTTGGCTGCATGGCAGAAAGATTGAAAACAAAATTCATTGAAGAAGAAAAATTAGTAGATATGGTGGTGGGACCTGATGCCTACCGAACTCTTCCTGGTCTTATTGAAGAAGCCGAGACCGGGCAGAAAGCAGTGAATGTTTTATTAAGCCGGGATGAGACCTATGCCGACATTGCCCCCGTCCGCCTAAACAGCAACGGCGTGAATGCCTTTGTGAGCATTATGCGAGGTTGCAACAATATGTGTTCTTTTTGTGTGGTGCCGTTTACAAGAGGCAGGGAAAGAAGCCGTGATGCAGGAAGTATCATCAATGAATGTAAAGGCCTTTTTGAACAGGGTTACCGGGAAGTAACTTTGCTTGGACAAAATGTTGACAGTTACTATTGGGTAGATGAACAGAAAGACGAACGGGTGACCTTTGCCCTGCTGATGGAAAAAGTGGCATTGATCTCTCCCCTGCTACGGGTTCGCTTTTCAACGTCGCATCCGAAAGACATAACCGATGATGTATTGCACACCATGCTCAAGTATGAGAACATTTGCAACTACATTCATCTCCCCGTACAAAGCGGAAGCAGCCGGGTATTGCAGATGATGAACCGGACGTACAGCCGTGAATGGTACATCGCTAAAGTGAACCGCATACGTGAGCTGATCCCCGATTGTGGTTTATCAACCGATATGATCACGGGTTTCTGTACCGAAACAGAAGAAGATCACCAGCAATCACTCAGCCTGATGGAATATTGCAAATACGACCTGGCCTATATGTATTTTTATTCTGAAAGACCCGGCACACTGGCAGCAAGAAGGTTTGAAGACGATGTACCGCAAGAAATA
>Ga0209023_10000771_pt1 | contig 45794 bp, 31 predicted proteins | sample LakOneMetagenome_FD_187468 | JGI IMG/M metagenome (GOLD analysis project Ga0209023, IMG submission 187468) | Freshwater and sediment microbial communities from Lake Erie, Canada (SPAdes) (version 2) | ecosystem: Environmental > Aquatic > Freshwater > Lentic | place: Lake Erie, Canada...
CTTCCGATCTAAAGACCGCGCCCCTGCGGAACGTAACCAATGCCGAGACGCGCGCATTCAGCCGACGAACGACCGACCAATTCCGAGTCGGCCAGCTTGATCGATCCATTCGAGGCGGGCGCAATACCGACAAGTGTTTTCAGCAGAGTCGATTTTCCCGCCCCGTTGCGGCCCAGCAGTGCGATGATCTCGTTGTTGTGCAGTGTGAAATCGACGCCATTGAGGATATGGCTCTTGCCATAGAATGTATCAACCCCTTTGACAGTGAGGAGAGCGCTGGTCTGCGCTGATGTTTCGCGCGGCTTCGCTGCGACCGCAGCCGCGCCCGAACCGATATAAATCTCTTGAACCTGCTTGCTGCTGCGCGCGTCCTCGACCGTGCCGTCGAGCAACACACGGCCCTCGTTCATCACGGTGACATGATCCGCGAGTGCGAAGACCCGGTCGATGTCATGCTCAACCAGCAGCACTGGCAGATCTGCCGAGATGCGCTTGATGATCGCGCCGATGCGTTCGCGCTCGGCAGCAGCAAGACCTGCGAGCGGCTCATCGAGCAGCAACACGCGCGGCGCGGTGGCGAGCGCCACGCCCATGTCCAGCAGCCGCTGGCCGCCATAAGATAGAGCGCCCGCCTCCGCCTTCTCGATACCGGCGAGTCCGAGATAGCGGATGACTTCGTCAGTTTCGCGATTGATCGTTTCAATCGACAGCGCGTTTGCGAACGGATCGAAACGCTTGGGGTGCCGCGCCTGCACCGCAAGGCGGATATTTTCACCCACACTCAACTCGGGAAAAAGATTCGTGATCTGGAACGAGCGTCCGATGCCCGCTTCGGCTATCTGTTCGGGCGAATGACCTGCGATAGGTTTGCCCATCAGAGACACTTCGCCTTCGTCGGGCGGAAACATGCCGGACAACAGATTGAACGCCGTCGTTTTGCCGGCGCCGTTGGGACCGATCAAGGCGTGCAGCGTGCGATCCGCAATCGCAATGTCGATCCCCTGCACGGCCTTGATGCCGCCGAAGCTCTTCACCATGTCCTTTGCCGCGAGCACAGGACCATCAACATGGCTCTTCGGCCTTAAAAACTCCGGCAAAGGCAACGCTTCGATCTTGCGCGCCGACATTGCGGCATCTTCAACGACTTTCTTGCGGAACGGCGCGAGCAGACGCTCTCCGATCCCGACGAGTCCTGTCGGCGAAAACACGATAAAAGCAACGAAGACCAGCCCGAACCAGAGCAGCCAGTTTTCGGTGTGGATGCCGAGAAATTCCCGGAACAGAATAAAGAACAGCGCGCCGAGCGCTGGCCCTAAGAAGCTGCGCATGCCGCCGATCACGACCATGGCCAGCAGTTCGCCGGAGAACGCGACCGAGATTGGATCGGCCGACGTCATGCGGTTCTTGAACAAGAGCAGGATGCCCGCGAGGCCCGTCAGCGAAGCGGATAGCGTGAATGCCAGCAGCTTGTAGCGATTGGTCGCATAGCCGAGAAAGCGCGCGCGTTGCTCATTTTCACGAATAGCGACGAGGACAGTGCCGACGGTCGAATTGTGGAAGCGCCACAGCAGCACCAGCACGGCAAAAGCAATCGCCGCCACCAGCCAGTAATAGTTGGCCTGGGTATCGAGGTTGAATCCGAAAATCGTGGGCCGCACGATGCCGCCGATTCCGTTTTCGCCGCCGGTCACATCGGTCCAGCGGAACGACGCCGTGTAAAGCATGGCCGCCAACGCCAGCGTCAATAGCGAGAAATAAACGCCGCGCCGCCGCAGGATCAGGAAGCCGAACGGAATCGCGATCAGAACAATGATGAAAATCGCGCCGATCATCGGGCCGAAGAACGAATCCGGCATCCAATTGCGCTGAAGCAAAGCCGCGGCATAGGCCGCGAGCCCGAACCATGCACCATGACCGAACGACACAAGTCCGGTGTGGCCAACCAGAATGTTCAGCGCCATGCAGGCGATGCCGAACACCACGACCTCGACGGCGGATGTCATGGTCAGGCCGCACGCGGTCAGGATCGGCGGCAATGCCAGCAAGCCAATTGCGGCGATGACCAAAGGAACAGGAATGCGCTTGAGCATGGCGGGCGGCCTCACTCGAAGCGGGTGATGCGCTCGCCGAACAGGCCGCGCGGCCTGAACATGAGCACAAGAAGCATCAAGAGATATATCGCGGCGGTGGATGCAGCCGAATAGCCGATGCCGACCATCACGCCTTTCACCAGCCCGACCAATAGTGCGGCAACAACGACGCCCCAGAACGATCCGAGCCCGCCGATCACCACCACCACGAACGCCGGCGTGATGATCTCATTGCCCATTGCCGGATGCACCGCATAGATCGGAGCGAGCAACACGCCCGCAAGTCCTGCAAGACCGATGCCCAATGCTGCGACGGCGGACATATAAGGCTGCAGCGAAATACCGAGCGCGCCCACCATATCGGGATTTTGCACGCCCGCTTGCACCACGCGGCCGAATGCCGTCATCCGCAACAAAACCCATAGTCCGGCAACGCAGGCGGTCGCGATGCCGAGCAGCACCACGCGATAGAAAGAATAGATGAAGGTGCCGACCACGACCTGGCCACGGAGTTCCTGAGGAATCGAATAGGATAGCGGCGGCGCGCCGAAGATCATGCGCAGCGCCTGCTCGGCCACCATTGCCAGCCCGAACGTCAGCAACAGCGAAAGAATGGGATCGGATCGATAAAACCGCGTGAACAGCACACGCTCGATCACGACGCCGAGCAGCGCGACGGCCACCGGCGACACGATCAGCGCGCCGCCGAAACCGACATAGGGCGACACGACAAGCGTCAGATATGCGCCGATAGCGAAGAATGCGCCATGCGCGAGATTGACGATGCCGCCGAGCGAAAAGATCAGCGAAAGGCCGAGCGCGATCAGCAGGTAGTAAACGCCGTCGAGCAGTCCATTGAGAATTTGTTGTGCGAGCAACATGCCGGACATTGTCATCGCCCCGCAACTGGTCACGCGTCGCGCGTGACGATGAAAGGATAAAAGTGCGCCCTCCGGGATCACCCGGAGGGTCGCTTCAAGTCGGCCTTAGGACGGGAACGTACAGCTGTTCTCTTCTTTGGTCGTGGCAATGACTTCGAGGTCTTCGTTCGGGCCCGGGACCGGGCCGCTCGACGAGAAGATGTCCCACTGGTTCTTCACCTGCGCCACGGGCAGTGCCTTCACGGCATACATCTCGTGCATCAGCTGATGGTCCGAAGCGCGGAAATATCCCGGACGCGTTTTCAGCACATCGAACTTCGCGCCTTTTTCAAAATGCTCGATGATTTTCGTCGAGTCCGCCGACTTCAAATCGTTGACCGACTTCGCAACGATCTTGGTGGCGATGTAATCGCCCCAGGCCTGATTTTCCGGCGGCTTGTTGTATTTCTTCGTGAACGCGCCGACGAATGCCTTGGTGCCCGGCGTATCGATGAGATGATGCCAGACCACCGGCCATGTGCCGACGAAATTGCCCTTGCCCGCCGCCCAAGCCAGCGCGGTATCGAAACCGAAACCGCCGACGGGATAGGTTAAGCCGAACTCTGCATATTGCTTCAGGAAGTTGGTGATCTGGTTTCCGGCAAGGTTGATGACCACGAGATCCGGCTTTGAGTCGCGGATCTTCAGAAGATACGCAGAGAAGTCGGTCGCATCGGTCGGCACCAGATCGTCACCGGCGAACTGGCCGCCATTGCCCTCCATAAAGCGCTTGGCGACTCGCAGCAGATCGTGACCGAACGCATAATCCGCCGTGAGCGAGTACCACTTCTTGCCTTTGACCAGACCTTCCTGAAGGAACGAGCGGCCAACGGTTTTCACATACATTGAGTTCTGCGACTCGACGTGGAACATGTAGCGTTGGCAGTCCTTGCCGCGCAGTGCGTCGGAATTGCCGCCGGTATTGATGAACAGCGTTTTGTTGCGCGACGCGACCTGCGCGATGGTCAGGCACGAAGCGGATGAAATCTCGCCGATGATACAGGAGACCTTGTCGCGCTCGATCATGCGCTCCGCTTTGGTCGAAGCCGTTTGCGGATTGACAGAGTCTTCCTTCAACACTTCGACTTTGCGGCCCATCATGCCACCTGCCGCATTGATTTCTTCCACGGCAAGATCGACCGCCATCACCGCATATTCACCGAGCGGCCCGAGAAAGCCGGTGCGCGGCGTGAGATGACCAATCCGGATCACATCCGATGATTGCGCCCGTAGAATTGAGGGCGCGGATACGCCTGACACAAGTGCAAGACCACCGGCGGTCTTCAGCAAGCTACGTCGCGTGAATCTGCCTTTGATCGACATGGGCATCCTCCCTGTGCGGCCGCGTTGTGCGGCACTTATTCTTTCCGGCTCAGCGCGTGGCTTTTGCCTGACGCTTATATCGCTTGCCGTGATCTGTGATCACACTTAGACTGACAAACGATTGCAGCCTTGTCGAGTCCCTTGTTTCGCTTTTGCCCATCCGCAGGATGACCGGTCATGAACCGCCCCGCAGCGCTCGATCTGGTTGAACCGCTGGATCGGCAAACTCTTGGTGGACGCGCCTACGCGCAATTGTCCGATCTTCTGATCTCGGGCCGGATGGCGCCCGGCGAAAAAATCTCGCTGCGGCAAGCGGCCGAGGTTCTCGGCGTCTCTATTATGCCGGTGCGCGAGGCGGTCTCGCGGCTGGTGGCCGATGGTGCGCTCGAAGTTACACCGAACCGCGCAGTCCGCGTGCGGTTGATGACCGCGCCGCAGTTCCGCGACCTCACACAGGCGCGCATTGCGATCGAAGGGCACATGGGGGCAATGGCCGCGCGCAATCGCAACGACTCCGATCTCATCGCAATTGCCAATGCCGAAGCCGCGATGCGGGCAGAAAGTCTCGCGGCTACGCCCAACCTGCCCCGCGCCGTCGAACTGAACAAGTCGTTCCACTTCGCGGTCTATGACGCTGCTCATTCGGCGACGCTGGTGGAAATCATCCGTGCGCTCTGGCTCAAGGCCGGCCCGGTCATCAATCTCGACCTGCGCGCCAATCCCGAGCGGCTGGCGAAAGGCGACGCGGTGCGTTTCCATGCCGCGACCCTCGCGGCCATCGTTGCAGGTGACGAAGCCGGCGCGCGCGAAGGCATTACCTCTGACATTGCCAATGCAGCCGACGTGATCCTGTCGCGCGGCGGACTGGCCGAACATTAGACTGGAAATGCGATGAACCTCGACATCAAGGGATTGCGGGTGCTGGTGACTGCAGGCGCAAACGGGATAGGCCTCGCCATCGCACGCGCCTTTGCAGGCGAAGGCGCAAAAGTTCACGTCTGCGATGTGGATGTGGCGGCGCTGACAGCGCTGAAAACCACCGATCCGATGCTGACTCAAACTGTTTGCGACGTCGCTGATCGAGCATCTGTGACATCGTTGTTCACGGAAGCTAGCGCCGCGCTCGGCGGGCTCGACGTGCTGGTCAACAATGCAGGCGTTGCGGGACCGACTTCGAAAGTCGAGGAGATGAATCCCGAAGACTGGGATCGTTGCCTCGACATCTGTCTGACGGGTCAATTCAACTGTACGCGGCTTGCCGTGCCTTTGCTCAGGGCGAGCAAGAACGCGTCGATTGTGAACATCGCCTCGGCCGCGGGCCGTCTTGGCTTTGCAATGCGCACGCCATATGCCGCCGCAAAATGGGGCGTGATCGGTTTTACCAAATCACTGTCCATCGAACTTGGACCGGACAACATCCGCGTCAACGCGATCCTGCCCGGCCTTGTCGCGGGCGACAGGCAACGCCGCGTGCTGGAAGCCAAGGCGCAGCAGCGCGGCATTTCGTTTGCCGAGATGGAGCGAACGGCATTTTCCTACACGTCGATCAAGGATTACGTGACGCCGCAGCAGATCGCGGATCAAATCGTCTTCATGTGCAGCCCGCGCGGCAGCACCATTTCCGGTCAGGCGATCTCGATCTGCGGCGACACGCAGATGCTCGGATAGCTGCGCTTAGCTCCGGAGGCCCGGCGCTTCATGGCCGGTGCGCGCCACGTATTCCGTATAGCCGCCGCCGTATTGATGGATGCCCTCCGGCGTGAGTTCGAGAACGCGGTTGGAGAGCGCCGCCAGGAAGTGACGATCATGCGAAACAAACAACATGGTGCCCTCATATTCCGAGAGCGCAGTGATCAGCATTTCCTTGGTCGCCATGTCGAGATGGTTGGTCGGCTCGTCCAGCACCAGAAAATTCGGCGGGTCGAACAGCATCTTCGCCATCACCAGCCGCGCCTTCTCGCCGCCGGACAGCACCCGGCATCTTTTCTCCACATCGTCGCCCGAGAAGCCGAAGCATCCGGCCAGCGCGCGCAGGGAGCCCTGCCCGGCTTGCGGAAACGAATATTCCAGTTCCTCGAAAATCGTGCGTTCGCCGTCCAGCAGGTCCATCGCGTGCTGCGCGAAGTAACCCATCTTCACGCTGCCGCCGATCGCCACTGTGCCGTCGTCCGGCTGCGCGGAGCCTGCGATCAGTTTTAAGAGCGTGGACTTGCCCGCACCGTTGATGCCCATGACGCACCAGCGCTCGCGGCGGCGCACTTGAAAGTCGAGGCCTACGTAGATCGTCCGGCTGCCGTAACCTTTGTGGACATTCTTCAAACTAACCACATCCTCGCCGGAGCGGGGCGCAGGAAGAAAATCGAACGCCACAGTCTGGCGGCGCTTCGGCGGCTCGACGCGCTCGATCTTGTCGAGTTTCTTCACGCGGCTTTGCACCTGCGCGGCGTGAGACGCGCGCGCCTTGAATCGCTCGATGAATTTGATTTCCTTGGCAAGCATCGCTTGCTGACGCTCGAATTGCGCCTGCTGCTGCTTTTCGCTCAGCGCGCGTTGCTGCTCGTAGAATTCGTAATTGCCCGAATAAGACGTCAGCCCGCCGCCGTCGATCTCTACAATCTTGTTGACAATGCGGTTCATAAACTCGCGATCATGCGAGGTCATCAGCAACATGCCTTCGTAGTTTTTCAAAAAATCTTCCAGCCAGATCAGGCTTTCCAGATCGAGATGGTTGCTCGGTTCGTCGAGCAACATGGCGTCAGGAGACATCAGCAGGATGCGCGCCAGAGCGACCCGCATTTTCCAGCCGCCGGACAGCGCGCCGACATCGCCGTCCATCATCTCCTGACTGAAGCTGAGACCAGCGAGAACTTCGCGCGCGCGACCTTCCAGCGCGTAGCCATCCAGTTCCTCGAAGCGATGCTGCACCTCGCCGTAACGCGCGATGATGTCTTCCATCTCGTCCACACGATCCGGATCGGCCATCGCCGTTTCCAATTCGTGCAATTCGGCAGCAACCGCGCTGACGGGACCTGCGCCATCCATCACTTCCGCGACGGCGCTGCGGCCGGACATCTCGCCAACATCCTGGCTGAAATAGCCGATGCTCACCCCGCGCTCGACAACCACCTGACCCTCGTCAGGAATCTCCTGACCTTTGATCATACGAAACAGCGTTGTCTTGCCTGCGCCGTTCGGCCCGACCAGACCGACTTTCTCGCCCTTCTGAAGCGCAGCACCGGCTTCGATGAAAAGAATCTGATGGCCGTTCTGCTTGCTGATGTTGTCGAGACGAATCATTGCGGGCTTTGCATCTGGTCAGCGCTGGAGTGGATCGGCAGACGTTTGGCAGCGGAAGGCCGGATTTGCAAGGGCTACGGACCGCTCAATCGGCGTGCTGAACACGACATCTTCAAGACAGAAGTGTCGTATGGATCGTGGTTGCGCCGATACCGATGGTGATCACGCCGACTGCAATCTGAAGACCACGATTGGCCCAGGTCAATCCGCGTGCCGAGACAGCGAGCGGCACCGCAATGACTGTCGAGAGCGCGCCCATGCCAAGGATCGAGCCGACACCGAACAACGCGACATAGAGCAGCCCGTAGACGGGATTGCCGACCTGCGACACGGTCAGCACCAGAAGCGCGGCTGAACCGGCCATGCCGTGCATCAATCCAACCAGCAACGTGCGCCAGCGGAAACCATGCTCGTGAGCGTGCGCGTCACGCCGATGCGGCGTTGTATCGTTCGCATGGCTGTGAAGGTGGATATGCTGCGTGCCGTCGCCATGCGCATGCCGGTGAAAATGCACGCGGTCGCGCCATACACGCCACAGGACATGTGCTCCGAGACCGACCAGCATGACGCCGACCGCACCTTCCAGCGGCTGCGCGAGATGTTCCGGAATCGCACGGCCAAGCAGGATCGCAGCACCCGCGAAAACAAACAGAGTGAGCGTGTGACCAAGCCCCCACGTCAGGCCATGCTTGACGATATCCGCCACATTGCTACGGCGAGCAGCAATGCTGGAGACCGCCGCGATGTGGTCCACCTCGAGCGCGTGCTGCATTCCCAGCAGAAAGCCGAGCCCCAGAACTCCGAGCATCAGTCACCGATCCTTTTCCGACGGGACGCATATCACGGCATCTCTCATTTCGTTAGCGTCCGTGGCGTCGCGGACGCCACCGCCGTAGGGAAGCGATAGCTCAAGCCTGCAAGAACCACGAGTTCAGGCTGCGCGCTGACGAAAATGTCTGCGGGGTTCGCGCCAGTCGGATCGCCGAAATTAATAGCAATCTCGCTTAAGCGGTTGCCGGGATACCATGTGGCCTGTGTGAAAGCGGTCCAACCATCCGGCCAGGAATAAGCCAGCTTGCCCGTCACACGCGAATAAGGGCTGGTCGTGAGAAGACCATCCTGAGTGAGGTTCTTCTTCCCAACTAAGGTGACATAAGCTGTTCCGGACAGTCGCTCAGCATTGCGGGTGGCGACATCGAAGTCCACACCGATGTTTGCAACGTAGTTTGGGACATTCGGCACATAGAATGAAGGTGCTGCATCCAGCAGGCGCGTACGGACGCCGCTAGTGTTGGCGAAAATCGCCACCATGCTTGTTGAGTCTTTGACGACAAAATATCTGCCATCGAGATCGAAACCGTCTCTCCGCGCCTTGCCGAGGAAGGTCACCGGCAGACTTGGTGCAGGCTGAAAGCTCTCATTCTGGGAGTCGGTCGTCCAATAGCTGGCGAGAAATTTGAACCGATCGAAGGTGAATTGCACACCGCCTTCGGCACTCACGATCTTGAATGGCTTCAGGCCGGGATTGCCAATCAGTTCCAGCGGAACGTCGATGCTGCGGAAACCCTGTCCGTAATTTGCGAAGAACTCGATCCATTTTACGGGCGTGATTGCGATGCCAAATTTCGGAGTTCCAATTCCCGGCGAGATGTTAGGCGCCACGCCGGGCGCGAGACGGTCGTTGATGTTGTAGTAAAACTGATCGAACCGTCCGCCGCCCGTCAGCTTGAGCCACGGCAACGGCTTGACCTGAACCTGACCGAACACAGCAATATTGTGTTGGGTCACACCGAGATCGACCACCGGCGCGCCTGTTACAGTGCGTGCGGTCGTCGGCGCTTGAAACGCATCGATGACATCCGAACGCCAGTTGCTGCCAATCAGAACCTGAACCGGCAACTGATCGTTGATGGCGCCGGTCCACACCTTACTGATGCGTCCGCCAACCGTTGTGCGATCATCGTGTTGCCAGCGCTGACCGCCGCCGAAATCGGCATAGCGGTTAAAATAATCATGGCTGACAAACAGCGCGCCCTTCAGCTCCTGATCCTTTGGACCGGAGGAGTAGTTCATCACGAAATTTTCAAGCTGCTTGTTGCCGCCATCTGTGCTGTTGGTCGCGGATCGCTCGGACACAGTGCCCGCTTCAATCGCACTGCGGCTTGCATATCCCGGCGCGCCGAACGTCGTTCCGTAAGCCTGCGCGCGAAATGACACGGTCGCGCCGTCCGGGAGGGTCGTCGTGATCTTGTTGAACGAGTTGTATCGCTCGATTAAGCTGTTATCGTGGGTGCCGTCCGTGCGATATCCCTCCAGCGCGAGATAAGGAATGTAAGCACCCTGCGTGGTGCTGTAGGTCGCAACACCGCGCACCGTTCCCTGTGTGCCGCCCGAAAGACTCGCCATTCCGAACGGTTCGGATTCCTTGGTGGTGATGTTGACGGACCCGCCGAGATTGGAGTCACCGTATTCCACCGAGAATGGGCCGCGCACGACCTCAATGCTTTTGACGGTTTCGGGCAGCAGGATGTTGAGATCGGCGTAGTTCGGTGTGTGAAGCGACGACACTTCGTTCACGGGCACGCCGTCGATGTAATAAGCGATGTCGCGCCCATGCTCGGCTTCGGTATAGCCGCGCAGCGATAAGCCGTAGCCGATTGCGCCCTGACCAAAATTCGAGACGTTGAAGCCCGGCAGCGAGCGAAACAGATCGCCATAGGTCGCGACAGGCGCGCGGCTGATCGCGGCGGCATCGACGATCGTCACAGCAGCCGGAAGTGCTGTGACCGCGGAGGACACATCGCCCTTGCCGGGCGCTGACTGCGGGGTGTTTGTCAGAATTGTTGGCGCAGCCACTGGCTGTTGTACGCGAACTGTCTCGCGTCGTGCGCGTATCGGCTTCGACGCCGTCACTTTCACTTCGGGAAGATCGACAGCGCTATTTCCAGTTGGTGCCGATTGAGCGAAGCATGCGCCGCCCGAAACGACGAGGAGCGCCGTCGCTAACGGCAGCGCCGCCCGCAAACCAATCCGAACAACAAGCAACTCATGCCCCCGCATGATAGTGGGCACAGCATGAAAGCTGATCCCTTAAACCGGCGCGGAGACGTTAACATCGACCGTTATGACGTTACAATAAAAACATCATACTTGCTCGCGCGGCGAGCAATAGCGTAAGCGCCTCAAACTGTGCGGCCGCCATCGACCGGCAATATCACGCCCGTCATGAACGCCGCATCGTCGGACGCGAGATAGAGACAGGCCTTGGCGATATCGTCCGGCCGGGACATGCGGCCAAGCGGAATCGTGCTGACGAATTTTGCACGATTTTCAGGCGTATCCGGAACGCCCATAAACGATTCAAGAAGCGCGGTTTCGCCGATCACGGGCGCGATGCAATTCACGCGGATGTTGTCCGGGGCGAGTTCAACCGCCATCGACTTCGACAAGAGATTCACCGCGCCTTTCGAGCCGTTGTACCAGGTCAAGCCCGGACGCGGCCTGATTCCTGCGGTCGATCCGATATTGATGATGGAGCCACCTCCCTGCTTCCGCATCACCGGGACAACAGCATTGGTCATGTGGAAAATGGACTTCACGTTGATCGCGTAAACCCGGTCAAACTCGTCTTCGGACACGTCGAGCATGGGTTTGTTGCGATGAGTCCAGCCCGCATTGTTGACCACGACGTCGAGATGTTTGAAATGATCGATCGCGGATTTCACTGAAGCATCGATATCTGCTCGCTGTGTGACGTCGCCGCCAACGGCGACTGTGCCCTCACCCGCTTCCGCTGCAACCTTGCGGACACCGTCCAGATTCAAATCGAGGATGACGACTTTCGCACCCTCTCTGGCAAAAAGTCTCACAATCTCCGCGCCAAAGCCCGATGCACCGCCGGTGACAAGTGCAACTTTCCCCTGCAGGCGCATTAGCGTTTCCTTGTTTGTTTGATCTGGATCGTCAGATCAAACCGGCAGCCTGACAAGCAGAAAAAACTCATAGCGCCGATGCCGAGCCGGCATGATAGCCATCCGGTCACTTGATCCGATCGGAAATCCAATCGGCATACTTGGCGATATCGACATAAACGCCATAGCTGTTGACGAGGCCGCAACCTTGCGGCGGCCCCCACGATACGATGCCAACTTGGGCATAGCCTTCGCTGCGTCTGATGATCAGAGGCCCGCCGCTGTCGCCGAAGCAGGCATCCCGTGATCCGTCGTCAGTTCCGGCACAGAACATATTGCCGGTTACATAAGTTATTGTCGGCGGATACCACGCATCGAGCTTCTCGCGAATCTGACTGTCCGTCAGGCCCTGTGCTTTTAACGAAACCGCGGCGCGTGAGCGCTGTTCAGCCAGATAGAATTTGTTGCATACGGCCTTATCCTTGAATTGCACGTCCGCATATCGAAGGCTGTCCGCGCTTTCTCTCGAAGCTGCCGGGCGAACTCCCTGTTCCGTCGATCCCCAACCCACAACCAAAGCGTTGCTTCCCTTCGTCGGTAAAAGCCCAATGGGCTGAACACCTGTCACCGCCTTGGAGAGTTGGATCACAGCGATGTCATTATCTCTGGTCTTTCGGTTGTAAGCGTGCCGCACGATGCTCTCCACCGAGATTCGTTGCCCGCCTGAAAAATTGATGGAGTCTGCATAGACTTCTATTTCACCGGGACCCATCTCCAGCGGCGGAGAACTCGCATTCGCCGGATCGGCCTTGTAGGTGCAGTGCGCAGCCGTCAGAATCCATCGCACGCCAATCAGCGTACCACCGCAAAACACGCCCTGGAAAGGATCGTTCGCTGGCGCGCTCGACAGGATCAGCGCAACCTGCCAAGGAAACTGGCCTCTGAAAGCCGCACTTCCCCCAACCACTTTTGGTCGGTTCTGATCCCGAGCCGGTCTCGCCGCCTCCTTCCATTCCGCGGCCCCCAAACGGCGCTCGGCAAGAGTTGCCGGGAATGTTTGCGACAGTTGATCCGCGTGATCCTCGTCGGGCACCACAGGCTGCGCCTGCGATCCGGTTGTGGAAAGCAGCAGCACGAGGCCGCACCATGACAGAACAGAGCGCATCATCGCGAACCCCGAAGTCGTACGCCGTCTCAGCGCGAAATACGGCTTGAAATCGTTTTATTTCGCGCATTCAGATAGCGCTCATAATAGCCCGTCACGGCGATCTCTTTTTTCAGAATGTCGTCGCCGGAAAATTCAGGCACATCGAACTGAAAATCGATTTTTGTATTGCTTGGCAACTGTACGGGCATTTCGTTCGCCAACGTAGGCGTCACTGTGCTTGGCTTTAGGATGACACGACGGCCATTTTTGAGCGTGACAATCATTTCCACGCGTTTGATTGTCGCAAGCTCAGGCTCTTCTTCCGTAAGACGGAAGTGCTTTGCGGATGGGTCAACCTCCACAACACTCGTCATTTCCTTTTCGACACTGTTGGCTTCGTGGATCACCTTGCCATGTTTGACCCACTCGCCTTTGACGAACGAATAGAGATAGGGACAAGACGCACCCGCATCGATGCTCTGTTGCAAGGCGACGTTCGTGGAATCGCGATCAACCTGAAGTTTTACATCTCGCGTCAACGTAATGAGATCGGACTTTGCGCTGCTGACCGGCACGGATTGCTTAGATAACAAAAATCCATTGAGATTGATTTCAGGGCCGAGCAGAAATGTGACCGCCTCTGGAAAAACCGGCTCGCCGAAACTGGCCCGTTTTTTCCTGATCGTCGCCCCCTCGAGTTTGGTGGAATAAACGCTACGCGAGCCGGACTTGATCTTGCCGAACATGGCATCTGAATCCGCTTTGAATTTCTTCGAACGCAGATCATCGGTGGAGTCTAGAAAGACGATGCGGAGCGGGATGATGAGACGGCCCTTTGAAGGAATGGTCGCCTTCGGTTGCGCAAGGGGGGCTGAAGGTGCGCTCGCCGCATCCTGAGGGGTGGATACACGCAGATGCACCGCATCACTTTTCGCACCGACCAAATCCATCAATTCGACTGGCTCGGCGGACGCGTTTTCCAGGATCGCAACGTCCAGACTCAACGGTCGGGCTCTATAGTTATAAAACAGAACAGTCTCGGCCGCGCACTCGCTCACACCAAGCACGCTCTCGGCATAGAGAAAATTTTGGGGCCAGCCACTCTTTGCCAGATAACGGAACAGCGGAAGATGAGATTTGAAGCGGTCATCCGGCCAATCCGACGTATCGCCGTTGTTTGGGGTCACGGCGGGATTGTTTTGCAATTCCGCCTGCTCACTGCCTTCCTGGCTTTGTGTGTCGCGCTCCAGGGCGTCGAGATCGGCAACAGAGAGATAGGTCCAGCTTCTCGTACAAACGACGGCATCGTTTCGGCACGTGTAGATTTGCTTGAACCCTGTGGGCCAATGATCGGAGCTACGAATTTGCTCGTCGGCTGACTTCAAAAATGCACTAACGGTGGTGGTTTCTCCGAACGGCGACGTGATGGTCCAGAAGCGGCGCCACGTATCTGTCGGCTGTTTAGCCGGAGCCAGCGGAACCGATTGCCAACTCGAGTTGCCTTGCGACCGGGATGCCTTGACGTTCAAGACCAGATTAACCGCATCGAACGGATAAGCCTGCTGATGCCCGAACTGGTCGAACAATTTGACCAATTCCTGAAAGACGTCGTTCTTTTGAACGGAAGCCTCTCCCGTGAGTTTTATCATCTCGGGAGTGATCTCGCCCTTGGCCAGATTTCCGGCCACCGGCTCATTGAGCCGCAGAAACACAACTTTCAGCGCACCAGAGCTTGAAGCACCTTCAACGGGGCAGACTTGCTCGAGAACTTCGGGGAAATTCGCAACACCGGCAAGCCGCGCGTAATGGCTAGAGCAATCAGCGGCCTTAAGCGGTGAACCAGCCAGCACCGACGCGGCAGTCGCGACAAACAGAGCCATGCATACCGCTGCTTTTTTGCGACGCAAAGCCGTCCATTTCGAGTTGCAAATATTTCTCACCGAACACCCGTTATTCTAAATCGATTTGAATTTTATCGCTTCTTGGCCACCAGAAAATGGGAGCCGTCGATTTGTCTCAAGTAACCTGTAGCGAATGCCGTGGGCGAATCGCCTTCCGATTTCATCAACGACCTCAGCTCCGGCTGATCGTACTTTACAAACTTGCCGACCGGACTACGATATCGGCCATACAGCCTGAGTTGCCAAATTGAACGATCGAGGTACCGAACCGGGATTCCGGTATCATCTTCGACGATAAGAGATGAGTGGGAAAGAATAAATTTGCGGACATCGGAAAATCTATTCTGATGCAATAGATAAGAGGCACTTTTCAGTAACGAGACACCCTCTCCGAAGGTGTCGCAAAATTTCAGAAAAGTCTTTGAACTAGTCGCACCGTCTGCGAGATCGGCGCGAAAATAATATAGCTCTTTCGTCTCGCGCTGTCCGTCGGCAAAAATAATTTGTAGTCCATTGGCGCCCTTTAGGGGAGCGTCGCTGAAAGACGGCACACCGTTGTCGTCGATACTGACATACCGCACGTTTTGAACGTCATATCCAGCACGGCTGAGAAACACCATCAGCAAAGGAAGCGCACCCGCGAAACTATCCTTCCAGAGCATTTCGTTGGTGTTGAAGAAACCCGCTTCAAAATAGGGGCGCAATGACGCACGGATACGAAACAGGATGGCCGGATCGCTTGCGATATTAGCAATCTCTACGGGAAGGACCGCGGGTTCGAGTCCGCTGAGAACGTATCGCTTCGCATTCGGGAAGAGTGCATTCACATAAGGAAAATCAGGGCCGCTGAAGAAATAAAATGCGACGTCATGTTGGGATTTCACAACCGAAGCAGCAAGATTTTTGATGCCTCCGAGCTTTTCAGCTTCAAATTTTTTCCAGCGCGCATCGAGATAGGATGCATGGCTGTTTGTAGCTTCGTTGAGCGGACGACTCTCTTTGCTTTGGTCAGATTTGCTTTGGTCCAGCCCCGCCAGAAACCAGCCGATGGAAGCAAACTTTCCGGCCTCAGCCGCATGTACGGAAGCAAGGGCAAGATTGAAAAAGACAAATACTGTAGCGGCAAAGATGGCGCTTGAAAACTTTTGCATAATCCCGCCACTATACCGGCAGCGGCACCCTCTCTCAAGCTGGCTGCGGACTTTGCTCATGCGCGCTCGTCAGGCTCGTTTCATTCGATATTTTTTCGCAATTCTGTTCTGCCTTGGATTGGATCATGCCGCCGCGATAGCCCAGACTGCGGGTCCAACAGACCGCCCGATTCTTCAAATCGATGCCGGCATGCACACCGCCATTATCCGGCGCATCGGCAGCGATGCGGCATGCTCGTTTTTGGCGACGGCTTCCGAAGACAAGACCATCCGGCTTTGGCGGCTACCAGATGGCAAGCTGCTCAACACCCTGCGTCCGCCGCTCGGCGACGACAGCGACGGGCGCGTCTACGCAACAGCCGTGTCACCCGATGGCGGCTGGATCGCAGCCGGGGGGCTCACACGGCGGCCGGGTTATCATCTCATCTATGTTTTCCAGAGCGCCACGGGAAACATCATGAAAGCGCTCGGACCGTTTCCGCAGGTCATCAGACATTTGTCAGTCTCCGCCGACGGCCAATACCTTGCGGCAACCTTCCGAGGCGGCGTCGGTGTTCGCGTCTGGAAAAGAGGATCGTCCGGAATCGACGATTGGACGTTGGTGCTTCAGGACGCGCGATATAGCGACAGGGATGCGGACGGCGCGGCTTTCGACCGGGACAACAGGCTTTATACGGTGGCGGATGACGGCAAACTTCGCCGCTACAGCTTCTCGCCTGCCGTCAGCATGGAAATGATTCAAACTGCCAGTGGTGCTCCGCATTCCGTTGCCGTTCAACCTGGTGGAAAGCTGGTCGCAATCGGGTCAGGCGACAGTCAGAAAGTCGATGTTTATGAGACTTCGCCTCTCCGCCACTCCTATCAGGCGAGCGCAACCGGAAACGCAACAGGCGATCTCAGCGCCGTCTCATGGTCGTCCGACGGGAGGTTCTTGTTTGCGGGCGGCACTTTCGTCTCCGACAACCGCAACGTCATTCTGAAGTGGTCCGAGCAAGGCAAGGGACCGCCTCAAGCGATCGGTGCGGCGCGCGACGTCATCACCCAGATTATACCCTGCGGAGAAAAAATTGCGTTCTCTGCGGGCGATCCGTCATTCGGCCTGATCAATGCGGAAGGCACCCGCACGTTGTCGAAAGAAGGCGCTGGCCCCGATATGCGCGGCAAGCTCGGCAATAACTTCACGATATCGCCCGATGGTTTGAAAGTGCGCTTCGGGCTTGGCGGCGGCGGACAGGATCCTGTGATCTTTGAATTGCCCAACGGCACGCTCAGGGATTCTCCTGCTTCCGTCGATAATCTCTTCGCAGCAGACACCGAGAGTCTTCCCGTCACGTCGTGGAATTTTTCGCGCAATCCGGCGCTCGACGGAGCCACGCTTCCTCTCACACCGAATGAAAAGGCATTGTCCGTGGCGATTGCGCCGGACCGCAGCCTTTTCGCACTCGGCGCAGATTACTATTTGCGGCTATTCGCCAAAGACGGAAGTCAGGTCTGGATGAAGCCCGCACCAGGTGCGGTGTGGGGCATCAACATCGCGAAGGAACGCAACCTGCTGGTCGCTGCATGCGGCGACGGCACGCTGCGATGGTACCGGCTGGACAACGGCAATCTGCTATTGTCGGTCTTCGTTCAACGCACGGACCGCCGCTGGATCGCCTGGACACCGGCGGGATATTTCACAACCTCGGTGGGCGGCGAGACGCTGATCGGCTGGAGCGTCAACAGAAGCTGGAGCGACGCCGCCGATTTTTCCGCCGCGGCGAAATTCCGGGATCTGTTTTATCGCCCCGACATCGTGAATCGCGTTCTTGCCGACCTCAGCGAAGGCGACGCTATCGAGCAGTCAAATCAGATTCGCAAGCGGCTGCCGCCGGTCGTACAGCTTCTCGATCCGGCCGATGGCTCTGCGATAACGGGCGAAACGGCCAAACTCAAGTATTCAGTCCGTTCGCCGTCAGGCATGCCAGTCAAACTGTCGGTGCTGGTGAACGGTGCAAAGACCGATCAGATCGACATCGCCATTGAGAATTCCTCCGAAGCATCCATCAAGACTCTCGATATCAAGATGCCGGAACGGGATGCAAGCGTCTCTCTGGTAGCTGAAACAGAACAGTCGTCCGGCGATCGCGTAGGATTGACGCTGCGACGATCCGCTGGATCGCCGGTTGCACCTGAGGTGAAGCCGAACCTATATGCCGTACTGGTCGGCGTCGGAAGTTATGACAACGCCTCAATGGTTTTGGATTTTCCAGCGAACGACGTGGATCGCTTTGAGGAAGAACTGAAAAAACAGGACGGCAAAGCGTTCGGCAAGGTGACCATCCACAAGTTGACCAACCGCATTGCGGGACAGGAGGCTAGCGCGGGCAATATCGTCAAGGAGTTGGTCTGGCTGAAAGACAAAGTGCAAGCGCCGGAAGACCTAGCGCTGTTCTATTTCTCCGGACACGGAAAGAAAGTCACGGGCGGATCGTCTTATCTTCTGCCGGTCGATTTCAGCGGCGATCCGGATATTTCTGCTCTCAGCAAACCGCGTATTTTCGATATCCTGAAAAAGGTCGGCGGCGGATTGATACTGTTCGTGGATGCTTGTTTCGCTTCAGACGGACTGGATACGGTCGACTTCCTCAATGACACCGCGTCGTGGCAGACCCTCCCCGTCATTTCGTTTGCCTCGTCGTCGCGCGGCCAGCGCTCATATGGCCGGGGGAAAAATTCGTTCTATACCGCGGCGCTCGCCGACGCATTCGACGGCAAAGCGCCGCATGACAAAAACGTCCTGCGGACCGATGAACTGAGCGTTTTTCTGACACGCAAGGTTCGCGAACTGGCGTCGCCGGATGTTCAGGAGCCCGACATGACGAAGTCGCCGGCGTGGCGGCATATTCCCATCGCCGTCGTGCAATAAGCCCCGCAAAATCCTTGCGCCGATCGGCCTTTAAGCAAATACATCAGGCCGAAGACGCCAGTCTTTCCACCGGACTGTAGGATCAGTCGGGAATTGCTTGAGGATGCGCTTTTCGCCTTTGGCCTTGAGTGCAGCGTTGCCATCCCATGAACTCTGACCGCCCAGTTTCACGCCGTTGTAGATCGTGAACGCATCTGCCTTGGACACGCCGAAATCTTCCATCGCGGCTTTGAGGATCAGGTCCGCCGTCGCTTTGTCCGTGGGCTGCTCCCAATACAGGTAGTCATGCAGGATCGCCGGATAAGTGTATTCACCGTCTGGCGGCAGGATCGACCAGAAGATTCTCGGGATGCTGGCGAAATCCGTCACGAAGCCTGTCGGGACCGTTATGCTTGGGAGCTTTTGATCCTGCGTCGGTCCCGGCTTCCAGGCGATCGGCTTTAGCAAAAACCACACGCGCTCGACAAAACGAGATAGAACGAGCGTGCCAATCGACGTCCTCGATCCGGGACCGACCGCTGCATTGAGCCACGCTTCGGCCTGTTTGGAGCCGCTCAGTTCTCGTTTTGAGTCTTTCGGCTTATGCTTGGCCCATGCCGGGCCAATCCCGAGCGGAGACTCACTCATCAAAATCGATGTCGAAAGCGCTAATGCGCTACCGCCCACGAAACCCCGGCGACTAAATTGCATTGGATTATCCTCAAATCGGTTGAAGAAACTAATCCGCGTTTTTTAGCATAAGGTAGCTAATCCCGGCAGCCCCGTGATCAGAAAAAACGAAGCGTGCTTTTCACAATCCAGAACTTTATGATCGCCATCTTTCCTGTGACGAGTCCTTGAGCGCGGACAAGTCCACAGACGTCCCCCACTCTTCCAAAGCGACGGGCAATTTCCTCCGCCAGTTCGGATTTTCATCGACCGTGCCGGGAATGTTCGGCTGATCCAGAATGTTCAGCAGGTCTTCGGCTGCGACCGCAAGGATGCGCGATTTCGTCTTTGACAGATAATGCAGCATTGAGCCGAAGCTGGCATCATTCAGATCGACGCGGCGCAGAGCCGCCGTGAGCATTGTGAGAGCATGGTCGCGGCTGTCTTGTGTTTCACCCGGATCGAACCCAAGCGCGCTTTTCGCGCGCATATCGTGACCGGTTTTCCAGCCCCGATATGTTGCAAGATCGTGCGTGTTGAAGGTCACAAGCGAATTCGGCGGATAGTGAGCGATGGGATGAAACGCGCCATGGTGATCTCGCTCGAACATCATTACCTTGTACGACCAGATACCCCAATCGGCGAGCCGCTCGCGGAAACCATCCGGCACAGTGCCGAGGTCTTCGCCAATGACCACACAACGATGGCTGACGCTTTCGAGCGCGGTGACAGCGAGCAGCGACTCAAACGGCATCTGCACATAGGCCCCTTGAGTGGGCAGATTGCCGTGCGGCACCAGATAAATTCTGTTCAATCCCAGCACATGGTCGATGCGGATCGCTCCGGCATATTGCATGGAGGCTTCGAGCATCGCGCGGTAGGATCTATATGATGTCTGCTCGAGGCCGGACGCGTTGAAACCGGCAAGTCCCCAATCTTGCCCTGCAGTATTCAACAGATCAGGCGGCGCGCCGACGGACAGTTGACGCAAGATTGCAAACTGTTCATTCCACGCGTCGAAGCCGTCGCATTTCACGCCGACCGCGATATCGAGATAAAGACCGATTGGAAGCGACAGCTCTCGCGCGAGATGGTTACAGTTTTCAAGCTGCTCATGCGCGCACCATTGCTGAAATTCGAAGAACTCGATTTCTCGCGCGTCCGGCCCGTTACGTAGCTCTTCTATTGCCGGTTCCGATGGCTGATTCCAATGGTCTGGCCAATCCCACCACGGACCCCGAAATTTCCGGCGCAAGACTTCAAAGCAGGCAAAGCGAGAGAGTTGCGTCGACGTGCGACGAAACTCGTCAAAGGCCGTTCGGCGCTTCAATGTTGTGCGCGCCTTGAAAGCATCGAACGCACCGCGAACTGCTGCGAGTTTTAGCCTCGCGACTTCGCTATAGCTGACAAACTCTGCTGATCGCGCGGACTCAATCGCAGCCCCGTATTCAGCAGCGAAGTCCTCATCCCATTCGGGCAAAGCAGGCACATCGATATAGAGCGGATTGAGAAACAGGCGACTGCTGGGAGAATAAGGACTGCATTGCTCCGGATGATCGTCAAACAACGCATGAAGAGGATTGAGGCCAATTCCGGCAGCGCCGATGTTAGCCGCCCACCGAAGAAGCCAGGAGAGATCGCTAAAATCTCCTATTCCCCAATTGCGCGCCGATTTCACGCTGTAGAGTTGAACCGACAATATCCAAACGCGGTCAAAGTCGCCTTCATAAGCGCGCTGAGGAACGAACAGGAGATTGACGGAATCCTTTCGCCCATGCTCGTCCACCGCATGGAGCTTGTAAACTCCGTTGTTCGGAAGATCGATGGCGATAGTCCCGTCCGCGCATACGCCGTCTGCGACGGAATGGCCTTGCATGTCGCGCACCTGCCAACTGAGCGGGCAAGCCGCCTCGTTTGAAAGCTCTGGTGCGGAACATTTTCCACCACGCCAAATCAGATCGCCAGCAAGCACATGATGGCTCAATTTGTCTGGCACACTTTCGAGCAGCCGTTGTAATGCGGTCGCATCAAGAACACGCTGATGACCGGTTGCGTCGATAAAGGATGTTTCAATTCCAAGTTCAGCGGCCTTGGCACGCACATCCATGATTTCGTTGCCTTGTTGTCTTTTTGACGACAGTTAACGCAGCGCCGCATAGCCGGGTTCCATTGGAACAAAACCGCGAAAAAAGGCTTGTTCCCGGGTCTCACCAGCACGTCCGCTGAGACGGGGAAAGCATGTCTATGCCGCCTTTAGCGAAAGAACATCTCGATATCCGCAATCAGCCGCAGAACACGCGCGGCGCATTTCATATTGAGGATGTGTTTCCAAACGTCGACAACGGCCGCTTCTCGGTAAAGCGCGTGGCCGGTGAACTGATCGACGTGTGGGCGGACATTTTCCGCGATGGCCACGATGTGATTTGTGCGGAAGTTTTGTGGAAGCAGGAGAACGCGCGTGAATGGAACCGCGCGCCTATGATCCATCACAGCAACGACAGATGGGGTGGACAATTTCAGCCAACGCTTCCCGGCCGGTATGTCTATGCCATCGAGTCATGGACCGACGAATTTGCAACTTGGCGACGCGGCACCATTCTGAAAAACGATGCCGGACAAGACATCGCACTGGACGCCTTGGAAGGCGCGGCGATGATTACGCGCGCGCGGCCAATCGATCGTCCGACGGCTGCAACACTGACAGCAGCATGCGAGAAGTTTCTCGAAAACGGTGACGCGGCTGCTTTGCTTACCGACGACGTGTTGACCGCCATGTCGAAAAGCCAGATTCGATCTGACGAAAGCCGTTCTGACTTGTTTCCCCTGGTCATCGACCGCGACCGCGCGGTGGCCGGTGCGTGGTACGAAATGATTCCGCGTAGCCAAGGTACTGTGGCTGGCAAGCACGGCACCTTCCGCGATTGCATCCGCCGATTACCTGATGTAGCCGCGATGGGTTTCGACGTGTTGTATTTCACGCCGATTCACCCCATCGGCCGCGTGAACCGCAAGGGACGCAACAACGCCCTTACCGCCGGCGCCGGAGATCCGGGAAGCCCTTACGCCATTGGTGCCAAGGAAGGCGGCCACGACGCAGTTCATCCTGAGCTAGGCACGCTGGAAGATTTCCGCGCGCTTATTGCGGAAGCGAAAACGCATGGACTCGAGATCGCGCTGGATTTCGCAGTTCAGTGCGCGCCCGATCATCCCTGGCTGCAGCAGCACCCGAATTGGTTCAAGCGCCGTCCGGACGGCTCCATTCGCTATGCGGAAAATCCGCCGAAGAAATATCAGGACATCCACAATCCCGATTTTCATGGTGACGACGCCGGATCGCTTTGGCTTGCCTTGCGCGACGTCATTCTTTTCTGGGTGTCGCAGGGCGTGAAGATTTTCCGTGTGGACAATCCGCACACCAAGCCATTTCCGTTCTGGGAATGGCTGATCAAAGAGGTTCAGACCCGCGATCCGAACGTCATCTTTCTTGCAGAGGCTTTCACGCGCCCTAAGCTGATGAAGGGACTCGCAAAGCTCGGCTTCACGCAGTCTTATACATACTTCACGTGGCGTACGGAAAAGTGGGAGATTGAGGAATATCTGCGCGAACTGACGGGCTATCCCGAGCGCGAATACTATCGCCCGAATTTCTTTGTCAGCACGCCGGATATTCTGCCGTATCACCTTCAAAGCGGCGAAACATGGATGTTCAAGTCGCGTGTTGCGTTGGCCGCGACGCTGTCGGGCACCTACGGAATCTATAATGGTTTCGAGTTGCTCGAACACGAGCCGATCCCCGGGAAAGAAGAATATCTCAACTCGGAGAAGTACGAGATCAAGGTTCGCGACTGGGACGCTCCCGGCAATATCAAGAATTACATCCGCGATCTCAACCTCGCCCGCAGAGCCAATCCTGCTTTGCTTCAGACGTCGCGCTTGCAATTTCTGACTATCGATGATGCCGGCGTCATCGGCTTTACAAAAACAAATGCTGACGACAGCAATGTGATCGCCGGAGCAATCGCACTGTCGCGCGAACCGCGTGACGTGTGGCTCCCACTCGGCGGACTTGACATCAATGTCGCAGGGACACGCAAACCAGTCGCTGCGCTGGAAAATATCGTCACTGGCGAGCGGCATGCCGTCGAATGGGGCGGCGCACGCTGCCGGATCGACCCACAGCGCGACCCTGCCCTCCTCTTTAAATGTCTCGGATAGGTTCATCGATGAATGTCATGTCGCCTATCAAATCGACAACTGCCGATGATGAGCTCTGGTACAAGGATGCGATCATCTACCAGTTGCACGTCAAGGCTTTCGCCGACAGCAACAACGATGGCATCGGCGACTTCGCCGGGCTGACGGAAAAGCTCGGCTACCTACAAGAGCTAGGCGTTACGACGCTGTGGCTGCTGCCGTTCTATCCGTCCCCTGGACGCGACGACGGCTACGACATCGCGGACTACGGCGCGATCAATCCCGATTTCGGAACGATGAAAGAATTTCGCCGCTTCATCGCGGAGGCGAAGCGGCGCGGTCTGCGCGTCATCACCGAGCTTGTCATCAATCACACGTCGGATCAGCACGACTGGTTCAAGCGCGCGCGGCGCAGTGCACCGGATTCAAGCGCGCGCAATTGGTACGTCTGGAGCGACACGGACCAGAAATATCAGGGCACGCGTATCATCTTCACCGATACCGAGAAGTCCAACTGGAGCTGGGATGCTGAGGCTGGCGCGTTCTACTGGCACCGCTTCTTTTCACATCAGCCAGATCTGAATTTTGATAATCCCCGCGTCGTCAGCGCGGTGGTTCAGGTCATGAAGCGATGGCTCGATGCGGGCGTCGATGGATTCCGCCTCGATGCAATTCCATATCTGTGCGAGCGCGAAGGCACCAACAACGAGAATCTGCCCGAAACACACCATGTCATCAAAACATTACGCGCCGAACTCGACGCTTACGCCAAAGGAAAGGTGTTGCTCGCCGAGGCCAATCAATGGCCGGAAGACGTGCAGCAATATTTCGGCGATGGCGACGAATGCCAGATGGCGTATCACTTCCCGCTGATGCCCCGGATCTACATGGCGATCGCGCAGGAAGATCGCTTTCCGGTGACGGACATTCTGCGGCAGACGCCGGATGTGCCGACTAATTGCCAGTGGGCGCTATTTCTGCGCAACCACGACGAGCTGACGCTCGAAATGGTCACCGACGTCGAGCGTGACTATCTGTGGTCAACCTACGCCAATGATCCGCGCGCACGCATCAATGTCGGCATCCGCCGACGGCTCGCGCCGTTGATGGACAATGACCGCCGCAAGATCGAATTGATGAACTCGCTGCTGCTGTCGTTTCCCGGCACGCCGATCATCTACTACGGCGACGAGATTGGAATGGGCGACAACATTTATCTCGGCGACCGCAACGGTGTCCGCACGCCGATGCAGTGGACGCCGGATCGCAATGGCGGTTTCTCTCGCGCCGACCCCGCACGGCTTTACGCGCCGACGATCATGGACCCTATCTACGGCTATGAATCCGTCAATGTCGAAGCGCAATCACGCAGCCTGTCGTCGCTTTTGAGCTGGACGAAACGCCTCATCTCGGTGCGGAAATCAAGCTCGGCATTCGGCCGGGGCACGATGACATTTATCCGTCCGGCAAATCGCTCGGTGCTTGCCTATGTCCGGCAATACAACGACGAGTCTATTCTTTGCGTCGCGAACCTGTCGCGTTCGGCTCAAGCCACTGAACTCGATCTCAGCCAGTGGAAAGATCGCATTCCGCAGGAAATGCTCGGCCGGACGAATTTTCCGCCGATTGGGGCGCTGCCTTATCTCATCACGCTGGCACCTTATGGCTTCTATTGGTTCAGGCTTAACGAGAAGCCCGCTTCGCTGCCGGAGCAGCGCGTTCCCGTGCCGGAATTCGAAACGCTGGTTGTCCCTGCAGGCTCGACCTGGATGTCGCTCGCCCGCACACGTCTGATTTTCGAGCGGGACGTGTTGCCGTCGCATCTCGCGCGCAGCCGCTGGTTTCCTCAGCGTTCGGCCAGCGCGATCACCACAAAACTGACCGCGGCCGTTCCTTTCACCGAGGACGGTGCATTCCGCCCTTGGCTTACCATTTTCGAAACGGCATTACACGGAATCGTGCACCGCTACGCCATGCCGCTGCGGATCGATTGGGTGCGGTTCGACCGCGAACGCTACAACCCGAAGGCATTGGCTGCCGTGCGACAAGGTCCACGCGAGGGAACGCTGTTCGACATCGCGTCCGACAAGAGCTTTATCGCGTTGCTGTTGGACAACATTCGCGCGGCGAAGACCGTCAACGGCGATACCGCGAATATCAAATTCTGCCCCAGTGATGCGTTAAGCAAGGTTGCCGATCAGCCGATCGAAACGGTGCGCGCCGTGGAGACCGAGCAATCGAACAGCACCGCGCTTGTGGACGAAACTTTCGTCGTGAAACTCTACCGGCATCTTGAAGCGGGCATCAATCCCGAAATCGAGATGGGGCATTTCCTGACCGACGTTGTGGGTTATGCGAACACACCCGCTCTGCTCGGCAATGTCGATGTGGTCGAAGGCGAGTCCCGCAGCGCGTTGGCGATCGTGCACCAGTTCGCGCCTAATCAAGGCGACGGATGGGCGATGACATCCAACTATCTCGACCGGTTTGTCGAGGAGCAGCGGCTGTTTGGCGCAAATGACAGACCGGCCGAAAGCGAAGAACAGATCGCGTATGTCCGCTACATGATGCAGACGGGCAAGCGCGTCGCCGAAATGCAGGCAGCACTAGCAAGCAGGAACGACATCGAGGCCTTTGCGCCGGCAGCGATCACCACCGATGATGTTCAGATATGGATCGACGATGTCGCCATGCGCGCTGACAGAGTTTTCTCCGATCTCGCACGGCTTTCCAAATCGGCAGCAGACGCCCACCGGCCGCTGATCGATAGCCTGCTTGGTTATAAAGACAATCTTCGCTCTGTTCTCAAATCAACGCTCCATGGAAGCATCGGCGGCCTTAAAAGCCGTCATCACGGAGACCTTCATCTCGGACAATTGTTGGTCGCCAAGGATGATATTTTCATCATCGATTTTGAAGGTGAGCCTCGCCGCAGTCTGGCGGAGCGCCGCCGCCGTGCTCCGGCGGCGCGGGACGTCGCCGGAATTCTCCGCTCGATCGATTACTCCACATCTGCAGCTTTGGAACGCGCACTTCAGGCTGCACCTGATGAGAGCGGCCAGCTTGCAGAGCGGCTCGAGAGCTGGCGGAGCGATGCGGCTGAGCGTTTCCTTTCCGGGTATCGTGACGCGCTGAAGGACGATCGGCTCTGGCCAGCGGATACAGATGCCGCCGCGCGATTGCTGGATTTCTTCCTGATCGAAAAAGTTTTCTACGAGCTTGAATACGAGCTCGCGCACCGGCCCGATTGGCTACGCGTGCCACTGAACGGCGCTCTGCGTATCCTCGGCCCGCTGAATGGAGTTTCGTCATGACGCTTCCGGCTGACGCTTACGCCATTCTTGAAGGCAAGCACTCCGATCCGTTCCGCTACCTCGGGCCTCATCTTGAGAATGAGACACCCGTTGTTCGCGCTTTCTTGCCGAACGCCACTCAGGTCGAGGCGATTGACGATCACGGCGCGGCCTCGGTGCTCAAGAAGCTGCACGACGCTGGCCTGTTCGCCGGTCCTGTGTCCCGGCGCTCCTCGCATTACCGGCTGCGGGCAAAATACGGCAACGACGTCGCGGAATTTCACGATGCTTATGACTTCTCGCCTATCCTGACCGATTTCGATTTGTATCTTCTCGGTGAAGGCAAGCATCAGCGGCTTTATGACAAGCTCGGTGCGCACATGCTCACGCTGGATGGCATTAGCGGTGCCTCCTTCGTTGTGTTCGCGCCGAATGCGCGGCGCGTCAGCGTTGTCGGAGATTTCAATCTCTGGGACAGCCGCCGTCACGCGATGCGCGTGCGCGGCACCGGCTATTGGGAGATTTTCGTTCCAGGCGTCAAAGCGGGCGACCGATACAAGTTCGATATTGTCGGACCGCAAGGTGACCATCTGCCTTTAAAGGCAGACCCCCTCGCTTTTGCCGCGGAAATCCGACCTAGCACAGCTTCTGTGGTCGTTGACAAAGCGCGAATTCCTTCGGTCTCTCATGCGCCCGACCGCGCAAATGCTTTGTCTGCGCCAATGTCGATCTACGAAGTTCATCTTGGGTCGTGGCGGCGCGGCAACGGTAATCAGTGGCTAAGCTATCGTGAACTTGCCGAAACCCTGCCCGCCTATGCGCGCGATCTCGGCTTCACGCATATTGAGTTTCTTCCCGTGAGCGAACATCCGTTCGACGGTTCATGGGGCTATCAGCCGACAGGCCTCTACGCACCGACAAGCCGGTTCGGAACGCCTGATGATTTCATCGCCCTCATCGAGGCCTGTCATCGCGAAGGGCTCGCGGTTCTTCTCGACTGGGTGCCGGGACATTTCCCCGACGATCCGCACGGCCTCGCACTGTTCGACGGCACGGCTCTCTACGAGCACGCCAATCCGTTGCAGGGCCGCCATCTCGACTGGGGGACGCTGATCTACAATTACGGCCGCACCGAAGTCGTAAATTTTCTGGTTTCGAACGCGCTGTTCTGGCTTGAGCGTTACGGCATTGACGGACTGCGCGTCGATGCCGTCGCTTCGATGCTTTATCTCGATTACAGCCGTCCGGCGGGCGGCTGGATTCCTAACAAGTATGGTGGCCGTGAGAATATCGAAGCGGTCGAATTCCTGCGCCGCTTCAATACGGAACTGTTTGCTCAATTTCCGAATGCGACGACAACTGCGGAAGAATCGACGTCATGGCCGCAAGTCTCAAGGCCAGTCGAGTTCGGCGGTCTCGGGTTCGGCTACAAGTGGAACATGGGCTGGATGCACGACACGCTCGATTACATCAGCAAGGATCCAATTCATCGCCGCTTCCATCACGACCAGATCCTGTTCGGCCTGCACTACGCTTTCTCGGAAAACTTCATTCTTCCGCTGTCTCATGATGAGGTCGTGCACGGGAAGCGCTCAATCCTAGGCCGCATGCCGGGCGATGACTGGCAACGCTTCGCCAATCTGCGCGCGTATTATTCATTCATGTTCGCGCATCCCGGCAAGAAGCTCATGTTTATGGGCGGCGAGTTCGGACAACAGCGCGAGTGGAATCACGATTCTTCACTCGACTGGCACCTGCTGGACGATGCCAGCCACCGCGGCATCCAGTCGCTGATCCGCGACCTGAACAAACTCTACACATCGCTTCCTGCGCTGCACGAGCTTGATTGCGATCCTGCGGGCTTCGAATGGATCGTGACGGACGATTCCAACCGCAACGTGTTCATCTGGATGCGCAAGGGGAGCGGGGCACGCGAACGCTGCCTCGTCGCGGTGAATTTTTCACCGAACGTCTATCACAACTATCATATCAAAGTGCCCTTCCCCGGCACATGGCGCGAAGTCTTCAATTCCGACTCTTCCTTTTACGGCGGCGGCAATGCGGGGAATGTCGGGACAATCGAAACATCGGAAGGGCTCGTCCCTCACCTCTCGCTGACGCTCCCGCCGCTCGCGGCGATCTTCCTCGTACCGGAATTGTAAGCATGCGGCTGTCCAGCGGCACCAATCATCGTCTCGGGGCGACCTGGGACGGTAGAGGAACCAATTTTTCGTTGTTCTCCGCGAATGCCGAGAAGGTCGAGCTATGCCTGTTCGACAGTCAAGGCCGCAGGGAAATCGAACGCATTCAATTGCCGGAGCGCACTGAAGATGTGTGGCACGGCTATCTCAATGACGTGTCGCCTGGACAACTGTACGGATACCGTGTGCATGGGCCATATGAACCGGAGCATGGCCATCGGTTCAACCCCAACAAGCTGTTGCTCGATCCCTATGCGAAACGCTTGGCCAATCGTCTGGTATGGAGTGACGCGCACTTCGCATATCGCGCGGGAAGCCCGCGCGAGGATTTGTCGTTCGACCGGCGCGACAACGCGCGCGGCATGCTTAAAGCGGTCGTGGTTGATGACTCGTTCAACTGGGGCAGCAAGGAAACACGCCCGTATGTTCCGTGGGAAGATACCGTTATCTACGAAGCGCATGTCAAAGGCTTGACGCAGACCCGTCAGGACGTCGCTCCTCACATGCGTGGCACGTTTCGGGGACTGTCATCGCCCGCAGTGATCAATCATCTGAAGCGGCTTGGCGTCACAACGATCGAATTGCTGCCGATCCACGGATTCATCGATGACCGCCATCTGGTCGAGAAAAAGCTGGTGAACTACTGGGGCTATAATTCGATTGCATTCTTCGCACCCGAACCACGCTACGCGCCGGACAACACGCTCGACGTATTTCGTACTGCCGTCGCTCGCCTGCACGACGCCGGCATCGAGGTGATGCTCGATGTTGTCTATAATCATACGGCGGAGGGCAACCATATGGGTCCGACGCTGTCATTCCGAGGAATTGATAACGCCTCTTATTATTGGCTGATGCCGGATCAGCCGCGCTTTTATGACGATTTCACCGGCTGCGGAAATTCGCTCAATCTGACGCATCCACGTGTATTGCAGATGGTGATGGACTCGCTTCGCTTTTGGGTCGAGGTCTGTCATATCGACGGATTTCGCTTCGATCTCGCCAGCACGTTGGGGCGCGGACCGAACGGCTTTGATCGTAACAGCGCCTTTCTGGCCGCCGTTCGTCAGGATCCGTTGTTATCGACAGTCAAACTAGTGGCCGAACCTTGGGATGTCGGTCTTGGCGGGTATCAGGTCGGCGCATTCCCCTCGCAGTGGTCGGAATGGAATGATCGTTATCGCAGCGCATTGCGGCGCTATTGGTCAGGCGAAGGCAATCTCATCGGCGAAGTCAGTGGCCGCATGATGGGTTCGGCGGATATTTTTCAGCACGACGGGCGCACGCCGCGCGCTTCTATCAACCATGTCACTGTGCATGACGGTTTTACGCTGGCCGATCTGTTCAGCTACAACGAGAAGCACAACGAGGCGAACGGCGAGGAAAACCGCGACGGCTCGAGCGACAACAACAGCAACAATTGCGGACATGAGGGGCCAACCGACGATCCCGCGATCGTCGCGCTTCGCAGACAATTGCGAAAGAACCAGCTTGCCTGCTTGCTGCTCGCACGCGGCATACCGCTGCTGCTGGCTGGCGACGAAGTCGGCAATACCCAAAACGGAAACAACAACACGTATTGTCAGGATGACCAGATCGGCTGGATCGGCTGGGAAGGTCTCGGACGTGAAGGCGATGACCTCACTGACTTCATCGGTCACATGACCGCGCTTCGTGCGCGCTTTCCGCAAATCACCTCACAGAACTGGGTGAATGGCGGCCTCGGCAATGGATCGTTCGGCGCGATATGGCTGACGCCGGGCGGTGCTGAAATGTCGCCAGAGGATTGGAATTTTCCGGAAGGACGGTTTTTGTCTTACGTGCTGGGCTCACCCCACAATCAGCATCCGCCGCTTTTCATCGTCCTCAATGCTGCTCCTGAAAACATTTCGTTCAAGCTACCGGACTTACCCGATTTCAAACAATGGGAAAGGGTTCTCGACACCTCGCTATCGGCGCAAACGAAAGAGTCGTTCTCGCCCAGTACTGACGTTCAGGCTCCTGCACGATCGGTTTTAGCTTTTGCAGGCGCTGCATGAATGATCGGCAATTCGGCCCTCGGATAACGAGCGAAAGTGTGAAGCACAGCGAACCGCGTTCTCAACATGAAATTGCTTATTGCAAAGCAACATCTCTTGCAGAGACCAGTCAGATGGCAGACCGGCCCGACCAGAACAACTCGATCTTATTCCGAATTCTCAATTGTCCGGATTGCGGAAAGACAATGACCTTCACGCATATCAGCCCCGGCGAACCTGGCTATCATCGCCTCACATTTCGATGCGACGACTGCCATCACACCGAAACAATCCTCGTAAAGGCTCACGCGAACGACGACACCCCTGACCAACCCTAACCGGAAGACATGAAAACTATTTCGCGTTGAAATGCTTTATCAAGGTTTGAAAAATGGATCAGTACAGCGGACAAAATTATCGACCGAGCGGCACAACCGACAGCGTCTCCGATATCAAGAGCACGATGCTGTCGAAGATCGCGTTGATGGCTGGAAAGGATGCCAATCACGCCACAACGCGCGACTGGTACGTCGCTGCCGCTCTCACTCTGCGCGACCGCATCATCAGTCACTGGCTTCGATCCAATCAAGCCGCTCACAATAGCGGCGACAAGCATGTCTTCTATCTATCGCTGGAATTCCTGATCGGGCGACTATTCGGCGATGCGCTGAGCAATCTCCGCCTGACCGACGATTTCCGCACCGCGCTGGAAGACTTCGGCGTGGATTTCAATGCGGTGAAGGCGATGGAGCCTGATGCGGCGCTCGGAAACGGCGGCCTCGGTAGGCTGGCGGCATGTTTCATGGACAGCATGGCCACGCTCGCGATACCTGCGCGGGGTTACGGCATCCGCTACGAACACGGACTGTTCCGGCAGATCATTTCGGGCGGGCGGCAGGAGGAGTTTCCGGAACAGTGGCTGCTCTCCGGCAACCCTTGGGAATTCGAGCGTCCAGAGATAGTTTATCGTATCGCTTATGGCGGAACGATCGAGCATGACTCGCGCGGTCGCGTGAGCTGGCACCCCGGCGAAGAAATCGAAGCCGTCGCATACGACACACCTATTGTCGGCTGGGGAGATCATCACGTCAACGCGCTGCGCCTGTGGTCTTCACGCGCGGTCGACCCTTTGAATATCGAAATCTTCAACACTGGCGATCACCTCGGCGCGATGTCGGAAATGGCACGCGCTCAGGCGATTTCGAAATTCCTCTATCCGAGCGATGAGACTCCAGCCGGCCGCGAGTTGCGACTCCGGCAGGAGTATTTCTTCGTATCGGCGTCTCTGCAGGACATTATCAGCAACCATTTGCAGGGCGACGGCGACGTGCGCACGCTGGCCTCCTGCGCTGCCGTGCAAATGAACGATACACATCCGAGCCTTGCCGTGCCGGAACTGATGCGGCTTCTGGTCGATGTCCATCAATTGGGATGGACGCAGGCCTGGCAAATCACCAATAAGACCGTGTCCTACACCAACCACACGCTTCTCCCCGAGGCGTTAGAGACATGGCCGGTCGAGTTGTTCGCGCGATTGCTGCCGCGCCATCTCGATATTCTCTATCGGATTAATGAAAGCAATCTCGCGCAGGCTGAGACGCACGCGCCAGGAGATATTCGTTTTAGAGCCTCCGTCTCATTGATCGACGAAACCCAAGGCCGCCGGGTGCGCATGGGGCATGTGGCTTTTGTCGGATCGCATCGGATCAACGGCGTCTCCGCCATGCACAGCGAACTCATGCGCGAGACGGTGTTCGCCGACCTTAACGCCCTCTATCCGAACCGTATCACCAACAAGACGAACGGCATTACCTTCCGGCGCTGGCTACATCAATGCAATCCAGGCCTTACGAGCTTGTTACGCGAAGCCTGCGGAGACAGCGTTCTGGACGACCCGGCGCACCTACATGCCCTTGAACGGCTTTCTGATGACAACGCATTCCAGCAGCATTTCAAGGCAACGAAACTCCGGAACAAAGTGTCGCTCGCCAATGCAATTACTGCACGCTTGGGGATTCAGGTCGATCCATCAGCGATGTTCGATGTTCAGATCAAGCGCATTCATGAGTACAAGCGGCAATTGCTCAATGCGCTTGAAGCCGCGGCGCTATATCTGGCCATTAAGGATGAACCGAACCGAAACTGGACTCCGCGTGTCAAGATTTTCGCGGGCAAGGCTGCCGCGAGCTATCATCAGGCCAAGTTGATCATCAAGTTCATCAACGACCTGTCGACGACGATTAATAATGATCCCGCCGTGCGCGACCTGCTGAAGGTTGTCTTCATCCCGAACTACAATGTCAGCGCCGCAGAAATTATCGTTCCGGCCTGCGATCTCTCGGAGCAGATTTCAACAGCCGGCATGGAAGCGTCCGGCACCGGAAATATGAAGCTTGCACTGAACGGAGCTTTGACCATAGGCACACTCGACGGCGCCAACATAGAAATTCGCGATCATGTCGGCGAAGATAACATTTTCATCTTCGGCTTGAATTCTGAACAGGTCACGCAGCGCCGCGTGCAAGGGCTGAATGCGATGCAAACAATTGCGGCCTGCCCTGCTCTAGCCAGAGTTCTTGACGCAATAGAGCGCGGCGTTTTTTCCCCGGATGAACCACAGCGTTTTGCGCCGATCGTTCACAGCTTGCGTTATCTCGACCACTATCTCGTAGCCGCCGACTTCGATCACTATTACCGCACGCAGCGTCTGATTGATCAGCGGTGGTCTTCGCCGGAATGGCCGCGCGCCAGTATTCTCAATGTGGCGCGCATGGGTTGGTTTTCATCAGACCGCACCATCCGCGAATATGCGGAAGATATCTGGAATGTAGCCGTCCGCGAGACGCAGCACATTGATGCCAGTGACCAGCACTCGGCTACGGTTCAACCTGACCAGCCCGCACGCACCATTAGGCTGACGTGACCCCACGCTGTGCGGCCAACTGCGATATAGCTTCCACACTAGAATTCATTAGATATCGTTGATTCAGCGGGAATTTTCGTTTGGAAAGCCCGATTTCCACTTTTGCCGGAAATGCTCTAAGACCTGCGCTGCCACGGTGAATCGGCGGGCGATGGTCCGTCCCATTCCGAAGACGAGCGGCTGCGCGCACTATCCGTCAGCGCAAACCGTTCGACGCTATTGGGGCGTCGCCAAGTGGTAAGGCAGGGGATTTTGATTCCCCCATGCGGAGGTTCGAATCCTCCCGCCCCAGCCATTTTAAAGCTCTGGCTCAGTTCATCCGAGCGCAAAATTGGCTGTGTGCGCCAGTTGAGGACCAGCCCTTTTCGTGAGAAGACAAGCGACCGCCGAAGGGACTGAAAAAGAACCGACGGCGATAGGAAAAAGCAATTCACAAACAATAACTTGCGCGCGTCTCCGCCGCCTTCCTGCCATTCAGCGAGATCACAGCCATGACCTACCGTGCCCCGCTCAACGACATGCTGCTCTCCCTCAACCACGGTGCCGGCCTTTTGGCCGCAGTGGAAGCGGGACATTATAATGGCTACGAGCCGGAGTTTTCCGCCGCAGTCATCGAGGAAGCGGGCAAGTTCGCTACCGCTGTGCTCGATCCGCTCAATCAGAGCGGCGATCGCAATGGCATTAAGCTCACCGACAAGGGCGTCATCACTGCGCCGGGCTGGCCCGATGCCTACAAGCGCTGGTGCGAAGGCGGATGGAATGCGGTGTCCGGCTCCGAAGAATTCGGCGGTCAGGGCTTGCCGCTGGCGGTGCATTCGGCGGTCAATGAAATCTGGAGCGCGTCAAATCTCGCCTTCGGTCTGTGTCCGCTGCTGACGCTGAGCGCGATCGATGCGCTGGACGCGCACGGCAGCGACGAACTGAAGAAAATCTATCTTGAAAAACTGATCTCCGGCGAGTGGCCGGGCACGATGCAACTCACGGAGCCGCAAGCCGGTACGGATGTCGGCGCGCTACGCACGCGCGCGGAAAAACAAGCCGACGGCACCTATCGTTTAAGCGGCAGCAAGATTTTCATCACCTACGGCGACCACGACATGAGCGACAACATCGTTCATTTTATTCTGGCGCGCCTGCCCGGCGCACCGGCCGGCACCAAAGGCATTTCGCTGTTTCTCGCACCAAAGTATCTCGTCAATGCCGATGGTTCGCTCGGCGCGCGGAACGACATTTACGCCAGCGGCGTCGAGCACAAGCTCGGCATTCACGCCTCCCCCACCTGCACCATGACTATGGGCGATAAGGGCGGCGCGATCGCCTATCTGGTCGGCGCTGAAAACGGCGGCATGGCCGCGATGTTCACCATGATGAATCAGGCGCGGCTCGGCGTCGGCCTTCAGGGAGTCGGCATTGCCGATCGCGCCTATCAGCGCGCGCTGGCCTATGCGCAAGACCGCAAGCAAGGCAAAGCACCCGGACATAAGGGCGAAGGCTCCGATCCGATCATTATGTATCCGGACGTGAAACGTAACCTAATGACGATGCGCGGCATGACCGCCGCGGCCCGCACGATCTGTTACGCGACAGCGGTCGCCATTGACGTGTCCCATCGTGCCACCGATCCGAAGGTTCGCGCCAAGGCGGCTGCACGCGGCGCGTTGCTGACGCCGATGGCGAAGGCCTTCTCCACCGACATCGGCAATGAGGTTGCGGCCATCGGCGTGCAAGTTCATGGCGGCATGGGCTTCATGGAAGAAACCGGTGCGGCACAGTACGTTCGCGACGCGCGCATTCTTACGATCTACGAAGGCACCAACGGCATCCAGTCTAATGACCTGCTGATGCGCAAGCTCGGCATGTCTGGCGGACAGGATGTGTGGGATCTGCTTGGCGAACTGTCGGCCATCGTGTCCAAGGTCGAAGCCTCTAACGATCCGGCGTTCGGCACCACCGGCACGAAGCTGCGCGATGCGGTCGCGTCCGTCGAGCGAACCAGCAAGTGGCTGCTCGAAAAGATTGCGACTTCTCCGGCGGAAGCGCTCGCAGGTGCAACACCGTATCTGCGGTTGTTCTCGACCACACTCGGCGGCTGCATGCTGGCGAACGAAGCGCTTGCTGCGGGCACCGATGAGGCTCTCCACAACGACGCGCAACGCTATGTCACGCTGGCGCGGTTCTTTGCCGAAAACGTCACTGTGCAGTCCGGCGCGCTGGAACGCGCAGTGATCGACAGCGCCACGTCGGTCACCGGTGCAGACGCAGTGCTGGTGGCGTAACCACCGAACGTCATGGCCGGCTGGACCCGGCCATCCGTCTGCTTTGAAGATTTTCAGATCAGTGGCTTTAACCCCGCCTCGATCTCCTTGCGTCGATGCTCGAGGAATGGCGGCAGCGCGAGCTTCTCGCCAAGCGTTTCCATCGGCTCGTCGGCGGCAAATCCCGGTCCGTCGGTTGCAATCTCGAAAAGAATGCCGTTCGGTTCGCGAAAATAAAGACTGCGGAAATAAAAGCGGTCAATCTCGCCGCTGGAATGAATACCGAACTCTTCAAGTCGCGCTGTCCATGCGTGATATTGCGCATCATCCGGCGTTCGGAATGCGACATGATGCACGCCGCCAGCGCCCTGACGCGCCGCTGGCAAATCCTTTTGTTCAAGCACATGCAGTTCGGCGGCTGGACCGCCCTCGCCCATTGCGAACACATGGATGCGGTGTTCGCCATCGGGCGACGCATAATCGCGCACCCGCCTCATGTTCATCACATCGGTGAGCACGCGCGCGGTCCGCGCCAGATCAGGCACGTTCAAGACGATGGGACCAAGGCCACGAATCTGGTGTTCAGCCGGCACCGGGCTTTTCTCCCACGGATGCGCCTCGCCACGTCCGCCATCGTCCACCAGCACCAGCCGCTGACCTTCGGGGTCTTCCAGCGGCAAGGTAAGACGGCCGTCGACTTCGGTAATTTTTCCGGCGTGGACGCCAAGCTTGAGCAGACGATCCTGCCAGAACGCGAGCGTCTTTTCGCCGTGCACTCGGAGGCCGGTCCGCGACACGCTCCGGGTGCCCCGCTGCTCTCGCGCCGCAGGCCAGTCGAAGAAGGTCAGATCGGTCCCCGGATTGGCCTTCCCGTCGGCGTAAAATAAGTGATAGGCGCTGACATCGTCCTGATTGACCGTCTTTTTGACCAGCCGCAGGCCAAGCACGCCGGTATAAAACGCCAGATTTCCCTTGGCGTGCGCCGAAATCGCGGTCAGATGATGGATGCCGGACAGTTGCATGGCAGCTTCCTTTTCGGAGGCCTGACTGAATTGGATTGGCCCATATTACCGTTCTGGCTGATGATGTAGGATGCACCCGCCGGCGGCGCCAGCATGTTCCAGGCAGCCCGTCTTTTCTCAAGGATCGATTATGACCGACCACGTGATTGTCACCGACGACGACGCCACGCGCATCATCACCATGCGGCGTCCGGACAAAAAGAACGCGTTGACGCAGGCCATGTACATTGCGATGGCGGACGCGATCAAATCCGCCCAATCCAACCCCGAGATCCGCAGCATCGTGATTTCCGGCGGCTCGGGCGTGTTCACCTCGGGTAACGATCTGGAAGATTTCGCCAAGGCCAATCCGGCAACCGGCAACGGCACAAAGCCGCCCGCGGCAATCCAATTCCTGAAGGCGCTCGCCTATAACGACAAGCCGTTGATTGGCGCGGTGGACGGCATCGCCGTCGGCATCGGCACCACCATGCTGTTTCATTGCGACTACGTTCTCGCCAGCACCACCGCGATATTCTCGACGCCCTTCATCCATCTTGGACTCGTACCGGAAGCAGCCTCCAGCCTGCTCGCGCCGCGCACCATGGGTCATCATCGCGCTTTCTCCATGCTTGTCATGGGCCGCAATGTCAGCGCTGAGGACGCGCGCGAGGCCGGATTCGTCAACGTGGTCGTTGCACCTGGCCATACTGAAGTCGAAGCGCGCAAGGTTGCGCGCGAAATCAGCAACCTGCCGAAGGAAGCGCTCGCCTTGACGCGAAAGCTGCTCAAGCCACCGCGCGAAGACGTCTTGCGACGAATGGACGAAGAGTCGCATCATTTCGGCGAACGTCTGAAATCCGACGAAGCCCGTCAGGCGTTCGATTCATTCCTGACGCGCAAAAGAAAAGCGTGATCGCGAGGCCGATCCTCCATCACCGCCAGCGAAAAGATCGCCCGCTCCATGCCGACGCTTTACTACCATCACTCCGCTGGCCTCAATCACGTCACGCCGCCGGGACATCCCGAGCGTCCAGACCGGCTGCGAGCAATCGAACAAGGATTGTCGAACGAAAGGTTCGACACGCTGGTCCGGGTTGCCGCTCCGGAAGCTGATCTCGACACGATCGCGCTGTGCCACTCCAACCACTACATCGACGAGTTGCGCCACATGGCGCCAAAGGACGGCATCATCTATCTCGATGGCGACACCTCGATGTCGCCGGGCACGTGGGAAGCCGCCCTGCGCTCGACCGGCGGCGCTGTCGCGGCAGTCGATGCCGTGATGACCAATACCAAAACGAATGCCTTTGTCGGCACACGCCCGCCGGGACATCATGCGGAAGCCTCGCGCCCGATGGGCTTCTGCTTTTTCGACAGCGCTGCCATCGCCGCGCGTTACGCGCAGCGCGAATACGGCATCGCCCGCGCGGCAGTTGTCGACTTCGACGTTCATCATGGCAATGGCAGCCAGGATATTTTCTGGGCCGATCCCACCGTAATGTATGCCTCCACGCATCAGATGCCGCTGTTTCCCGGCACCGGCGCGATACAGGAGCGCGGCGAACGCGACACCGTCGTCAACGCTCCACTGCGTGCCGGCAACGGCAGCCGCGAATTCCGCGAGGCCTTCGAGCTTGCGATCTTGCCGCGGCTGGAAACCTTCGCGCCAGAGCTGATCGTGATTTCAGCAGGGTTCGATGCACACTGGCGCGACCCGCTCGGCAATCTCGAATTGCGAGAAGAAGACTTCGCGTGGGTGACGCGCAAGCTGATGGACGTTGCCGATAAATCCGCACAAGGCCGGATCGTTTCCGTGCTCGAAGGCGGCTACGATTTGCAAGGCCTGCGCGACTCGGTTGCGGTTCACGTTGCTGCGCTAATGAATAACTAACGCTCAACCTTCCGGCGCGGGGCAAATCGCGCTACATTGCCGCCACATTGCGTCCGCAAATCGTTTCTAGATTCTGCACGCTCCCATCAATCGCAACTCGAGAACCGCATCATGGCTGAGACTGCACATGCTGACGTCAAAAAGCTCTCGTTCGAGCGCGCGATCGAAGAACTGGAATCGATCGTCAAACGTCTCGAGGACGGTAAAGTCCCGCTCGAAGAATCGGTTGCGATCTATGAGCGTGGCGAGAGCCTAAAGCGCCGTTGCGAAGAACTGCTGCGGCAGGCCGAAGCGCGCGTGGACAAGATCACCACCGATGCGTCCGGACATGCTGTCGGCACCGAACCGCTGGACGTTCAATAATCGTCGGCAAAACCGATGAACCGCGCTTTTGAATTTTTTCAGAAGGCAGGGATTGTCGCAGGCTTTGCCGTGCTGTGCGGCCTAATCGGCTTTTTCGTTCCTATGCTTTTTGACCGCGATGTGGGCGGAGCGCTGGCGGCCACGGTGCTGGGCATAGCCGGAACTATATTTGGCGCAATCGCTGGCGTCATCGTGGTCCGCCGGAATTCAGGCTAGGCCTCTTTCTGCGGATTTTCTGAGCCTTTGCGCTGGAAAATGCAGGTTCCCGCAGGCTGGCTGGCGGATTGGAATTGTTCTGGAATTGGTATAAGTCACGGGACCGTTTCGGACATTCCCGAGCTTTTCATAGCTAGCCGGACGGCTCCCGAAAATCATTGCGGAACATTGACGTGACACATTCGAGCAAGACGCCTCTCCTCGACGCTGCGCCGACGCCAGACCTGCTGCGCAAGCTCAAGCCTGAGCAACTGCGCCAGTTTGCGGACGAACTGCGGCTGGAAACCATCGACACCGTGTCGGTGACCGGCGGACATTTCGGGGCTGGCCTCGGCGTGGTCGAACTGACCACCGCGCTTCACTACGTGTTCAATACGCCGGATGATCGCATCATCTGGGACGTCGGCCATCAGGCCTATCCGCACAAGATTCTCACCGGCCGCCGCGACCGCATCCGGACGCTGCGCATCGGCAATGGCCTCTCCGGTTTCACCAAGCGCGCCGAGAGCGAATACGATCCGTTCGGCGCGGCACACTCCTCGACGTCGATTTCCGCTGGCCTCGGCATGGCGGTCGCGCGCGATCTCATAGGTGGCAAGAACAACGTCATCGCCGTAATCGGCGACGGCTCGATGTCCGCCGGCATGGCTTATGAAGCCATGAACAATGCGGGCGCGATGCATTCACGCCTGATCGTTATTCTCAACGACAATGACATGTCGATTGCACCTCCCGTCGGCGCGATGTCCGCCTATCTCGCACGGCTGCTGTCGGGCAAGACCTATGGATCGGCACGCGAAGCGCTGAAGAATCTGGCGCACAAGCTGCCGAAATTCTTCGAGGATCGCGCACTGCGCGCCGAGGAATATGCGCGCGGCATGGTGACCGGCGGCACGTTGTTCGAAGAGCTCGGCTTCTTCTATGTCGGCCCCATCGACGGTCATAACCTCGATCACCTGCTGCCGGTGCTGACCAACGTGCGCGATGCGCCGACCGGTCCGATTCTGATTCATGTCGTGACGCAGAAGGGCAAGGGCTACGCGCCTGCCGAAGCGTCCGATGACAAATATCACGCCGTCACCAAGTTCGATGTCGCCACCGGCGCCCAGACCAAGGCGAAATCCAACGCGCCATCGTACACCGCCGTGTTCGGCCAAAGCCTGATCAAGGAAGCGCGGAAGGACGACAAGATCGTCGCCATCACTGCGGCGATGCCCGGCGGCACCGGCGTCGATCTGTTCGAGAAAGTCTTCCCTGAGCGTACCTTCGACGTCGGCATCGCCGAGCAGCACGCGGTGACCTTCGCAGCGGGCCTTGCAACCGAAGGCTTCAAACCTTTCTGCGCGATTTATTCGACATTCCTGCAGCGCGGTTACGATCAGGTCGTGCATGACGTCGCGATCCAGCGTCTGCCGGTGCGCTTTGCTATCGACCGAGCAGGTCTTGTCGGTGCCGACGGCCCGACCCATGCCGGTTCGTTCGACAATTCCTATCTCGGCTGCCTCCCCGGCTTCGTGATCATGGCAGCGGGAGATGAAGCAGACCTCGTGCACATGGTCGCGACACAAGTTGCCCTCGACGACGCACCGAGCGCCTTGCGTTATCCGCGCGGCGAAGGCCGTGGCGTGGAGATGCCGGAATTCGGCGTGCCGCTGCCCATCGGCAAGGGCCGCATCATGCGCGAAGGTTCGAAAGTCGCGCTGCTGTCATTCGGCGCGCGGCTTGGCGAGTGCCTGAAGGCCGCAGACGAACTCGATACGCTCGGCCTGTCCACGACAGTGGCCGACGCACGCTTCATGAAGCCGCTCGATCTCGACATGATCCTCAAACTCGCCCGCGAGCATGAGGCGTTCATCACCATCGAGGAAGGCTCCATTGGTGGCTTCGGTACTCATGTGCTACAGGCACTGGCGGACCACGGCGTGCTGGATCGCGGCCTGCGCGTGCGCAATCTCGTGCTGCCGGATACGTTCATCGATCACGACTCCCCTGCGGCGATGTATGCGCAGGCAGGCCTCGACGCGAAGGGCATTGTCGCCAAGGTGTTCGAGGCGCTCGGCAAGGACATGAAGTCCGAAACGGTGAAACTGGCCTGACCATCACAAGGCAAGGCAAATGGCCGAGCGCAAGCGTGCGGACACTTTGCTGGTTGAGCGCGGCATTTTCGAAAGCCGCGCCCGCGCGCAGGCAGCCATCGCCGCAGGACTTGTGATCGCCAACGGCAAGCCTGTGGCCAAAGCATCGGAAGCAATTGCATCCGATGCGGCGATTGTTGCGGAACCCGCGCATCCCTGGGTGTCGCGCGGCGGCGTCAAACTCGCGGGTGCACTCGAGCAATACCCCATCGATATTGAAAATCACGTCTGCGTCGATGTCGGCGCATCGACCGGCGGCTTCACCGAAGTCCTGCTCGCGAACGGCGCGAGCCTCGTCTACGCCATTGATGTTGGGCGCGGCCAGTTGCACCCGAGCCTGCAGGACAATCCGAAAATCGTGTCGATGGAAGAGACGGACATCCGTTCGCTTGCTGGGAAACGCCTTGAAATACGACCCGATATCGTAGTGATCGATGTCAGCTTCATTTCGTTAAAGCTCGTGCTGCCCGCAATTCTTCCTGTGGCTGCCTCTCCCACGCATCTGCTGGCGTTGATCAAGCCACAGTTCGAGGCGGACCGGAAGCATTCCAAAAAAGGTATCATCCGCGACGAGGCCGTGCATCGCGCGGTGTGCGACGATATCACCGCGTTCGTCGAACAGCTCGGCTGCACGGATATCAAGGTCTTTCCGTCGTCCATCACAGGCGGCGACGGCAACGCCGAATTCTTCATCGGCGCGCGGCGCGGCTGATGACCGAACGCCTTACCATCGATCATGTCGGCCATTTCGGCGACGGCGCTGCCATGACGAACGGCGCGAGCGTGTATGTGCCCTATGCGCTAGGCGGTGAAGTCGTCGACGTACTTCCCTCGCCCGGCCATCCGGACCGCCGCATGCTCGCGCATGTGGTGACGCCAAGCCCGCAACGCATCGAACCGTTCTGTCCGCATTTCGGCACTTGCGGCGGCTGCGCGATCCAGCACTGGCAACCGGATAATTATCGCAACTGGAAGCGGCAACTGGTCATCGATACGCTCAATCATGCAGGCATCACCTGTGACGTCCATGAGCTGATCGATGCGCATGGCACAGGCCGCCGCCGGATGACGCTCCATGCGCGGCAGAGCCAGCAGGATGTTCTGCGTGTGGGTTTCGCTGCGGCCGGGCGACACGAGATCATTGCCATCGACCATTGCCCGATCCTCGATCCGGCCATGCATGGCGCAATCGAAGCCGCGAACGACATCGGCGAACTGCTCAAGCCTGTGAGCAAACCGCTCGATATCCAGATCACTGCCGCTGATAACGGCCTCGATGTGGATGTGCGCGGCTCCGGTCCGCTCAGTGCGGCGCTGCTATCGTCGCTATCGAAACTTGCGGAGAAGCACAATCTTGCGCGGCTCACGCGGCATGGTGAACTCGTCATCATGCGTAAGCCGCCGGTGGTGCGCGTCGGCAAGGCGCAGGTCACGCTGCCGCCCGGCTCCTTCATGCAGCCCACGGCGCTGGGCGAAGAAACCCTTGCAGCGCTGGCATTCGAGCGATCCAAGGGCGCAAAGCACATCGCCGACCTGTTCTGCGGTTTCGGCCCCTTCGCCTTCCGGCTTGCAGAAAAATTCAAGGTGTCGGCTTTCGACAGCGATGCCGGCGCGATCACCGCACTTCAAAACGCAGCGAAACTCACGCCGGGCCTGAAGCCAATAGAAGCCGAGGCGCGCGACCTGTTCCGGCGACCGCTGATGCCGCAGGAATTGCGCGATTACGATGCCGTAGTGTTCGATCCGCCGCGTCAGGGCGCCGAAGCACAATCCAGGCAACTGGCCGCGAGCAAGATCGGCCTTGTTGTGGCGGTGTCGTGCAATCCGGCGACCTTCGCGCGCGATGCGCGCATTCTGATAGATGGCGGCTTCAAGATCGGCAGCGTGACGCCGGTCGATCAGTTTCGTCATACGCCGCATGTGGAGCTTGTGGCAAAGTTCAAGCGGTAGCTACCGCCCCCACCGCTCCTGCCAGATTCTCTCGCCGATCAGGCACGATACGCGCGGTTCTCGCGCCGCCGCAGGGACGACAACCAACTCCGGCACGCGATGCGCGACCTCCATTACAAGCTTGGTGCGGATCGCTTCCTTGAATTTCTCGCGATTCTTGATCGGCACCACGAACGATCCCGCGCCGCCGATCACGCAGTCCTCGTAGTAGAAATCGAGATTCTCGATATCCATCGTCGCGTAGTTGGTTTCCTTGACCATGATCGGCAGGCCGTTGATGGTCACGCCCTTGGCCAGCGCCGCATCGCGCGCCACCGTCACCGGCTCGCCGTTGTTATTTGGCCCGTCGCCCGAAATATCGATCACACGCCGCAACCCATGATAGTCGTTGGCTTCGAACAGCGGCATGGCGAAATTGATCGCGCCCGAAATCGACGTACGCGAGGCGCGGCGCAGCGGTGCTTTCAGGATTTCCTCGGCCAGCGCGTCGGCCGCCTCCGGCCCATCAATCACGCGCCAGGGCACCACGATCTTCTGGTCGGTCGAAGCGGCCCATTCAAAATAAGTCACCGCGACCTTGCCCGTCGGCCCCGTCTTGAGTGCCTGCAGGAATTCCTTCGAGGTAATTGCAAGCGCATAGCCCTCGCGCTGCAAAGCGAGTTCGTCCATGTCCATTGAGTAGGAAACGTCAACCGCGAGAACCAATTCGACATCGACGCGCTTGGCTTCGTCGGCCTGAATGGACGCCGAGTACGCGGCAGGTGCCGCGCGGCTGGGCGCATCTGCGCCCAACATGGCACCCGCAACCAGTACCGCTCCGATCGAGAAACACCAGCGCATGGCGACCCTCCCGTCCTGACGATCAAAGTGACATGGCCTGTTCGAGTTTGAAAGCTGGAACCTTGGTTGTGCACGTGCCAGGCACGAATTCTCGCATTGCTCAGACCGGCGCAGCGCCCTCTTCTGGCAGACCGTAAACGCGCTGGGGCGCAGCAAAGCCTGCCACCGAAAACAGGCCAAGATCGGCCCATCCCGCATCCGCATGACGAACGAACTCTGTGGATGCGAGCACGGTGCGGTTGAGACGCCCGGTCATTTTCTCAATACGCGCTGCGAGATTCACCGCAGGACCAATGCAGGTGAAATCGAGTCGGTCGCCGCCGCCGATATTGCCGTAAAGTACTTTACCGACATGCAGCGCGAGACCAAAACGGAAGCCGTCGAGCTTGTCGGGTCCATCCTCATAGGTCATCGCTGCGACGCTGGCCCGACAATCGCGGGCGGCATCGAGCACGCGCTGGCAGACGGCGTTCGTATCGCTCTCGTCTTCGCTGATCGGAAAGATCGCCAGCAATCCATCGCCCATGAATTTCAAAACTTCGCCGCCATGGCCGAGAATCGCAGGCACTTGACAATCAAAATAGCGATTGAGAATCTCGACCACGGCCTCAGGCGGCAGGCGATCCGACAGCGGCGTGAAACCGCGCAGGTCCGACAGCCAGATCGCGGCATTCATGGATTCGGTATGGCCGCGGCGGATTTGCCCGGCGAGAATTCGCGCGCCGGCGCGCGCGCCAACATAGTTGTCCAGCAATCCTGCGGCGGTCCGGCGCAACAGAAAAATCTCAACCATACGGGTCAGCACCGGCATGATCGCCCGCATATCAGTGAGTTGCGCTTCGGTGAAACCACCGGGAGCTTGCGTGATCCAGCTCAAGGCATGAATCGTTCCATCCGACAAATGAAGCGGAAACGCCGCATAATCCGTCGCGCCCTCGTCGCGGATTTCAGCGAAGAACGGGACATTAGCCGCCTGATCGTCGAGCCGGCGCCGCACCTCGATGCCCTGATCGAACACAATGGCCAGCGGACTTGCGAGAAAGTAATCCGATTGCTCCTCGCCATGCGCCATGGCGCCCATCGAGACGCCGCCGTCACGCCGCCAGATGAAATTGCGGCCAAGCATATTCGGATGAAGCGTGCGAACGAACACGCCGACGCGCCACAGCGGAATCCCGCAGGCGACCATCCGCTCGCAGGTCTCAGCCACGAACA
>Ga0209023_10000772_pt1 | contig 45725 bp, 33 predicted proteins | sample LakOneMetagenome_FD_187468 | JGI IMG/M metagenome (GOLD analysis project Ga0209023, IMG submission 187468) | Freshwater and sediment microbial communities from Lake Erie, Canada (SPAdes) (version 2) | ecosystem: Environmental > Aquatic > Freshwater > Lentic | place: Lake Erie, Canada...
CCCGGACGGCTTCCGCTACCTCGTCGACCGGCTCCACCAGGCCGGCATCGGCGTGATCGTCGACTGGGTGCCCGCGCACTTCCCCAAGGACTCCTTCGCGCTGGCCCGCTTCGACGGCACGCCGCTCTATGAGGACCCCAACCCCTCTCGCGGCGAGCACCCCGACTGGGGCACCTTCGTGTTCAACTTCGGGCGCCGTGAGGTCCGCAACTTCCTGGTCGCCAATGCGTCGTACTGGCTCGAGGAGTTCCATGTGGACGGCCTCCGCGTCGACGCCGTCGCCTCGATGCTCTACCTCGACTACTCGCGCGAGGACGGCCAGTGGCAGCCCAACGTCCACGGAGGACGCGAGAACCTCGAGGCCGTGCAGTTCCTCCAGGAGATGAACGCCACCGTCTACAAGCGCACCCCCGGCGTGATCACCATCGCCGAGGAGTCGACCTCCTGGGACGGCGTCACCCGACCCACCTCGTCAGGGGGCTTGGGCTTCGGCTTCAAGTGGAACATGGGCTGGATGCACGACTCCCTGGGCTACATGGCCCACGACCCCGTGCACCGGTCCTACCACCACCACGAGATGACGTTCTCGATGGTCTATGCCTACTCGGAGAACTACGTCCTGCCGCTCAGCCACGACGAGGTGGTGCACGGCAAGGGCTCCCTGCTCCGGAAGATGCCCGGCGACCGCTGGCAGCAGCTGGCCAACCTGCGCGCCTATCTGGCCTTCATGTGGGCCCACCCCGGCAAGCAGCTGGTGTTCATGGGGATCGAGCTCGGCCAGGAGGCCGAGTGGGCCGAGGCGCGCGAGCTCGACTGGTGGCTGCTCGACCACCCCGAGCACCGCGGCGTGCACTCCCTGGTCCGCGACCTCAACCGCACCTATCGCGGCTCCCCCGCCCTGTGGGCCCGCGACAACGACTCGACCAACTTCGCCTGGATCGACGCCGACGACGCCGCCGACAACGTCTTCTCGTTCGTCCGTCGAGGCGCCAACAGTCCCGACGTCGTCTGCATCGCGAACTTCGCCGCGATCCCCCACGGCGCCTTCCGCGTCGGCCTCCCCTCCGCGGGACGCTGGGAGGAGGTCGTCAACACCGATGCCGCCAGCTACACCGGCTCCGGCGTGGGCAACCTCGGCGCGGTCGAAGCGGTCGCGGGCGAATGGTCCGGTCAGCCCGCCCACGCCGAGATCGTCGTACCGCCCCTCGCGACCGTGTGGCTCCGCAAGGCGTGAGCGGGCGCGGCCGGCCTGACGGTTCATCAAGGTAGGTAGGCGAGCCCTCACTTCCCTAGATCCGCACGGCTAGGTAGGTGCGGTTCCACCCACCTACCTTGATGAACCGGCAGGGATCAGCCCCCCACTAAGGTGTCCGGGTGACCGACCGCCACGACCAGCCGACGCTGACCGACGGCCTGGTCACCCTGCGGCCGTGGAACGACGAGGACATCGACGCCGCCGTGGCCGGGCACGACGAGGAGATCGCGCACTGGTTCGGGTTCCCGGACGGGGTCGTCCAGCCGCCGCGGGACCGGATGGTCGCCGCCGTCATGAACTGGCGCCGCGCGTGGGACGACGACCGCAGCGTCGCCAACTTCGCGGTCGAACACGAGGGGCAGCTCGTCGGCTCGTGCGAGATCCAGCGCCAGGACGACAACACCGGCATGCTCTCGTGGACGCTCTATGCCGGGCATCGTGGACGCGGGCACGCCACCCGCGCCGTCCGGGTGCTGGCCGACTGGGCGATGACCGAGACGGGCCAGGGCGGTCTGGGCCTGACCCGGATCGAGGCGTTCGTGGAGCCGGGCAACGAGGCGTCCCTGCGGGTGGCGACCAGGGCCGGGCTGCGCCGGGAGGGCGTACGACGGGTCGCCCCCGGGACCGGTGACCGCCAGGAGACCACCGAGTACGTCGTCCTGGCCCGCCTGCACGACGACCCGCCGCTGACCGATGCCACCAGCTTCCGAACCTTGCTCAACTCGTTCCTCCCGCGGAAACGGGCGATCGCCCAGATGATGATCCGCGACCCCGACGACCGCGTGCTGCTGTGCCAGCTCACCTACAAACAGGACTGGGACCTCCCCGGCGGGGTGGTCGAGGTGGGCGAGTCCCCGCGGATCGCGGTCGGACGGGAGCTGATCGAGGAGCTCGGCCTGGCGATCGAGCCAGGCCGCCTGCTGCTCACCGACTGGCTGCCGCCGTGGGGCGGCTGGGACGACGCGGTGTGCCTGGTCTTCGACGGAGGTGTCCAGCCTGCGACGGTCGTGGACCAGCTGGTCTGCCAGGAGCGAGAGATCCGCTGCGCGGAGTTCCTCACCGTCGACCAGCTCCGCGAGCGCGCGGCCGACTTCACCGCCCGCCGGATCGAGGCCGCACTCCGCAATGCCCGAGGGGAAGCCGACGCGCCGTCCTACACCGAGTCAGGTCGTTGAGACGTGGACCACTGAGGGAACCCTGAGGGGTATCTCCAAACCATCAGTGGAAAGATCGGTCACGTGACCACTTACGTGTTCGACTTTGCTGAAGGCAACAAGGATCTCAAAGATCTTCTCGGCGGTAAGGGTGCCAACCTCGCCGAGATGACCAACCTCGGGCTGCCCGTCCCACCCGGGTTCACGATCAGCACCGAAGCCTGTAAGGCCTACCTCGCCGCCGGCGACGTCCCCGCCGGGTTGGCGGAGGAGGTCACCGACCACCTGGGCCGGTTGGAGGCGGCCATGGGTCTCACGCTCGGGGACCCGACCGACCCCCTGCTGGTCTCGGTGCGCTCCGGCGCCAAGTTCTCCATGCCCGGCATGATGGAGACCGTCCTCAACATCGGCCTCAACGACGTGTCCGTCGGCGGGCTCGCCGCCAAGAGCGAGGACGACCGCTTCGCGTGGGACTCCTACCGCCGGCTGCTCCAGATGTTCGGCGCCACGGTCCTCCATGTCGACGCGGAGCACTTCTCCGAGGCTCTCGACGCGGCCAAGGCCGCCAAGGGTACGACGGCCGACCTCGACCTCGACGTCGACGACTTCAAGGCGCTGGTCGACACCTACAAGGGCATCATCCGCGAGCACGCGGGGCGCGAGTTCCCGCAGCAACCGCGTGAGCAGCTCGACCTGGCGATCAACGCGGTCTTCAACTCCTGGAACGGCGACCGGGCCGTCCTCTACCGCCGCAACGAGCGGATCCCCGAGGACCTCGGCACCGCAGTCAACGTGCAGACGATGGTGTTCGGAAACCAGGGCATGACCTCGGGGTCCGGCGTCGCGTTCACCCGCGACCCTGCCAGCGGCGCCCGCGGCGTCTATGGCGACTATCTGCAGAACGCCCAGGGCGAGGACGTCGTGGCGGGCATCCGCAACACGATGCCGCTCGAGGACCTGGAAGGCGTCGACAAGGCGTCCTACGACCAGCTGCTCGCCATCATGAGCACCCTCGAGAACCACTACCGCGACATGTGCGACATCGAGTTCACCATCGAGCGCGGCAAGCTCTGGATGCTGCAGACGCGGGTCGGTAAGCGCACCCCAGCGGCCGCTTTCCGCATCGCCAAGCACATGGCCGACGACGGGCTGATCAGCCACGACGAGGCCGTCCTCCGCGTCAGCGGCGCCCAGCTCGCGCAGCTCATGTTCCCGAGCTTCGACGAGAGCGCCGAGCGCACCCTGGTCGCCAAGGGCATGAACGCCTCGCCCGGCGCGGCCGTGGGCAAGGTCGTCTTCGACTCCGACACGGCCGTCCAGTGGGCCGATCGCGGCGAGGACGTCATCCTGGTCCGCAAGGAGACCAACCCCGACGACCTCAAGGGAATGATGGTCAGCCGAGGGATCCTGACCAGCCGCGGCGGCAAGACCTCCCACGCCGCCGTGGTCGCCCGCGGCATGGGCCGCACCTGCGTGTGTGGCGCCGACGACCTCGACGTGGACGTCAAGGGCCGAGTGTTCCGCATCCGCGGCGGCGGCATCGTCCACGAGGGCGACCTGATCTCGATCGACGGCACCACCGGTGAGGTCTTCGAGGGGGCCGTCCCCGTGGCGGACTCCCACGTCGTGCGCTACTTCGAGGGCGAGGCCTTCGAGGACGACGACCTGGTGACCGCGGTCGACGACATCATGAAGCACGCCGACGGCGAGCGCCGACTGCGCGTGCGGGCCAACGCCGACACTCCGGACGACGCTGCCCGCGCCCGCCGGTTCGGCGCCGAGGGCATCGGCCTGTGCCGCACCGAGCACATGTTCCTCGGTGACCGTCGCGAGCTGGTCGAGCACCTCATCGTGGCGGAGACGCCCGAGGAGCAGCAGCACGCGCTCGACGCCCTGCTGCCGATGCAGCGCCAGGACTTCACCGAGATCCTGGAGTCGATGGACGGCCTGCCGGTCACGATCCGGCTGATCGACCCGCCGCTGCACGAGTTCCTCCCGGACTACACCGAGCTGTCGGTGAAGGTCGCCGTCGAGGACGTGCACGGCAAGCACGACCTGCGCCAGATGAAGCTGCTCGAGGCCGTCAAGCGTCTCCACGAGATGAACCCGATGCTCGGGCTGCGCGGAGTCCGGCTCGGCATCGCGATCCCCGGCCTGTTCGAGATGCAGGCCCGGGCGATCCTCGAGGCCACGGCGGCACGGATCAAGGCCGGGGGCGACCCGCGGCCGGAGATCATGATCCCGCTGGTGGCGTCGGTGCGTGAGCTCAACGTCGTCAAGGACCACATCATGGCCGTCGGTGTCGACGTCCAGAAGTCCGAGGGCGTGGAGATCCCGTTCAAGGTCGGCACGATGATCGAGCTGCCGCGTGCGGCGATGACCGCCGGGCAGATCGCGGAGTCGGCGGAGTTCTTCTCCTTCGGCACCAACGACCTCACCCAGATGACGTGGGGCTTCTCGCGGGACGACGTCGAGGCGTCGTTCTTCTCCGAGTACCTCGACAACGGCATCTTCGCGGTCTCGCCGTTCGAGTCACTCGACACCGAGGGTGTCGGCGCGCTCGTGCGCAAGGCGGTCCAGGACGGCCGGGCCACCCGCCCCGACATCCACCTGGGTGTCTGCGGCGAGCACGGCGGCGACCCGGACTCGATCCACTTCTTCGACTCGGTCGGCCTGGACTACGTGTCCTGCTCGCCGTTCCGCGTCCCGATCGCCCGGCTCGAGGCCGCTCGCGCCTCGTTCGGCAAGAAGTAGCCACACCGCCGAGGACACGGGGCCCGTCGACCGCGACACGGTTGACTGGGCCCCGTGCACCTCGGCATCGACCTCGGCACCAGCAGCCTCAAGCTGCTGGCGCTGCGCGACGACGGTGCCGTCGCCCCCGAGCACGAGTCGCCACTGCGCTACGACGAGCCTCGGCCGGGCTGGGCCGAGGCGGACCCCTCAGCGTGGACGGACGCCGTCCTGCGCGGCCTGGCCGCGCTCCTCGACGTCGTCCCGCTCGGCCAGGTCCGCGGCCTCGGTGTCACCGGCCATATGCACGGGGCGGTGCTGCTGGATGAGGAGGCGCGACCGGTGCGCCCCGCGGTGCTCTGGCCCGACTCCCGCGCCCGGGGCCTGGCTGCGCGATGGCAGGCGCTGAGCCCGGAGCTTCGGGCGAGGCTCGGCGGCCCGTTCTCCGCGGGCCTGACCGGACCTGTCCTCGCCTGGCTCGCCGATCATGAGCCCGCTTCGCTCGACCGGGCCCAGCACGCCGTGCTCGCCAAGGACCACGTGCGCCTCGTCTTGACCGGCGCCTCCGACGGAACCGTCGTGACAGACCCCAGCGACGCGTCCGGGACCCTGCTCTGGGACGGGAGCACCGGCTCCTGGTCCGACGCCGCCCTGACCGCGGGCGGTGTGCCCCGGCGGCTGCTGCCCGACGTCGTGCCCAGCGACCAGGTGGTCGGCACCTGGCGGGACCGCGCGGTCGTGGCCGGTGCCGGCGACACCCCGGCGTCCCTGCTCGCCCTCGCGCGCGGGGTGGGCGGCTTCCGGCCGGGCGACGTCGTGGTCAACCTCGGTACGGGCGCCCAGGTCATCTCCCCCGTCACCGCGCCACCCGGCGATCAGGGCCCGCTCGGCTGGCACTGCTATGCCGACGCCCGGGGCGGGCACTACGCCATGGTGGCGATCCTCAATGGCGGCCTGGCCCTGTCATGGGCCCAGGAACGACTCGGGCTCGACTGGTCGGACTTCGCGGCCGCGGCCGGGCAGTCGCCCCCCGGTGCCGGGGGTGTGCTCTTCAGGCCCTTCGTCGCCGACGAGCGCGGTGACCTGCGCCCGACCCGACAGGTGGGGGTGGGCTGGGACGGGACGACGGGCGCGACCACGGCCGAGCGGGCCCGCGCGGCCGCCGAGGCGCAGGCGTTCCTGGTCCGTCGAGCCGTCGCCCAGATCGAGCCCTCACCGCAACGGATCTGGCTCATCGGTGGGGGCGCTCGCGAGGGGTGGGTCCAGCAGCTGGTCGCCGACACGCTGCATGGACCGGTGACCAGGGTGGAGCTGCGCAGTGCGGCCGCACTCGGCGCGGCCCTGCTGTCGGCGGGCGCCGACGTCAGCGTCCCCCTCACGCAGCGCACGGTCGAACCACGCGAGCTCCCCGAGCTCGACGAGGCGTACGCCGCCTGGCACGCGGCCTGTTACGGCCCTCACGCTGGGTGACCCACGGCTGGGAGAGGAGCGGCCCTCAGAACAGCGCGGACGCCAGGTTCTGCCGCCCCCGCAGCACCCTCGGGTCGTCGTTGCCGACGGCGGCGAAGAGACCCAGCAGGTGCTCACGGGCGGCGTTCCGCTCGTCACCGGCGGTGCGGCGGATCAGCTCGATGAGCCGGCCGAAGGCATCGTCGACGTGGCCGCCCAGGAGGTCGAGGTCGGCCACCAGGGTCTGGGCCGCGACGTCGTCGGGACCGTCCGCAGCGGCGGCGCGCGCCGCGGTGGGGTCCACCCCGATGGTCCGCTGCAGCACCTGGGCCATCGCCAGACCGGCCGCGGCCTCGGCGTCGGCAGGGTTGGCGTCGACGAGCTTCTGGTACTCGGCGACGGCCCCGTCGATGTCGTTGGCGGCCAAGGCCTCCTCGGCGGCGGCGTAGCGCGGGTCGGAGACCGGCTCCCCCGTGTCCACGGCGACGGTCTGCCGGGGCTGGTGGCGTCCTGCGACGCCCTGAGCCGTCAGCGACTGCAGCACCTGGGTGAGGGCGGTGCGGAGCTCCTCGATCGGGAGCGCGTCCTGGAGCAGCGGCATCGGTCGCCCATCGACGACCACGACCACCAGCGGCACCGACGGGATCTGCATCGCCTGCGCGATCGCCGGAGACCGGTCGATGTCGACGAGCCCGACCAGGAACCGGCCCTCGAACTCCGAGGAGAGGGCCACCAGGTCATCGGCCAGCTGGCCGCTCTGTGGGGCGCGGGTGCGCGAGAAGAACACCATCAACACCGGCGCCGTCATCGACGACTCGAGGGTCGCCTGGAAGTTCTGCTCGTCGATCGGCACGGCGTACGCCGACACCGGCGCGTCGGAGGCGCCGGGGGCGCCCGCGACGGGCTGGCCGAATCCGGACAGGTCCACCGCACCGGGGCGGCTGAAGGGCTGCTGGGTCACAAGGGACGATCTTAGTGACCGGTCCCGAACGACCGGTCACGCGGCACCCACGGACGGGCCCGCGAGGGCCGGTGGCCCGCCCGGAACCGGCTCAGGCCAGCCCGAGTGCCGCCGCCTCTTCCCAGAGCTCGTCGCGCACCTGCGGGTGCGCGGCATCGCGGATGAGGTGGCGTGCCTGAGCCCGCTGGTTGTAGCCGAACACCTCGGCCACCCCCTGCTCGGTGATGACGGCGGTGGGCTGGAAGGACGTCACCGGCTCGTCGACCAGAGGGACGATCGTGGACACGTCGGCCTTGGGGTGCCACGACTTGAGCGCGAGGATCGCCTGGCCACCCTCGCTGTGCAGGGCGCCGACGATGAAGTCGGTCTGGCCGCCGAAGCCGGAGTGGATCCGGGCGTTGATCCGCGATGCGTTGGCCTGGCCGAACAGGTCGACCTGAAGCGCGGTGTTGACGCTGACCATCGCCTGGTTGCGCGCGATGCGGGCCGGGTCGTTGGTGATCTCGGTGCGGAGCATCTTGATCCGGTCGTTGCCGTCGACCCACTCCATCAGCTCGGGCGAGCCGAAGATGAACGAGGCCGAGATCTTGACGTTGCGGTCGAGGGCGCCCGCCTGCTCGAGGGCGAAGATGCTGTCGCTGAACATCTCGGTCCAGACCCGCAGGCCGCGGCGCGTGGTCAGGCTGCGAAGGGCTGCGTCGGGTACGGCGCCGATGCCGGCCTGGAGGGTGGCACCGTCGTGCACGCGCGCGGCCACCATCGACCCGATCAGGGCGGACTCGTCGTCGATCGGCGCGACGGGAGCGGTCGGGAGCGGTCCGTCGGCCTCGATCATCACGTCGACGATGTCCTCGGAGATGACCGCATCGCCGAAGGTCCAGGGCATGTTCGCGTTGACCTGCGCCACGATCAGGCCCCCGCGTCGGCGTACGGCCTCGATGGCCGACGGCAGCACGTTGACCTCGGTGCCCATCGAGAGCTTGCCGTCGCGGGGCCGGGTCGTGTGCAGGATGACCGCGTCCGGCGGCTGGAACGTGTGGAACAGCGACGGCACGAGCGAGAGTCGGCAGGGGGTGTAGGCCAGACGCGGGCTCTTGCGCATTCCGGCGCCCACGAAAGGCGTCTCCAGGACGACCCCGTCGCGGTCCGGGACGCCCTTCTGGGCGTTGAGCACCCACAGCTTGTAGGCCGGGAGCTCGTCGTCGACCAGCTGGAGCGTGTGCCACGGGGTGAGGTGGTTGCCGGTGATGACGATGCGCGGCTCGTCGGGGAGACGTCGCAGCCGCTTGCGGAGCTCTTGCTCGGACTCGGTCATGGTCCAAGCCAACCACCGGTGACCCTCGCGGCGTCAACCGGGTCCGGTCTTCGTGGGCCGCGTCATAGGGCCGCATGACGCACGGGCGGCAGGCCCCAGGACGCATCCAGGCCGTCGTGTCGGCACCGGTTCGGAACTGGTTGGGTCCTGCTCCGCGGGCAGTGCCAGAATGGGTCGGCCGCCGGACCGGTGGTGCGACCGGAGGGAGACCGGGTGGGAGGCCCCAGCTATGACTTCTCCGGCCGGCATGTGCTCGTCACCGGCGGGACCCGAGGCCTGGGCTATCTCCTCGCACGTTCCTTCGCCAGCCATGGGGCTCGCATCACGATCACCGGCACCCAGTCGCTGACGGCCTACTACGACTCCGACCTCACCGCCTTCGGCTACCGGCAGCTCGACCTCACCGACGGCGAGTCGATCGCCGCGCTCGCCGAGACGGTCGGCCATGTCGACGTCCTGGTCAACAACGCGGCCCCGCGGCTGCCCTTCGGGATCGACGCGGGAGAGCGCGAGTTCATCGCTCAGGCGGCCCGGATCGGACTCGTGGGCCCCCTCCAGCTCGGGACCCGGCTGCGGCTCGACCTCGCGACGAGCCCGATGCGCGGCGGCGGCGCCGTGGTCAACATGCCGTCGATCAAGCGGTGGTTCGACCTGACCCACGGCAGCGCCGTGGCCGAGCTCGAGGTCGAGCTGGCCACCCGGCGGATCGGCACGGCCTGGGCGCGCCTCGGGATCCGCGTCAACAGCGTGACGGCACCCGAGATGGTGCCGACCCAGCGCTCGGGGCTCAGCGTGCAGATCGAGCAAGGCTCGGCGCCGCTGATGACCCGCACCCAGGTCCCCGGCGCCGTCACCCAGCGCGAGATCGTGGATGTCGCCCTGTTCCTCGCCTCCGACGGGGCCGCGGGGCTCGCGGGGCAGGCGCTGATGGTGGGTGCGACGACCCACTCGACGCCCACGCTGTTCTGAGCGTCGCGCCGACACGTCGGTCAGCCGCTCTGGACAGTGCACGCCTCCGGCGTGAGGATGAGCCAACGTCTCACCAGGAGGTCTGCTCGATGGACCAGACGCTGATCGATGGGGTGGTCGACGCGACCAGGCGCGTCCTCGAGGGCGGGGCGATCTCCGCCAACGGCCACGGCAACGTGAGCCTGCGACAGCCGGGCGCCGACGAGATGTACTTCACCTCGGCATCGAGCCTGCACGGCCTGGGGCCGGACGGCATCGCCCGGGTCGGGCTCGACAACTGCCTGCGCGAGGGCCAGCTGCCTCCGATCCAGGGCGCCGTCGTCGCCATGCACACAGCCCTGTATCAGCACCACCAAGAGGTCGGCTGCGTGATCCACACCCACTCGCCCTACGCCACCGCGTTCGCCGTCGCCAACCGCCCGATCGACTGCTGGATCGAGGCCCTCGCGATGTTCGGGCTGCCCGATGGGGTGCCGCTGGCCGGCTACGGCCCTCGGGGGTCCGATGAGGCCGTGGCGAACATCCTGGCCGCGGTCCTCCCCGGCGTTCCCGCGGTCCTGCTCGCCAACCACGGTGTCCTGGTGTTCCATCGCACGCCCGAGCTCGCGGTCTTCGTCGGCGGGATCGTGGAGGAAGCGGCCCGCGCCGCGATCCACGCCCAGGCGATCGGTGGACCCGTGGTGATCCCCGAGGAGATGCGCGAGGCTGCCCTCCAGCGTGCGATGGCGTTCGAGGCCGGGGGCACCGCCCGGGCCTGAAGCCTGCGGGGTCAGACCGGCGGGACCTGACCGGGGACGCGGCCCCGTACGCCGGAACGCTGGATGACCCGCTGGATGGCCAGGTCGCGCTCGTCGGGCCGGCCGACGTAGCGGATCTCGCGCAGCCCCTGCTCCTGGGCGGCGGACTCGAACACGAAGTGGCCGTAGCGGAGCAGGCGGCCGGGCAACGGCTTGATGACGGTGATGTCGAGGATGCGGGCGAGCGGGACCGTGGCCATCTTGCGGTTGAAGACACCGTGGATGCGGAACACACGCATGTTGGTCACCACGAAGCGGTCGAGGAACTGCTTGAGCGCCAGCCACACGGCATGGACGAGGAGCGCGACCGCGAGCAGGAACGGGACCCACCCGAGATTGGCCGGCAGGACCGCCACCATCCCGAGAAGGACCGCGGCGAGCAGGATCTCGCCGAACGGTCGGACATAGACGATCCAGTGCTTCTCGACCTCGTCGACGATGTCCTCGCCCTCGTCACGCAACAGATGGCGACTGATGTCGGGCTCCATACGTTGCAGGAGGGACCTGCGTCCGCCGACGGTGGTGGACGCCATGCGCTAGAAGACTTCGCCGACGAACCTGATCACGGCCGAGAAGAGCTGGGTCGCGAGGTTCCAGACCTGGGAGCCGGCTCCACGAACGGCGTCGGCGAGGCCGGACGGGTCGGTGAACAGCCAGAAGCCGACGAACAGGATGACGACGCCAAGGATCAGCTTCTTGGCCATCGCGCTCTCCTCTGGGCATGCAGAACCGGTCGCCACGTTTCTAGCAGGCCGTCACCCCTAGGGGTGGGAGGCGCGCGCGACCCGGTCAGGCATCGGGATCGTCGAGCAGCCGGTCCGCCGCGGCGTAGGGGTCGAGATCGCCCGCCGCGACGGCCTCCGCGAGCTCGCCCAGGCCACGGTGACCGCCGACGCCGGCCCACCGGTGCCGCAGAAGGCTGACGGCGATCGCCTCGATCTCCTCGCGGGCCCGACGGGTCCGGCGGCGACCCAGCTCTCCGTGCTCGACCTGCCAGGAGTGGTGGGCGTCGAGGGACTCGACGACGCTCTCCACCCCATCGCCCCGGTCGGCGGAGGTCAGCAGGATCGGCGGGGACCAGGCCCCGTCCCGTCGCTCGGCCAGCGACAGCATGGTGCGCAGCTCACGGGCGACCTGGTGCGCCCCGTCTCGGTCGGCCTTGTTGACGACATAGAGATCGCCGATCTCGAGGATCCCGGCCTTGGCGGCCTGGATCCCGTCTCCCATGCCCGGGGCGAGCAGCACCAGTGTCGAGTCGGCCAGGGCGGCGACCTCGACCTCGCTCTGCCCGACCCCGACCGTCTCGACCAGGATCACGTCATAGCCGGCGGCGTCGAGGACCCGCAGTGCCTGGGGGGTGGACCACGCCAGCCCGCCGAGGTGGCCGCGCGCGGCCATCGAGCGGATGTAGACCCCCGGGTCGAGGGAGTGCTCGGCCATCCGGATCCGGTCCCCGAGCAGCGCGCCACCCGAGAACGGCGAGGAGGGGTCCACCGCGAGGACGCCGACCCGATGTCCGGCCCGCCGCAGCTCGGCGACCAGTGCCGACGTGGTGGTCGACTTCCCGACGCCCGGGGCGCCGGTGATCCCGACGACGCGGGCGTGACCGGCGTACGGCGAGAGCGCGGCCATCACCGCCCGCAGGAGGGGCGACTCGTCCTCCACGAGGGAGATGAGCCGCGCCACGGCGCGAACCTCACCATCGCGCGCCCGTGACACCAGATCCGGGACGTCGTCCCGGGTCCGGGGTGCCACCGTGGTGCTCAGCCCTGGGGCACGCGGATGATCAGGGCGTCGCCCTGGCCCCCGCCGCCGCACAGCGCCGCGGCGCCGATCCCGCCACCGCGCCGCTGGAGCTCCAGCGCGAGGTGCAGCACGATCCGAGTGCCGGACATGCCGACCGGGTGACCGAGCGCGATGGCGCCGCCGTTGACGTTCACCACGTCGTCGCCGATTCCGAGGTCGCGGGCCGACTCGATGCCGACCGCGGCGAACGCCTCGTTGAGCTCGAACAGGTCGATGTCCGCCACGGAGATGCCCTCCTTGGCCGCCGCCGCCTTGATGGCGTTGGCGGGCTGGAGCTGGAGCGTCGAGTCGGGCCCGGCGACCTGACCGGACGCGCCGATCTCGGCGAGCCAGGTCAGCCCGAGCTCTTCGGCCTTCGCCTTGCTCATCACCACGACCGCTGCGGCCCCGTCGGAGATCTGGGAGGCCGAGCCGGCGGTGATCGTGCCTTCCTTGACGACCGGACGGAGCCCCGAGAGGCTCTCGACGGTGGTGTCACCGCGGACGCCCTCGTCCTGGCTCACGGTGATGTCGCCTCGGCGGGACTTGATGACGACCGGCACGACCTCGTCGTCGAAGACGCCGTTCTTCCACGCCTCGGCGGCGCGCTGGTGGGAGCGGGCCGAGAAGGCGTCCTGCTCCTCGCGGGTCAGCTGGGCGCCCGACGCGTTGTGGGTGTCGGTCAGGTTGATCATCGCCTGCTGGGTGAACTGGTCATAGAGGGCGTCGTAGGCCATCGAGTCGACCAGCGTCGTGTCGCCGTACTTGAAGCCATCACGGGACTTGGGCAGCAGGTGGGGGGCACCGGTCATCGACTCCATGCCGCCGGCGACGACGATCTCGTGCTCGCCGGCCCGGATGAGCTGGTCGGCCATCGCGATGGCGTTGATGCCGGACAGGCAGACCTTGTTGATCGTGATCGAGGGAACGGTCATCGGGATGCCGCCCTTGACGGCCGCCTGACGCGCGGCGATCTGCCCGGCGCCGGCCTGGATCACCTGGCCCATGATCACGTAGTCGACCTGGTCACCGGTGACGCCCGCCCGCTCGAGGGCGGCTTTGATGGCGACCCCGCCGAGGTCGGCGGCGGACTGGTCCTTGAGGCCACCCAGCAGGCGGCCGATGGGGGTGCGCGCACCAGCGACGATCACGGAACCGGACATGGGGACCTCCACGGGTCGGAGCGGGTCGACGGAGTGGTCTGCGGCGTGGCTGCGCCGGCGGGACCAATGGACCGACACTACCCACCACGCTGGCCCCGCGGCGAGGCCGGAAAGCCCGCGGAGCGTGAGGTACAGGTCACAAGGGGTCGCCCCACCCCGGGGCGATCCGTGACGATGAGGGCATGACCTCAGCTCCGCTCGACATCCCAGGCCACCTGTTCACCGCGATCGACCACGTCGGGATCGCGGTGAGGGACCTCGACGAGGCGATGGCCTTCTATCGCGACACCTACGGCATGACCGTGATCCACGAGGAGACCAACGAGGAGCAGGGGGTCCGGGAGGCCATGGTGGCCGTCGGCGACTCCGGCTCCTGTATCCAGCTGCTCGCTCCGCTGTCGGAGTCCTCCACCATCGCGAAGTTCCTCGAGCGCTCCGGACCGGGCATCCAGCAGATGGCGCTCCGGGTGACCGACGTCGAGGCCGTCGCGGCGGTGCTTCGCTCGCGAGGCGTCCGCATGCTCTACGACGCCGCGAAGCGCGGCACGTCCGACTCGCGCGTCAACTTCATCCACCCCAAGGACGCCGGCGGTGTCCTCGTCGAGCTCGTCGAGCCGGCGAGTGACGGAGGCCACTGAGCGGACCCTGGCAGCCACAGGTTAGGCACCGTTAACCTGACCCGAACCGCGACCGCCGCCCCGACGGCCACGACACCTGGGAGCTCCCGTGCAGCAGATCCTCGACGCCATCCTCGCCGGTGACACCCCTGCGGACGCGTTCGCAGCGCTCGACGTACCCGACCACTACCGCGCCGTCACCGTCCACAAGGACGAGGTCGACATGTTCGAAGGCGTGCCCACCCGTGAGAAGGACCCCCGCCGATCCCTCCACGTCGAGGACGTCCCCCTGCCGGAGGTCGGCCCGGGCGAGGCTCTTGTCGCGGTGATGGCGAGCGCCATCAACTACAACACCGTGTGGACCAGCATCTTCGAGCCGGTCTCGACATTCAGCTTCCTGGAGCGCTACGGCCGGGTCTCCCCGCTGGCGAAGCGGCACGACCTGCCCTACCACGTGGTCGGCTCGGACCTGTCCGGCGTCGTCCTCAAGACGGGGGCGGGAGTCCACCTCTGGAACGCCGGTGACGAGGTCGTCGCGCACTGCCTGTCGGTGGAGCTGGAGTCTCCCGACGGCCACAACGACACGATGCTCGACCCCGAACAGCGCATCTGGGGCTTCGAGACCAACTTCGGCGGGCTCGCCCAGATCGCCTTGGTCAAGTCCAACCAGCTGATGCCCAAGCCGGCCCACCTGACCTGGGAGGAGGCGGCGTCCCCCGGCCTGGTCAACTCGACCGCCTACCGGCAGCTCGTCTCCCGCAACGGCGCCGGCATGAAGCAGGGCGACTTCGTCCTCATCTGGGGTGCCTCCGGAGGGCTCGGCGGCTTCGCCACCCAGTACGCCGTCAACGGCGGCGGCATCCCGATCTGCGTGGTCTCCAGCGAGGAGAAGGCCGAGATCTGCCGCACGATGGGGGCGGAGCTCATCATCAACCGCAACGACGAGGGCTACCGGTTCTGGAAGGACGAGCACACCCAGGACCCCAAGGAGTGGCGGCGCTTCGGCGCCCGCATCCGCGAGCTCACCGGCGGCGACGACGTCGACATCGTCTTCGAGCACCCCGGACGGGAGACCTTCGGCGCCTCGGTCTATGCCGCACGCAGGGGCGGCACCATCGTCACCTGCGCGTCGACGAGCGGCTACATGCACGAGTACGACAACCGCTACCTGTGGATGAACCTCAAGCGCATCATCGGGTCCCACTTCGCCAACTACCGCGAGTCCTGGGAGGCGAACCGGCTGATCAGCCGCGGGATGATCCATCCGACGCTGTCGCAGACCTACCCCCTCGCGGAGGCCGGCCAGGCTGCGCTCGACGTCCACAGCAACGCCCACCAGGGCAAGGTGGGCGTGCTCTGCCTGGCGCCCGAGGAGGGGCTCGGCGTCCGGGACCACGAGATGCGCGACAAGCACCTCGAGGCGATCAACCGGTTCCGCGGAGTCTGATCGAGGCTGAGCGGCGCGCTGGCCCCCTCGTTCCAGGGCAGCGCGGGCGGCGTAGGGTCCGTCATGATCACATTCAACGGTGGACCACCACTGTCGTGTGCTCACGACATCCGCCAGACTGGACCCCACATCCCCAGGGCACGGCCGCGCTCGGTCCACCGGCCGTCAAGTCCATACGCGCACAGGTACGGAACAGGAGCTCCCGCATGACCGACGAGGGTCTGTCCATCTTCGAAGACGCCCCCAACGAGGCCGTCGAGACCGAGACCCCGAGCGAGGCTGCCGCACCCCCTGCCGAGGCCGAGCCGCCGGCTGCGACCCCGCAACCCGCCCCCGAGGCCGCCCGACCGGCCGCCGTCGCGCCGACGCCCACCCCACCGGTCGCCCAGGCACCCGCGGCGAGCACCATGCCGTCGTTCAACCCCGCATCGGCGCTGGCGGGACTCCCGCTCGTGCGGCGTGGCGGCTATGACAAGGACACGGTCGATGCCCGGATCCGCCAGCTCGCCACGGACCGCGCCGGCCTGGCCGCGACGGTGAGCGAGCACGAGCGCCACATCACCGCGCTCAAGACCGAGCTCGACGGCCTACGTGCCGAGCTCGCCGAGAACAAGACCCCGTCCTACGCCGGTCTCGGAGGCCGCGCCAGCGCGATGCTCCGGCTGGCGGAGGAGGAAGCGGCCGACATCCGCACGGCGGCCAAACGGGAGTCCGACGAGGTGCGCGAGCAGGCGGCACGCGAGGCGAAGGCGATCCGCGCGGACGCCGTACGCGAGGCCGACGACATCCGCACCGTGCAGCTCAAGCAGATCGAGGAGCAGCGGGTCCGGCTGCTCGCCGACGCCGAGCAGGAGCGCAAGCATGCCGCCGCCGAGGCCGACGATGTGCGTGCGGCAGCCCAGAGCGAGGCACAGCAGCTCAAGATGGCCGCCGACCAGGAGGCCAGCGAGCTGCGCACCAACGCCAAGCGCGAGGCCGAGCAGCTGCGCGCCGGCGCCGACCGCGAGGTCCAGGAGGCGCGGCGGATGCTGGCGGTGGAGAAGGAGCGGCTGGCCCGCGAGGCCACCGACCACCACACGGCGGCCATGGCCGAGACCAAGCGCCTCGTCGAAGAGGCCGAGCAGCGTGCCTCGTCGGCGGAGACCCGAGCCCGCGAGATCACCCAACAGGTGACCCAGCATCGTCAGTCGTCCCAGGCAGAGTCCGAGGCCATGGTTGCCCGGGCCCGTCGTGAGGCCGAGCAGATCGTCACGGCGGCCCAGAACCAGGCCGAGGCGATCCGCGAGTCCAGCGAGGCCGAGGCCGCCAAGAAGCTCACTGACATGCGCACCGAGGTCGAGCAGCTCACCCGACGCCGCGACGCGATCTCGGCCCAGCTCTCCTCGCTGCGCGACGTGGTCGCCGGCTTCAGCGAGCAGCCCGAGTAGCACAACCCCAGGAGAGCGACATGACCGAGTCCGGCGGCGAACAGCCCCCTGCGCCGGCGGCCGAGGCCCCGAGCGACAGCCCTGCAGCGGCCACCTCGGCCGTGACCGTCGGGGGCGCTCCTCCGCCCGACTACCTGCACGACTCGGAGGTCGACGACCTCGGCACACCGGGCCGGCCGTTCAGCAACCAGTCACCCTTCCTGTGGGGCCTCAAGGTGGGGCTCGGGGCCCTGCTGGCCTGGTGGTTGTTCAACCGGATCGAGCAGATCGGCTCGGTGCTGCTGCTGATCGTGGTCTCGCTGTTCATCGCCGTCGGACTCAACCCCCTGGTGGAGCTGTTCATGCGGCGCGGCCTCAAGCGCGCCTGGGCGACCCTCATCGTGATCATCGGGGTCGTCCTGGCGGTCGCCGGGTTCGTCTGGTCGATCGCGCCGATCCTCGCCGACCAGATCGCCGCGATCTCCGACAACGCCCCGATCTGGCTCGACCAGCTCCAGCACAATGCGACCGTCAGGAGCCTCGACGGCAAGTACCACATCGTCGACAGGATCCGGAGCTTCCTGGTCAACGGCGACCTGATCAAGAACATCTTCGGTGGGGTGCTCGGCATCGGCAAGGCCGTGCTCGGGTTCTTCGGCAACGCCTTCGTCGTGACGGTGATGACCCTCTACTTCCTCGCCTCGCTCCCCCGGGTCAAGCAGGGCCTCTACCGCTTGGCTCCTGCGTCCCGCCGCCCGCGTGTCTCGCTGCTGGGCGACCGCGTGCTGCGCAACATCGGCGGCTACGTGTCAGGCGCCTTCATCGTCGCGAGTGCCGCGGGCATCTCGACGCTGATCTTCTTGTTCATCGTCGGTCTCGGCGACTACGCCGTGGCCCTCGCCCTGGTGGTCGCGATGCTCGACGTGATCCCGATGATCGGCGCGACGCTGGGAGCCGTCTTCGTGAGCGCGATCGGGTTCGCCACCGACTGGAAGGTCGGCATCGCCCTGGTGATCTTCTACATCGTCTACCAGCAGCTCGAGAACTACGTGATCTATCCCCGGGTGATGTCCCGCTCGGTCGACATCCCCGGCGTGGTGACCGTGATCGCGGCCCTGATCGGGGCGAGCCTGCTCGGCGTGATCGGCGCGCTCCTCGCGATCCCCACCGCAGCGTCCATCCTGCTGATCGTCAACGAGGTCGTGGTGCCCCGACAGGAGAACCGCTAGCGCCGGGGCGCTCGCGGCTCGCCCAGCTTGGCGAGCACCACGCCCGACACGATGAGCACGCCGCCGACCAGCTGGAACGGTCGCGGCAGCTCGCCGAGCAGCACCCAGGCGAACCCGAGCGCCGAGATGACCTCGAGGAGCGCCACGAAGGACGCCAGGCGGGAGCCGAGCCGGCGGCTGGCAGCGATCCCGCTCGCATAGGCGACGGCCGCCGTCACCACCCCGAGCCCGAGGACCGGGAGCCACCACGGCACCGTGATCGCGGAGAAGGTGGCCACGTCGGTGGTGAACCGCATCGGGACCAGGCCGACGAGACCCGCCAGCGCGAGTGCCACGGACCCCACGGTCAGACCCGCGGCCGCCAGCACCAGGGGCGGCAGCCCCTCCGCCTCGCGAGCCCCCAGCACGAAGTAGGTCGCCGCACCGACCATGGCGCCGAGCGCCCACAGCACGCCCGCCGTACTGACCTCGACGTCACCCATGATGTCGAGGACGAGCAGGAGACCGAGGCCCGCCAGGGCTGCGCCCAGCAGGGTGAGGCGGCCGGGGCGCTGGCCGTGGCGCACCCAGAGCCACCCGATCACCGCGACCGGTGCGGTGTACTCGATGAGCAGCGCGAGGCCGACCTGCATGCGGGCCACGGCCTGGAAGTAGAAGAACTGGCAGCCCGCCACGGCGACGACACCGAACACGAGCACCAGCCACCGGTTGCGCCACAGCAGCTGCCAGCGGCCGGCGAGGCTCAGCCAGGCGGGTACGACGAGTACGGCCGCCGCCAGCGCGATGCGGGCCAGCACCGCGGCGCCGGTGGACCACCCGGCGTCGAGCAGGCCCTTCGCCAGGGCACCCGAGAGTCCGAAGGAGGCGGCCGACAACACGGCGAACGCCAGCCCCGAGACCGCGGGGGAACGCCCGAGACTAGAGCTCCCCCGCGGGGCAATGTCACGACTCATCGTGGACATGACGCATGACACTACGTGCCGATGCAGTAATCTGTCAAAGTGACGTTCGCCCATGACACCCAGACCGCGCTCACGGCTGCGTCGATCCTGGTCAACTCGGCGCAGCCACCCGAGACCATGACCACCGTCGACGAGCTCGACGAGTTCTTCCGCGGGCTCGGCTACACCGGGCGCCACGACAACGACGACAGGGAGCTCGCCCAGGTCCGGGCGATCCGGCCCCGGCTGCGCGCCCTGCTCACCGCCGACCGCGACGAGGCCGTCGTGCTGGTCAACCAGATCCTGGGCCAGACCAAGGCGATGCCCCAGCTGGTCCGCCACGACGACTGGGACTGGCACCTCCACGTGGTCTCCCCCGACGCGCCCCTGGCCACCCGGATCACCGTCGAGACCGCGATGGCGATGATCGACCTGATCCGCGCCGACGAGCTCTCCCGCCTCTCGCTGTGCGAGGCCGACGGCTGCGCGGGCATCGTCGTCGACCTCTCCCGCAACCGCTCCCGCCGCTTCTGCAGCACCACGTGCGGCAACCGCACCGCCGTGGCGGCGTACCGGGCCCGCAAGGCCGCCGGGACCGGGGCCCCCTAACGACCGCACCCCCCGCCGACCCGGCAGATTCTCTGCCGGGTCGGCGGGGCCTGTGGAGGAGCGAGCCCTCAGGCGGAGCGCTGATAGATGCGGAACGCGCGGGTGGCGAGGGCCGCCATCACGACGGCGAGCGCGGTGAGCGCGACGGCTCGAGGCGCGACAGCACCCCAGTCCGGTGAACCGAGCAGGGTCTCGCGCGAGATGACGACCGCCCAGTCCACCGGGTTGAGGTCGGCCGCCACCTGGATCCAGTGGGGAGCCAGCGACGGGTCCATGACCGCCGACGACAGGAACGTGAGGGGCAGTGCGGTGAACTGGCTGATCCCGATGAGTGCCTCCTGCTGACGCACGAGCAGCGCCACGGCGTTGGAGAGCGCGGCGAAGACCACCGTGACGAGGATGCCGGCCACGACGGTGCCGACGACACCGAGCCACGCGAACCTGGCGCCGGCGACGAAGGCGACACCCAGGACGACACCGGTCTGGACGACGGACGTCAGCGACTGGTAGGCCAGCGTGCCGTTCATCATCGCCGCGCGCGAGACCGGCGAGGCGAGGAGCCGGTCCATCACGCCGCGCTCCATGTCGTCGATGTAGACGGTGCCCGCCCACGCCGCCGAGAACAGTGCCGTCATCACCACGACACCCGGGGTGAGGTACTCCAGGAAGCTGCCGCCCCCGGCGAAGCCGGGGATCTCGACGACGGACTTGAAGAGCTGGCCGAACAGCAGCAGCCAGACCATCGGCTGGATCAGCGTGACGACCAGGAAGATCGGCTGCCGTACGAGGGCGACGACCGAACGTCGGGTGAGCAGGGCGGAGTGGCTCAGCATCGTCGTCATCAGGCCACCGCCTCGAACGCCCGGCCGACGTGGCGCAGATAGACGTCGTCCAGCGAGGGGCGCGCCACCGTCGCCCTGGCGACGTCGACCCCGCTCTGGTCCAGCGCGGCCAGGATGAGAGGTACGGCGCGCGCTCCCGCCTCCGCACGCGCACGAAGCACGCCGTCGGCGAGGGTCACGTCGACCACCCCCGGCACCGACTCGACGCGAGCGATGGCGGCGTTGCCGTCCGGCGCACCCGCAAGGCCGAGGGTGATGGTGTCGCCGCGCAGCTCGGCCTTGAGGGAGTCGGGGCTGCCCTGGACCCGGACGCGGCCCTGGTCGACGATCGCGACCACGTCGGCCAAGCGGTCCGCCTCGTCGAGGTAGTGCGTCGTCAGCAGGACGGTCGTCTCGTCCTCGCGGGTCAGCCGAGCGATCTCGCCCCACAGCTCCGCTCGCGCTTCGGGGTCGAGGCCGGTGGTCGGCTCGTCGAGGAACAGCAACGCGGGCCGGTTGACCAGTCCGATCGCCACGTCGAGCTTGCGGCTCATGCCGCCCGACCAGGTGCGGACGAGCCGGTCGGCGGCGTCGGCCAGGCCGAAGCGGGTCATCAGGTCGGTCGCCCGGGCTGCGGCGTCGACCCGGTTCATCCCGTGCAGGCGGCCGGCCAGGACGAGGTTCTCCCGTCCGGTGGCCATCGGGTCGCTCGAGGGACGCTGCGAGACGAGCCCGATGCGTCGCCGTACGGCGCCCGGGTCGCGCGCCACGTCGATGCCGTCGACCCGGGCTTCACCCGTATCCGATCGGGACAAGGTGGCCAGGATCTTGACCGTCGTCGACTTGCCGGCGCCGTTGGGGCCGAGCATCCCCAGCACGGTGCCGCGCTGGGTGTCGAAGGTCAGTCCATCGAGCGCTTGCACCGATGGGGCGCCCGATCCGCCGCGATAGGACTTGCGCAGGCCGATGGCCTGGAGGGCTGGTGGTGGCATTGCTGCTCCTTCACTGAAGGAGCCGATCTCCTAGACTGCCAGTGCGCCTGGAGCGGGTCGTGAGATCGGCTCTTGGACAGGCCCCCGGCCGGTGTTGCAGCACCTGCCGGGGGTTCTTGCTACTCCTGCTGACCCGAGTCGCGCCCCTGGGGGAGGAAGACGCGGCCGTCCTCACCCAGGTGCTTCATCGGGTCGCGGAAGATCTCCTCCATGGACAGGCCGTCATCGAGAAGCTCGTGGACGCGCCGCCAGCCGACGAGCCCCCCGAGGGTCCCGTCGCGGATCTTGTCGCGGAGCTCGGCGGTGAACGCCAGCTCGGCACGGAGCAGCGCCAGACGGAACGCGGCCTCGACGATGAAGACCTCGGGAACGCCCATCTCCTGGGCGATGCGCTCGGACTCCTCCACGGAGGCGATCTCGACACGTCGCCGCATCACCCTCTCGTCGAGCAGGTTCGCCACCTGGTCGGGCGCGAGGCCCCCGGCCAGCGCCAAGCCGGCCTCGAAGGCGGCGTACTCGCGCTTGGGGGTGCGGATCAGCTCGGCGAGCCAGCCATCGTGCTTGGCGAGGCCGGCGTCGGTGATCGCATAGACGGTCCGTTCGGGGCGGCGTCCCTGCCGGACCGTCTCGACGGCCTCGATCAGGCCGGCGGCCGCGAGCTTGTCGACGACACCGTAGAGGGCGCCGTAGTTGAGCTTGATGCTGTGGTCCTTGCCGCGCTCCCGCAGCGTCTGCGAGATCTCGTAGGGGTGCATCGGGCGCTCGGACAGGCACGAGAGGACCGCCAGGGTGAGCAGGTTGCTGGGCGGGCGCTCGGCCATGAACATCCTCCTATGAATACTCCGATCAGAGTATTCGCGAGCGAGAGCGACCGTCAACCCCGCCGGAAGGACCGATCAGCCGTCGTCGCGGAGCGGCTCGGGGACGGGCACGTCCTGGTAGGCGGCGAGGTTGTGGGCGTTGTACGCCGACGTGTCCGCGGTCCCCATCGGGCCGTCCCAGTCCCGTGAGAGCGGGGTGGCGACCGCCGGGTTGACCCGCTGGACGATCTCGTCGAGCACCCGCTCGGCATCGCCGACCCACAGGTGCTTCGCGTCCGGCATGGCCACCACCTCGGCCTGCGGGACAGCCGCGAACCGCTCCCGCGCCTCGGCCGGGCGCAGGTAGTCGTCGTGCTCGGGGATGAGCGCCACGACCGGTTTGCCCGAGTCGGCCCACTCCGCGAGGTGCTCGGGGTCGGAGAAGCGCAGCGGCGGGGACAGCAGGACAGCCCCCGTCACGTGGGGGTCCAGCCCGTGCATCAGCGCGAGGTCGGTGCCGAAGGACCAGCCGACCAACCAGACATCGGGGAGATCGTGGAACTCGGCGTACTCGATCGCCGCCGCGACGTCGTACTGCTCCCCGACGGCATGGTCGAAGGAGCCCTGGCTGCGGCCCTGAACGCTCCAGGTGCCCCGTGTGTTGAAGCGGAGGACGGCCAGGTCGGCGAGCGCCGGCAGCCGGAACGCGGCCTTGCGGAAGACGTGGCTGTCCATCATGCCGCCGTGGGTGGGCAACGGGTGCAGGCAGACGAGAGTGGCCACGGGTGCCCGATCCTGGGGCAGGGCCAGCTCGCCGATCAGCTCCAGCCCGTCGGCGGTGTGCAGCGTCAGCGCCTCACGTCGGGCGGGGAGGATCGAGTTCGCACGGATCTTGGCGGGCACGCCCCGAGGCTACCGAGTGGCTCAGCAGTAGGCGTGGACGCCGTCGGGCGTCAGGTCGACGTCGCGCAGCACGATGGCGAGCCGGTCGCCCCAGCGGCTGCACGTGCGGTTGAAGATCTTGCGGCGGTACTCGACCACCAGCACCTCGTCGCCGTAGTGGTCGACGTAGGAGCCGCACTCGTGCCACTGACCGCACTCCTCGGCGATGGCGAAGTCAAAGCCGACCGTCGTGCCGTCCCACGGGGCACGGTTCTTCTGACCTGCCGCGAGGCCGGCGTCGTGGGCGGCCGCGACGAGGAGCCGCGCGAAGCGGTTGGCGTCCGCGCGCTCCAGCATCCCCTTGCTGCGCGTGAACGAGTCGAGGTTGTCGAACTCGACGGCCTGGTAGCCGTCGGCGGCGCAGCCGCGGATCCAGCGGCCCATGATCGTGGCCAGCCGGTCACGCTTCTTGGCGGTGCCGATGTCGAGGAGCCACTCGCCCCAGGCGCTGTCGACGACGATCCGACCGGCCTTGTGGAGCAGGAGGTTCTCCCGCTTGCGCCAGAACCCCTTCTCGTTCGGCTGGGTCTGGAAGCCGTTGACGTAGCAGACCGAGTACGCCCCTGCGAGCGGCTTGGCGGTGCGGTCGCGGACCACGATCCCGACGTTGTCCGGGACCGGCGCGTTGCCGCCCAGCTGGTAGTCCACGTCCGTGCCGGTCGGCGGCGCGACGATGTCGGCGGCCGACGCCCGTCCCACCGGGCCGAGCAGGCCCGCCACCAGGAGGACCATCACCGTCAACCAGCTGCGCATGGCACCATCATGCCGCCCCCAGGACACTAGAGTCCGGGGTGTGACGACGCACGAGCCCGAGATCACCCACGAGGTGGCGCTCAGCCGGGGCGGCCGACTGGCCGACGGCGCCGTCGGATGGTCACGGCGTCCGCAGCACGACACGACCATCGCCGGTTGGGGGCGCCGCAAACGGTGGGAGTACTGGGGCGTGGTCACGCCGTCGCACATCGTGGGCCTGACCGTGTCATCGCTGGACTACGCCGGCGTGCACGGCGTCTATGTGCTGGACCGGTCAGCTGGTCGTGAGTGGGTCAACGACGCCGTCGTGCCGTTGGCTCGCGGAGTCGTCCTGCCACCCCGGGTGGGTCGTGGCCAGGCCCATGCCACCGGTTCGGGGCTCCGGATCGATGTCGATCACTCCCCGGACGCGACCCTGTTGCGCGCCAGCGCCCCCGGGGTCGAGATCGACCTCGCCGTGGAGGCCCCCGACCGCGATGCCCTGTGTGTGGTCGTGCCGTGGTCGTCGCGACGGTTCCAGTACACGGTCAAGGACGTCGGGCGGCCCGTGTCCGGGCGGCTGGTCGTCGACGGGGCGTCGTACGACGTCGAGGCCGCGACCTCCTTCGCCGTACTCGACCACGGGCGCGGCAAGTGGCCCTATGCGATCGCCTGGAACTGGGCCGCTGCCGCGGGGCCGGGCCGGGCGTTGACGCTGGGCGGGAAGTGGACCGAGGGCACCGGGATGACCGAGAACGGGCTGTTCGTCGACGGACGGCTGCACAAGATCGGCGAGGAGCTGAGCTGGGACTACGACCGCGCGGACTGGACGGCGCCCTGGCGGATCCGGGGTGACCGCATCGAGGTGACCCTGACCGTCGAGCACGAGCGGGTCGCCCGGACCCAGCTCGGGGTGGTCGCCAACGAGACCCACCAGTGCTTCGGCACCTTCACCGGCTGGGCCTACGACGACTCCGACCAGCGCGTCGACCTCGACGGGCTGACCGGCTGGGCCGAGGAGGCGCGCAACCGATGGTGACGGCGATGCGCTGGCTCTCCTGCGGTGAGCAGTCCGTGCCCGAAGGCACCGACTGGCTCTCGGAGCGCGAGCGCGGATACTTCGAGTCCATCCGGTTCACCAAGCGACGCACGGAGTTCCTGCTCCGCCGACACACCGGCAAGCGGTCGGTCTGCGCCGCGCTGGGGCTGCCCCTCGATGTCGACAGGCTGGCCCGGATCGAGATCCTCAACCGGCTCACCGGGGCGCCGTACGTCCAGATCGACGGGGAGCGCGCCGCGCTCGACATCTCGCTGTCCGACCGCGCCGGCTGGGCGGTGGCCCTGATCGGCAGCGAGGGCTCGATGGCAGCCGGGACCCTCGGCATCGACCTCGAGATCGTCGAGCCGCGGTCGGAGGGGTTCGTCAGCGACTTCCTGACGCCGGCCGAGCAGACCTACGTCGCCGGCCGGGGTCGCGGTGAGGGGTGGGACGAGGCGGCAAACCTGATCTGGTCGGCCAAGGAGGCGGCGCTGAAGGTCATGCGGGTCGGGCTGCGGGCCGACACCCGGACCGTCGAGGTGACCGTCGGCGAGGACTCCGACGGCGACGGGTGGCGCCGCCTCTCGGTGCGCCACGTCGACGGTCAGGTCTTCCCCGGCTGGTGGCGCCGCGACGCGGCCTTCCTGCTCACGATCGCCGCCCTCACCGACACTCCCCCGCCGGCCGTCCTCCCCGGCGGCGACGACCTCACCACCGCCACCCCGGTGCACTCCTGGCTCGACCACCCCGTCTGACCCCCCGCCGAAGTGGGACTCACGGCCGGGGGGAAGCGTGTCAGCGGAAGCGGGCCATCCCTCGTTCGAGGGCGTCGATGACGTAGGGGCGGAGGGTGGCGGCGGGGATGATCTTGTCCACCGAGCCCACCTGGAGGGCGCGGTCGATGGTGTGGATCGCGTCGAACTCGTCGGCGACCTCGCCGAGCTTCTCCGAGCGCACCTCGGCGGTGACCTCGGCGACCCGGGCCCGGGCCCGGGCACCCTGCTTGCCGGTGGCGCTCGCGGCTTCCTCGCGCGCGGCGATCACCCGCGGGTCGGCCTCCGTGCGGACCTTGGTCTCCCGCGCGAATACCGTCGCGGCGGCGGGGGCACCACCGATCACCGAGGCGAACGAGCCCTCGACGGCGGCGATCTCCATCGCGTCGGTCAGCGCCTTGGAGAACACCACGAAGGCACCACCGTGGTAGCGCGACACCACGACGAACACGATCGGCCCGTCGAAGTTCGTGACCGCACGGCCGATCTCCGCGCCGTACTCGAGCTGCCAGTTGCGCATCGACTCGGGCGACCCGTCGAACCCCGACAGGTTGGCGAGTACGACGAGCGGGCGGTTGCCACTACAGGCGTTGATCGCACGTGCGGTCTTGCGTGACGACTGCGGGAACAAGGTGCCCGACGTCCACGCGGGCGGACCGTAGGACGGCACGAAGCCACGGCGCGGCACCGTGCGGGACTCCAGCCCCAGCATGCAGACGGGGATACCACCGACGGTGGCGTCCCACACGATCGAGGTGTCGCTGTCGGCCCAGAGCTTCCAGCGCTCGAGGGGTTCGCAGTCGGCGTCGGCGACGGACCGCATCACCGAGCGCATGTCGAAGGGCAGCTTGCGCTCGGGGTTGGTGTCGGCGCCGAAGATCTCGCCGACGGTGGTGAACGGCGAGCCGGGCACCGTCTCGTGGGGTGAGGTCCGCACGTCACGGGTGGCGGGATCACGGGTGGACCGCCGCCGTGGGAACCGCTCGCCAGGCACGACGTAGGCGTAGTCGTAGTGCTGGAGCAGCAGCGCACAGGCGTCGGCGAAGCTGGGCGCCCAGTACTGGCCCTGACCGTTGGGCCCCATCACCCGGTCGTAGCCGCCGATGCCGAAGTTGTCGTCGGCGGACACGGCGCCGGAGAAGTCCAGCGCCTGCTTGCCGGTGAGCACCATGGCGCTGACCGGCGTCATGATCAAGATGCCCTTGGTGTGCAGGAGCATCGTCGCTTCGGCGTTCCAGTAGGGCTGGCCGCCCACGTTGATGCCGGTGACGATGATGTTGATCTCGCCACCCTCCTGGGTGAACTCGATGATGCGCCGCAGGGTCAGGGCGATCCAGTCCATGTTCTCGGTGCCGGAGTCCATCGCGATCAGCGCACCGGACGAGACGGCGTACCACTCGACGGGCAGCTTGCGCTCGGCGGCGAGGGCGAGGGCGGCGTTGATGACGCGGCACTCCGGCTCGGCGAGGTTGCCGAGCCCCTGGGTCGGGTCGGACAGCAGGGCGACGCGCGTCATCCCCTCGGGCACGGTCGGCGTGTAGTTGGTGAGCAGGCCGACCACGATGTGGGCGGAGTTCTGCCCCGGCTCGCGATCGACCGGCACCAGCGTGTCGCCGGACTCGTCGAGGTCGAGCTCGACGAAGTCGCCCGGCGGGAACGCCGACGACGTGTCGGCGCCCCCGGTGGTGAGCAGCCGGACGATCTCATAGGGGTAGGGAACGCCGAACCGCTCGGAGGTCAGCACCTTCTGGGCGTACGCCGTCCGCGGCCGCACCGGGTTGGGTCCGGGGTCGCCGAGGCGGATCGTCAGGAGTCCCTTGCCGATGCCCTCGAGGTAGACGACCTTGTCGAGCAGACCGGGACCTCCGTCGGGGTCGGGAATCTTCACGTGCAGGACGAGCTTCTCCAGCCCGGCGCCGCGGGCCAGGCTCTCATAGGAGCGTGCGAGGTCGTGCCAGTCCTCCGGCGGGATGTCCCAGGTGGGGCGCACCGAGAGCACGAGCCGGTTGGACACGGGCCGCTCGCGGGGCTGGAAGCGCGCCAGCGCCGAGCGCATCGCCGCGAGCGACTCGAGGCCGAGTCGCCCGAGCGCGGGATAGCTGGTCTTCCCCGTCTCCGGATCAGTCACCCGGACGAGGTCGCGGACCTCGGCGAGCGCGAACAGGCGCGAGTCCTTGGGGTTGTCCTTGGCCACCCCGTGGAAGAGGTAGACGTCCTCGGGCGAGCGCAGCCGCTGGAGGTTGAAGTTGGAGAGGCGCCAGAGCTCGAGGCGCTTGCCCAGCATCGGGTGGAGGTTGCGGTGCAGGAGCTCCTCGGTGAGCTGTCGGTCCTCGCTCTCGCGGAAGGTGAGGTGCTGGGTGCGCTCGCGTTCGGGACGCTCGCCGACCAGGCTGGTGATGGTGAGGTCCAGCCGGTGCAGGCGTCGTCCGAAGTCGCAGTCCTGGAGCAGGGCCTGGACACGCTCACTCGTCTCGTCGATGGTCGGGCACACCTCGTGGCACCAGGTCACGGCGTCGACGACGATCTTGCGGTCCTCGGGCACGCCCTCGAGGTGACGCGCGACGGCGCGCGAGAAGGCGGGCAGGTCTGTCAGAGGGACATAGCTGACGACCAGGTGGACCGCGAGGTCCTCGTGCTCGTAGTTGGCGAACGTGAGCAGCTGGCCGTCGACCGTCTCGTGGTCGAGGCCGTGCAGGTCCCGGACCCGGTAGAAGCGCCGGGAATAGGCCTCCAGGATCGCCGCATGGAAGGCCTCCATCTCGGCCGTCCCCTCGCCCTCGAGCCAGGCGCGCAGCATCATGCCGCGCAGCGGCTGGGGGCACCACACGAGCCGGTTGACCCGGTCGGCCTTGTCGAGCCGGTGCGGGTCGGTGCGCAGCGCCTCGAGGTGCTCGGCCATCTCGTTGCGTACGCCGGCCAGCGAGGCCGCCATGACCGGCTCGTCGAAGAACTGGAACTCCACGTCGCGAGCAAGGTCGGCCACCTGCTGCTGGCGTCCCTGGGTCGCCGCCGAGAGCCGCTGGAGCCGCATGCGCATCCCCGCATCGGCGTGCTGCCGCAGCGCGGCGAGACCCGCGAGGCGCCGCTGGAGCAGCGTCATCACGAACGGCGCCACGAGCGGCACCCGGGTGAAGGAGCGGAACATCCAGAGCACCGCGGTCTCGAGGTCGTCGGTGTGCTCGAGCCCGCGCACGCCGTACCTGTCCAAAGCACCGCGGAGCCGTTGACGGTAGCGCTCGGGCAGCCCGGCACGCTCGGCGTCGAGCCATTGGAGGAAGTCGAGGAGGTATTCCTGGGTGTTGCCGGCGGGGTCGGCCTCGGCCGGGCCCACCTCCCCCTCCGTGCGGGGTCGGTAGAGGGCGCCGAGCTCGGCGAAGAGGTCGACGAACGCGTCCTCCTCGGCGAGCAGCGCCGGGTCGTCGGAGGCGAGCCCCGACAGCGACCGGTGGTCGGCGGTGAGCGCCTTGACCCCGGCCGGGTCGAGGTCGTAGCCGAGGAGGTAGTCGGTGAGTCGCCGATAGACGGCGTGGGGGTCGTCGGGACTGGCGTCGCTCGCCAGCGCGGCCAGCGACTCGAGGCCGACCTCGGCCGGCTCGGCCGTTGAGGTGGCGACGGTGTCGGCGCGCATCCGGAACAGCGGCGCACCCCGCTCCACCTGGGTGTTGGCGACGACGTCGACCGAGAGGACCTCGCCCGAGAACGGCGCGGTGATCGTGCTGACCATCTTCATCGACTCGAGGACGGCCACGGGCTCGCCCTGGGTGACACGCTGCCCGGTGCTGACCAGGATGCGCGACACGAGCGCCGGCCACTCGGCCCGGACGGGGACGCCGTCGACGCGGGTCACGACATGGACGCCGCCGTCGACGTCGATGCGGAACGTGCTGCCCTGGGCGACCGTGACCACGCGGCGCTTGCGTCCGCGGCAGGTGACGCGCCGCTCGAACGGGCCGATCCGGTCGACGATCGCCTCGACCTCGCTGCCGTCATGGATCCGGTAGGTGGACGGACCGGTGCGGTCGACGCGGAGCCGGTGATGGGCCCCGCGGTACTCGAGGTGCACCTGGGCGCCGACCTCTTCGGGGTTCTCGGGCCGGCCGCGGCGTGCCGAGGCGAGGAACGCCGACTTCACCAGGGCCAGGTCGGCCTCATAGGACTCGACCGCCGCCGCCACCAGCGCGAGCGGCTCGGGCGGACGGACGAGGGCGCCCGATGCCTCGAGCCCGGCGTACCAGCCGCGATCGAGCGGCCCGCCGAACAGCTCGGGGCGCGCGAGCAGGGCCAACAGCTCGGACCGGTTGTTGGCACCGGGCTGGAGGACGACCGCCGTGCGCTCGACGGCGCGTCGGATCCGGCGGAACGCCTTGAGCCGGTCGTTGCCCCACGCGCTCATCGTGGCGATGACCGGGTCGCGACGGGCATCGACGTGGTCGCCGACCCGCAGGCTGGCGTCGACGCGTACGCCGGTGCCCACCGGCAGGTCGATCATCTCGACGCGACCGCCGCTGGAGGCGTAGCCCTTGTCGGGGTCGAGCGCCAGCATGCGGACCTCGACCGCCCAGCCGTCGGCCGGCGGCGGCTCGGGGTCGAGATGCTCCCCGACCGCCAGCCGAATCCGCAGCCCGACGAAGCTGGCCCCGGTCGAGTCCTCGACCAGCGCGTGCTCGGGCCGCGCATAGGGGTCGACCGACCACAGCCAGCACTCCTGGTCGGCCTGGTCGACGGCGAACCGCATGACCACGGCCCCGGTGAACCCGAGGGAGTCGGCCAGCGACTTGGCGGCCCCGAGCATCCGGCGCTCGAGGTCGCCCGACAGGTAGGGCACCGGCGACTCCGCGAGCAGCAGGTGACTTCCGTGAGCCACCGTGACCTCGCGCAGTCCGAGGGCCCAGCTGACGCCGTGGGCGTCGGCGATCACGTCGACCTCGATGAGGCGGGTCCCGGGACCCGGCGTCTCCGACGAGTGGTGGACGCCGGTGTCCTCCGCAGCAAGGGCCAGCAGGTCGGGCTCGGTGAGTCGCCGCAGCGACTCGCTGTCGGGGCCGACCACACCGATCCCGGCCGCTTCGCACGCCGCCACCAGATCGGCGGCGGGGACGTCGCCCCAGGGCCCTGGCCAGACCATGTCGATCTGGGCCTTGACCAGGGCATCGGTCAGCGTCGCGAGGTCATGGCCGACGACGGCGAGCTCTTCGTCGGCCTCGCGGGCATACCAGGGGCGGCGCGGTTCGGCGTGCACGAGGACGGTGGCGACACTCGCGGCGTCGCTGCGGTTGAGGTTGCCGACGGCGGCCACCACCCGCACCGCTGGCTCTCCGGACTCGAGAACCGCCAGACGGTTGATCTCCACCTGTTCCTCCTGCATCAGTCGGCGTAGGTGTCCGTGAGCGGCCCCGCGACATCGTCGGGGATCGGCATCGGCACCGGAATGCTGTGGTAGCCATCCAAGCGCACGAGCACACGTCCGTCACGGGTCGCCACGACGGCGTCGTACGTCGACGGCCCGACCTCGCGCGCCACGGCGTACACCTCGCCCTCGGGCACCGCCTCTGCCGACCGCACACTGACCCGGTCCACCGCCAGCGGGAGCGCCAGCTGGTGGTCGCGCCCGGCCTGCCACAGACCCGCCGTCTGGAAGCACAGCTCGACCAGCCGCGGGGCGTTGACGAGCCGGGTGTCGGCCGGCTCCCTGTCCTGCGGAAGGTGGTCGCTGAGCCGCCCGAGCGCTGCGCCGTCGGCCCGCCAGGCGGCGTCGACGACCTGATAGGCCGGCCCGTGGAAGTAGAACGAGTAGACCTGCTCGGGTCCCAGCTGCCGCTCGGCGGGGGTCGGGTCGAGCTCGATGTGCTCCTCGGCGACCTCTCCGGCGCTGAGGCGCACGTCGCCCGTGAAGTGGACCGTGCGCACGGGTGCGGACTGACCGGGTAGCACCCGCTCGGCGCTGAGTACGGCGTGGGCGACCAGGTCGTCCCCGTCGGGCTCGGTCGTGACGGTGATCCGGAGCGTCCGGGGCTCGTCGCGGTAGAACTTCACCGGAGCCAGGAAGTGGACGTTCTCGACGGCCACGACAGGCAGACCCTCCGGGGCCAGCAGGCCGGCCGCCTCGGCGAACGCCTCCATCCCCATCACCCCCGGCAGGACCGGGGTCCCGTCGATGCGGTGGTGGTCGAGGAACGGCTGCTCGGCCGGGTCGAGGGTCACCTCGGCCACCAGGCCGTCGCAGACGCTCAGCGACACCTGGCCGAGCATCGTCCCGGGATAGCCGTCGGTCTCGGCGAGACCTCCGGACGGGTCGTACTCGGTCGCCATCAGCCCGAGCTCCCCGGCCACGATGACCTCGCCGGAGAAGGGACTGCTGGCGAGCTCTCGCCGGATCCAGGCGACACCCGCCTCGGGCGGGAGCATCTGCACCCCGGCCATCTCCATGATCTTGGGGATGGAGCCGCGGGTGGCCATGCCGATGCCGCCCCAGGCCGTCCAGTCGAGCGCCAGGCCGCGGGTCTGCGGCCGGGTACGGCGCAGCGACGAGACCGTCTTGCACAACAGGTCGTTGGCCGCGGCATAGTCGGTCTGCCCGTTGTTGCCGAACCGTCCGGCGACCGAGCTGAACACGACCACCGCACCGACCTCCCGCTCGGCCAGCGCCGACCAGACGTGGCGCCAGCCGTTGACCTTGACGTCGAAGACGAGATCGAACTCGCGCGGCTCCTTGTCGGGCAGGCTGCGGCTGATCTCGAGCCCGGCGGCGTGCAACAGCACGTCGACCCGGTCACCCACATCGGCGAGGGCAGCGGCGACGGCGTCGCCGTCGGTCAGGTCGACGCAGTGGTAGACCGCCGTGCCACCCGAGGCCTCGACCGCTTCGACCGCGCTCAGCGCGGCCTCGCGGCGCTCCAGCCCAGCAAGCTCCTTCTCGATCGCGACCGGTGTCGGCCGTTCGCCACGCTCCTGCATCCGCGCCATGATCGTCGCCTTGAGGCCGTCACGGTCGCTGCGGAACGCCGCCAGGTCCGGGTCGTCCCGGTCCGGGGCCGCGGTCAGGTCGAGCAGGTGGAAGGTCGCGCCCGACCCGGCCAGGTCCGCCGTGATCGCCGAGACGATGCTGCCGGCCGCGCCGGTCACCACCACGACAGAGTCGGGTCCGAGCTCGACGCCGCCCTCACCGAGCGGGCTGCCGTCCTCACCGAGTGGCGTGAACGGCACCTCGCGGAAGGCCACCCCGTAGCGGCGACCATCCACCCGGCCGATCTCGACACACCCCGGGTCACCCAGGGTCTCCTCGATCAGCAGGTCGGCGACCGCGGCGGTCTTGCGGCTCGCGGGCAGGTCGACGGCCTTCACCAGCGCGTCGGGGCGCTCCTTCTTGTAGGACTTGGTGAACCCGGTGACCGCGCCACCCAAGGGTGATGTCGCGCCGGCCCCGTCGTACCCGTGGAGGCCGCCGAGCTTGGTGGCCGCCACCAGGAACGGGCTGGCGCCATAGACCCGACGCATCGTGGCGTAGAGCGCCTTGACGCGACGCCGCAGCGCCTCCGCCCAGGCGTCCGCGTCTGCCAGGTCACCCTCGTCGTCGAGAGCGGGCAGCCAGTAGACGCCGTCGACCGGCCCCTCCTCCAGCCACGTCTCCACGGTGGCCAGGAGGTCGTCGGTCGGCGTCCCGGGCTCCACCGGGAGCGCCGTCGCGCCGGCCTTCTCCAGCCGCTTCAGGAGGGCCGCGCCGACGCCGCCTTCGTCCAGCATCACGACGACCCTGGCCCCGGCCAGGTCGACACCGGTGGGGCTGCACTGGTCGACCGGCGGTCGCAGTGACGGCACCGGGATCCGGCGCGGCAGAGCGTCGATCGCGGCCAGGTCGCCCTGGACCAGCTTCGGCGCCGCCGGGTGAGGAGCGGTCGCCCCTGCCGCCGGTTGAGGAGCGGGCGTCTCGACCGCAGCCGGGGTCGCTTCGAACGCACCCATGCCGGTCTTGTCGCGCACCCAGCCCGCGACATGGTTCAGCGTCGGGAAGTCCCGCAGCTGCAGCGAGTCGTCACGCTCCACGTCATAGTGCGCACGAACCGCCGCGAACACCTCGGCCTGCTTGACCGTGTCCACCCCCAGATCCGCCTCCAGATCCAGGTCCGGATCCAACAGCTCCTCGGGATAGCCCGTCATCTCCGCCACGACCTTGGTCACCGTCGCCAGCACCGGGTCCCCCGCTGCCGCTGCCGGTTGAGGAGCGGTCGCCCCTGCCGCCGGTTGAGGAGCGAGCGTCTCGACCGCAGCCGGGGTCGCTTCGAACGCACCCATGCCGGTCTTGTCGCGCACCCAGCCCGCGACATGGTTCAGCGTCGGGAAGTCCCGCAGCTGCAGCGAGTCGTCACGCTCCACGTCATAGTGCGCACGAACCGCCGCGAACACCTCGGCCTGCTTGACCGTGTCCACCCCCAGATCCGCCTCCAGATCCAGGTCGGGATCCAACAGCTCCTCGGGATAGCCCGTCATCTCCGCCACGACCTTGGTCACCGTCGCCAGCACCGGGTCCCCCGCTGCCGCCGCCGGTTGAGGAGCGGGCGCAGCGAGCGTCTCGAAACCAGCGACCGAGGAAGCCACCGCCGGGGAGACCGCCGGGGCGACCACCGGAGCGACAACCGGAGCGGCAGCAGGCACGAACGCACCCATGCCGGTCTTGTCGCGCACCCAGCCGGTCACATGGTTCAGCGTCGGGAAGTCCCGCAGCTGCAGCGAGTCGTCGCGCTCCACGTCATAGTGCGCACGGACCGCCGCGAACACCTCGGCCTGCTTGACCGTGTCCACCCCCAGATCCGCCTCCAGATCCAGGTCCGGATCCAGCAGCTCGGGCGGGTATCCCGTCATCTCCGCCACGACGCGGGTGACCTCGGCGAGCACCGGGTCGATCACCGGCCCCGCCGCGGGTTGAGGAGCGGTCGCCCCTGCCGGCGGTTGAGGAGCGAGCGTCTCGACCCCAGCGGCAGCGGGCACGAACGCACCCATCCCGGTCTTGTCCCGCACCCACCCGGCGACATGGTTGAGCGTCGGGAAGTCGCGGAGCCGGAGGTTGTCGTCCCGCTCGAGGTCGTAGTGCCCACGGACCGCCGCGAACACCTCGGCCTGCTTGACCGTGTCGACCCCCAGATCCGCCTCCAGATCCAGGTCCGGGTCCAGCAGTTCGGGCGGGTATCCCGTCATCTCCGCCACGACGCGGGTGACCTCGGCGAGCACCGGGTCGACCTCGACCGGAGCGGCCGCCGGGGCGGCCGGAGCCGCGGTCGGTTGAGGTTCGACGACCGCTGCCGGCGCCGGAGCGACGACTCGAGCCGGAGCCTGCGACACCGTCTCGACCGGTGTCGTGGCGAGCTGGGCGACGGGGGCGTCCGCGTAGGGCACGGGGACGTGCGTGCGGGCGACGACAGGGACCGCAGGGGCACCGGTGTCGACCACACGCAGCCTTCGGTGGTCGACCTCGAGGGTCGCGCCCGGGTGCCCGGAGAGGCGGTCGAGCCAGCGTTGCCAGGCCGCCTGGTCGACGATGCGGTAGGCGTAGCCAAGCTCCTCGGGCGCGCGCCGACGACCATCGGGCATCGGCACCCGACGCAGCAGTGACATCGCGATCTGCGAGCCGAAGCCGGCGGCGAGCCGCAAGGCGTACTCGACCGGATAGGACCCACCGGTCGACAGGTTGAGGTTGCCGAGGTCGGGGTCCGGCTCCCGGTAGTTGGGGACCGCGGGCACGATCCCGGTCTCGAGCGCCTTGATGGCCAGGACATCCTCGATCCCGGTGCCCATGGCGTGGCCGGTGAATCCCTTGGTGTTGGTGATCACGATCCCGTCGGCGGCCGGACCGAAGGCCGTCCGCAGGGCATGGATCTCCGCCGACGCACTCCCTCCGCGGGCAGGGGTGTAGGTCTCGTGGGAGACGAACACGGTCTGGGGCGCGATGGTGGCGCGGTCGATGCCGTGCCGTTCCGCCTCGCTGACCACGGCCTCCATGACCCCGGCGATGTGCTCGACGTCGAGGCGGGTGCCGTGGAAGGCGCTGTTGGCGGTGACGGCGCCGAGCACCTCGCAGATCGGCTGGATGCCACGCTCCCGCGCGGCCTCGGCGGACTCGACGACGAACGCCGCGGCGCCCATCCCGATGATCATGCCGTGCCGGCGCCGGTCGAACGGCGTGGCGGCGTCCTCGACGCGCTCGTCGGTCGCAGCGGCACCGCTGGCCAGGAAGCCGGCGCCGATCCACGGCATCATCCGCTCGCCGGTGGCGTCATCGGCGGACACGACCACGACCCGGCGGCAGCGGCCGGACCGGATCCAGTCCTCCGCGAGGGACAGGGCCTGGGTGGTGCTGGCGCAGGCGGCGTTCACCTGCGTGTTGGGACCGCGCGCGCCGATCAGGTCGGCGAACTGGGAGTGCCCCATCGACAGCACACGGAACAGGAAGCGCCGGTCGAACTCGTAGGGGTGGGCATCCCGCTCGGCCCGGATGTCGGCGAGTGCCCGCTCGACCTCGGGGCGGCCGGAGGCGTCCTCGGGCATGCGGGCGAGAACGCCCTCGAGCGCGAGGATCTGGTCGCGGCGACCCTTGTCGAAGGCGTAGTCCTCGACGGCCTCCACCAGGCGTTCGAAGCCCGGGAACGCCGAGGCGAAGATGACGCCGGTGTCGTCGCGCAGCTCTTCGGGCAGACCCCAACGGTCGGGCAGCTGGGTGCCGAGCGTGGTCGTCTTGTAGCGGAGCACGATCGGGACCCCGGCGTCACGCAGGGCCTCGAGACCACTGCCGATCGCCAGGCGCGTCGCGTTGTCGAGCGCCTCGTCGCGTGCGGCGTCGATACCGAACTGCTCCACCACGTCGAGTGGCGCGTGCAGGCCGGCCAGCTTGATGACCTCGGCCGGGTCGTCGATGGTCGCGAAGCTCGCGCCCTTGGACTCGCTCTTGATGAGGCGGGTGATCCGCATGTCGACCATCCGGTCGCGCACCTCACCGGGCAGCTGTCCGATGAACTGCTGGCCCGCGAGGAGATCGGCGACGTGCCCGTCCCCGAACACCTGTGGCCGCCCGGGCAGCCCGAGGCCGGCGCCGGTGATCACGACCGGCTGAAGCGCCGGACGCGCCGGAACCGCGGGAGTCGGCGCGGCGGCAGGAGCCGGGGCCGGCGGGGCGGCGACCGCGGGGGGCGTCGCGCCATAGAGCCTCAGGCCCTGCTCCAGGACCCCTGCGAAGAGGAGCCCGAGCTCGTGGATGGTGTCGTCAGATGCCATGGTCGGCTCCGGGATCGTCGTGGGTGAGGTGGCCGCAGGGCTGGCTGCGACGGCCGGTGAGGGGGCGGCGACGGGCGCACCGAGGCCGCTGGCGTAGAGCCCGCACAGCGCCTGGTTGAACGCCGCCTCGTCGGCCAGCTTGGGGTGGTTGGTGTAGAGGGCCAGGACGTCGTCGTGCTCGCCGAGAACGTCCTCGACGAAGCCGTGCAGCGCCTTCTTGGGGCCCACCTCGACGAAGACGCGGGCACCGGCGTCATAGAGGGTGCGCAGACCGCGCACGAACTGCACCGGCGACGCGACCTGCTTGCCGAGGTAGTCGAGCATCGTGTCGGTGTCGGCTCCGGTCGGGTAGAACTCGCCCGTGACGTTGGCGACGCAGGGCACCTGCGGCCCACGCACGTCGAGCCGGCGAAGCTGGGCGACCAGGGGCACCGAGGCCGGCGCCACGATCGTGGTGTGGAAGGCGTGGCTCACGGGAATCCGGATGGCGTTGATGCCAGCGGCGTTGAGGGTGTCGACGACGCGCTCAACGGCGACCGTCGCCCCGCCGATGACGGCCTGGGAGTTGGAGTTGATGTTGGCGATGACGACGTAGCCCTCGGCCTCGCCGACGATCCGCTCGATCTCGGACAGCGGCCCGAAGGCGGCGGCCATGGCGCCGTTGTCGTCGATCGAAAGGCTGGCCATCTCCCGGCCGCGGGCCGAGACCGCCTCGAGCGCCGACTCGAAGGTGAGCGAGCCGGAAGCGACGAGCGCGCCGTACTCACCGAGGCTGTGCCCCATCACCATGTCCGGTGCGATTCCGTAGGCGCTCAGCAACCGGGTCAGGGCGAGGTCGGTGGCGAGGACGGCGGGTTGGGTGATCTCGGTCTGGAGCAGCTGCTTCTCCGCCGCCTTGACCGCGGCGGGGTCGCCGCCGTCGATGAAGATGTACGACGACAGGGAGCGCCCCAGCAGCGGGGTCATCACGTTGTCGGCTTCGGCGAACGTGTCTCCGACGATCTTCTCGCGGAGCGCCAGGCCCTGCAGCATGTTGACGTACTGAGACCCCTGGCCGGTGTAGAGGAACGCGACCTTGGGCGCCGGACCGCGACCCACGAACGCGCCCTGCTGGCGCAACATCCGGAACAGGGCAGGGTTGCCCGAGGTGAGGGCCTTGTCCAGCTTGTCCAGCTTGCCGGCCAGGTCGGCCGCATCGGCGTAGTCGATCGCGACGCGGACCGGGGAGGCCAGGGTCGCGAGCGAGGGGGCAGCGGGGGCGGGGACCCGGCCGCCCTGTGCGTCGGCGAGCGCCGTGCGCACGGCTGCGAGCAGCTGCGCGTCATCGGCGGCGCCGAGCACCAGGGCGCCGCGCAGAGGTGGCTTGGCAGGCAGCGGGGAGGTGACCACGGCCGCGGGCGGGATGGCCGCCGAGGCGAAGACCTTCGGCTCGGCCTTGTGCCGACCGGGCACGTGCTCCTCGAGCACGACGTGGAAGTTGGTACCGCCGAAGCCGAAGGCGCTGACGCCACCCGTGCGGACGCCGGAGGGCGGCGCCGGCCATTCGCGCAGCTCGGTGTTGACCTTGAACGGGGACGAGTCCCAGTCGACGTTCTCGTTGGGGTGGACGAAGTTGAGGCTCGGCGCCAGCGTCTTCTCGCGCAGCGAGTAGACCATCTTGAGGAGGCCGGCAGCGCCCGCAGCGGCCTTGAGGTGGCCGATGTTGGACTTCACCGAACCGAGCGCGATCGAGCCCGGCTTCGCGGTGCCGAAGACGGCGGTCAGGCTGTTCAGCTCGGATGCGTCGCCGACCCGGGTGGAGGTGCCGTGTGCCTCAACGGCGCCGGCGCTGGAGGGGTCCTGGCCCGAGCGGGCCCAGGCACGCTCGACGGCGAGCTTCTGACCAACGGGGTTGGGGGCGGTGATGCCTTTGCCCTTGCCGTCGGAGGAGCCCCCGACGCCGAGGATCACTGCGTGGATGCGGTCGCCCGCGGCTTCGGCGTCCTCGAGCCGCTTGAGCACGAAGAAGGCCGCGCCTTCGCCCATGACGAACCCATCGGCGCCGGCGTCGAACGGCCGCGTGCCGGTGGCCGACAGAGCCCCGATCTTGCAGAACTTCACGAAGGCGTCGACACCCATGTTGCGGTCGATGCCACCCGTGACCGCCACGTCGTACTCGTGCCCGACCAGACCCTGAACCGCCGCGTTGAGCGCGGCGAGGCCCGAAGCGCAGGCGGCGTCGGTGGTGAAGTTGGGGCCTCGCAGGTTGAACAGGTTGGCGACCCGGCCGGCGATCACGTTCGAGAGCTCACCGGGCATGGTGTCCTCGGTGATGTCGATCTGGTCGGCGAGGTAGGCCTCCCGGGTCTCGGCGACGATCCGCTGCTGCACGTCCGGCGGCAGCCCCGTGAGGGACGGGACGCCGGCGAGGCGACGGAGAACCTCCGGCAGTTTGATGCGCATGCTCGTCTGGTAGTGCTTCTCGCCACCGATGGCGTTGCCGAAGATCACGGCGACCCGGTCGGTGTCGACGCCCCAGCCCGGCCAGCCGGCCTCGACCAGGGCACTCCGGGCGGCCGAGATCGCCCACTGCTGACCGAGGTCCATCTGCTGAGCGACCTTGGGCGGGACCGGCAGCTTCCAAGCCGCCGGCTCCCAGGGGAAGTCGCGGACCCACCCGCCGATCCGCGAGTAGGTCTTGTCGGGGACGGAGTGGTCCTCGTCGAAGTAGAGCGTCGGGTCCCAACGCTCGGGGGGGACATCGGTGATGCTGTAGACGCCCCCGGTGATGTTGGCCCAGAACGTGGCGGCATCACGAGCGCCCGGCATGATGGCGGCGGTGCCGACGACGGCGACCGGGTGGACGGTCTTGCTGGTCATGGGTTCCTTCTTCCGAATCAGCCGGCGGTGCGCCCATAGAGGGCGTCCGCGACGAGGTCCATGTCGGCGAGCAGGCCCGCCTGAGCGGCGGAGACTGCCTCGGCCGGGATGGCGAGCGGGACTCCGGCCGCATCGGCCGAGCCGACGACGTAGCGGGGCCCTTCGAGGGCGACCTTCTGGGCGGCTTCGCGGGCATAGACCCGGGCCATCGTGGCCCACACGTCCCCCGAGAACCGGGGAGGCGTCTTCTCGTAGGACTCACCGTCCAGGGTGGCTGCGGCTCGCCGCGAGAACGTTTCGGCGCACTCGACGGCCGCGATCAGCTCGCCGAGCCGGAAGAGCACGTGCTGGCTGCGGGTGAGCCGACCGATCCGGCAGGCCTCGAGGACCGCGGCCAGCGACTGGCAGGCGAGGGCGGCGACCCCGGCCCCGACGTCGGGGCGCCGGGCGTGCAGGGACTGGAGGGCCGCGGCCTTGTCGAGGTAGTAGGCCCCGCGGGTCTTGAGGTGCTGCTGCCACCGATCCCGGGCGATCGTCATCTCCATGATCTCGGAGGTGCCTTCATAGATCGTGGTGATCCGGACGTCGCGCTTGATCTTCTCCACGACGTACTCGCGGGTGTAGCCGTAGCCGCCGTGTGCCTGGATGGCGGCGTCGGCCGCGGCGTTGCCGGACTCGGTGGCGGCGTACTTGGCGATCGCACCCTCGGTGTTCATCGCGCCGTTGGCGCCCTCGCCGGAGTCGAGCCGCGTGGCGGTCTCCTCCATGAAGGCACGCGCGGCCTCGAGGCGGACGGCGTGGGGGACGATCAGCTTGTGGGTGTAGCCCTGCTTCTCCGAGAGCGGGCTGCCGCCCTGGATCCGGGTCTGGGAGTAGTCGATCGCACGGTCGAGCGCGGCCCAGCCGCCGCCGAGCCCGAAGGCGGCGACCATCAGGCGGGTGTAGCCGAAGACCTGCTGCGCCTGCACCAGGCCCTTGCCCTCGACGCCGCCGATCAGGTTGGCGACAGGAACCTCGACGTCGTCGAGGAAGAGCGCCGCGGTGTTGGACAGCCGGATGCCGTGCTTGTCCTCCGGGTGGGCGGACTCGAAGCCCGGGGTGCCCTTGGGGACGACGAACCAGGACGGGCCGGCCGGCGTCGCCGCGAGGATGGTGTACATGTCGGCGATGGAGCCGTTGGAGATCCACTGCTTGCGGCCGTTGATCCGGTACGCCGTGACGTTGCCGTCGTCGTCGAGGACCGGCTTGGCGGTGGTGGACATGGCGGCGAGGTCGGAGCCGGCCTCCGGCTCCGTGGCGCCGTAGGCGAAGACGGTGCCCTTCTCGGAGATGCCGCCGAGCCACTCCTGCTTCTGCTCCTCGGTGCCGCCGACCATGATCGGGTCGGAGCCGAGGAAGGTGGCGAACACCGCGGTGGCCACGCCGATGTCGTGGCGGGCCATGGTCTCGCAGAGTCGGTAGGAGTCGAACGCGCCGCCGTCCATGCCGCCGTAGGCCTCGGGCACGAACAGCATCTGCACGCCCAGCGTCTCCGGGTCGGACATCGCCCGGACGATGTCCTCGGGGCACTGGTCCTCGTGGTCGAGCTGGAGCTGGAGCTCGGGGGTGAGGGCGTGGTCGACGAACTCGTCGAGCGCCTCGAGCATCATCGTGAGGTCACCGGCGTCGAGGCCCTTCCCTCCGAAGGCGTGGGTGGTCTGTTCGGCAGGAGAGCTCATGACATGCGTTCCTTAGTCGAGTGCTGCGGCGGGTTGGGACGTGGCGCTGCCCGCTCCGGGACGACCGGCAGGGCGGGCGGAGAGTGGTGGCAGGAAGCGGGCGGTCGCTGTCCCCGCCAGCGGTCGCGAGAGGACCGGGGCGGGTTGGACCAGGACGACGGACGTCATGCGCCGTTCTCCTCCAGGTGGGTGTGGCGGTCAGGAGGGCCGCATTGCTTGGCACGTTACAAAAGCCTTTGAATGGGAAACTACTGACCCCCACGGCCTGTCTGCTTGGTCACGAATTGACGATTTAGGGGTGCCGCGACTGGCAGATTGGTGTCCTTGCGCCGGGTCTTCCGAACCCGCGGTCAGCCGTGGTCCCCAGCCGTCCCGGGGCTGGGATCTCGCAGTCAGCGGTTGCCGGCCGCCTCGCTCAACAGCCTACCGAGGCGGGCCGCCTCGACCGCGAGCTCGAAGGGTTCGACGACGCGCCAGCGGTGGGGCAGGCTCGCGAGATAGAGCGCGACCCAGGTCAGGTCGTCACCGCCGGCGACCAGCTCACAGGTGTGGTCGTCGAGCGGCGTGACCGTGCCCGACCGGGCCGAGATGCGCTGGCGCACCTCGGCGGCGGGGGCGTCGACGACGACACGCGCGACGTGACGATAGGGGGCCGCGGACACGGCCCTCTGGAGGTGGGCCACCGGGTCCGGGTGCTCCCGGAAGGGGAACCGCCAGGTCGTGGCGGTGACCGACGAGGACCGGTCCACGCGGAAGGTCCGCCAGTCCTCGCGGTCGACGTCCCAGGCGAAGAGGTACCAGCGGTCCCCCGCCGTCACCAGGCGGACCGGCTCGACCAGCCGCTCGCTCGTGGCGCCACGCAGATCGGCATAGTCGAAGCGGGCCCGGACCCGGTCCCGACAGGCCCGGGCCAGGGTCAGCAGCGTGTCCGCGTCGACGCTCGTGTCCGGGCCGGGGAGGCTGTCGGTGGCGTCGAGAAGCGCCCGGACGGTCTGGCGGAGCCGGGGCGGCAGCACCTGCTCCAGCTTGGCCAGGGTTCGGACGGCGGCGTCACCGGCGCCCGTGACGCTGCCCGCCGTACGACGCAGGGAGACCGCGACCGCCACCGCCTCCTCGTCGTCGAGCAGCAACGGCGGCAGGGCCCGGCCGGCGCCGAGCCGGTAGCCGCCCGCTGGACCCTGAGCCGCGTCGACCGGGTAGCCCAGGTCGCGCAGCCGTTGGACGTCGCGACGCACGCTGCGGGTGGTCACCCCGAGCCGCTCCGCCAGCTCGGGACCGGTCCACACCGGGCGCGCCTGGAGCAGCCCGAGCAGGGTGAGCAGCCGCTGGGTCGTCTCGGCCATGACTCATCGTGGCACAGGTAGCGGACAGAAACTGTCCTGTTTGTACGGGAGGCTTGGCCCATGACGACTCCTCCCTCCTGGAACTCCCTCATGCGCGACCAGCTCTGGTGGCACTGGACCCATCAGCTCCGACCCAGGCTCGACGGGCTCACCGACGAGGAGTACCTCTGGGAGCCGGTCGCCGGGTCGTGGAACGTGCGTGCCCGCGGGACGTCGACCGCGCCCATGCAGGGAGGGTCCGGCGCGTTCACCATCGACTGGGCCTGGCCCGAGCCCGAGGTCGCCCCGGTCACGACGATCGCGTGGCGGCTCGGACACGTCATCGTCGGCTGCCTCGGTGCGCGCAACGCCGCCCACTTCGGCGGACCTCCGGCCGACTACCTGTCCTGGGACTACGCCGGCTCCGCCCATGCGGCCCTCGACCAGCTCGACGCGGGGGTCGAGGCGTGGCTGGCCGGTGTCGAGTCGCTGGGTGAGGACGGGCTGCTTCGCCCCTGCGGCCCGGCCGAGGGACCGTTCGCCGACGAGCCGCTGGCCACGTTGGTGCTCCACATCCATCGCGAGCTCATCCACCATGGCGCCGAGATCGCCCTGCTCCGCGACCTCTACGCCCACCGCACCCCGCACGCCTGACCGCCCACACCACCAGGAGGACCGATGCCGTTCCAAGCCCCGCCCGTTGCCACCGAGAAGGACGCACTCCACGCCTTCGTCCTCCAGCAGCAGGACGCCTTCCGCGCCGCGATCTACGGCCTCACCGACGAGCAGGCCGGGCGCGCGGCCAGCGCCAGCACGCTGACCGTCGGCACGCTGGTCAAACATGCGACGGCGACCCAGCGCTCCTGGCTCGCCTCGGTGCTGGCGGTGCCTGAGCTACCCGTCGACGAACGGTCACAGCAGGAGCAGTACGCCGACTGGGAGGCGCAGTTCTCCTGGCTGCCGACCGACACCGTGGCCTCCGCCCTCGAAGAGTTCGACACCGTGGCTGCCGCGGTGCTCGCCGCGATCCAGGGCGCCGAGCTCGAGGCCGCCGTACCCGTGCCGCCGGCGCCGTGGAACCCGCGCGACATCGAGGCCTGGAGCGTGCGCTGGGTCTGGTTCCACCTGATCGAGGAGCTCGCCCGCCACGCGGGGCACGCCGACATCGTCCGCGAGTCGGTCGACGGGGCGACGATGTATCCGCTGGTCGCGGCCCGCGAGGGCTTCCCCGCCACGCCGTGGCTCACGCCATGGACGCCGGAGGAGGGCTGATGCCCTACCCCGCGCCTCCTGTCTCCGACGAGCGCGACGCCGTCGTCACCTATCTCGCCCAGCACCAGCTCTATGTCCGGGCCGCACTCGCGGGGCTGCCGGAGGAGCTGGCCGGACGACGGCCCCTGGCCAGCACCCTCACCCTGGGCACCCTGGTCAAGCACCTCACGGTCGTCCAGGACAACTGGCTGGCCGCCGTGCTGGCTGCTCCGGCGCTCGCCACCCGGTGGACGGAGGAATCCGCAGCCTCCCGCTGGTCCGCCGCCCTGGTCTGGGGGCCCGACGACACCCTGACTGCGGCATGGGGACGCTTCGCGATCTCGTGTGAGGGGGTGCTCGACGCGGCGCGGACCGCGGACCCCGACACTCCCGTGCCGGTGCACCGGGCACCGTGGACCCCCCGCGACGTTTCCCACTGGTCGGTCCGCTGGGTCTGGTGGCATCTGGCCGGTGAGCTGGCCCGGCATGCCGGCCACGCCGACCTCATCCGTGAACAGCTCGATGGCAGTCTCAGCCACACACGGCTCACCCTCACCGAACAGGAGTCAGCATGACCCGCGAGATCCAGGTGACCTTCGACTGCGCCGACCCCCATGGGCTCGCCGGCTTCTGGAACGAGGTGCTCGGCTATGGCTACGCCTCTCCCCCGCCCGGCTTCGACTCCTGGGACGCCGCGCTGGACGCGTTCGGCGTACCGCCTGAGCGACGCAACGACGCCTCCGCGTCGATCGACCCCGCGGGGCAAGGCCCGCGGCTGTTCTTCCAGAGGGTGCCCGAAGGGAAGTCCGCGAAGAACCGGGTCCACCTCGACGTCCGCGCCGCGCCGGGGCTCGAGGGCGACGCACGGATGGCGGCCCTGGAGACCGAGTGCGAGCGACTCGTGGCCCTCGGCGCGACCCGTGCCCGGCGCCACGAGCCCGCGCCCCCGATGAGTGCGGGCTTCCTCGTGCTCCACGATCCCGAGGGCAACGAGTTCTGCCTCGACTGAGGTCTCCGGTCAGCTCGGGCCGGTCGTCAGAACGCGCCGCCACTGTTGGTGCTGGAGAACCCGCCGTTCTCCGCGCGCTTCAACTCTTCGGCGGCCAGCCTCTTGCGCCAGGCGTCGTTCTCCACGCGACGTCGCTCCCGAGCGACCTGCCACCGTCGCAGCAACTCGCGGAACGTCGTACGCCGGCCGGCCATCTGCCCAGCCTAGCCCGGCTGCGTGGCACGGACGCCGCCGCCCTCGACGGCCGGTTGCTGCCCCCAAGGGTGCATCGTTTGTCACCAAACCGCAGGCAACCGGCCCGAAATGTTGCGGTTTTGGGCCAAACCGCAACGGCCAGCCGCCCGCGGGCCCCCCAGCCGGCGGCCGGCCGGCGTCAGG
>Ga0209023_10000773_pt1 | contig 45701 bp, 43 predicted proteins | sample LakOneMetagenome_FD_187468 | JGI IMG/M metagenome (GOLD analysis project Ga0209023, IMG submission 187468) | Freshwater and sediment microbial communities from Lake Erie, Canada (SPAdes) (version 2) | ecosystem: Environmental > Aquatic > Freshwater > Lentic | place: Lake Erie, Canada...
GATCTGGTCGATGTCGATCCCAAGCTCGCGGCGCAGATGCGGCGCGGCGGAGGCGACGAGCTGGTACTGGAAGCCAACGCTGGCGCGCGCGGCAAAGAGCGCGATGAGGATGATCCAGCGATTGGGGTGCACGCGCCTGCCTTTCCGGGCGGCATCGTACCGGGCGGCTATGCGGCGAGCCAGTCCTCGCAGCGCAGGCCGTCGACGCGGCGGAATTCGTGCAGGTTTCCGGTGACGACGATCAACCCGCGGCTGCGCGCGTGTCCCGCGATCAGGACATCGTAGCTGCCGATCCCCTGCCCCTTCTTTTCCAGCGCGGCGCGGATGTCGGCGGCGTGGGCTGCGGCCTCGGCGTCGAATGGCAGGACATCCAGCCGCGCGGCGAAGCGTTCGACCTTATGGCGGGTCTCCGCCGGGCGTTGCGACTTGGCGGCGCCATGCAGCAGTTCGGTCAGGACGATTGTGGAGATGCAGAGCCCATCCGCCTCTGCATTGAACCGCTCTCGCAGGATGGGCGGACGGTCGCGCAGGACGTGGATGCAAAGGTTCGTGTCGAGGAGGTAGCGCAGCATTAGAGCTTTTCGCGCGCTTGCGCCTCGGGTTGATCGCGCTCGGCCAGGTCGATGCCGGGCTCGTCGAAGAAATCGTCCCACAGCGCGTCCGCCGGCGCGATCACCCGCCGCGCGCCGTCGCGCAGGATGCGGACTTCGCGTACGCCTTCCGGAAAGGCGACGTCCTTGGGGAGGCGAACGGCTTGAGAGCGGTTGGAAAAGAAAACGGTTGTCCGAACCATGCTCGGAGCCTAGCATCGGTATTGGATATGTCAATTGGATATACATTGGCGGAACTGACGCATGAACGAAGGCTCGACGGAAGGTGGGCACGGTTCTAAACACGCTGCTATTGTCAGAAACTGCAAAAGGCTGATCGCGGACGCTAAGCTTCTACTGGAGCACAGTCGGCCTGGCTCCTTTCTGTCACTGGCAATTTTGGCCTTCGAAGAGGCAGGCAAGGGTTATATCGAGCTCACCGATGTAAAAAAGACCAGAGCGACGCCTAGCTGGCATCAGTTTAGACAAGTTATCGCGAGCTTTTTCTTACTTCGATCAATCTTGGGCAAGTACGATATCGAGCCCATTGAACTGCCTGAACATGTTCAAAAGGAATTGAGGCGGAGAGGAGAGGGAAGCAGGTTTCTTTCAGACGCGTTCCGCGACCCGATACCGAACGACCTGCGGAATGCTGTTGTCGAAGCCTCGAAACCAATACTTCAGCACCTCAGCGGCGACCAAGCCGCAATCGCGGAACTGGAACTCCGCTTTGTCCGGTTGGTTGCTGAGGCGGCCGCGAGGGGCGAATTCGAGGAGGCTCGGCAGCGTGGAATGTATGTGGACATAGAAAGCGAGATAGTCACGTCGGACCCGTCTACAATCAAAATGCACGAAGTTTATCGATGGATTTTCATCGCTGAACGCGCGCTTTTGTTGCTGGAAAAAGGTGACATCAAAGCGCCCTACAGTCCGCTAGCAGCCAGATTAGAAAGACGCGTTGGGCACCTTCCGATTTCGGATAATCGAGTTATCAGTTTCTACCGCGATCTAGCGAAAGACGTGAGTTCAGGCACAGAGTTTATAGATGCCTATCTAGCTACGCTGCCGGAGGACGAAAAACGTGAAATGGAAATTATGTTTCCAACTCTCAAGGCTGCGTGGAAGGAGATAAACTCGTAGGGATATTGAACCAACATCTTCATCGAACTGGTTCTAATGTTGCCCCCTCACTCCCACTCAATCGTCCCCGGCGGCTTACTCGTCACGTCGTAGACCACCCTATTCACCCCCTTCACCTCGTTGATGATCCGCGTCGCCGCGCGGCCCAGAAAATTCATGTCATAGGGGAAGAAGTCCGCCGTCATGCCGTCCACTGACGTTACGGCGCGCAGCGCACAGACGTGGTCGTAGGTACGGCCGTCGCCCATGACGCCGACCGTGCGGACCGGCAGCAGGACGGCGAAGGCCTGCCAGATGGCGTCGTAGAGGCCGGCCTTGCGGATTTCGTCGAGGTAGATGGCGTCCGCCTTGCGCAGGATGTCGAGTTTCTCCTTGCTGACCGCGCCGGGGATGCGGATGGCCAGCCCCGGCCCCGGGAAGGGGTGGCGGCCGACGAAGGCGGGCGGCAGGCCGAGTTCGCGGCCCAAGGCGCGCACCTCGTCCTTGAACAATTCGCGCAAGGGCTCCACGAGCTTCATGTTCATGCGCTCGGGCAGGCCGCCGACATTGTGATGGCTCTTGATCGTCACCGAGGGGCCGCCGGTGAAGGAGACGCTCTCGATCACGTCGGGGTAGAGCGTGCCTTGCGCCAGAAATTCCGGCGCGCCCTTGCCGTCCGCGCCGATCTTCTTGGCCTCGGCCTCGAAGACCTCGATGAACAGGCGACCGATCGTCTTGCGCTTGGTCTCGGGGTCGGTGACGCCGTCGAGCTCGCGCAGGAAGAGTTCGGACGCGTCCACATGGACGAGCGGGATGTTGTAGTGGTCGCGGAACAGCGTCACGACCTCGTCCGCCTCGCCCTGGCGCATCAGGCCGTGGTCGACGAAGACGCAGGTCAGGTTTTCGCCGATAGCCTCGTGGATCAGCACCGCAGCGACCGAGGAGTCCACGCCGCCGGACAGCCCGCAGAGCACCCGGCCATAGCCCGGCGCATGCGACGGGCGTCCTTCCGGACGCCCTATGCCCACCTGATGCCGGATGGCGGCGATGGATTCCTGGCGGAAGGCGGCCATGGTCCAGTCGCGGCGCAGGCCCGCCACTTCATGCACGAAGTTGGAGAGCAGCTTCGCGCCGTCAGGCGTATGCACGACTTCCGGGTGGAACATGGTGGTGAAGATGCGGCGCTTCTCGTCGGTGGCGACGGCGAAGGGCGCGTTTTCCGAGACGGCCTTGACCGAAAAGCCCTCGGGCAGCCGCGTCACGCGGTCGCCGTGGCTCATCCAGACCGTATATTTACGGCCCTTTTCCCATATGCCGCGAAACAGCGCGGAATCTTCGACGATCTCGACCTCGGCGCGGCCGAACTCGGCGGCGTGCCCGCCTTCCACCTGCCCGCCCATCTGCACGGCGGTCGTCTGCTGGCCGTAGCAGATGGAGAGGATCGGAATGCCGGCGTCGAAAATCGCCTGCGGGGCGCGCGGCGAGCCGGCGTCCGTAACCGAGGCGGGGCCGCCTGACAGGATCACGGCCTTCGGGTTCAGCTCGGCAAAAGCCTTCTCCGCACTCTGGAACGGGTGGATTTCGCAATAGACGCCGGCTTCCCGCACGCGGCGGGCGATCAGCTGGGTGACCTGCGAGCCGAAGTCGACGATCAGCACCTTGTCGTGGCGCTCGACGATCTCGCGGTGGGCGGCGTCAGACAAAAGCGCGGTCATCAGGAACCTCTCAACCAAAAAAGCGGATTAGGGGAAGGAAGCCGCGCGCGCAACGCCGAAAGCCCAGTTCCTAACGGGTTTATACTGTTATTCGAGCGAACGGTTTGAACCGGCGGCAATGGCCGCGCGCCTAACGTCACCCCATGGCCCCTTGAGGGCGCAGGGACGGACGTTTCCATGACCATCACGCAGACAGAGGTGAATCGCCTGATCGCCGGCCGCGCCCGGCTGGGCGAACTGGCCGCCCTGTTCTCCCCCGGCGCCGAACCGCCCGCGCCCCTCTCGCCCCGCGCCCGCAAGGCGCTCCGCGAGCGGCTGTTTGCGGAAAAGCCGCTGGAGGCGCTCAAGCGCGTCTGGCGCGCGGCCCGCATGGTCCTGCCGCGCGACGGTCTGGGCGGCTGCCTGCGCGCCACCGAATTCATGCTGCGCGAAAAATCGATCGGGGCCGACGGCCTGCCCGATCCTTCGCGCGCGCTGGCCTCGCCGGACGGACTTTGCGGCGTGGCCGACGAACTGTCCGTCGCGACCGTGATGGACGCCTACGAGCGCGGCCTGTTTCCCAGCGGTCATCTCGGCCCGATGAAATGGTGGTCGCCGTCGCGCCGCGCCATAGCCGCGCCGCGGACTCTGCTGGCGCGCCTCGGCGGCCCGAACGAGTTGCGGATCGCCTTCGACCAGAATTTCGAGGCCGCGCTGAGCGAGGCCGATCTCGCCCAGCCGACCCCGCCCCGGCTGAAATGGGCGTTCGCAGGCCTGTTCGACGCGGGCTTCGCCCATTCCTTCGACATTTCGCTGAAGACTGGCGAGCGCGTCGGCGGCGGCTATGGCGTGGCCGTTGGCCGGGTCTTCGTGATCGAGGCGCTGCATTTCCGCGACGCCACGGCGCGCGCCTCCGGGCTCGCCGCGCTTGCTGAGGCGCTCGACGGCCGCGGCTTCCAGTGGGTGGACGCCAAGCGCCTGACGGCCGAACTGGCCGCAGACGGCTTCGATGGCGCGCCGCGGATGGATTATCTCGCGCGCCTCAGGTGTGCGCTCGCCGTGGAGCAGGTCGGCGCATGGAGCGCGCCGCAACTCGCCGAAGCGGCGTAAGATTCGGAGCTTGGACCGCGGGCTTCACCGCGCTTGTGTCCCCGAAAAGCAACCTCGGGGTCCGCGGTCCATTTTTTCCGCTGAACGATCAGGCGCGCCGCAGGACGCAGATGAAGAATCCGTCCGCGCCGATCCGCGACGGCCTGAGCGTCATGCCCTGCACGCCGAAATCGGCCTTTTCGCAGAGAGCCGCGAGGCCTGCGGCCTGAACCGCCGCCTTCATCTCCACGCCTGAAAACTCTGGATTCGTCTCAAGGAAAGCCGCGACGCGGTCCTCGTTTTCTTCTGACAGAAGCGAACAGGTGACATAGACAAGCCGGCCGCCTGATTTCACGAAGGTCGCCGCACGTTCCAGCACGGCGTCCTGGTCCTTCATGCGCTGTTCGAGCGCGCCGGGCCGCATCCGCCATTTGGCGTCGGGGTTGCGGCGCCAGGCGCCGACGCCCGTGCAGGGCGCGTCGACCAGCACGAGATCGCAGCGGCCCGTCAGGTCTTCCAGAATATCGGTCTTGCCGCGCGGCGCGCGCACCTGCACGTTGCGGGCGCCCGAGCGCTCCAGCCGCTCGTAGATCGGCATCAGACGACGGCCATCGGAATCGGTGGCGTAGATCTGGCCGCTATTGCCCATCAGGCTTGCAAGTGCGAGCGTCTTGCCGCCGCCGCCGGCGCAGAGATCGAGCACCTGCTCGCCCGCCTGCGGCGCGGCGACGAGGGCTGCAAGCTGCGAGGCTTCGTCCTGCACTTCGACAAGGCCCTTGACGTAGGAGGGCTCCGCCGAGAGCGCCGGGCCACGCCCATCGCCAGCAACCGCGATGCGCAGGCCGAGCGACGAAAACGGCGTTGCGACGGGCTCGAGATGGTCCAGTTCCTCCAACGCTTTCTCACGCGACGTCTTGAGCAGATTGACGCGCAGATCGACCGGCGCGCGTTGCGCCAGCGCCCTTCCCTCTGCCACGGCGTCTGCGCCGAAGGCGCGGGCGAAATGCGGTGCGAGCCATTCGGGATAATCGCCGGCGACGTGATCGGGTGCGCCGTCGAGTGTCGCGCGCTCGAGCCGTGCGCGCTCGCCGTCCGTGAGCGCGGCCGGCGCGTATCGTTCACCGGAACACAGATTGGCGATGGCCTGCGCATCGAGGCCGCGCGAAACCTTCAGCATGCCCAGCATGATATCCCGCGGGCTGTCTGCGCCCATGATCCAGGCCGACGACGCGCGGGTGCGCAGCGCGTCGTAGATCAGGCTGGCGATAGCGGTGCGGTCCTTGGCGCCGGCATAGCGGTTGCGGCGGCCCCATTCCTTCAGCGCCTCGCCGAGCGGAACGCGCAGGTCGGCAATGCTGGCGAGAATGTCGATGGCGGCGGATAGACGGGCTGCGGGCGTCATGAAGGCGGGACCTCTGGGGGCCGCCGGTCTCTCACGCGCCAGCCCGCAAGGCAAGCAGCGCCGCAGATCGGGGGCGATCCGGTAACCTCCCTTCAACATGAGCACGGCTATAAAAATCCGATCCCTTCGCGGAAACAAGCATGAGCCAAGCTGAAGCTGCTCGCCCCTCTGATATCTCCGATTTCAAGCCCGGGCTCGCCTTCGCCATCCTTGCCGTTCTCGCTGCCGGCGTCGCGATGACGTGGGGCCGGACGGCGGACGTCTGGACGACCGGGGCTTTCGGCGACACGGACGACGCCATGCGTATGGTCCAGGTACGCGATCTCCTGTCCGGCCAGGGCTGGTTCGACATGCACGTCTATCGGCTCGCGCCGCCAGCGGGCTCCTTCATGCATTGGTCTCGCGTCGTCGACGTTCCGCTTGTCGCGCTGATGAGGCTGTTTGGTCTGGTCTTCACGCCCGCCCACACCGAGGCGCTGACGCGGCTCGCATTTCCGCTGGTCATGCTCGCTGGCCTCTATCTTGCGGTCGCACATGTCGCGCGGCTGTTCGGCGACCGCGCCGTCCAGATCGCGGCTGTCGTCCTGGCATTCGCGACAGGTCCGGCTTTCGCACAATTTGTGCCCGGCCGTATCGACCATCATGCGCCGCAGATCGTGCTGCTGATGCTGGCAAGCGGCGGCGTCATCGCCGCGCTCGACCCGCTTCGCGCCAGGGCGCTGTTGGTCGCCGCCGCATGCATGGCGGTGTCGCTTGCGATCAGCCTCGAAAACCTGCCGTTCTTCGTCGTTCTGGCGGCCATCCCGGTCGTCGCCTGGATCGTTCGTGGCGACGAGGAAGCGCGCAGCCTCAAGCTGTTTTCGGCGGGCCTGCTCGCGGCGCTGCCGCTCACCTTCGTCGCCACCGTCGGTCCGCAGCGATGGGCCGATACGGCCTGCGACGCCTATTCCGCGACCCATCTCGCAGCCGGCGTCGCCGGCGCGCTTGCGCTGCTCGGATTGGAGGCGACGAGGCGTTGGCGAACGATTGGCGCGCGGTTTGTCGGCGCGCTCGCGGCGGGCCTCCTGCCGCTCGCCGCCGTCAAGACGCTCGCGCCGCTTTGTCTGGGCGATCCGTTCGTCGGGCTCGATCCCCTGGTGCGGACGGTCTGGCTCGACCATGTCGCAGAGGTGCAGACGCTGCTCGATCTCCGTTTGACGCAGCCGAGCGCGGCCATCACGCTGTCGGCGCCGCTCGCACTCGCGCTGATCGCGACACTGGCGGCTTCCTTCTTCGCGCGCGGTCTGCAGTGCGCACGCCTGCTCTCGCTTGCCGCTCTGATCGCGGTCGGCCTCGCGATGACTTTCTGGGGCGTGCGCGTCTTCTCCTCGGTCGCGCCGCTCGCAGCGATCGGCGCGGCGGCCGCCATCTTGCCGCTCGCGCAACGTCTCGCCGCGCCCGGCCCGTTACATGCGATGCTGGCGACGGCGCTCTGCCTTCCCTTCGCGCCGATCGCCTATGCAGCGGCCCTGCCCGCCGATCCGCCTGTCGATGACAGCCGCACGTTGGCTTGCCTCAGACCGGACGCGCTGAAGCCGCTCGACTTGGCGCCCGCTGGTCTCGTGCTGGCGCCGATCGACGAAGGCTCGCATCTCCTCGCGTTTACACACCACTCCGTCGTCGCTGCGCCCTATCATCGCAACAACGGCGGCAATCGCCTGTCCATCGAGGCCTTTCTCGCCAAGCCCGACGAGGCGCGAAAGATCATTGCCGCCTCCGGCGCAGATTATCTCGTCGCCTGCACGCTGATGAAACGCATGCGGATCATGGCGGCGCATGCGCCGAAGGGACTTGCGGCGGAACTGCTGGCCGGGCGCGCGCCTGAATGGCTGAAGCCGCTGGATGTGCGGGCAGAACCCAACGTCATCTACCGGATTGTCCGATAGACTATTCGGCGCTCGCTTCCGCCGTCAGCGGTTGCGCGCGCAATCCAGGATCGCGTAGCTCTCGAAGCGTGTCGTCTCGACGGTGTCGCCGACGAGATTACTGTCTACGCGCAGCGCTGGCGGCGCCCAGAATTTGGCGCCGAGCGCGGGATCGAGCTTCGCGTCGCGCGCGACGGGCGCGACGATGTAGGCCGGCGCATCGGGACGCGCGCAGATCTGCGACACGCCCTTGGCGTCGAGGGTGACGAGGAAAGACTTCGGCAGATCGGCGTAGCGGCGCACAAGGCCGCCATTGTCGAGGCCCGCCGCGCCCAATGCTTCCGCGCGCTCGCGATAGAGCATGGCCATATCACGCGAGAAGACAATGCCAGCGCCCTGTATGTCGCCCAGCCAGTGCGGACGGCGCAGCCACGCCCAGGGCTCGGTCGAACCCTGCAACCACAGGATTTCGCCGTCACGCGGCGTCATCTGCGCGAGGTCCTGCTGCACGCGCGCATCGAAGATGTTGCGGGCATAGGAATCTGGATCGAACCACAGGCGTGCGCCACAGACGGCGGCGATGCAGGCGAGAGCCAGCGCGGCGAGAGCCGGAATGCGCGGCAGCGCCTTCGGCAGGCCGAAGGCCGCGAGCGCAACTGCCGCAAGCAGCACGGAGTCGCCGAGGATGGCGAGAAGCCGCTTGGTGAAGACCGGCGTGTAGTCCGCCTGCCCCGGCAGCTCCAGCCATCTGGCCAGCATGATGGCTGCGGGAATGACGACGGCCGCAGCAAGCGCGAGCCATGTGTAGTGGGCGATCCTGTCGGAGATCGCGATATCGCGCGAGAAGCGCGGCGTTGCGACGACGATCGCGATGGCCAGCGCGACAAGGACGATCGGGCCCTGGCTCGCCATCGTCCAGGCGAAGGCGATCATGGCGAGCGCGAACCTGTCTTTTCCTTCGCCCTTGCCAAGGCGCACAGCGCAGAAGCCGAGCGAGACGGCCGCCAGCACGCCGGTCAGCCACCACATGCGCCATGTCTGCGCCTGCAGCAGGAGCAGCGATGGCAGGAAGGCGCCTGCGATCCAGGCGACGAAGACGCCGACGACGCCAGCCGCGAGCCCCGCATGGAGCAGACGCATCAAGCGGCCTTCAGCGCGGCTCGCGGCGATCAGGATCGTCGCGCTCTGCACGGCAGGCAGGACGAAGTCTTCCGGCTTCCAGATCTGCGGAAAGAGATAGGCGTTGCGATCGATCAGCAGCGACAGCCATTGCGCATCCACGAACACGCGCAGCCGTCCGGCCATTGGCGCATCGAGAGCGACCGCGACAACAAGCGCCATTGCACCGCCAAGCGCCAGCAGCAGCCAGCGGCGATCCTCGATGCAGAGCGCCAGCCCGATGGCCGCGACGCCGGCAAGCGCCATGATCGGATGAATGGCGGCGGCAACGACGAGAAGGACGATCGACGGGATGAGGCGGCCAGCCAGAAACGCGGCGAGCGCGAACAGCGTGAAGGCCTCCGCAAAGGGACGCGGCTCCGCGAGAGCCTCCGCATAGGAGAGGATCTTGTAGGCGCCGTAGAAGGCCGGCGCCGCGAAGATGACGGCGGCGATTGCAAGCGCCCTGCCCGCCACGACCTGCCGCGCGAAAGCGATGGCGCCGGCGAACCAGAGCAGGCCGCCGAGAGCCGCGATCAATGCGGTACTGACGCCGAACGGCAGATGCGCGACGAGCAAGTGCGCGGCCTGCGTAAACAGGCTGAACTGCGACTGTCCATCGAGACGGAACATCAGGTCGCGGCCAACGCCCGACGGGTCGATGTCGGCCAGCGCGCGGCCCATGTAGATCTTGGAATCGCCGATCAGGCCGGGAAACGGATGCTCGAGCGCGTAGAAGGCCCCGAGCGCGATCAGGCCCGCCGCGCCAAAAGCCAAACGCGCCGCTGACGAGGTCGCGGCGCGCTTGGCAGATTGGGTTTCAGAGACGATGTCGACAGCGCTCATGCGGCAGTTTCCGCGCAGGCTCAGGCCGGGCGGCCGTGGAACAGGATGAAGCGACGCGACAGGAAGTTGAACAGGAAGACGAAGCCGACCGTCGGCGCCTTGGCGGCGGCGACCGCGAGGCCGAGACCGGTCACGAAGCCGTACATCAGCGCCTGATTGAGCGCGAGACCGATCAGGCCCGTCACGAGAAAGCCGATCAGTTCGCCGCGCGCGCTGTAGCGCGACCGTCCCTTGAACACCAACCGCGTGTTGAGAAGGTAGGCGACCACGAGGCCGAACATGAAGGACCCAAACGACGCCGTCAGATACGGGACGTGAAAAACGCTGTTGAGCACGACGAGCGACGAATAATCGACGATGAGCGCAACAACGCTCGCCGCGCCATAGCCGACGACGTCCTTCGCAAATCCAAGTAGTGCTGCATAGGAAAGGCGCGCCGGTTTCAGCGCGCCCGTTGTTGCGTCGAGCGACATCAGGCGACCTTGCGCGGGACGAGACGCTCGCTCTTGAGGGCTTCCTGCGCGCCGGACACGCCGGCTTCGCCGTATTCGGCGTCCTCGTTGACTTCCCAGACGTTGTAGGTCGTCTCGCCGGAGATGATGTTGAGGGCAGTCAGCATGCCCGTCATCATCGCGTGATCCTGGTTGTTGTACTTGTGCATGCCGTTACGGCCGACCAGGTGCAGGCCGGGATAGCGGCCGGACAATTCGAGGCGGATCACTTCGACATTGCGTGCATAGGAATCGTCGTAGACCGGATAGGCCTTGGGCTGGCGCACGACCGACGCGTCGGCGACGTCGGCCGCCTTCATCAGGCCGATCTTCTCGATCTCCTGCTTGGCGAGCTCGATGAGATCCTTGTCGTCGGACGCCCAGAGGCCGTCGCCTTCGAAGCAGAAATATTCCAGCCCGAGGCAGGTCGAGACGCCATCGGGAATCATCTCCGGCGACCACGACCGGAAGTTCTGGACGCGGCCGACCTGGACCGAGGGGTCATGGATGTAGACCCAGTTGTCGGGCAGTTCGACCGAGGACTTGCCGATGAGAACGACGGTGAGGAAGTCGCGATACTTGAGATCGCGCGCATGCAGCAGCGACAGCGGCGTCGGCGTGATGGAACCCATCAGCTCGTTGATCGGCGCAGACGAAATCACGTTGCGGGCGGCATATTGCTCGAGCACGCCGTCCTGCCGGCGCACGGAGACGGTCCAGACCTTGGACTTCTCGTCGAAGGCGAGATGTTCGACCGACCGGCCCATCTGCACGCGGCCACCGAAACCGACGATCTTCGCTGCTGCCGCTTCCCACATCATGCCGGGGCCCTTGCGGGGATAGCGGAAGGATTCGATCAGGGACTTTGCGCCCTCGCCCTTCTTCTTCACGCCGAGCGAACGGCGCAGGCCGTCGATCACGGCGGCGCCGAGATTGAGCCCCTTGATGCGCTGCGCGGCCCAGTCGGCCGAAATCTCGTCGCAGCCCATGCCCCACACCTTCTCGGTATAGGTCTTGAAGAAGATCGAGAACAGGCGCTCGCCGAACTGGTTGCGCACCCATTGATGGAAAGTCTTCGGCTCCTTGACCGGGAAGGCCTTGGCATAGGCGAAAGAGGCCATGCACAGCGTCGATTCCCACACGCCAAGATTGAACAGCGCCTCGAAGGCCTTGAGCGGATAGCCGTAGAACTTGTTGTTGTAGAAGATGCGCGAGAGGCGCGGGCGATCGATGAAATCGTCCGGAAGAATCTCGTTCCAGAGATCGACGATTTCCTTCGACTTCGAGAAGAAGCGATGGCCGCCGATGTCGAACAGGAATCCCTTGTAGTTCACCGTGCGGCTGATGCCGCCGACGTAGACCGGGTCCTTTTCGAACACGATGACGTCGCGGCCGTTCTTGGCCAGCGTGTAGGCCGCCGTCAGACCCGCGGGGCCGCCGCCGATCACCGCCGTTTCAACAAATTCCATCGCCCGCGCGCCCCACGTTGAATCTTGGGGCGATCATGCCGGGAAGAGCTTAATTTGGGCTTACCGTATGGCTCTGGGCCGAGGCTTCGTTAACAAAACCCGTTCAGGTTCAACGATGTCTGGATTTTGCCAATTCCTTTTCCACAGCAAGGGAATAGCGGGACATTCCAAAGCAAAACACGAAGTAGAACAGCGCCGCGAAAACGTAGCCCGTCGCGGTAATGGTGGGCCCCGCCCATTCCGGATCGAGTCGCGCCGTGTCGACTGCGCGCAGGAAATCGAAAATGCCGACGATGGCGACAAGCGTCGTGTCCTTGAACAGGGCGATGAAGGAATTGACGATGCCGGGGATCACGATCGCCAGCGCCTGCGGCAGGATGATGAGCCGCATACGCTGCGGATAGTTCAGGCCGAGCGCCATCGCGCCCTCGAACTGGCCCTTCGGAATCGCCTGCAACCCGCCGCGCACGACCTCGGCCATGTAGGCGGACGCAAACAGCGCGACGCCTATCAGCGGACGCAGCAGCCGGTCCGGCGCCCAGGATTCGGGCACGAACAGCGGCAGCATGAGGTTCGCCATGAACAGGACGGTGATCATGGGCACGCCGCGCATGATCTCGATGAAGCCGATCGAGGCGAAGCGGACGATGGGCAGGGTCGAGCGGCGCCCGAGCGCCAACGCAACGCCGAAGGGCAGCGAGAAGACGATGCCCGATACCGCCATGATCAGCGTGACGAGAATGCCGCCCCAGAGGTCCGTCGGGATGATCGGCAGGCCGAGAAGGGTCGAGCCGCGCAGCAGGACCACTGCCAGAATCGGAAAGGCGATGAAGAAGAGCGCGGCCGCAACGCCCTTCCACGGGGCACGGCGGATGAGCAGCCAGGCGATCAGGACGAAGCCGACGACAAAGACGATATCGACGCGCCAGCGCTGCTCGAATGGATAGGAACCGTAGGTGAAATAGCCGGCCTTGCGCCAGATGTAGGCCCAGCAGGCCCCTGCCCCCGGCGCGCGGCAGGCGGCGCCGTCGGGCGCGCTCCAGACTGCGTCGATCACAAGGAAGCGCAGCAGCGGGGGAATCGCCCAGACAAGGAAGAGTATTCCCAGGATCGTGAAGACCGAGGCGATCGGGCCCGGAAACAGCCGATCGCGAATAATGGCGAGCAGGCCGACCGAGGATCCGGGCGGCGGGAGAGTAGGTTCGGGCGCGGAGCGGACGAAGGCGGTCATGTCAGCGCTCCCTCAGCGACATGCGCGCGTTGTAGGTGTTCATCACCACGGAGACGACGAGGCTCGCCACCAGATAGACCGCCATGGTCATGAAGACGATCTGCACGGCGGCGCCGGTATTGTTGAGCACGGTGCCGGAGAAGACGTTGAATAGGTCCGGGTAGCCGATGGCCACGGCCAGCGTCGAGTTCTTGGTGACGTTGAGGTACTGGTTGATCAGCGGCGGGATGATCACGCGCATCGCCTGCGGCATGATCACGAGTTTTCGCGTGGGACCGGCGCGAAGGCCGAGCGCGGCGGCCGCCTCGCTCTGGCCCTTGGCGACGGCGAGAATGCCGGAGCGGACGATTTCGGCGATAAAGGCGCCCGTATAGAGCGAGAGCGCGAGCAGCAGCGCCACGAATTCCGGCGTCAGCCTCTGGCCACCGACGAAATTGAAGCCGCGCAATTGCGGGTATTCAAGCCCGATCGGACGGCCGGCGAAAAAGAAGGCGAGCAACGGCAGGCCCACGACCAAAGCCGCCGCGACCCAGCCGACGGGCGCCTGCTGGCCGGTGTCCTTCTGGCGCTTGACCGCCCAGGCCCGGAAGATGAAGGCGCAGGCGATGGCGACCGCCAACGCGATCCAGACAGCATTTGATCCGGGCTTGAAAACAAACGCGGGCACCATCAGGCCGCGGTTGGACAGGTAGGCGATATCGAAAAAGGGCGCGGCCTGCCGGGGGTTGGGCAGGTTTCCGAGCACCACATTGTACCAGAAGATGATCTGGAGCAGCAGCGGCACATTGCGGATCAGCTCGACATAGGCCGCCGCGAGTTTTGCGACCAGCCAGCTCGACGACAGGCGGGCGGCGCCGACGGCGAAGCCTATGATGGTCGAGAAGAAAATGCCGAGAACTGCGACCAGCAGCGTGTTGAGGAGACCGACCCAGAAGACCTGGCTATTCGGCGAGGTCGCCGAATAGGGAATGAGCGTCTGGTTGATGTCGAACGAGGCCGGGCGGTCCCAAAAGCCGAAATCGGTCGGGATGCCGCGCGCCTGCATGTTGTTGCGGGCGTTGACGACCGCGCCGATGAACAGAAACAGGACGACGACCAGCAGTACGCCCTGCAGGATCAGGCCGCGCCAGAACGGATCGTTCCAGATCTTTGGCTTCGGGGCCGCGTCTGCGGTCGTCGTCACGCTCATCGGCGCGCCGCCGCGATCAGCGGATCGGCGGCGCGTACTGCAAGCCCTTGTTGTTCCAGAGCGCATTGAGGCCGCGCTGGATCTTCAGCTTGGAATTGGCGCCGACATTGCGCTCGAACACTTCGCCGTAGTTCCCGACGAGCTTGATGATGCGGTAGCCCCAGTCCTTGGTGAGGCCGAGACCGGAGCCGAAGTCGCCTTCCGTGCCCAGCAGACGCTTGATCTGCGGATCGGCGGCCTTGAGCTTTTCGTCCACATTGGCCTGGGTGACGCCGAGTTCCTCGGCCGTGACCATGACGTAGTGCGTCCACTTCACGAGATTGAACCATTGGTCGTCGCCTTGGCGCACGGCCGGTCCGAGCGGCTCCTTGGAAATGACCTCGGGCATGATGACGTGGTCTTCGGGATTGCCGAGCTTGGTGCGCTCGCCGTAGAGCTGCGACATGTCGGTGGTGAAGCTGTCGCAACGGCCGGTATCGTAGGCCTTCAGCGCTTCGTCGGCGGTGGCGAATACGACCGACTCGTACTTCATGTTGTGGGTGCGGAAGAAGTCGGCGAGGTTGAGCTCGGTCGTCGTGCCCTGTTGCACGCAGACAGAGGCGCCGGACAGCTCCATCGCCGAATTCACGTTGAGCTTCTTGCGGACCATGAAGCCCTGGCCGTCGTAATAGGTGACCGCGCCAAAGAGGAAGCCCTGCCCCACTTCGCGCGACTGCGTCCAGGTGGTGTTGCGCGAGAGAACGTCGATTTCGCCCGATTGCAGCGCGGTGAAGCGATCCTTGGCGCTGAGCGGCGTGAAGCGCACCTTGTTCGCGTCGTTGAAGATCGTCGCGGCCAGCGCGCGGCAGAATTCGATGTCGAAGCCCTTCCACTGGCCCTTGTCGTCGGGCAGGCCGAAGCCGGCGATGCCGGGGTTGGAGCCGCAGACGAGTTCGCCGCGTTTCTTGACGGCGTCGAGCGTCGGGCCTGCAAAGGCGCTGGTGGCTGGCAAGGCTATGGAGGCCGTGAGGGCGAGCGCGAGAAGCGGGCGGCGGGTGCGGGTCATGAAGCGTCCGTCGGTTCGAGAACTGGTCGGGCGCCGGGGGTCAGCGGCCCAATGGCGTCAATAACAAGCATTTCGGGAGCTGCGGTCAAGCCGTACACGCCCGCTCGACGCATGGCTCGCAGGGCGCTAGGAACGAAGCCAGCGGGAGCATCCTATGACCAAATCGACCAAGGACGGACGCGCGAAAATGGGCAGTCGCACAAGACTTGTGCACGCCGGGCGCGCGCCGTTCGAAAATCACGGATTCGTCAATACGCCGATCTACCGCGGCTCGACCGTGCTCTACCCCAACGTGGAAGAGCTGTACGCGCGCCGGCAGCGCTACGTCTATGGCACCAAGGGAACGCCGACGACGGATTCGCTGGAGGAGGCGTGGTCAGAGCTTTCCGGCGCCGCGGGCACGGTGTTGGCGCCCTCCGGCCTCGCGGCGATTGCGCTCGCGCTGTTCACCGTCGCGCGGGCGGGTGGGCATGTGCTGGTGACCGACAGCGCCTATCGCCCGACGCGCGTGTTCTGCGATTCCATGCTGGCGAAACTCGGCGTCGAGTCGACCTACTACGATCCCCTGATTGGCTCCGGCATATCCGCGCTCATGCGGCCGAACACGCTAGCCGTGATCGTCGAGGCGCCGGGATCGCAGAGTTTCGAGATGCAGGACATTCCCGCCATCGCCGCCGTGGCGCACGAGCGCGGCGCCTGCGTGATCATGGACAATACCTGGGCGACGCCGCTCTTCTTCCCGCCACACGAACGCGGCGTCGATCTCGCGATCGAAGCCGGCACCAAATATCTGTCCGGCCATTCCGACCTGTTGCTGGGCCTCGTCTCTGCCAACGCCGATTATTGGCCGCGCCTGCGCGAGACCTACGACACGATGGCGAATTGCGCGGGCCCGGAAGACGTCTTTCTCGCCCTGCGCGGCCTGCGTACGATGGAGCTGCGGCTGCGCGAAGCCGAACGGCAAGGCCTGGCGCTCGCGACATGGCTCGCGGCGCGCCCGGAAGTCGAACGCGTGCTGCACCCTGCCCTGCCCGACGATCCCGGCCACGCGATCTGGAAGCGCGACTTCCTTGGATCATCCGGCTTGTTTTCCGTCATTCTCAAGCCGGCGTCGCGCAAGGCGGTGGCGGCCATGCTCGACGGGTTTGACCTGTTCGGCCTGGGTTATTCGTGGGGCGGGTTCGAGAGCCTCGTCGTGCCCTTCGATTGCGCGCCCTATCGCAGCGCGACGGAATGGAAGCCCGCCGGCCCTGCGCTGCGCTTTTCGGTCGGGCTCGAAAATATCGAGGATTTGATGGACGACATCGATCGAGGCTTTGCGCGATTGCGCGCCGCTGACGCATAAAAAAGCGCGGCCCGCAGGCCGCGCTCTGTTATCCGCTTTCGCTTTGCCGCTATGCGCGGCCGCGACGAACCAGTCCGACAATGGCGGAAATGACGAACAGGACGATCGCCGCCCAGAACAGCATTTTCGCGCCGCCCATCGCCGTGCCGGCGACGCCGCCGAAGCCGAAGATAGCCGCCACGATCGCGACGACGAGGAAGATGACGGCGTAATGCAGCAGGCTACCCATGGCCTTTTCCTTATGCTGTGCCCCTGAAAAAACGAGGCGGTGAACCTGCTGCGACAACAACGCACAGAGCCACCGGGTTCCGCTCACGCTGCAAAATTTCGTGATTGAGCGGGCATGACGAAAATCAATTCGATCTGGAACCAGACAACACGCGCTCAGTTTCATTCGTGAGCGTGGCGGCGACGTGTTCGGTCAGCCGATCCGCTCTTCCTTCATGTTTCGAGGTTTTCGTAATGAGCAGCACCACCGACAAGATCAAGGATCTCGCGAACGAGGCCATCGGCAACGCCAAGCAGGTCGCCGGCAAGGCCGTCAATCGCCCCGATATCGAAGCCGAAGGCGTCTTGCAGGAGCGCAAGGGCGAAGCCCAGCAGCTCGTCGGCAAGGGCAAGGACACGGTCAAGAAAGTGATCGACAAGGCCTGATCGGCCCAAGCGCTATCCACTGCGCCCGGCCGTGTTTCGCGCAGCCGGGCGTTTGCATGTGACGAACAGGAAACAAGCCATGCCGCTTCTGATCTGCGAAGACGACGCCTTGATCGCCATGGATCTGCACGAGGAAGCGGCGCGGCGGCCGATGGGCGATATCGTCGTCGTCGCCAACAGCGACGACGCGATGCGCGCGTTGGAGAACGGCATGTTCGACGCCGCAATCGTCGATCTGCATCTGGAAGATGGGCGGTCCGGCCCGCGCATCGCGCGGCGCCTTGCCGAACGCGCCATTCATACGGTCATCCTGTCCGGCGGCGAACTGCATTGCGAGGAGCTTGCGAACGCTTCGCACATATTCATTCGCAAGCCGACGCCGGCAGACATCGTCATCGACTGCGCGGCGTTGGGTTACGGCTGATCGCTGTCAGAGCGCATGAAAAAGCCCGCCGTTTTTCAAGGGCGGGCTTCTTTGCTTTTCGACTCGCGTCTCAGCGCCAGAAGAAAAACAGAAGAAGGATGATCGGGATCGGTACGCCGAGCAGCCACAACAAAATTCCGCGTCCCATATTGTCCTCCTGGCGATGAGCCGGCGAGCATGCGCCGACAAGAAATGGGTGGACGGACCAAGTCCTTCGCCTTTTGCGGGGCAGCAGGTCCGGCAAAGGCCTCGGTCCGTCCGAGACATCAACACGCCATCGCCTTCTCTGTTCCTTCGTCCATTCGAAAAACTGAATATTTTTTTGAGCGCGCGTCTGCATCTGCCACGGGAACTAGGCCGTGCGTGTTGCGTTGCGCCAGCATCGTTTTGGAGTGTCACGCCTTGCTCTATTGGGCGCTTGCTTTTCTGCTTGCCGCACTCGTTGCGGGCGTCTTCGGATTCAGTGGCGTCTCCCAGGTTTTCGCTGGCGTCGCACGCCTGCTGTTCGGCCTCTTTCTCGTTCTGTTTCTTGTGTCTGTCGCCGCGCAGCTTTTCTCGGCAGCCTGACGCGCTTCTCCGGTTCGAGAGATGGCGCATCTTCCTCGTACTGAGCCCGTCGCGAAAATTTCACGCGATGAAGGGAACCAACATGGACCTCGAGCGTTTTAGCGCTCGAAGCGCGTAATGTTTTCGCGCGCGGGAAGCGGCCAAATGACCGATTGCGACGCGGCGCCACCTTCCCCGGAAGCGAAGGCGAGGACCGAAACACTTGCGGAAACAGAGGGGCGTGGCTCCTCGTTCGGCTTTGCGCGCTTTTCCGCCCTCGTTGCTGCGCTGGCGGGCCGGCCCATCACTTTCGCTCTGGCGCTCGCCATCATCGTCCTTTGGGCAATCTCGGGGCCGATTTTTCACTTTTCGGATACATGGCAACTCGTCATCAACACGGGCACGACCATCATCACCTTTCTGATGGTCTTCATCATCCAGAACGCGCAGAATCGCGACGCTATGGCGATCCAGGTCAAGCTGGATGAATTGATCTGCGCGACGAAGGACGCGCGCGACAAGCTGGTCGGCATCGAAAATCTCGACGACGTGGTGGTGGCCAATTTGAAGGCCGAGATCGAAGGCCGTATTGGCGACGGCGCGACGGCGCGGGCGAGCTGACCCGGAGCATGTTCGCCTCATCCCGCCGTTTCGTCGGCTACAACCTCATTTTCCTGGCCTTCGGCGCACTCGCGCTGCTGATCATGGTCGTGACCTCCGTTCTCTATTCGAAACGGACGCAGACCTATGCCGACGATGCGCTGCGGGCTGCGCGACTGGACGGCCTGCTCCTGAAATATCAAGCCGATCTGGTCGACGCCGAGACGGCGCTGCGCGGCTACCAGCTGACGCAACGGGAGAGCTATCTCCATCCCTATAACAAGGCGGTCTCCGAGATCGAAGCGGATGCTCAGGCGATCCGAAACAATGTCCAGGGGTTCTCGCAGCCGTTGGTCACGCAGGCTCAGGTCGATGAACTTCTGCGACTTGGGACTGTTAAGATCGATATCGTGCGGAGCAATCTGGAGGAAGCGAAATCCGGCCGCCTCGACCAGCCGTCCCTTCTCGATGCGTCGGACCGCGGCAAGGCGTCGATGGATGCGGTACGCGTCCAGGTGGAAGGGCTCCAGAAGACTGCCGAGGCGGTGCGCGTGCGGCAGGCCGAGAACATGCGGAAGGCGGCGTCCACCCTCACGATGCTGATCGCGCTCGGCGTCGGCATGATCGTCACGCTTGTGATCGCCGCCACCCTGTTCATCGTCCGCCATATGAGCGAGCTCGCCCAGGCGCGCGGAGCGCTGGAAACAGCCAAGCTCAATCTTGAAGAGCGCGTCCGCATTCGCACCGAGGGCGTCATGCGAGCAAATGAGGAACTGCAACGCTACGCCTATATCGTCAGCCACGACCTGCGCGCGCCGCTGGTCAACATCATGGGGTTCGTGTCGGAGCTGGACTCCGCAACCGGCGTGCTGAAGCAGCATGTCGAGACGACAGGAGGCGATCGCGCTGATCCGGCGCAGGCGCAGGTCTTCGAGGCCGTTGACGTCGACATTCCCGAGGCGCTGGGCTTCATCCGATCGTCGATGATGCGGATGGACAATCTGATCAACGAAATCCTCAAACTTTCCCGCGCCGGGCGGCGTGTGCTGGAGCCCGAGGCGATCCACACCGACGACCTTGTCCAGACCTGCATTGATGCGATCCGCCTGCGGTTCGATGAGGCCAACGCCGAGGTCGAAATCGAAGGCGCCATGCCCGCGATCGTCAGCGACCGGACGGCGCTCGAGCAGATTTTTTCGAACCTGCTGGACAATGCCGCGAAATATCTGGTCGAAGGCCGTCCTGGACGCATCGTGGTGCGCGGCAAGACCAAGGGCGGCTATGCGATCTTCGAGATCGAGGACAATGGCCGCGGGATCGCCGAAACCGACCACGAGCGCATCTTCGAATTGTTCCGTCGCGCGGGCGCGCAGGACCGGCCGGGCGAAGGCATAGGCCTTGCCCACACGCGCGCGCTGACGCGGCGGCTCGGCGGCGACGTCAAGGTGCTGAGCGACGGGGTCAACGGCGCCACATTCAGAGTCATGATCGCGCGCGACCTCGGCGCGCTGATGAGGAGCGAGATGTCATGAGCAACCCACGGCCCGTTTCAATCGTGATGGTGGAGGACGACGAAGGCCATGCGCGGCTGATCGAAAAGAACATCCGTCGCGCCGGAGTCAACAACGAGATCATCGCCTTCAGCGACGGCAACAGCGTGCTGAACTTCCTGTTCGGCGCGGACAAGACCGGGCGGGTCAGTTCGGGCCGGTCCTATCTCGTGCTGCTCGATCTCAACTTGCCGGATATGACCGGGATCGACATACTCGCGCGCATCAAGGCCAACGAACATACGCGCCGCGCGCCCGTCATCGTGCTGACGACGACCGACGATCAGCGCGAGATCCAGCGTTGCTACGATCTCGGCGCGAACGTCTACATTACCAAGCCACTGAATTACGAGAGCTTTGCCAACGCGATCCGTCAGCTCGGCCTTTTCCTGGCCGTGATGCAGGTTCCGGAGCCCGACTGATTTGCCATTCAGCGCCGAACTCAACGGGCCAATATCCGTCCTCTACGTCGAGGACGATGAAGCCTTGGCTGCGCTTGTCCGCAAGGCGCTGAAGCGGCGCGGCCATTCCATGACGCATGTCACCAACAGCGCTGACGCGCTGGCGCGGATCGCCGAAGGCGGGATCGATGTCGTTGCGCTCGACCATACGCTGCAGGGCGAGACCGGCATGGACATGCTGGAAAAGCTGGGGCCGCGCGGCGGTCGTCCGCCTGTCGTCTTCGTCACCGGATCGATGGACGCGCGGCTCGCCGTCGAGGCGCTGAAGCACGGCGCGGATGATTACGTTATCAAGGACATCTCCGGCGAATTCTATGACCTGCTCATCGCAGCGCTCGAACAGGCGCTGGAGCGCGCGCGCCTGAAGCGTCTGCGCGCCGAGAGCGAGCGGGCGATCCGTGAGGCGCGCGACCGGGCCGAAGCGCTTCTGGCGGAGGTGAACCATCGTGTCGCCAATTCGCTCGCGCTGGTCGGCTCGATGGTGCGGATGCAGGCCTCCATGATCGTCGATCCCGCCGCGCAGCACGCGCTGCAGGAGACACAGAACCGCATCGCCGCCGTCGCGGGCGTGCACCGGCATCTCTATTCGTCGGCGCATGTGAACCGCGTCGAAATCGCCGACTATCTCGAACATCTGGTGAAGGAGATCGGCGCCTCGATGAGCGGAGATCGTTCCGGCATATCGATCGAGACGTCCTTCGTACCGGGCGCAGTCAAGACCGACAAGGCGGTCGCGCTCGGCGTGATGGTCAGCGAGCTCGTCACCAACGCCTGCAAATATGCCTATCCGACCGATGCAGGCGGTCCCGTGAGGGTCTATTCCCGCGATGACGACGGCAAGCTGCGCGTCGTGGTGGAGGACGAGGGCGTCGGCTGGACCGGCGTCGGCTCGATCAAGGGCACTGGCCTCGGCTCCAAGATCCTGAAGGCCATGACGCGTACGCTCGACGCGCAACTCGTCTACGAACCGACCGAGAGCGGCACGCGCGTCGCCATTGTCTTCGACGCCGGCGAGCAGGACGACGCCGACGAAAGCTGAGGCGCAGGAGCCGCGGAACGAACGTCCGCGACGCGCATTGTCCTCCCGTCGAAACAGGCCGTGTGACGGGGGCGCATCTTGAACGTGAACATTCCGCGCGAGCAGATCGAGAAGACACGGCTGATCGACAGATTGCTCGAGCCGCAGGCGCTGACGACATCTTCGCGCATTGCAACCGTCGCGCTCTGCGGCATCGCAACTCTCTTCGCCCTGCACGAGGCGTCGGCGCTTGTGGCGCCGATGGCCGCAGCGATCGTCGTCGGCATTGTTCTATCGCGCATCGTGGACAGGGCGCAGGCGCGGGGCATTCCGATCTTTGTCATCGCGTCCGCTTTCGTCGCCGTTACCGGCGTCGCCATCGCGCTTGCGGCAAGCGCCATTTCCTCGCGCTTCTCCTCGGTCATCGAACTCGCGCCCAGTCTCATGCGTCGCTTTTCCGCGCTGGTTGCACATATTCTCGGGCCGCTGCAGGCGGTGAAAGCCCAGATTTCCGGGCCGCCGGCCGCTTCTCATTCAGCCCCCGCCGCGCCTTCGCTGGACATGGGCGCCGTCACGGGCGTTATCGGCGGTCTTACGCCCGCGCTGGGCGGGGTGCTGATCTTTCTCGCGACCCTGTTTTTCTTTGTCGCGGGTAAGACAGACCTCAAGCGCAAATTGGTGCTCGCCTGCACGGACCGCGCGAACCGGCTGTCGGCCTTGCGAATCCTGAATGGGGTCGAGGAGGCTCTGGCGCATTATTTCGGCAGCGCGACGCTTGTCTACGGCGCCTTGGCGATCGCCACCGCCCTGCTTGCCTGGCTCTCCGGCCTGGGCGCCCCGGCGCTCTGGGGGATCTTCGTCTTCGTGTCCTGCTTCATCCCGTTTCTTGGCGTCGCGATGGTTGTTGTCGCGCTGCTGGTGGCCGGGCTTTCCACGTTCGATGGCGTCGCGGCGGGGCTCGCGCCAGCGGTCGTCTACAGCATCGTTCATCTGGCCGTCGAAAACGCCGTAGTGCCGGCTATCGTGGGCCGGCGCTTCGAGCTCAACCCCTTCCTGATCTTCATCTCGATCGTGTTCTGGACATGGATGTGGGGAACGGTCGGCGCGGTTATCGCCTCCCCGCTGTTGCTGATCGTGAAAATAGTGGTGGATGAGCTGAAAGAGTCTGACGCGCCGGACCTTCCGTCCTGACAACCGTCAATTGTCGTGCAGGATCGCCGATGATGCGCTGCCTGGCGCCACGTCCGGCCCGAATTCGTCGGCGCCGTCGACGGCGAGCAATTGCATCAGGCGCTGGCGCGCGCGGTTGACGCGGCTTTTCACGGTGCCCACGGCGCAACCGCAGATTTCCGCGGCTTCTTCATACGAAAACCCCGATGCGCCGATGAGGATGAGCGCTTCGCGCTGGTCGGGCGACAATTGCTCGAGCGCCCTGTGGAAGTCGGCGAGATCGAGATGGCCCTGCTGCTCGGGATGCGACACCAGCCGCGCGGCCGCTTCGCCGTCCGTATCCTGAACCTCGCGCCGCGCCTTGCGATACTGGCTGAAATAGGTGTTGCGCATGATGGTGAAAAGCCAGGCGCGCAGGTTCGATCCCTCGGCGAAGGATGCGTGCGCCGCCCACGCCTTCATCAGCGTTTCCTGCACGAGATCGTCAGCGCGGTCGCCGCTGCCCGACAGGGAGATGGCGAAGGCGCGTAGCGACGGTATTTCGGCAAGAAGCGCGTTTTTAAGCGCAGCAATCTCGGTCATGGACCGGGCTCCGGGTCCGGCCGACGACCGGCCCGCTCGCGCTGCTCGAGTTCATTCAGAAGACTGGCGAACTTGTCCGGGACCGGCTCGGCCACGATCGACGAGAAATATCGCTTCAGCTGTTCCCCGAGATGCGCCTGGATCGGTTGGTCAATCTCACCCTTGTCGCCTGGCGGCTTGCTATCTTGCGACATACTGCGTTGACTTCCTTGTTGGTCTCAGCCGGACCGGTCCAGACGGGCGATAAAATAGACGCCCGCGCAGACAACGCGGCCGGGATTTTCGGGTTCCCGCGGGGCGCAAAATTTTTCGCCCCGACTGGAACCCGGGCGTTCCAGAGAGGTTTATCTCACGCACACGCCCGAAGTACGCCTTCGCTCCTGACCGGGAAAGACCCTTTCATGTCCATTACGTCTTTGATCTCGCCGCAACTCCCGCTGCTGCGCCGTTATGCGCGCGCCTTGAGCGGCAGTCAGGCGAGCGGCGACAACCATGTGGTCGCCATGCTGGAATCGCTACTCGCCGACCCGGCCTCATTCGATCGCTCCCTGGACCCCCGCGTCGCCGCCTACCGCCTGTTTTCCCGCATCTGGAACGCCAATCCTATGAACCAGCTCGACGCCGAGGGTCCTGCCTCGGTCTCCGGCGTCGCCGAGCGCCGTCTCGAGGCCATAACGCCATCTGCCCGCCAGGCGTTCCTTCTGACCGCCGTCGAGGGCTTTTCTGGCGCGGACGCCGCCAAGATCCTGGATGTGGACACGCAGGAGCTGAACCATCTCCTCGACGAAGCCGCCCGCCAGATTGGCGCGCAGGTCGCCTCGCGCGTGCTGGTGATCGAGGACGAGCCGATTATCGCCATGGACCTCGAAACCCTTGTGGAATCGCTCGGCCATACGGTCGTCGGCAATGCGCGGACCCGCGACGAGGCTGTCGCCATGGCGCGCAAGCATCGACCGGGACTGGTACTCGCCGACATCCGGTTGGCGGATGGGTCGTCGGGTCTGGACGCCGTGAACGACATCCTGTCGTCGTTCGAAGTGCCGGTGATTTTCATCACCGCCTATCCGGAATCGCTGCTGACGGGCGAGCGGCCCGAGCCCACTTTCCTGATCGCCAAGCCGTTCCGCGAGGAAACCGTGAAGGCGGTCGTCTCCCAGGCGCTGTTCTTCGACGCGAGCGCGTCGTCGGGCATGAAGCGCAGCGCCTGAAGGCTCAAATCCGTCCAGCTGATTTGAGCGCGGCCTGACGGCCCGAGAGGTGTGGTTTGTGAGCCCGCTGGACTCGTCGACCTTGCGTCTGGCGACCGACGCGATGACGCTTTTGGCCTCGATATCGGTCGGCGCGGCTTTGCTGTGGGCGCTGTTCAGCGTCAGGGGCCGCATGGGGCCTCGGTTGCGGCCGATCGCGCTGATGTGCATGTTCATCATTGCGCTGGCCGCATCCAATATCCTGCGCTATGCGGCCAACGCCTTTCCCACCCAGCTCGCGCTCAACGCGCTTGCTGCGCTGGTCGCGGCGGGCGCGCTGGCGATGGCCGTTGCGGTCTGGGCCTTCATCCCGAAGCTGGGCCGCCAGCCCACCCACAGCGAATTGCTGAGCGACAACGAGGCGCTGCGCGCCGAGCGCAAGGCCCGGATCGCCGCCGCCGAGGAACTGCAGCGCGCCCGCGACGAACTGGAGCAGCGGGTGGCCGAGCGGACCGAGGCGCTCGACCTGGTGCGTCGGCGGTTCGAGATAGCGCTCCAGGGCACGGGCATCGTGGTGACGCATCAGGACGCGGACCTGCGCTACACCTGGATGTACAATCCCCCGGCCCCGCTGGCCGCTGAGACAGTTATCGGCCGGCTCCCCGAAGAGGTGTTGCCGCTGGACCTCGCCCGCAAGCAGGCGAGCGTGAAGCAGCGCGTGATCGAGACCGGCGAGCCGGCGCGGTTCGACGCCATTTTCCCGACCGCGAAAGGCCCGATCTGGTACGAGGGCCGGGTCGAGGCGCTGAAGGTCGACGGCAAGGTCGAAGGCGTGATGACCGTGTCGATCGACGTCACCCGGCACATGCTGCACGAACGCCAGATGCGGGAGGTGCTGCGGGAGCTCACGCATCGCTCGAAGAACCTGCTCGCGGTCGTGCAGGCGATGGCGCGGCGCAGTTCCACCGGCGCGACCGATGTTGGCGTGTTCGTCGAGGCCTTCGACCTGCGGCTGCAGGCGCTCTCCCGCGCGCACGAGCTGCTGGTCGATACGGGCTGGCGTGGGGTTCCGCTGCGCGCCATCCTGGAACGCGAATTCGCGCCGCTGCGCGCGCGCTTCCCGGACATAACGATCGAAGGGCCTGACATTCAACTCTCGCCGGAGGCTGCGCAGAATTTTGCGCTCGCGATCAACGAACTCGCCGGCGACCTGCGCCACGCGGCGTCGACGCAGCAGATGCGGGTGGATGTCTCCTGGCGGACCGAGGACGGAAAGCTTCTGTTCGAGTGGCGGCGCAACGGGGGCGACAGCACGCCTGTCTTCGATGGCTTCGGGCTCAACTTGCTGAACCGGGTCCTGCCGCGCCAGATCGGCGGAGAAGCGCAACTGACCCATGCGCCGGAAGCCTGCGCCTACAGGCTGGAGGGCAAGACCGCCCTGCTCGCCCCGATCGGCCGCCATGTGCTGCCGGGGGCCGCCGCCATGGCGCGCGAGGCCGAGAAAAGCTGAACATGGCGACCCCGACTGGATTCGAACCAGTGACCTACTGCTTAGAAGTTGTATTTTTCTGATTTCCTGGAGAGGGCTATTGGTGGATTGAAATGGATAATCGGCTGATTTGACGACACTTTAAGTGGATAGCGAATTCTTCCCAATTCCCTTGTTGGAAGAAATCTGCTTACCATACGATTACCAGAAGCACTCTTCAGTCGGTCACACCATGCCTAAGGGACGCGTATCCAAACGATCCGTTGACGGCCTCGCCTGCCCCACTGGAAAGGATCGCATCTTTCTTTGGGATGATGCGCTTGCGGGCTTCGGTGTCGCCGCCTTTGCGAGCGGCAAGAAGGTTTATGTCGCACAGTTTCGCAAGGATGGGCGCTCCCGCAGGTCAACCATTGGCGATCACGGCCGACTGACGCCGGACGAAGCTCGCTCGCAGGCCAAGACTTTGCTCGGGTCGAACAAGGCGCAGACCCCGTCGACGAGCGACGTAAGGCGCGTGCCGTCAGAACATTTCGGGAGGTCGCCAACGATTTTCTCGTCCAGCACGTCGACCGCAAGCGCAAGGGGCGGACTTCCGCAGAATATCGTCGATTATTGGACGGCTACATCCATCCGACGATCGGGGCGAAGCGCATCATCGAGGTGTCCCGCGGAGATATCTCGAAACTTCACGCGCGGCTTTCTAGCACCCCCAATCAGGCAAATCGTTGCGTGTCAGTGATATCGGCTGTCTGGAACTGGGCGGCACGGCGTGACGAGGTTGAGTTTGCAAAAAATCCGTGTCGCGGCGTCGAACGCAACAGGGAGAAGAGCCGGGAACGTTTTCTGACCAGCGAAGAGTTTGCGCGCCTCGGCGAAGTTTTGCGGGAAGCCGAGACGAACGGCCTTCCCTGGGAGCATGAGGCGCCTCAATCAAAGCACGGAGCCAAACCCGAGAACCGAAGAACTCAGGCCGATCCATATGCGGTCGCTGCGATACGCCTTCTCATTTTCACGGGCGCCAGGCTTCGAGAAATCCTTCACGCCCGATGGACCGAGGTGGATTTCGAGCGCGGTATGATTCTGCTGCCAGACAGCAAGACCGGCCGAAAGCCAATCTATCTGTCGGCCGCTGCCCTCGCCGTTCTTGCCGAGATACCCCGGCAATTCGACAATCCATACCTCATTCCGGGCCGAAAAGCTGGCCAGCCCCGCGCCGATCTCAACAGGCCCTGGGCGAGCATCACGCGCACGGCAGGCCTTGTCGGCGTGCGGGTTCACGACCTCCGACACACATTTGCATCTTTCGGCGCAGGCGCGTCCATGGGCCTCCCGATCATCGGCAAGCTGCTGGGTCACGCCCAGCCTTCGACTACCCATCGTTACGCACATCTCGACGTCGACCCGCTTCGCCGCGCGGCGGACCAGATAGGCGCCCAGATCGACGCTGCGATGCGCAATTCCTCTGGAGCCACTGTCACACCCCTGGCCAGCCGGCAACGCGGGGGTGGGCGATGACGGACGGACATAAGAAGCCGCACCTTGCCGTCTACGCCGACTGGCATCATTTTGCGGACGTCGAGATACCCGAAGCGGAGTTCGTTGCGGTCGTACGAAACGCCCTCCCCGGCTGCGTCAGCTCTGACGACGAAATCGAAGCGGCTCGCGACGACGTGCAATGGCTTTTTGGCAAAGCGCACGGCCAGTTCAACTGGAGCGAATTTCGGACTCCGCGAAGTGTGCTTTTGACGAGAATCGATCGCTTGGAGTTCGGTCTCGCCACGGCCTTCGAAATTCTCGCTTCGAGTGGACACAAGCGGACTAAGGAGGATTCCGATCTATTAAGCTTCATTTCCAAAGCTGGGCCGCAGACAGCCGACGAAAACACCTCCATCAATCAAGAAATCGCGACCTGTCGGGACGCTATCTCAGCCCTACTGGTTCGCACCAGAAATGCGAAAAGCCGATTGGAAAAAATAAGCGGCGCCGGCAACCCGCCTCTGCTGTGGTACGAACCGATCGTCGAAGCCTCGATTTTGCTCGCAACAAAACTTGAAATTCCTCTGACGACGGCCGGCGACCGCGCGAGAAATCCTCACGAAACTCCGTTCACTTGGCTTACGCTGCGTCTCGAAGAATTTCTGCCCGAACAAATGAAGTCGGACCAACTTTCCGGCTGCGCCAGACGGATCGAGCGAAGCGCTACATGGGCGCGCACGTCGCGAGACAAAAAACGAAGTGACGCCGCCACCTGAAATCCCTGCCGTCGACGACGCCTTGCGCATCGTGACAACATGCCGACTCGCGGGGCCGATCTCTGATTTATTCCCCGACCATCTGAATGGCGTCGGGTCCAACACAGATCGGCGTTGCTAGACTTTGATCTTGGCGGGCTCCGAGCCTTCAAGCACGCAGACCGATGCGCGCGCAGCATCGACGCTGGCGACGACGTCGCGCGATGTGCGCACTGTATCCGGAGGCTCCGCCAGCGCCGAGGTCGCGATCGTAGTCAAAGTTGTCGCGCAGCCAACCCTCGGCAATTCGTTACGATCGCCCGACAGTCGTTTTGTTCGAACGCTCAGACAAACAGTGGTCCGGTATCGGCTCCGGAGCCAGCCGCACGAACGACGGTAAGCGGCTTCCATCTTACGCAGAGATGCGCGACCGACATGCGCCAGAAGCGGCCGCTGACATACGGCCAATAAGCGGCCGTTAGGCTTGCTGCCGCCCAGGCGAATCGACCTCGCACCACTCAGTGGGGGCCGATCAGTTTTCGATTCAAATCCAGACCTCTCCGATCAGACGATCGCCTCTGCACAGTTCAATTCGCAGATTGGAACCACTGCCGTGAAAATTACGCAGCCTTTGCAGGAATGTACGACATGGCCCGTTCGGTCAGTGCGGTGATGGTGAGGCTTGGATTTACGCCCAGGTTGGCGCTGAGCATCGAGCCGTCGCAAATCAGCATGTTCTGATAGCCGAAAACGCGATTTTGAGTATCCATCACGCCGCGTTCGGGACTGTCCGCCAATGCGCACCCGCCCATGCAATGCGCCGTCGTGGGTATGTTGAACAGAATTTCAGTCAGCAAGGCAGTAGGCGCGCCACCCAGCACTTTTGCCCCTCTTTCGATAAAAGCGTTCGCCTTGGGTATGAATGTGGGAATTGGGCCGCCCTCGCTGGAGAGCATCTTTCCGAATGGCCAAAACCAGCGCCGCCTCAATCGCATATCGAGATGAGCATCCACGGTTTGCATGATCACGAAAAACATGGTCTCGCGCGCCGTACCACGCGGGTTGAGGATGCGCAGCGTTTTCGACGGATTTGACAACATCATCCACAGCCAGCCGAAAATCCGGGTCCATCCGGCGCGTCCGCTGTACAGCAAAGTCATCAACCCTCCGATAGCGTCAGAACCTTCCGGGAAGCGTGCGACGCCGATGTGTGTGTTCTCATCCAGATACATGGCCGCGCCGCCAGCCAGGCCGCGCGACAGATTCACTTCGCTCCCGGGAAAGCGCATGCCTATGAGGGATTCTGCGTTGGTGCGCACGCGTTTTCCGAGATCGTCGCTGATGCGCGGCAGGGCCCCGCTCTGTTTGAGGCGAAACAGCAGTTCGACCGTTCCGAGGGAAGAAGCGGCAAACACCATGCCGCGGCAACGGTAGCTGCGCCGCTGCTTGTTGAACCAGCTGGTTGAGCGTTCGGTATGGACCTCATAGCCATCGCTCCCGTCGGCCTTGCCGTTGAGCGGGCGCACATCCACCACCTTGGTCTCCGCAAAGACTTGCGCGCCGCGCTTTTCCGCGAGGTAGAGATAATTCTTGTCGAGCGTATTTTTGGCGTTGTGCTGGCAGCCGACCATGCATCCGCCGCAACCAACGCACGTGCTTCTTTCCGGACCTTCGCCGCCAAAATAGGGGTCAGGATAGGTCTTGCCGCCTTCCTCACCGTCTGGCGCAAAAAATGTTCCGACGCGGCCGCTGTAATATGTATCTCCCACGCCCTCCAGTTCCGCCAATTTCTTGAGCCGATGATCAGCTTCGGTCAGCATTTTGTTGTCGCTCACGCCCAGCATCTTTTCCGCCATGGCATAGAACCGAGGCATGATGGTCTTCCAGTCGGCCAGCCCGGCCCACGATCCGCCCTCCCACACTTTGTCGGGCGGTATCAACAGCGCATTGGCATATGCGATGGACCCTCCGCCAACCGCATTGCCGCACATCACGATGACGTGGCGGAAAATGCGCATGTTGTAGAAGCCGAACATCTTCAGGCCCGGGCGCCAGAGATAGCGACGGTTGTCCCACGTCGTCTTCGGAAAATCCTCGGCCTTCCAGCGTCGGCCCATCTCCATCACGCCGACAGAATATCCCTTTTCTGCCAGCCTGAAGGCCGAGACACTGCCACCGAAGCCCGAACCAATGACGATGTAGTCGAAGTCGAATTCCTGTTTCATCCCGCGATCCGATTTTTTTATTGGTGGTATTGGAGAATTTTGAAAACCCGACCAAGTCCCACTCGGTCGCCCTGCAGCAAGTGCAGCGGTCTCTCGCGCAACGCACGAGACGGACTGATTTTGCCCATCGCCAGGTCCAGGAAGGTCGCAACATCGCAATGGATTTTCACATCGACCGGCGCCGGGCTTGAACCTGAACGAGGCACGACCGCGCCCTTGCTCACCTGAACGTGGAACACTTCCGAACCCACATGGAATTCGTATTGTTCGCGCAGGCCGACGACCGAGGTCGAGTCTACGGCCGCTGTCAGACCGAGCGTGATGAGCTCCGCGCGCATTGTCGCTGGATCAATGCCTTCATCCAGTGGCAGGCCCATCCCCCACAGCGCCAACGCGAGCACCGGTTTGCGCAATTGCTCTCCATGCGCAGTCAGTTCATAGGCTGCAGCGGAGGTCGGCCCCTGGAGCGTGGTTCGCTGGACGACCCCATTCTCGACCAGCATGTCCAGACGTTCGGACAACCGATTCGTGCCCATCGCCGGGAGTACCGCCAACAGTTCCTTGAAGCGCTTTGGCCCGAGCAGGAATTCGCGAACTAAGAGCAGCGTCCATCGATCGCCCAGAACATCAAGGGCGCGGGCGATCGGACACATCTGGCCGTAGGTTTTCTTCGACATTCTTCGTCTCGAGCGATCAGGCCGCGCGCGAATCTGGCCGTACCCGCTGCGTACGAAACGTCCCCCACCCACTCTTCGCTGCGGATTTCAGAAACGCCCACAATCCACTCTCGTCAGGACGCGGGTCGCCGCCGCGACCAATTCGATCGAGCTGCAGATTGTACCAATAGATTTCCATGACGCCCATTTTATCGACAGGCCCTATGCCCGTCTTGATCGGTTTCACGCGGTGCTTGCTGTCGCGCCCTTTCAGCAATTCGGCAGGGGCGTCCGGATCGAGCGCCAGTAGACGGGCCAGTCCGACAAGATCAAGCGCTCCCGAGCGCAACGCGTCGTTCATTCCTGCGACTGAGCGAAAGCCGCCGGTCACCATCAGCGGCGCCTTCACCAAACCTCGGACCTTCTTTGCAAATTCGAGAAAATAGGCTTCACGCGCCACGGTCGAAGCCCTTTTCTCCTCTTCGAGCGCGCCGCTCATGGCCGGGGCCTCATAGGTGCCCCCGGATATTTCGATCAGATCGATACCTGCATCGGCCAGCGCTTGAATCGTGGCCATCGATTCCTCTTCGGTGAACCCACCGCGCTGAAAATCCGCCGAGTTGATCTTGATCGCCACCGTGAAGTCCGGCCCGACCTGGCGGCGAATTTCCGCATAGACGGCCAGCACGAACCGACGACGTTTTTCCGGGCTCCCGCCCCATTCGTCTTCGCGCCGGTTATGATGCGGCGACAGGAATTGATTGACGAGATATCCGTGCGCGGCGTGGATTTGAACTCCGGTGAAGCCCGCCTTCTTGCACACGGCGGCGCTGCGCCCGAAGCGTTGAATGATATCTTCGATCTCGGCGCTGGTGGCTTCGCGCGGCGTCTCGAAAAGCGCCTGCATATCCTCGCGGAACGGGACCGCAGATGGCGCGAGCGTTCCAGCATTCAAGCCCTTGGTCGCCTGCTTGCCCGGATGATTGAGCTGAACCCAGATTTCGGCACCTTGACTGGTCGCTGCATTTGCCCACCGCTTCAGGATCGGCAGATCGACGTCGTCCTCGATCGCGACGTTCCCCGGCTCTCCCAGAGCGCGACGATCGACCATGACATTGCCCGTGATGACGAGACCGATCCCTGACGAGGCCCAACGCCGGTAGAGCTCGATGTGCTTTTCCGTCGGATGATTGTCGTAGGTGCCAAAGGCCTCGCTCATTGCCGCTTTGGCAAGGCGATTGCGCAGCACGCGGCCGTTCTGCAGATGCAGCGGCTGGTTCAAGGGGTTCGTTTCGATTTGGGTGGATTCAGCCACGGACGATGCTCCGAAAAACGAGTTGCCTATTCGCTATACGATATATGTTGCATTTTTGCTATCTTTTTTGTATAGCGTCAAGCGACGTCGGGCCGATGCCGAGGTTGGCTTTGGGTTGGGCCCCGAAATTCGAACCCTCCGCGAGGCAAGCGCATGACCGACACGCACCTGACCGCCCAGACGCAATTCATTGATGTCGACGGAGATCGTTTCGCCTATCGCCGGTGGGGCAATGGCGGCGCGGGCCAGCCGCCCTTGTTTTTCTTCCAGCACTTTCGCGGCGGCATGGATAATTGGGATCCGCTGATGACTGACGGCCTGGCCGAAGGCAGGGAGGTCATCCTCTTTAACGGGCGCGGCGTCGCATCGTCGCCAGGCAAGCCGCGCACCCGGATTGAAGACATGGCCGATGACGCAGCCGCCGTCATAAGGGCGCTCGGCTTGTCGAAAGTCGACGTTCTCGGATTTTCCCTGGGCGGGTTCCAGGCCCAAGACCTGACACGGCGCCATCCGGATCTTGTTCGCAAGCTGATGTTGCTGGGCACTGGCCCGCGTGGCGGCGACCCGGATATGGAGCCTGGCGTTCTGGAAGCAGCGCCGCGACCGATCCCGACCTTCGAAGACTTCGTCTATTTGTTCTTTGGTCGCTCGGCGGCGGCCAGACAAGCGGCCGAGCGCTTCTGGGAGCGCCGCCACAAGCGGGTCGATCAGGACCCGCCCTCTTCGCCCGAAGTCGCTGGCGCGCAAATCGAGGCGAACATGCTGTATCTCCCGAGGTTGTCGGAAGAGGATCCCTTTGCGCATTTGCGCGAAATCAAGCAGCCGACTTTTATTCTGAACGGCGTGAACGACGTGATGATCCCGACAGTCAACTCATTCTACATGGCCAGAAACATTCCGAACGCACAGCTGTTCATCTATCCCGACTGCGGTCACGCCGCGCAGTTCCAGTGCCCCGAGCGCTTCCTGAAACACGCAATTCAATTCCTGAGCGAATAACGGATCGGGATTGCAAATTCGCGCCATGTCGATCGTCGGCGAGGCGTCCTCATGTCAGCGTCGCAAAGGCTCCTACAATGCTCAAGTTCAAATTCCTGCTGGTGGCTTTCACGCAGCTCCTGAAATGGCAGGTTCGAAAGAACCCGGATTGCGCCGCATATATCCGAGGGAAGGAACTGACTTTCCAGATCCAGACAAAGAGCGGCGTTGGCCGCTACTTCGTCATCAAGAACGGAGCGATAAAATCCTTCGCCGGGTTGACCGCTGCTCCGCAATTTACTCTGAGCTTCGTCGACGCCGCCAAGGGATTCAAAATCCTGTCGGCGAAGGATAGCCAGGCCGCTTTTCTGAGAGGTCTGGGCAGCAAAGATTTGGTCATCAGCGGCGATTTCTTGGGGGTCATGTGGTTTCAAGGTCTGACGGATTTTCTGCAGCCGAAAAAAGTGAAGGCGCCTTACGATCGCACCATTTTCAACGGCTGAAGACGCTTCTCGGGCGGCGGGCGCGGTCAGTTCGAGCCAAATTCGAAGGCCACAAGCCGCGCGCGCACAACCAAAGCGGTTCGCTTGTCGTTGCTGTTCAAGAGGCTCGCAGCTCCGCGGTCATCTCAAGGCAAAAATATTGCCGGCTTGTTCAGACGGTGCGAAGCGCGTAATCCCGCATCACAATAGTTTCACGACCACTTTGCCCTTCGCGCGCCCAGCCTCCAGGTAGTCGAGTGCTTCGCGTGCCTGGTCGAATTCGAACACCCGGTCGATGACGGGTCGAATTTTGCCCGCCTCGATCAGTTTGCCGATTTCGGCAAGTTGACCGCCGTCGGGGCGCACAAAGAGAAACGAGTAGTGGACGTCCCGCTTCTTGCCCATCCGCATAATTTTGCGGCTCATCAGGCCGAAGACAAACCGAAATAGGCCATTCATGCCGCGCGCTTGCGCGAAAGCGGCGTCAAGCGGCCCAATAAGCGAGACGATGAGGCCCTTTGGCTTGAGAACCTGAATCGATTTCTCAATGCTGTCGCCCCGCATGGTGCCCAGCACCATGTCATAGCCGCGCAGCACGCTCTCGAACTGCTGCTGCTTGTAGTCGACGACCTCGTCTGCTCCTAGACCCTTCACCAATGCTACATTGCCGGTACTCGTAGTCGTGCCGACGATAGCGCCCATGGCTTTCGCCAACTGAATTGCAAATGTACCGATGCCGCCAGAACCTGCCGGTATGAAAATCTTCTGCCCGCTCGCGAGACGTCCGCGTTCCTTCAGTGCTTGCCAGGACGTCAAACCCACCATCGGTATCGAAGCCGCCTGAACGAAGTCGATGTTCGCAGGCTTCAATGCCGCAACGGACTGCGGGACGACGGCATAGTCCGCAAGAGTGCCACGGCTCAGATCAAAGACGCTGGCGTAAACTGCATCGCCAATCTTGAAGCGCGTAACAGACTTGCCGACCGCGACAACATCGCCGGATACATCGCTCCCTATTGTCGCGGGGAGCTTGAATTTGAGCACCGGCTTGAAGGTCCCTTTTGGAATCATGTTATCGATGGGGTTCAAGCCCACTGCATGCACCCGAACGAGGATTTCGTCTAGACCGGGCACAGGCACCTCAAGATCGAGATACTCCGGCTTCGCTGACTTGCCATAACGTTTGAAGACAAGTGCTCTTATTTTACAAATTCCTTATTGTCGATTGATAGCGTCAGGAGCGCGTCTGTGCGGTCACATGCATTTCAGACATCTTCTTCCCTCAGACGCGGTTTCAGTTCGTTTGTGTTGAAGGCGTTCGACAGCATTTTCCGCAGCACATTCGAAAAGTGCTATCCGCAATCATTCGGCGAAGAACGCTTTCGCCTCTTTCAAAAACGCGTCGTGATATTGAAAGATGCCCCCGTGGCCAGCATCGGGATACAAAACGATCCGCGCTCCGGGAATGCGACGGGCCATTTCGGCTGAATTGTCAGTTGGCACCATGATGTCGTTTTCGCCATTCGCGATAAGGACTGGCATGTCGATTTCCTCGAGAGGCTGCGGGCGTTGAAGTCCCCATGCCTCGATTGCCTTCAGCTGGCGAAGCAATTGCCCGAAGCCAACTGAAATGTCGCGATCGAGCTTTCTTTCCTTCAGGCGATCAATGAATGCGTTTGCGGCGCGGCGGCCATTCGATGTGGATGTGAAAAACAGAAAAATCTTCGGATCGCGAAAAGTAAGAAGCCCCTTGAAGATCAGCGGCCACGATACTGGCCCGACTTTCGCAATCCCTTTGCCGCCTGCTGGTCCGGTTCCAGCGAGTATCGCGCGTCGTACCAAGCGTGACGAATCGAACATGATCTGCTGGCTGACAAAGCCGCCGAGCGAGAATCCAATCAGATCAATTTGCGTGAGCCCAAGCGCGCGGATGGCGGCGATCATGTCGGTAGACATCTCGCCAATCGTCAGAGGCGCCTTGCCGCCGGAGGCGCCGATCCCACGATAGTCGAAGGCATAGACTGGCCGGTCCAACGCAAAGCCTTCAACGATGCGGGGATCGAAATTATCAAGATTGGCGCCCCAATGATTCAGGAGCACCAATGGGACGCCGGTTTTCGGTCCAAGACGCCGGTAGGCGAATTGCGTGCCGGCCGCGTCGACGAACTGGGTCGCTGCGGTTTTCCAGTCGTCGGCGTCGCTATGATCGGCCATATCAAAATCCTTTGATGCTGTGCTTCGGCATGGCCGATTGCGATTCAAGTCGAGGGAATGTCCGATCGATAAATCGTCAATCGCGAATGCTGTTAAACGCCAAGACGTCTGGCGGCATGATCGGCGTCTCTGATCACAGCGGACGCGTCACCATTTCTCCGTCCAGGGACGAAGGGCTACCTCGAAGGCCCAGGTCGAGCGGTGCTGCCGATGCAGTTGCAGATAGACTTCCGCGATCCGGTCCGGGTCCGCCATGTTGTCGTTGACTGTCGTTCCCGCCCGTCGATGAGCGCGCGAACCATCCGTCTGCGTAAAGCCGATCGCAGCGTCGATCGGCACATTCGCCACGTGGATGCCCTGCGGCATCAATTCGCGCGCCATGCTCTGGGCAATCCCGGTCTTGGCGTGACACGCCATCGCAAACGCGCCACTCGCAGGAAATCCTTTGAGCGCTGCGCTGGCATTGGTGAAGATGATCGTGCCGCGTGCGCCATTTTCATCGGGCGCGTTCTGGAGCATGAAGCGAGCAGCTTGCTGGCCTACCAGGAATGCGCTGAAAGCCGCATTTCGGATAGTGGCAAACACCATGTCCGGATCAGCTTCGGTGACCTTCTTTCCGAAGATGCCGGGGACACGCCCGTCGATGTTGTGCACGACGAGGGTCGGCGGACCGATGTCCAGGGCGACCTGCTGGAATAGCGCTTCGACTGAAGCCGGCTCGCTCGCGTCGCAGGCGTAGCGACGCACGCCATGCTTTTCTTCGAGATCGACCAGAACCGGCTTGTCGCGATCTCGGGCCGCAACGGCGACCTTCAGTCCGATTGCGGCAAAAAGTTTGGCGCAACTGGCGCTGATGCCGGGACCGCCGCCGACAATGATCGCCACATCTCGCACAGCGCGCGCCCTCGCTTCTTCGTCGGATCGGGTCATGTCTGAATCCATTTCTGAATGGTCGGGCCGGAACTTCCGGGCAGGGCAACTGGGCTGCCCTGGTCAGGCGGCGTCACGCGGAAACGATCGATCAAAGCCGCAGGCGGCCTGCCGCGACCTGGCGTCAGAGGTCGACCAGCAACAGCGCAGCGTCCTCTGCTGGCCGACGAACGTCTCGTGTCCGAGGACGTTCAATCTATTCACCACGGCTCGTGAAAGGGCCGAATTTCGGCCAGGAACGACCACGCGTCGCGCGGCTGATGCGCGAGATGATAGACCTCGGCGGCAATCGATTTCGGCGAAATGAAGAAATCGTCCTTGGCCTCGGGAATGCGTTCGCGCTGCCACGGCACGTCGATGACGGCGTCGATCACGAGATAGGCGACGTGGACGCCTTTCGGACCGAGGTCACGCGCAAGCGATTCCGCGAGAATGCGCTGTGCCGCCTTGGTCGGCGCAAAGCCCGCGAAATTCGCCTTGCCGCGCTGCGCTGAGGTGTTGCCAGTTACAATGATCGCGCCCTTGCCAGCCGCAACCATCCCCGGCGCTGTCAGCCGAGCCAGATTGAAGAGCGCCATCGTATTAATGTTGAAGTTGCGCTGCAGCGTGTCGGCGTCGACGTTCAGGAATGAGCCGAAGGCTCCGCCGACGGCATTGTGAACGACGACATCAGGCTGGCCGACCGTGCTCAAGGCGTGCTCCAGCGCCGCGGCATTGGCGACATCGCACGGCACGGCGATTGAATCCGGGATTTCCTTTTCCAGCTCTGCAAGCCGGGCTTTGTCGCGCGCCAGCATCGCAACGCGATAGCCGCCTTCAGCGAAGCGACGTGCGACGGAAGCGCCCGTGCCGGGGCCAACTCCGGTGACGAGGGCGAGCGGCTTTTTCTGTGACGTTGTCATGCTGCCTTCTCCAGTTGCGCGAGATGCTCGCGCACGAAATCCAGACGGTCGTTGCCGAAAAACATTGTGTCGCCGACGAAGATGGTCGGCGATCCGAAGACCCCGCGGTCCGCGGCCTCTTTCGTATTGGCTTCGAGCAGCGCGACGACGTCAGGCGCGTCCATTCGCGCTGCGATGGGCGTTGTATCGATTCCCGCCGCAGCGATGGCCGCCAGAATATCCGCTTGGGTCGCAAGCGGCTTCGCCTCGCTCCAGCCGGCGCGATAGAGCGCCAGTGTGACGGCGTCGGCCTCGGCGGCCGATTGCGCCGCCAGCACAGTGCGAGAACAGGCGTCGCCGTTGTTCTCGCGCATGTTCGAAGGGTTGAAAGGGATGCCGTAGCGTTTCGCCCAGCGAGCGAGATCGATGCGCGCGTAGCGACCCTTCGGGGCGCAGGTGATGGTGGTGGGCACATTGCCGACCGCGTCCATGACCTTGAGAATCTGCATCGGCCGCAGCTTGAGCTCGATATCCATCTCGCGCAGCTGCGTGAAGGCGAGATAGCTGTACGGGCTTCTAAAATCGTAGAAAAATTCGACGCTTCGACTCATTTTCCACCTCCATTTTCGAGATTTCCGAGGAGACGACGGGTCGTCTCGTCCGCGCCGGGACCAGGTCGAAATCGAATTTGGTCTCTGGGGGGCGCAACGCCTGTTTCCCGATCGACGAGCGCCAGCGAAAGTTTCCGTCCGGTGACGGAATCGATCGTTTCAATCGTGGGAGCGCCGTAGCCAGTTGCGTCCCAACGGTCGCCCCACTCCCGCAATGCGACGTTCACTTTCCAGAGATCGCGCCCTTTGGGCGTCAGCCGGTATTCATCGCGTGGCGGACGCTCCTGGTAGCGGGCCCGCTCGATGATTCCGTGCGCCAGAAGATGCTTCAAACGGGCCGCGAGCGTGGCGTCCGGAATGCCCGTGCTGGCGCGCAATTCGTCATAGCGCCGCAACCCGAACAGCAAATCTCGGATGAGCAGCAGTGACCATCGGTCCCCGATGAGTTCCATCGCCCCTGCGACGGAGCAGCGCATTCCCGCGAACGATTTCGCCTTCATGGCCTTATCCTGTAACTTCTATTATTGAAGTAACAAATTTCGACGATATGTCAAGCTGCTCGATCGAACGTTGCGATCTCTGCGACTACGGGCGATAGGCAAACGGGGCTGGTCCGAGCTGCGAGCGGACTTTTGGCTGCACGAGGTCCAGCCACTCGCTGAGCTGTGTGCGCGTCTCATGTGGATGAATGAGATCGTGCACGCCGAACGCCTCCGCGCGTCGGAATGGCGACTGCCGCGCGGCAAATTGTGCTTCAAGCTCCGCACGCTTTGCTGCGGGGTCGGCAGCAGCCGCTATCTCGCGACGAAACGCGATGGCGACCCCGCCCTCGACCGGCAACGCGCCGCTCTCCGCGGATGGCCAGGCAATCACAAGCGCGCCGGTCGGTATGTGGGCATAATTGGCTAGCCCCATGCTCCTGCGCACCAGGACGGCGGCCCAGGGCACGGGAGACAGCGCCACGGAGGTCAATGCCGCCGCACCATGGCGGATCGTCGCCTGCTTTTCGGCGTCCGGGCCAATCATGAAGCCCGGCTCATCCACAAGCGTGATCACCGGCAGGTGAAATATACCGCACAGATCGACGAACCGGCGCACTTTCTGCGCGCCGTCGGCGGTGAGCGATCCCGCGAGATGCCTGGTGTCATTCGCGAATATGCCGACGGGTTGGCCGGCTAGTCGGGCAAGGCCGACGATCTGCCCACGCCCAAATTGGCGCCCGATCTCGAAGAACGACTCCCGGTCGACGATCGCATTGATGATCTTGCGCATGTCGTACGCATAACGCCGGTCGGTTGGCAGGAGCGCCTTGAAACGCTCGGCATCCCCCTCCAATGGTTCGGAGCGCTGACGCACTGGCGGCGCTTCCCAGACGTTCTGAGGTAGATAGGAGAGGAACGTCCTGATCGAATCGAACGCGGCTTCTTCGTCCTCGACGACCTGGTCGACCAATCCGCTCTTGGCGTGGACGTCGGCGCCGCCGAGCTCTTCCTTGGTGATTTTCACGCCGAGCGCCCGCTCCACGAGCGCCGGGCCGCCGGTCATCACCTGAGCGCCATGGCGGGTCATGACCGTGAAATGCGACGCGACGAACCGGCCCGCCGGCAGCCCAGCAACCGCGCCGAGTGCTGCGCTCGCCACGGGCACGGCCTGGAGACATCGCGCGATCGATTCAAATCTGTTGCTGGAGAAAACGGGATCGGGCAGCGTCGATACGCCCTTGCCGCCACTGCCCGTTACGCTCGCTCCAGCCCCTTCCTGCAGACGCACAAGCGGCAGCCGCAACTGCAGGGCGAGGTCTTCTGTATAAACGCTCTTGCGCTGGCCGGCGGGATTTGGCGACCCGCCAGCAATCGTAAAATCTTCTCCGCCAACGACGCAGTGCCGGCCGGAGATCTTTCCCGTGCCGAGCACGAAGTTGGCCGGCTGAAAAGACAGGCCGCCTTCTGCCGACGTCTCGGCAGAACCCGCGATCGGCCCGACCTCCCGGAATGTACCTTCATCCAGCACGCGCGAAATCCGCTCGCGAATTGTCAGGCGCCCACGTTCATGCTGCTTTGCTACGGCTGCGGGGCCGCCTTGCCCGACGGCGAGTTGCCGCCGCTGGTCCAGTTCGAGACTCGCGTCATGCCACGACGCCTTTCGCAGCTGCTCGGTATCGTCCCCCATTCATCACCCTATGAAATCGTGTGCGCGACAATTCGCTGACCGAATGGATCGACTGACCGGACCTTGAGACTTCTGATTGCGGCGGCGCATCCCATTCAGCCCGTGATCTGCTTCGCCCAGACTTCCTGCTGTTCATGAAACCGGATTTCCTCGAGCGACGGCAGTTCGACCCGGATTGCAACATTCTTGTGGTGCGGTGTGCGGGCGATGGGATCGCAGTCTTCGGTCATGGTGAGGACGTTGAGCCGCGGCCCGATCGTGACCTTGCCCTGTGGCGTGTCGTAGATCTGTCCGTAACCATGGGGCAAAGACGCCTGGCCCAGACGCAGGCGCGGATCGGCCTGCACCCGCACTACCTGGCGCCCGGCGGGCGTCACAACGGCCATCCAGCCGCCTTCGACGCCGCTCGCCGCCGCCAGATCATCCGGATGCATGTGCAGTGCGCCGGCCGGATCGGTCTTGCGCCAACGCGGGTCGCGGATAGCCTGATTTGCATTGTAATTGCGGCGCTGCCCGCCGATCAGCATGATCGGATATGCCGGATCGGGCTCGACATCCGCCACATTGAGCCGCCCCATCCAGTCGAACATTTCTTGTATGGCGAGATGAACCTTGCCGTCGGAATGACTGACGAGCCTCCACAAGTCTTCATGCTTCTCTTCGCTGAAGACCACTCCGGAAGGCCGCGTCACCAAGGCCTCGAAAAGCGCCTCGCCAAGCGCCGCGCCTTCGCCCTCAAAGCCGGCTCCCTTCACCGCTTCGCGGTTTACCTTGGCGCAATTATGCGCGGCCGGCCACCATACCGCCGTCGCCGCCGCTCCGGGCGCCAAGGTCTTGCCCAGCGTTTCGTACAAGACCGCCGGCGCGATGAAACGATGATGCGGCGCTTCCTTCATGAAATCGCCGAAGGCCGAGGAAAATGCCACCCGGTCAGTGGCGGCGAGTTCGCGCAGCTCATCCAGCCTGCCTTGCGCCGGCATGACCCCCATCGCACGAAGGATACGCACATAGATTTCAGGTTCCGGTAGCGTTCCGGGAAGGGGATCAAACAGCGGGGGCCGCAGTTGAAATACGTTGTGCGGGTACTCGAATGTGAAGAGCGTGTTCTCCCAGCGTTCAAACTGGTTGCAGGCTGGCAGAACGTAGTGCGCCAGGCGCGCCGTTTCGGTCATTGCGACTTCAACCACGACAAGCAGGTCGAGGCTCGAAAGCGCCTTCTCGACATTGGTGGTGTCGGTGACCGTATTTGCGGGATTGCCTGAATCGACAAACATCGCGCGGACGCGTTCGGGATGATCGGTCAGGATCGCCATGGGCAGATCGTTCGGCGGAGACAGGCCGCCGATGCGGGCCTGTCCGGTGGCAAGATCGACCGAACCGGGACGCGAATGACCCCACATGGGCGCGAGCCAGGTGTGGAGACCATTGCAGCCCGGCCGCAGGAAATTGCCGGTCATCAGGAACAGCAGCTTCTCGAAATATGCGTTCAGGGTCGAATTGCGTGATTGCTGAACGCCGACGTCGGCCCGAACGGTCATGGACTTGGCGTCCATGATCAGCTTGACTGCTGCTTCCGCCTGTTCGCGGCTGATGTCGGCCGCGGCCAGCCAGGCGTCGACCGGAACCTGTTCAAGCGCCGCGCGCACCTCGTCCCAGCCCGTGGTGCGCGCTGCGAGAAACGCATCGTCCTGCCCGCCGCGCGCCAGGATCATCGCCAGCAAGGCGCCGAGCAGAAATGCATCCGTGCCCGGACGCAGGGCGAGATGCAGATCCGCCAAGTCGGCGACTTCAGTCCGTCGCGGATCGATCACGATCATCCGGCGATCGGGGTCCTTGCCGATGGCGGCTACGGCGTCGCGCGCGCGAACAAAACCATTGGCCATCCACGGATTGCAACCCAGAACGATAGTCAATTCGGCGCCGTGTACGTCTTCCGCGGTATGGATGTTGTGAGCGCCGAACATATGGCCGTTGACCCAGAAATCGCCGGTCTTCTCCTGCGACACCGCACTGAAATAGGGCCCGCTACCCATCACGCCGCGCAACGCCTGCCCGAAGACGCCGCCCATCACGCTGCCCTGTCCGCCACCGCCGTAATAGCCAAACGCCTGGGCGCCGCCGACCTGGCGTATGCCGTTCAACTTCGCTGCGATCTCCGAAATCGCGACGTCCCAGGTGATCTCCTCGAACTCGCCTTTGGCATTGCGGCGCAGCGGACTGGTCAGGCGAAGCGCCCGGTCATTGGCGTAGAACGGCAAGCGCCCCGCTTTCTGGCAGAGGTAGCCGAGAGACTTCGGATTGTCCTTGTCGCCTTTGACGCGCTTCATCAAGCCGTCTTTGATTTCGACTTCGATCCCGCAATTGACGTAGCAAAGGATGCAGGCTGACTTGCGGACAATTGCCTCGGACATGTTCCACTCCCTTGCTCGTGCTGCGCGCTATCAGCGCCAGGATTGTCTTGCGGGCGTTCTGCGGCCCTCGCTTACGATGTCGCTGGAGCCCTGCGTTTCAGTATGAAACATCGGCTGGACTCCTCTCGGTAGACCGATCTCCGGTCAGTCAAATCGACCCTCACCACTTCTCGCCATATGGTCGAATTTCCTGTTCGAAGACCCAGGCGGCGCGGGGCTGATTGTAGAGGCTCCAGTAGCTGTCCGCGACCGCGGATGGCGGCATCAGGCGATCGGGATCGATATTCTGCAGTCCGTCCTCGCCTTCGCTTTCCTTGATGCGGTCGCGCACCCATTGCGTATCCACGCCGGAATCGATGATGAGATGAGCGACGTGAATGTTCTTGGGCCACAATTCGCGCGCCATCGCCTGCGCGACCGCGCGCAATCCAAACTTGGCGCTCGCAAACGCGGCGAAGCCTGCCCCGCCCCGCAACGACGCAGTTGCGCCGGTGAAGTAGATATGACCTGCGCCGCGCGGCAGCATCAGGCGCGCCGCTTCACGGCCGGCCAGAAAGCCGGAATAGCACGCCATTTCCCAGACCTTGCGGAAAACCCGCTCGGTTGTGTCGATGATCGGAAATTTGACGTTGGCGCCGATATTGAAAATGCAGACTTCAAGCGGCGCGTGAGCATCGGCTTCGCTGAGGAAAGCGGCGATCTCGTCTTCTTTTCGAGCGTCGAGAGATTTTCCAAACGCGACGCCGCCCGCTGCTTTGATTTGCTCCAGAAGTGGTGCGAGCTTCTCGCCGTTGCGGCGTCCGACGAAAACAGTAAAGCCGTTTGCTGCAAATTTCTTCGCGATCTCAGATCCGATGAAATCGCCCGCGCCGATGATGGTGACGGAAGCATTTCGCTTCTCCACTTGTCTCTCCCTCGCGTGTGGCGGATAGCGCGCCAGTGAGCAATCCGCTGGTAAATTCCTCTCAGAAAACGTATAGTTCCAAAAATGAACTGTCAATTTTTGATGGCGCGGTTCGCTCCTGAAGGGCTTTTGCAATGCCCTCTGGTTGGAGCTAAAAACAGAACCGACGATTGATGCGCCGCAGCATGAGAGCCGGACGCCGGCTCGGTGGAGGTGAGGATGAAGTGGAGTTCGCTTGAGGAGCAAAATTGCTCACTCGCTCGAACAGTCGCCGTCATCGGCGATCGCTGGACATTGTTAATCCTGAGGGAATGCTTCCTGCGGGTCCGACGTTTCGAGGAATTTCAGGGCAACCTCGGAATTACCCGTCATCTGCTGGCTGAACGTCTCAAGAAGCTTGTCCGCTTCGGCGTGCTGCGCCGGGCGCCTTATATGGAAAGCCCGAAGCGCTACGAGTACATACTGACTCAGAAGGGCCTGGATCTGCACCCGGTCCTGATGACGATCGTGCATTGGGGCGACATTCACATGGTCGACGAGCGGGGGCGCCCGCTGCTGCACGAGCACAAGCAGTGCGGTCACACATTCGACCCTGTTCTCATATGCTCGGAGTGCAAGGCGCCGCTGATCGCGAAGGAAGTACACACGCATGCCGGCCCAGGCGCGTCTGTCGTCAATGTCGCCGAGCGCCGCTCTGGCAAAAAGGCTGCCGCACGCGCGTCTTGATCACTCCCCAGGGAGCGTCTTCCGACCTCGGTCGTTTCCTTACGTATCCGGCATGGACCAGACGATTTCCAGCGATTCTCGAAGCTGCTTCAGGTGGCCTGCTCCAAGGCCTTTCTGCATTTCTGATTGAGCGCTGAGCCACCCTTTTCGCGCCTGCTCAATCCTAGCCCGCCCCTCGGTTGTCAGGCATGCGATCCTGGCGCGCGCATCTTGTGCCGTCACGTCAACGCGAACCAAACCGTCTCGTCGCAACGGCGCCAGATTTCGCGAAAGCGTGCTCGCGTCAACAACGAGCAACGCGGCGAGATCGCGAATGTTTGTGGGACCAGAGCACGCAAGCTGCACAAGCAAGTTCCACTGGCTCGCGCGAAGACCGGTATCGGCCAGCATGGCGTCATACAGATGGGAAATCCGCCTGCTTGCCTTGCGCAGAGCAGAGCAAATGCAACTGCTGGATATCACTTCCCACTGCTGCTGTTCGTTACGCATTCTGTTCTTCACCGGCGCTGCTGTCGGCCTTTTCAAGAAGGCGACCTCAGGCGTTCGCTTGAGCCTTGAGAAGATGCTTCAGTATTTTTCCAGTCGAGCCAGCCGGGAACGCGTCGAGAATGATAATCTCGCTGGGGCGCTTGTAGGCTGTGAGTTGCGGCTCGATGAACTCCTTGAGTTCCGAGGCGGCAAGATTGGCGCCAGGCACGAGTTGAACGAAGGCCAC
>Ga0209023_10000774_pt1 | contig 45696 bp, 46 predicted proteins | sample LakOneMetagenome_FD_187468 | JGI IMG/M metagenome (GOLD analysis project Ga0209023, IMG submission 187468) | Freshwater and sediment microbial communities from Lake Erie, Canada (SPAdes) (version 2) | ecosystem: Environmental > Aquatic > Freshwater > Lentic | place: Lake Erie, Canada...
CTGCGGGGGAGGTGGCTCGCTGCGGATACGCAGCGAGACGGAGGGGGCGCTAAGCGGCGACCCGCCCTTCATCCTCCAGGCTCACGCCCAGCCGCTCCCGCAACGCCTTCTCCCCCTCGCTCGACACCCGCACCGCCCGCCCCTTGGCCTCCAGCGCCAGCCACCCCCGCGCCGTCATCGCCTCCAGCAACTTGACCCCCAGCGGTCCAGCCAGGTGATGCCGTCGCTCGGTCCAGTCCAGGCACTGCCGGGCCACGCCTCGCGGCGAGCGTAGGGCGTCCACCGAGATCCCGAGATCCTCGAACCAGCGCCGGCCCGCGTCAGTCACCGCGAACAGCTTCTCCCCCGCCGGCGCGATCACACCGCGATCCACCAGCGCCTCGCAGACCTTCACCCCCAGCCGCCCCGCCAGATGGCCGTAGCAGCACCGCGCATCCCGCAACGCCCGGGCCTTGGGCGAGCGGGGGATCTCCAGCGAGCGCACCGGCGCGGCCAGCACCGACAAGGCCTCGATCGCATTCGCCACCTCGGCGCTCGCCAGGCGGTAGTAGCGATGCCGGCCTTCGCGCTCGACGGCCAGCAGACCGCCGTCGACCAGCTTGGCCAGGTGATTGCTGGCCGCCTGGGCCGTGACGCCCGCGGCCCAGGCCAGGGCGCTGGCGGGCTGGGCGCGGCCGTCCTGCAGGGCCTGCAGCATGGCCGCGCGGGTCGGGTCGCCGATCAGGGCGGCGGGGGAGGCGATGTTGGCGTCCATGGCCAGCATCCTAGACCCATCGGCGTCGGAATGGTTCATCGCCGCGTGTAGCAATCGGACGGCGGATCAGGGCAAGTCGAGGGCCATGAGAAAGCTCGTCTGGATCACCGCCGCCGCCAGCTTCGGCTTCCTGGTCACCCAGTTGGACGTGACCATCGTCAATGTGGCGCTGGACGCCATCGGCAAGGCCTTCGACGCGCCGACCGCGCAGCTGCAATGGGTGGTCGACGCCTATGTGCTGGCGCTGGCGGCGATGCTACTGTCGGCGGGCGCGATCGGCGACCGGGTCGGACCCAAGCGGGCGTTCATGGCGGGCCTGCTGCTGTTCGGGATCGCCTCGGCCGCCTGCGGCTTTGCGGCGAGCCCGCTGGCCCTGATCCTGGCCCGCGTGGCGCAAGGGGCGGCGGGGGCGCTGCTGATCCCGCCGTCCCTGGCTTTGATCGCCCACGCGGCTCACGGCGACGACAAGGCGCGCGCCGCGGCCGTCGGCTGGTGGACCGCCGCCGGCGGGGTGTCGATCGCGGCCGGCCCGGTGCTGGGCGGCCTGCTGGTCGAGGCGGTCGGTTGGCGCTGGGTGTTCTTCGTCAACCTGCCGCTCTGCCTGATCGGCGCGGTGCTGACCCAGCTGGTCGCCGCCGAGACGCCGCCCAAGCCCAGGGTCCCGTTCGACCTTCCCGGCCAGGCGCTGGCGGTGTCGGCCGTCACCCTGCTGGTCGGCGGGCTGATCGAGGGCGGTCATCGCGGCTGGAGCCCGGTGACCCTGGCGGCCCTGGTCGCAGGCCTGCTGCTGGCGCTCGCCTTCGTGCTGGTCGAGCGTCGCGCCCGGCATCCGGCCATGCCGCTGAGCGCCTTCGCCAAGCGTCCGGCCTGGACGGCGGTGGTCGTCGGCTCGGCGCTGAACTTCACCTATTACGGCCTGATCTTCGTGCTGGGCCTCTACATGCTGCGGGTGCTGCATTGGGCGCCGGGGAAGGCGGGGATCGCCTTCCTGCCGCTGACGGCGACCTTCGTGCTGTCCAACCTGGTCAGCGGCGGCCTGGTGGCGCGGTTGGGCGTGAGGACGGTGACCACGGTCGGCGTGCTGGTCGCCGCCTGCGGCTACGCCCTGACCGCCCGGCTGGGCGCGGGCAGCGGCATGGTCGAGATGCTGCCGGGCTTCGCCTTGATTCCCGGCGGCATGGGCCTGGCCATCCCGGCCCTGACCAGCGGCCTGCTGGCCAGCGTCGACCGCCACGACGCCGGCGCGGCCTCGGGGACCCTGAACGCCTGCCGCCAGGTCGGCGGCGCGGCGGGGGTGGCGATCTTCGGAGCGCTGGCCGGGGCGGACATCGTCTCGGGCCTGCGGATCACAGGGATCGTGGCGGCGGCGATGCTGGTCGCGGCCGCCGCCCTGACGACCCGACTGCAACGCGCGGCTTGACCTGAAGCTGAGGTTCGCCGCCTGCTGGCGGTCCGGCGAATCCTGTCCGGCCAAGGCTCCCGCCCAAGGTTTTGCGATGCACGAATCCAGCAAGTCCGTCTTCCACAAGATCAAGGATTCGCGCTACGCGACCCGCTACATCGTCGGCGACGGCATCGACATCGGGGCCGGCGAGGACACGATCGGCCAGTACTACGAGTTCTTCCCGTTGATGCGCTCGTGCCGCGGCTGGGACCTGCCCGACGGCGACGCGCAGATGATGGCCAGCGTGGCGGACGCGACCTTCGACTTCGTCCATTCCTCGCACTGCCTGGAACACATGCGCGACCCCAAGGAAGCGCTGGAGAACTGGCTGCGCATCCTCAAGCCCGGCGGCCACCTGGTGTGCCTGATCCCGGACGAGGACCTCTACGAGCAGGGCGCCTGGCCCTCGCCGTTCAACGACGACCACAAGCACAGCTTCACGATCTTCAAGAAGACCTCCTGGTCGCCCGTCAGCATCAACCTGACGCAGCTGCTGTCCAGCCTGTCGGCCGATGTCGAGATCAAGAAGATCGAGCTGATGGACGCCACGTTCCGCTACCAGCTGAACCAGCGCATCGGCGTGGAACGCTTCGACCAGACGCGGACGACGGTCGGGGAATGCGCGATCGAGTTCGTGTTGAAGAAGATCGGCTAAAACTCCCGCTCTCCCCGGCGAAGGCCGGGGTCCAGGTCGAGCCAAGAGCGCGTCGGAAGCGGATCGGGCGGAGGGCGCGTCATCCCAAATCGCACAGGCTGAATCGGGCCCCGGCCTTCGCCGGGGAGAGCGGTTTTAGGTCTGAACCAGACAGCAAAAGGCCCGCCCCGGTTTCCCGGGGCGGGCCTTTGAACTCAGCCGTTCAAGCCTAGATCAGCGAGCCGTGGCACTGCTTGAACTTCTTGCCCGAGCCGCAGGGGCAGGGGCTGTTGCGGTTGGTGCGTTCCCACTCTTCGGGCAGGGACGAGATCGGCAGGGCCTGGCGCTGTTGCGGCGACAGGCCGTCGGGAATCGCGCCAGCGACGGCGGCGTTCTCGCCGGTCAGCGGGTCCAGATGGACCTCGACCAGGTTCTCCAGCGACGAGGTCGGCGGCAGTTCCGGCTCGGCATAGGCGATCTCGACCGTCATCAGCCAGCGGGTGGTGTTGGTGCGCAAGTCGCCCAGCAGCTTCTCGAACAGCGAGAAGGCTTCGGTCTTGTACTCGTTCAGCGGATCACGCTGGCCATAGCCGCGCAGGCCGATGACGTTGCGCAGGTGGTCCAGGTGCATCAGGTGTTCGCGCCACTGCAGATCGATCATCTGCAGCAGGAAGTTCTTCTCGACCGAGCGCATCTGGTCGGGGGTGATGATCACCTCGCGCTCGGCGGCGTAGGCGTCGGCGGCCTTCTGGATGCGGTCCTTGATCTCTTCGTCGGCGATGCCTTCCTCGGCGGCCCACGTCTCGATCGGCAGGTCCAGGCCAAGGATCGACTGGACGCGTTCCTTCAGGCCCTCGATGTCCCACTGCTCGGCATAGGCCTTGGGCGGCAGGTGACGGGCGACCAGGTCGTCGATCGTGTCGTGACGCATCTCGGCGATGATGTCCGAGAGGTCGGTCGACTCCATGAACTCCTGGCGCTGCTCGAACACGGCCTTGCGCTGGTCGTTGACGACGTCGTCGTACTTCAGGAGGTTCTTGCGGATCTCGTAGTTGCGCTGCTCGACGCGCTTTTGCGCCGTGGCGATGGCGTTGTTCAGCCACTTGTGGGTGATCGCCTCGCCTTCCTGGACGCCGAAGGTGCGCATGATCGCGTCCAGGCGCTCGCCGGCGAAGATGCGCAGCAGGTCGTCCTCGCACGACAGGAAGAACTTCGAGCGGCCCGGGTCGCCCTGACGGCCGGTGCGGCCGCGCAGCTGGTTGTCGATGCGGCGGCTTTCGTGGCGCTCGGTGCCCAGCACGAACAGGCCGCCGGCGGCCAGCGCCTGGGCCTTCTTCTCGGCGATCTCGGCCTCGAGCGCGGCCTTCTGGGCCAGCTCGTCCTGGTGGTCGATCGCCAGGCCCATGCCCTTTTGCTGCTGGCGCCAGTTGGCCAGGCGCATGTCGACATTGCCGCCCAGCTGGATGTCGGTGCCGCGGCCGGCCATGTTGGTGGCGATGGTGACGGCGCCCGGGACGCCCGCGTCGGCGACGATGCCGGCTTCCTGCTCGTGGAAGCGCGCGTTCAGCACCTGGTGCGGGATGCCCTTGGTCTTCTTGCCGTCGTTCTCGAAGCTGAAGGTGGCCAGCAGCTTCGACAGTTCTTCGGACTTCTCGATCGAGACGGTGCCGACCAGGATCGGCTGGCCGCGCACATGGCAGTCGGCGATCTGCTTGAGGATGGCCTCGTTCTTCTCGCGCTCGGTGCGATAGACCTCGTCGTCGTCGTCGATGCGCTGGATGGTGCGGTTGGTCGGGATTTCCGAGACGCCCATCTTGTAGATGTCGTCGAATTCCTGAGCTTCCGTCGAGGCCGTGCCGGTCATGCCCGACAGCTTGGTGTAGAGGCGGAAGTAGTTCTGGATGGTCACCGAGGCCAGGGTCTGGTTCTCGGGCTGGATGTCGGCGCCTTCCTTGGCCTCGATGGCTTGGTGCAGGCCTTCCGACAGGCGGCGGCCGGTCATCATGCGGCCGGTGAACTCGTCGATCAGGATCACCTCGCCGCCCTTGACGATGTAGTCCTTGTCGCGCGTGTACAGCACGTTGGCGCGCAGGGCCTGGTTGACGTGGTGCACCACCGAAACGTTGGCGGCGTCGTACAGACCCGCCGAGTCCTCGGCCAGGTGATTGCCGGCCATCAGGATCTCTTCGATCTTTTCCTGACCGTCTTCCGTCAGGATGACCTGCTTCTGCTTCTCGTCGTGGTCGTACGTGCCCTTGTCGAGGATCAGCTGCTTCACCAGCACGTCGATCGTCTTGTAGAACTCGCTGCGGTCCTCGGTCGGACCCGAGATGATCAGCGGGGTTCGGGCTTCGTCGATCAGGATCGAGTCCACTTCGTCGACGATGACGAAGTTGTGGCCGCGCTGGACCATTTCCTCGACGCTGTAGACGAGGTTGTCGCGCAGGTAGTCGAAGCCGAATTCGTTGTTGGTGCCGTAGGTGATGTCGCTGCGATAGGCGCGCTGACGCTCACCCTGGCTCAGGCCGTTGACGATCACGCCATACGACAGGCCCAGGAAGTTGTAGATCTGACCCATCCAGTCGGCGTCGCGGCTGGCCAGGTAGTCGTTGACGGTGATGACGTGGACGCCCTTGCCTTCCAGGGCGTTCAGATAGGTCGGCAGGGTGGCGACCAGGGTCTTGCCTTCACCCGTGCGCATTTCCGAGATGCCCGAGAAGTGCAGCACCATGCCGCCGACCAGCTGGACATCGAAGTGGCGCATGCCCAGCACGCGCTTGGAGGCTTCGCGCACCACGGCGAAGGCTTCGTTCAGGATGTCGTCCAGGGTCTGGCCCTTGGCCAGGCGGTCCTTGAACTCGACGGTCTTGGCCTGCAGGGCCTCGTCCGACAGGGCGGCGTACTCGGGCTCCAGCGCATTGATCTTCGCGACCCGCGCCTGGAAGGTCTTGACCTTGCGTTCGTTCGAAGAGCCGAAGAGCTTTTTGGCGAGACCAAGCATGCAGGGGGAATCCGAAGGGGACGGTTTGACGAAGGAGGCCGGCGCTAAGGCTGTGCGGCCTCGACTACGGAAATGGAGCCGCACTGGAAAAGCAGAAAATCCGATATTCCGGTGCGGCCGGAGACTTAAGCACCGGTCATCTTGGTGTCAACGCGAAGACCCCGGCGTAAGTAAGGCTTTCGGACCCGTTAGTGGCCGTCCGGCCTCAGTTTTCTGAAGGTCGAACGCTTTCAGCGCTGAAGCCGTTTCCACTCGGCGAAAAAGCACGCTAGAGCCGTCTGCAACAAAGCCGGAGAACTTGGCCTTGAAGACCACTTTCCGCCTCGCGAGTCTGATCAGCGCCATGGCCTGCGTGCTGCTGGTGGCGGCCTGCGGCCAGAACAAGGTCGCCGACAAGCCGCCCGAGCCGGGTGACACCGCCGTGGCGCGGGTCAACGGCCAGGTGATCTGGGCGTCCGACGTCAAGCGCGAGGCCGTGGCCCAGGGCCTGATCAGCGAGGGTGAGCCGCTGGACATTTCCAGCGAGGTCTTCCGCCAGCGCCTTGACGAGGTCATCGACCAGAAGCTGCTGGCCTCCGAGGCCGTCAAGCGCAAGCTGGACAAGGACCCGATCGTGCAGCGCCGCCTGGCCGCCCAGCGCGAGCGTGTGCTGGGCGACCGCCTGGTCGAGGGCGTCGTGGAAAAAGCCGTCACCGAGGACGCTATCCGCAAGCTCTACGCCGAGCAGCAGAAGCTTTCGAAGCGCTCGGAAGAGATCCGCGCCCGCCAGATCATCGTCGGCACCCAGGCCGAGGCTGACAGCATCAAGAAGCTCCTGGGCACGGGCGCCTCGTTCGATGCGCTCGCCATGGAGCGCTCGACCGACCAGGCCACCCGCTTCAACGGCGGGGATTTGGGCTACTTCACCTTGGACGTGATGCCCGAGCCCTATGGCGTGGCCCTGAAGGACGCCCAGAAGGGGACGCTGGTCGGTCCGTTCGCGGCCGAAGGCGGCTGGGTCATCGTCAAGGTCGAGGACAAGCGCACCGAGGAGCCGATCACGCTCGAGGCCGCCCGTCCGCAGATCGTGCGCTTCCTGACCTATGACCAGGTGCGCGACATCCTTGAGAAGCTGCGCGGCTCGGCCAAGGTCGAGATGCTGATCGGCAAGCCCCAGGACGTGACCGGCGCCGCCGGCGCCCAGGAGCCGGCCTCGGCCCCCGCCGAGCTGCAAGGCGCCGCCCCGGCCTCGGCCCCGGCGTCCCCACCCCCTGCACAACCCGCCAAGAAGTAAGAGCGGCTCATGACCAAGACTCCCAAGACTTCCGGCAGCAAGACGGCCGCGAAGGCTCCTGAGGCCGCGCCCGCGTCCAACCCCGTCGCCGCCGCCGGCGCGGCCATCGAGCGCGCCCTGGTCGACCCGCTGACCTCGGCTCTGAAGCGCGCGGGCCTGCGCCGCGCCCAGAAGTCGGCTGGCGAGGACGTCTCCGCGCCCGCGCCCGCCAAGCCCGCGTCTACGGGCGCCGGCAAGCCCGGCCTGGCGATCTCGCCCCTGGCCGTGCCGTTCCCGGTGATCCCGCCGATCGCCGGCGTCGAGATCGCCACGGGCCGCGCCGGCTTCTACAAGCACGAGCGCGAGGACCTGCTGCTGATGAGCTTCGCCGAGGGCACCTCGGCGGCGGGCGTCTTCACCCGTCACGGCGTCGGCTCGGCCCCGGTCGACTGGTGCAAGCGCCAGCTGGCCGCCACGGGCGGCGCGGACGTCCGCGCCCTGGTGGTCAACGCCGGCTGCGCCAACAGCTTCACCGGCCGTCCCGGCGCCGACGCCGTGCGCCGCGTGGCCACGGCCGTCGGCAAGCGCCTGGACTGCCGCCAGCGCGACGTGATGATGGCCTCGACCGGCGTGATCGGCGTCATCCTGGACGACGCCAAGATCACCGCCCGCCTGCCCGAAGTCGAAGCCCGCCTGAAGGCCGACGCCTGGGCCGAGGCCGGCCGGGCGATCATGACCACTGACACCTTCCCGAAGGGCGCCTACGCCACGGCGATGATCGACGGTCACGAGGTCAAGATCGCCGGCATCGCCAAGGGCTCGGGCATGATCGCGCCCGACATGGCCACCATGCTGGCCTTCGTGGCCACCGACGCGGCCATCGCGCCCGCGGCGCTGCAGACCCTGGTCAGCCTCTACACCCGCACGACCTTCAACTGCGTGACGGTGGACGGCGACCGCTCGACCAACGACACCCTGCTGCTGTTCGCCACCGGCAAGTCGGGCGCGCCCAAGATCCACCGCGCCGGCGACAAGCGCCTGGCCGACTTCCGTGAGAAGCTGGAGCACGTGCTGCTGGACCTGGCCCTGCAGCTGGTCAAGGACGGCGAGGGCGCCACCAAGTTCGTCAAGATCACCGTCAACGGCGCCGAGAGCCCCGCCTCGGCTCGCAAGATCGCCCGCACCATCGCCGAGAGCCCCCTGGTCAAGACCGCCTTCGCCGGCGAGGACGCCAACTGGGGCCGCATCGTCATGGCCGTGGGCCGCGCCGACGAGCCGGTCGCCCGCGAGAAGATCAGCGTCAAGTTCGGCGACCTCTACGCCGCCCGCGACGGCCTGGTCTCGGCCGAATACGACGAGGCCAAGATGAGCGCCTACGTCAAGAACCAGGAGTTCGAGGTCAGCGTCGACGTCGGCGTCGGCAAGGGGTCTTCCACGGTGTGGACCTGCGACCTGACCAAACAGTACGTGGCGATCAACGGCGATTACCGGAGCTAGGTCCCTCCCCGGGATTCCCTTTTAGCCGTCATTCCCGCCACAAGGGCGGGCATGACGGTGGATTGGGGAGTTGAGGTTCGTGCTAGAACGCCCCCACAATCCCGGAGCCTCCCCATGACCGACCTCACCCCCGACCAGGAAGCCGCCCTGCTGGCCGACCTCACCGCGGCCTGCCGCGACGCCGGTTATGTCGTCGAGGCCATCGACCGCGGCCTGGAAGTCTCCGGCGGCGAGGATGAGGGCGCGTTCTACCTGCTGCCCGACCACGGCTGGGTGCAGGCGCGCTGCCTGGTGCTGGACCCCGAGGATCTGAACGAGGCCCGCGACCTGACCGCCCTGTTCGAGACCGTGGCCAAGGCCCAGTTCCGGCTGATCGGCTGCCGCTTCGGCTATGACATCGAGACCGGCCTTTGGCTGGTCGAGGATCTCTATCCGGGCTTCGCGCCGGCCAAGGTTCCGGCCGTCCTCGAACAGCTGACCTTCATCTGGGACGCGCTGGAGGACCTGTTCGTCGGCGCTCTGGAGGGCGCGGTGCCCAGCGACGACGCGTTCGACGCCGCCTTTGACCTGGAAGCGGCCACGCCGCCGAACTAGGCTGGACGCCCCTGCGGTTCAAAGGAACCAGCGGTCACGCTTGTCGTTCCTGATCGGTGTTTACTCGCGTGGAGGGCGTTGTCATGTCTCGGAAGCTGTTCGTCATGTTCGGAGCGGTGGTCGCCCTGGCGATCGCCCCGGCGGCTCACGCCCAGATGAAGCCGCCGTCCAAGCCGGACGAGCCCGGCGGCCGCTGGGGCGAGGCCAGGAAGAAGGCCGTCGACATCGGCAGCCAGCCGGCCCGCGACATCGGCGCCTCCAAGCGCGAGATCCCGCCGATCCTGGAGAAGGCCTTCAACGACCCCTACAGTCTGAAGGGCCTGAAGACCTGCAAGGCCATCGCCGGCGAGGTCACCCAGCTGAACGCGGTGCTGGGCGCCGACTATTCGGTCGGCAACGAATATACGGAAAACCGCGGCGGCAAGCTGGCCGAGGCCGGCGGCAAGGCCATCATCAACAGCATCATCCCGTTCCGCGGCCTGGTGCGCGAAGTGACCGGCGCGGCGCCCGCCGACCGCCACATGAACGCGGTGGTCGACGCGGGCCTGGCCCGGCGGGGGTTCCTGCGCGGGGTGCACCTGAAGCAGGGGTGCAAGACGCGGTTCTGATCCGCCGCCTGCAACCCAAACCCCGTCATTCCGGGCCTTGTGCCCGGAACCCCTCGTTCAGCTCGCACGTGAAGCCGTGAGGTCGCGAAGGCTATCGCCAACTTCGCACCTGCGACGGACAGAGGGGTTCCGGGCACAAGGCCCGGAATGACGGTTGTTAGTTCGGTAGCGAAAGCTACAGCGTCGCCATATCCACCACGAACCGATACCGCACGTCGCTCTTGGCCATGCGCTTGTAGGCTTCGTTGATCTGGTCGATGGCGATGACCTCGATGTCGGCGACGATGTTCTTTTCGCCGCAGAAGTCGAGCATCTCCTGGGTTTCCTTGATCGAGCCGATCATCGAGCCTGCCAGGGTGCGGCGGCCGGGGATCAGGGCGAAGGCGTTCAGCGGCACGGGCTCTTCCGGCGCGCCGACCAGGACCATGGTCCCGTCGACCTTCAACAGGTTCAGGTACGACCCCCAATCGATGCCGGCCGAGACCGTGCAGATCAGCAGGTCGAATTCACCGGCCAGGGTCTCGAACGTCGCCGCGTCGCTGGTGGCGTAGTAGTGGTCCGCGCCCATCTTCAGGCCGTCGGCCTGCTTGGACAGGGTCTGGCTCAGCACCGTGACCTCGGCGCCCATGGCGTGGGCCAGCTTGACGCCCATGTGGCCGAGGCCCCCCATGCCCAGGATCGCGACCTTCTTGCCGGGGCCGGCGTTCCAGTGGCGCAGCGGCGAGTACAGCGTGATGCCGGCGCACAGTAGCGGGGCGGCGGCGTCCAGCGCCAGGTTCTCGGGGATCGACAGGACGTAGTCTTCCTTGACCACCATGTGGTCGGAATAGCCGCCATAGGTCGGGGTGTCCGAACCCGGCTCGAAGCCGCTGTAGGTCAGGACGAGGCCCGGCTGATACTGCTCGCGGTCCAGGTCGCGGGCTTCCTTGCAGGTGACGCAGCTGTCGACGAAGCAGCCGACGCCGACATGGTCGCCTTCCTTGAACTTCGTGACGTTGGCGCCGACGGCGGTGACCACGCCGGCGACCTCGTGGCCGGGCACGATCGGATAGACGCTCTGGCCCCAGCCGTTGTCGACCATGTGGATGTCGGAGTGGCAGACGCCGCAGTACTTGATCGAGATGACGACGTCGTCGGCGTCGGGCTCGCGGCGTTCGAAGCTGAACGGAGCCAGGGGCGCGCCAGCGGCGGGGGCCGCGTAACCTTTAGCGGTGGCCATTCGGATGTGTCCTTGGATGTGGGGAGCGATCGGGGGGGATCGAACGACCGGGTGTTTGCCACGCGTTCGGCGCGCGGCGTTATGCCGATCCTGCAAAGCTCATGCACGATCCTGCAAAAGGCCGTGAGGACGGTTTGCGACCCGCGCGGGGAGGCGTAGAGGTTTGGCGTTCCGAAAGCCTTGGAAACCAAGCCCTTGAGCGCTCCTGCCAACGCCGACGTCTATGCCGAGATCGCCCAGCTGGTCGCCCGTTACGCCAACGACGATCAGCCGGAGTCCGCGATCGGCGGTCTTTATCTGACCCGCCGATGCTCGCCCAGCGGCCGGCTGCACGTCGACCAGCGGCCCTCGTTCTGGCTGGTGGCGGGCGGGCGCAAGTGCCTTACCGTGGGCGACGAGGAGCTGCACTACGGCGTCGGCGACTGCCTGCTGGTGGCGCTGGACATCCCGGCGACGGCGCGAATCCTCCAGGCCAGCGAGGCCGAGCCGCACCTGTGCGTCGGCGTGGCCATCGACCCGGCCCGGCTGGCCGAGCTGATGGGCCGCCTGCCGGCCTCGGCGGCCCAGGCCCCGGACGGCGTGCGCGGCGTGGCGGTCAATCCGGCCTCGCCCGAGCTGCTGGACGCCACCCTGCGGCTGCTGCGCCTGCTGGATCGCCCGCACGATGTCGCCGCCATGGCCCCATTGATCGAGCAGGAGATCCTCTATCGCCTGCTCAGCGGTCCGCACGGCGCGCGGCTGATGCACATCGCCATGGCCGAGGGGCAGGGCCAGCGCGTCACTCGCGCGGTGGCGTGGCTGCGCGAGCACTTCGCCCAGACCCTGCGCATCGAGGCCCTGGCCGATCACGTGGGCATGAGCGAGAGCTCGCTGCACCATCACTTCAAGGCCGTCACCAACATGACGCCGATGCAGTACCAGAAGCAGCTGCGCCTCTATGAAGCCCGCCGCCTGATGCTGGTCGAGGGCCTGGACGTCGGCGCGGCCGGCTTCTCGGTCGGCTACCAGAGCCCCTCGCAGTTCAGCCGCGAATACCGCCGCCTCTACGGCCTGCCCCCGGCCCGAGACGTCGAGGCGCTGCGCGCGCCGATCGCGGCGGAGTAGGGCGCTTGCCACTCGCCGGCTGATCGCGTCACATGCCGCCGCTTGCAGTGCTGGGGGCGGGTTTGACGGAAGCCTTGATCGTTCGCGGGTTGAACAAGACGTTCGCCAAGCCCGCGGTGTCTGACCTGGACCTGACGGTCCATGCGGGCGAGCTCTATGCGCTGCTAGGGCCGAACGGCGCGGGCAAGACCACCACCTTGCGGATGGTCGCCGGCCTGACCCAGCCCGACAGCGGCGAGGTGGCGATCTTCGGCGTCGACGCCCGCAAGGACCCCGCCGGCGCCAAGGCCCTGCTGGCCTGGGCGCCGGACGAGGCGATGATCTACGACAAGCTCACGCCCCTGGAATATCTGGAGTTCGTCGCCGGCCTCTGGAACATCGAGCCCAAGGCGGCCAAGGCCAAGGCCGAGCAGTTGCTGGAGACCCTGGGCCTGACCGCCGAGGCGCGCCGCCGCTGCGAAGGCTTCTCGCGCGGCATGAAGCAGAAGGTCGCCCTGGCCGGGGCGCTGATCCACGATCCCAAGCTGCTGATCCTGGACGAGCCGCTGACGGGCCTGGACGCCGCCGCTGCGCGCCTCGTGAAGGACATGTTGCAGGCCCGCGTCGACGCCGGTGGGACGGTGATCCTGACCACCCACATCCTCGAGGTCGCCGAGCGCATGGCCGACCGCATCGGCATCATCGCCGGCGGCCGCCTTCTGGCCGAGGGCACGCTGGACGAGCTGCGCGGCAAGGCCGGCGAGGCCAGCGGCCGCACGCTGGAGGACGTATTCCTGCAGCTGACCTCGGAAGCGCACTGATGAGCCTGCCGTTCAAGCCGGCGAGCACGCCCTGGCTGCTGGCCCATGAGATGCGCCTGGCCTGGCGCGGCTTCCTGGCCGGCCGCAAGGGGCGGGGACCGGGCGCGCTGATCGCCTTCGTGATCCTGGGCGGGCTGATCGTGTTTGGCGGCGTGGCCATGGGCCTGGCGCTGCGGGGGCAAGCGGTTCCGGTGGTCCCGCTGGCGGTGGTCATCGTCGACCTGGCCCTGGCGGTGATCATGACCCTGATGCTGTCGGGGACCCTGGCCGGCGCGGCCGACGCCCTCTACGAGCGCGGCGACCTTGACCTGCTGTTCTCCTCGCCCCTGGCCCCGCGCAAGGTGCTGTTCGTCCGCGCCCTGGGCCTGGCGGTCAATGCCGGGCTCTGGTTCATGATCCCGGCGGTGCTGCTGCTGACGCCGTCGATCGTGCTGGGCCACCCGGCCTGGCTGGGCGTCTTCGTGGTGATCGCCGCGGCGGCGCTGGGCGCGTCCGGGCTGGGCATGCTGCTGGCCATGGCGCTGTTCGCCTTGATCGGTCCGCGCCGCACGCGCACCGTGGCCCAGGTGATGGCGGCCCTGATCGGCGCGGCCTTCTTCCTGGCGTCGCAATACCGCAACCTGATGGGCCAGAGGGCGTCGGAAAGCCTGTTCGCCCGCATCGCGATGGACGCCAAGGACGGCCGCATCCAGCCGCCGCTCTTCGCCGACCTGCCGCTACGCGCGGCGCTGGGAGAGCCGATCCCGCTGCTGATCCTGGTCGCGGTCGGGGCGGGGATCTTCCTGTTCGCCGCCGGGGTGCTGGGTCGCCGCTTCGCCGATGCCGCCGCCGCCACGGCGGGCGCCGAGACCCGCAAGAGCGCCAAGGGGCCGACGCGCGCCTTCGCCGCCGGACCGTTCCGGGCCACGGTGCGCAAGGAGCTGCGCCTGATCAGCCGCGATGCGGCCCTGCTGTCCCAGGTGCTGCTGCGGGTGCTGTACATGCTGCCGCTGGCCCTGGTGCTGGCCCGCAGCGCCGCGCACATGCCGGTCTGGGCGCTGGCCGGACCGGCCGCCGCCGTGACCTTCCTGGCCGGGCAGGTGACCGGCAGCCTGGTCTGGATCACCGTCTCGGCCGAGGACACCCCCGACCTGCTGGCCATCGCGCCTGCGCCGATGAGCGTGCTGCGCCAGGCCAAGCTGACCGCCGCCCTCTTGCCGGTGGCCGTGCTGCTGGCGATCCCGATCGCGGTGCTGGCCTGGTATGCGCCGCTGGCCGGGCTGTGGACCGCGATCGGCGCGGGCCTGACCGCCTGGACCACCGGGCTGATCGGCGTCTGGCATCAGAAGCCCGGCAAGCGCGCCGACTTCCGTCGTCGACGCACCGGCTCGCTGCTGGCGACCTTCGCCGAGCTCTTCATCGCCGCCCTGATCGGCGCGGCGACGGCCCTGGCCGTGGCCGGCTGGCTGGTCTGGGCGCTGATCCCGCTGATCGTCGCCGGCGCGCTGATGATGGCCCTGCGGCGCACGGACGAGCAGATCGGGGCGATGCTCAGGGCGGCTTCGGCTTAGCGCCCCCTCCGTCTCGTCGCCTACCGGCGCCGATCCATCTCCCCCGTTTTACGGGAGAGGAGAAGCACCTCCTGCCCCGCTTGCGGGGGAGGTGGCGCGATGCGGATACGCATCGTGACGGAGGGGGCGCTAGGGCCTAAGCCTCCAGCAGCGCCCGGATCCGGCACACCACCCCGTCGGGATGGAAGTCGATCGCCGCCGAGCCCGACAGCTCCGCCGCCAGGCCGCGTTCGATCAGGCGCGAGCCGAAGCCGCGGCCGGTCGGCGGCGAGACGGGCGGGCCGCCGCTTTCGGTCCAGGTCAGGTCCAGCCGCGCCGCGCCGGTGTCGGGCGCCAGGTCCCAGGCCACGCGGATGCGGCCCTCGGGCGTCGACAGCGCGCCGTACTTCATGGCGTTGGTGGCCAGTTCGTGCAGGGCCATCGACAGCGACAGGGCGGTCTTGGGCGACAGGCGGATCGAGGGGCCAGAGAGCTCGAACCGGCCCGCGCCGCCGTGAAGGGCCGCCAGCCGGGTGGTGACGTCGTGCAGCTCGGCGCCTTCCCAGTTCTCGCGGGTCAGCAGATCGTGGGCCTCGGCCAGGGCGACGATGCGGCTGGAGAAGGCCTCCTGCGCCTGGGGCAGGGCGCGCTCGCCGGTGAAGCTCTGGGCGGCGATGGCCTGGATGGTCGCCAGGCTGTTCTTGACCCGGTGGTTCAGCTCGTTGACCAGCAGTCGCAGGTGCAGCTCGGCGCGCTTGCGGTCGGTGACATTGACCACGGCCCCGACGAAGCGGTGCGGCTTGTCGTCGTCGCCGAAGAACACCTTGCCCTTCACGCTCAGCCAGCGCTCGACATGGTCGTCGCGGCCGATGGTGCGGAACTCGGTCGCGTAGTCGGCGCGGATCGCCGGATCCAGCGACAGGGCCATCGCCTCGCGCACCTTGTCCTGGTCGGCGGGGTGCATGCAGGCGACCGTGGTGTCGATGTCGATCGGGTCGCCGACCTTGAACCCGAACATCTGGTAGCAGCGGTCCGACCAGATCAGATCGCCCGTGTCGACATTCATGTCCCAGGTGCCGACATCGGCCGCGTCGACCGCCAGGCGCAGGGTCTCTTCCTGGCTCAGCAGGCGGTCGATGGACTCGCGCCGCTCGGTGACGTCCGAGGCCACGCCGACGAAGCGCACGCACTGGCCGTTCTCGAAGAAGGCCCGGCCGAAGGTCTCGATCCAGCGCAGCGCGCCGTCGCCGTGACGGTGGATGCGGTACTCGATATGGATGCCGCCGGCTCCGGCCGGATCCATGGCGGCCGCCACCGAGGTGCGGACCATCGTCAGGTCGTCCGGATGCACCAGCTTCTCGAACGTCTCGGTCGCCGGCGTCTCGTCCAGCGAGAGGCCGAACATCCCGCGCGCGCGCTCGTCCCAGAACCGCTGGCCCAGGTGGGGCTTGTGATCCCAGCGACCCAGCCCCGCGGCCTGGGCGGCCAGGTCCAGGTCCTGGCGCGCGGCGACCAGGGCGGCCTCGACCGTCTTGCGCTCGGTGATGTCGATGATCACGCCGGTGTTGCGCGAGGGCTGGCCTTCCGGGTCCAGATAGGCGCGGCCGCGGGTATAGACCCAGCGCACCGAGCCATCGGCCTGGACCAGGCGATACTCCTCGGTGAAGTCGCCGCCGTCCTGGGCCGCCTTCAGGGCGATGTCGCGGATGCGCTGGCGGTCGTCGGGATGGACGGCCGGCGTGTAGCTCTGGGCCGGCAGCCCGGCCTCTGCGAACTCGGGCGCGATGCCGTGCAGCTCGGCGTAGCGGGCGTCGGCATAGACCTTGTTGGCCTTGATGTCCCACTCCCAGGCCCCGACTACGCCGGCGACCTCGCGGGCCATCTCGTAGCGTTCCTGGGTGGTGCGCAGCGACTCCTCAGCCGCCACGGAGCGCGAGACCTCGACCGCCGTGACCAGCACGCCGCCGACGCCGTTCGCGGCGAGGGCGTCGGGGACGGGGCTGTAGCTGACGGTGAAATAGCCGGTCTCGATCCCGCCGCCGCGACGGACCCTCAGGGGCAGCTGATCGAACGCGAAGCCGCCGCTGGCGCCCGACAGGATGTCGGTGTGCAGCGTGCGGATCGAGGCCTGGAAGTCGGGAGACATGTCGCCCAGCTTCATGCCCAGGGCGCGGGGGTGGTTCTCGCGCAGGGCCGGGGCGTAGGCGTCGTTGTAGATCAGGACCAGCTGGGGACCCCAGCGCAGGGCCATGGGGAAATTGGTGGCCAGGATCATGTCCACGGCCAGGCGCAGGGCCGGCGACCAGGCGTCCAGCGCGCCCAGATCCGTCTGCGACCAGTCAAACGCACGGACGCGCCCGGCCATCTCGCCGCCGGCGATTTTGGTCAGTACAGGCGCGGCCCGAGCATTGCCCTCGCCCATTCGCGGTCCCCCATCCGGTCAGCCGACCGGCCCTGAACAAGGTGAACCCATCGCCCTGATGGTTTCAAGCGCCGCCTTGGTTAACGACCGCATGAAAACGCCCGGAGAACGCGAAAGGTTCTCCGGGCGCAACTTGTTGTTCGAAATGGGAATTAGTCGATCGGGGACCAGGACTTGGCGGCCGGAGCGGCCGGACGCTTGGGTCCGCGGAACTCGTTCTGGGGACCGCCGGGCTTCTTGCCTTGGCCCTGGCCCGGGTTGCGGCCGCCATTGCCACCGCGCCCCTGAGCCTTCTGTCCGCCCTCGGCGCGGCCGCCGCCGCCGCCCTGGCCGCCGTTGCGGGCGCCATTGCGGGGACGCTTGCGGCGCAGTTCCGACGGCACGTCGTTGCGCGGATCGGCCTTGCGCGGATCGACGTACTTCTCGGCCGGGACCAGCTTGTCGGCGACGGCCGCGGCGGCCGCCAGCTGCTTGTCGTTGCGGCGGTCGAAGGACGGGATCGTCTGGCGGGTGGCCTTCTGGATGTCCTTCAGCAGGTTACGCTCGTCATCGGCGCAGAAGCTGATGGCGATGCCGTCCTTGCCCTTGCGGGCGGTGCGGCCGATCCGGTGGACATAGGCCTCCGGCACGTTGGGCAGCTCGTAGTTGATGACGTGGCTGACGTCGTTGACGTCGATGCCGCGCGCGGCGATGTCGGTCGCCACCAGGGCCCGCATCTCGCCGGCCTTGAAGGCGGCCAGGGCGCGCTCGCGTTGGCCTTGGGTCTTGTCGCCGTGGATCGAGGCGGCCTCGATGCCGGCGGCGTTCAGGTACTTGGCCACCCGGTCGGCGCCGCGCTTGGTGCGGGTGAAGACGATGGTGCGCGAGAAGCTGTTGTCGGCGAACAGCTCGGCCAGCAGCGGACGCTTGCGCTGAGCCTCGATGAACAGCACGCGCTGGTCGATGCGCTCGACCGTCGTGGCCTGCGGGGCCACCGAGACCTGCACCGGATCCTTCAGCAGCTCGCCGGCCAGCTTGCCGATCTCGCTGGGCATGGTGGCCGAGAAGAACAGGTTCTGGCGGTTCTTGGTCAGCTGGCTGGCGATCTTGCGGATCGGCACCACGAAGCCCAGGTCCAGCATCTGGTCGGCTTCGTCGAGCACGAAGATCTCGGTGCCCGAGACGTTGGCCGACTTCTCGGCCATGTGGTCCATCAGGCGGCCGGGGGTGGCCACCAGCACGTCGATGCCGCCGGCCAGGGCCTTCATCTGCGGGCCGTACTTCACGCCGCCGTAGATGGTGTGGACGCTGAGGCCCATGTGGACGGCGTAGGCCTTGAAGTTCTCGGCGATCTGGGTGGCCAGTTCGCGGGTCGGGGACAGGACCAGGCAGCGGAAGCCGCGGCGCGGGGCCGGCTTACGGTCCTCGGCCAGGCGCTGCAGGATCGGCAGGGCGAAGGCGGCGGTCTTGCCGGTGCCCGTCTGGGCGATGCCAAGCAGGTCCTTGCCCTGAAGGATCACCGGAATGGCCTGGGCCTGGATCGGCGTCGGCTCCTTGTAGCCCTTCTCGGCAAGGGCCTTCAGCAGCGGCTTGGCCAAGCCAAGGTCGGAAAATTGAGTCACGAGTGTTTGTCTTAATCATGCGCCGAATGCAGCCCATGCGTCCTCGCACGGCTGGCCCCTCGGCTGGTCGTCGGGGGAGCGCCCCGCGTGCACGGGCTCTCTAATGAGAAGCTCTTCAGGGCGCTCGACAGGCTGGTCCGAAAACGGACCCTCACGCGGCTGGAGCGCCAATAGCGCCAATGGGGCGCGAGGTGCATATCGCGTGTTGCAGTGCAAAAGTCAAGGAACGCAACGGCTCGGCCCCTTGCCAGCGTCAGATCGCCGCGCCAAACCCACCCCATGACCAAGCCGATCGTCCTCGTCGCCGCCGCCGCCCTGATCGATGTCGACGGGCGGGTGCTGATCTGCCAGCGGCCGCAGGGCAAGTCGCTGGCCGGCCTGTGGGAGTTTCCGGGCGGCAAGGTCGAGCCCGGCGAGACGCCTGAGGAATGCCTGATCCGCGAGCTGGACGAGGAGCTGGGCATCAAGGTCGCCCAGGCCTGCCTCGCGCCGTTCGTTTTTGCGTCCCACAGTTACGAGTCTTTTCACCTCATGATGCCACTCTACCTGCTGCGTCGCTGGGAGGGTCAAGTGACGCGCAAGGAGCATGAGGGCCTGGCATGGGTGAAACCGGACAAGCTTGCGGACTATCCGATGCCGCCCGCGGACGAGCCCCTGGTGGCCTGGCTGCGCGATCTGCTCTGAAGCGGTTCTGGGCCGACGAGTCCGGCGCCACCGCCATCGAATACGGCCTGATGATCAGCCTGATCGCCCTGGCCCTGGTCGGCGCCTTCACGGCTGTCAGCGGCGCCATCAATGGCGCCTTCACCAAGGCCAGGAACGCCGTCGGGACCTAGGGCGCGGGCTTCTCGCCCGTCGATTCTTCCTTCACGCCCAGCGCGTCGGCCAGCCGCATCTTGGCCGAGCCCGGCCGCAGCGGCTTTTGCTGGCTGTCGTGCGGCGCCCAGCCCGTCACCGAGACGATCTCGAACGTCGCCGGCACCCGGCCATCGGCCTCGGCGAAGCGCTCGACATAGAGCTCCATCGCCCGGAACAGCACCTTGCGGCCCAGAGGCTTGCGCGAGCGGTCCAGCAGCACGCTGGTCTCGCCCATGGCCCGCAGGTCCTGCAACAGCTTGATCGGGTGGGCGTAGCGCACCTTCACGCGATCGACATCCGCGACGGGCAGGGCGAAGCCCGCCCGCTGCAGCAGGCCCGCCGCATCGATGGCGTCGGCGAACGGCGAGACGCGCATCGACGCGCCATCCGACAGCTCGGCCTCGGCGGCCAGCAGGCACTGGCGCAGCTCGGTCAGCGTCGCCCCGCCGAAGATCGCGCCCAGGAACAGGCCGTCGGGCCGAAGGGCGCGGCGGATCTGGATCAGCGCGCCGACCAGGTCGTTGGTCCAGTGCAGCGACAGGGTCGAGACCACCAGGTCCAGGGTCGCATCGCCGAACGGCAGGCGCTCCTCGTCGGCCGCCACGCGCGGGGTCGCACGATCGCCCAGCATCCGCGCCGAGAGGTCGGTCTCGATCAAGGTGTCGATGTTGGCGCGGGCGTCGCTGTCTTCCAAGGCTTTGAAAAAATGGCCGTTTCTCGCGCCGAGGTCGACGGCGACCGGAAAGCGTCGCAGGATCGTCTCCAGCCGCATGACCACGTCCTGGGCCGCGCGGGCCTTGAGAAAGTCGGCGGCGGCGTAGCCCGGCGCGGCGCGGTCGAGGCGGGCGCGATGCAGGGCGCGGTCGAAGAGCAGGGGGGAAGCGGTCATTGCGCGCGGAACATGGCGACTTCGGGCCGTTCTGGAAAGGTGTCGGGAGGTCGATGCTCGATCTGCTGCTGCCGCCCTCCAGCCTGGACGGCGAGCCGGCGCTGAGCGGCGGGCTGACGGCCAGCGCCTTTGCCAAGGTCACCTTCCTGGACGATCCGGTCTGCGACGGCTGCGGCCTGGCCATGCCGTACGAACAGGCCGAGCGCTGTCCCGCCTGCCAGGCCAAGCCCAAGGCCTTCCAGCGCTGCCGGGCCGCCTGCGTCTATGACGAGCACTCGCGGGAGCTGATCCTGAAGCTGAAGCACGCCGACCGCACGGATCTGGCCGGTCTGTTCGCCCGCTGGCTGTCGCGCTCCGGCGTCGATCTGCTGCAGGACGCCGAGGTGGTGGTCCCCGTGCCCGTCCACCGCACGCGGATGCTGACCCGCCGCTACAACCAGGCCGCCGAGATCGCCCGGCCGCTGGCCCGGATGGCGGGGCTGGCCTATCTGCCCGACGCCCTGGTCCGCAAGCGCGACACTGACAGCCAGGGCGGCAAGTCGGCCTCGGGCCGGCGGCGCAACGTGGCGGCCGCCTTCGCCGTCCCCGAGGCCCGGCGCCATCGCGTGGTCGGTCGACGGATCATTCTGATTGATGACGTGTTGACCACAGGCGCCACGGCCGAGGGTTGCGCGCGAGCGCTTCTGGCCGCTGGAGCCGCGTCGGTGACGTTATCTGTCGTCGCCCGCGTTACAGAAATGCAGGCCCGTCCTATATGAGGACGCACAACACCAGGGTATCGACCGTTCAATGGCTCACGTCACCATCTACACCCGTCCGTTCTGCGGCTACTGCGCCCGCGCCCTCGCCCTGCTGACCGACAAGGGCGCCGACTTCACCGAGGTTGAGGCCGGCATGGATCCCAATCTCCGCCAGGAGATGATGAACCGCTCGGGCCGCACCACCTTCCCGCAGATCTTCGTCGGCGAGCAGCACATCGGCGGCTGCGACGACATGATGGCCCTCGAGCGCGAGGGCAAGCTGGATCAGATGCTGGCCGCATGACGCTAAAGCTCGGTCTCGTCCAGACGCGCACGCCCGCGACCCACGCGGCGGCGCTGGCTCATGTCGCGCCGCTGGTGCGCGAGGCGATCGCGGGCGGCGCCCAGTTCGTCCTGACGCCGGAATGCACCAACGTCCTGCAGAAGGACCGCGCCAAGCTGCTGCCGACCCTGACGGCGCTGGCCGACGATCCGGTGGTCAATGGCCTGCGCGAGATCGCCGCCGAGACCGGGACCTGGATCGACGTCGGCTCGGCCCTGGTGCTGCGCGAGGACGGCAAGGCCGCCAACCGCCAGGTCGTCATCGACCCGACGGGCGCGATCGTGGCGACCTACGACAAGCTGCACATGTTCGACGTCGACCTGCCCACCGGCGAGACGGCGCGGGAGTCGGCGACCTATACGCCGGGCGAGCAGGCGGTGGTGGTCGACACCCCGCTGGGCAAGTTCGGCCTGACGATCTGCTACGACATGCGCTTCCCGGCCCTGCACCGCGCCCTGGCCTTGGCCGGCGCAACGGTGATCACCGCCCCGGCCGCCTTCACCCGTCCGACGGGCGAGGCGCACTGGGACGTGCTGCTGCGCGCCCGCGCCATCGAGACCGGCTCGTTCGTGATCGCGGCGGCGCAAGGCGGCTTCCACGAGGACGGTCGCGGCACCTGGGGCCGCTCGATCGTCGTCGGCCCGTGGGGCGAGATCATCGGCAAGCTGGACCACGACGAGCCCGGCGTGCTGATCGCCGAGCTCGACCTGCCCGCCGCCCTGTCGGCGCGGGCGGCGATCCCGGTCCTGCAGAACGCCCGGTCTTTCGTCGGTCCCTGATGATCAAGTACGCGCTTCAGTGCGACGCGGCCCACGAATTCGAGGGCTGGTTCGGCTCGTCGTCGGACTATGACGACCAGGCCGCGCGCGGGCTGGTCGAATGCCCGATGTGCGGTTCGCACGGCGTCTCCAAGCAGATCATGGCCCCGGCCGTGGCGGGCACGAAGGCCCAGCGCTCGGCTCCGACCGTCGATCCCAAGACGCGTGAGATGATGATGACGGCCATGGGCGAGGTCCGCCGGCACGTCGAGGACAACTTCGATTACGTCGGCGACGCCTTCGCCAAGGAGGCCCGCGCCATCCACGAGGGCAAGTCCGAAGAACGCGGCATCTACGGCGAGGCCTCGCCGACTCAGGTCAAGGCGCTGGTCGAAGACGGCGTCCGCGTCGCGCCCCTGCCGCCGGCGCCGCCGAAGAAGACGGACGTGAACTGAGGGCTCAAGCCGCCGCCAGGGCCGCGGCCGTCGCCGCGTCGTGCTCGTCCGGCCAGGAGGTCCGGCGCGCCAGTCCAGGCGTCAGGAACAGGATCGGCAGCTTGAAGGCCAGCAGCTCGCCGTGGACCAGGCCGTCGACGGCGCGCTCCCATCCGTTGGCTTGCCGGCGGCCATGGTCGCGCAGCCAGCCGTCGTAAGGCGCCCAGTGGCTGGGCTCGTCCTGTTCGATGACCTTGAAGATCTTGGTCAGCGTAGTGTCCTCGCGAACGACAGCGTTGCGAAGCAGCACCTCGACCTGACGATGCCCGCGCTTCTCCGTGAGGGAGATGACCCGGCAAAGGCGCTCGAAAAGATCGTCGCGGCCGATCATTTCCGGGGCGAGATCGTCGATGGGCGCGCCGAACATGATCTCGACGAAGCGGTCGATATGGCCGAAGGCGCGGTCGAGATCGAGCGGCATGGTCCCATGGCGCTCGAACCAGCGGCGGAACATCAGGTAGTGCTTGCGCTCGTCGGCGCGATGGCTCTCGACGAGGTCGATCAGCTTGTGATCATCCGGCCAACTGGACCGGATCGCGCTCAGCATACGGTCGATCGCCGTGTAGCCGCGGTGCTCGTTGTAGAGATAGATCGAACAGAGCACGTCGAGATACCGACGCCCAAATGCGTTCGCCACGAACTCGCCTCCCCGGTGTTGGCGCAATCGCGGATGTCGTCGCGCTCAATCTTGACCATAACGGTCGCGAACCGCTGTCGTTCCGCTTAGCGCCCAAAGGAGCGAGCGTGGCGTCACAAGCAAAAGGCGCCGGACTTTCGTCCGGCGCCTTGCTGGCCTCTACGAAGCGCTAGCCGTTAGCGGTAGCGGTACTCGTAGTGGCACTTCTTCTTGCCCTTGCCGATCTCGTGACCGGCAATCGCGCCGACGCCCGCGCCCAGCAGGGCGCCTTCGGTCTTGTTGCCGTGGCCGGCGACGGTGTTGCCGAGCAAAGCGCCCGACAGGCCGCCGATGATGGCGCCGTTCTTGGCCTTGGACTTGTTGCAGACCAGGACGCGCTCACGGCGGTTCTGGGCTTCGGCGGCGGTGATGGCGACGCTGCTGACGGTGAAGCCGACGACAGTGGCCAGGACGATGGTTTTCAGGCGGGCGCGCATGGCGGGCTCTCCGATAATTGTTTTTGTAGATCCCTCGGGTGAGTAAACGCCCAAGCTGACGGCCGGTTTCCAGAAAGTCGGAAACTCGACCATTCAGCCTGGGTCTTACGTTCGGGATCTAGCCGTCGACGCGATAGCGGCCGTCGGCGTCGGGGCATACGCGGACATAGCGCTGTTCGACGCGGCCGTTGTACTCGGCCGGGGCCGGGGCCAGGCGGCAGCGTTCGCTGGCGGCGGCGTAACGGCCGTCGCTGTAGCGATAGGGCTGGGTCTGCTCATAGCTGTAGTAGTTGCCGCGCGTGTCGCACTTGGCCGAGGCGTTGCCCACGGCCGCGCCGACGCCGGCGCCGACCAGGGCGCCCAGCACGGTGCCTTCCGGGCGGGCGTTGCGGGCGGCGACGTTAGACCCCAAGGCCGCGCCGGCCAGGGCGCCGATCACGCCGCCGACGGTGGCGTTCTTCTTGGCGTCCTGACGGCAATCGCTCGGGTAGGAGACGTTGGCGCTGGTGTCGATGCTGTAGGCGCCGCCGGCATAGGGCGCGTTATAGCGCGCGCCTTCGCCCGGGTTACGGCGGTCATAGGCGCCATTGCCGTAGCGACGGTCGTAGTCGTCGCGCGCCGCGTAGTAGCGGTCGCGATCACGTTCCCACTGCTGGCGGCCCGCGTCATAGCCCGAGGCGTAGCTCACGCCGCTGGTGCGGAAGCGATCGGCGTCGCGGGGGTGGCGGCGGTCGTACGAGCCATCACCGTTGCGGCGGTCATAGTCGTAGCGGGCGCGCTCGTAGTTGGCGCGGGCGCGCTCGAACTCGGCCTGCTCGGAATAGTAGGCGGCGCTGTCGCGATACTGGGCGGTGCGATAGCGCTCGGCATAGCTGGGGTTGCGACGGTCATAGGCGCCGCGGCCGTAGCGGCGGTCATAGGTGTCGCGCGCCTGGATGTAGTTGGCGCGGTCGCGTTCATAGGCGTCCTGGCGGTCCTGATACTCGGCGACCTTGTCGTAGTACGAGGCGCGCTGGGCGTCGTAGTTCTGAAGGCTGCGTTGATAGGACGAGTCCTGGGCGAAGGCTGGGGCGATCGCGCCACAAGCCATGGTGACGGCCAGCACCGCGGTCAAAGTCTTGGAAGTCATGTAAATCTCCGTTCCCTCTTAGAACGGATCGACGTCCGACCCCCGACAGTTGGGTCGCCAATCCGGGTTCAAGTCCCTGCGCGGAGAAAAGCCCCGCCTAGGGCCGAAGTTCCCGAATGGGCTGCGTTTCAACCCTTGGTCACGGTCATCATGTAGTTGATGTCAACATCGGCCGAGCGGCTCCAGCGGCCGGTCAGCGGGTTGTAGGCGACGCCGAACGGCCCCTGCATCTCGACCGGCTCGCCGGCCAGGAAGGCGCGCAACTCTTCGGGTTTCAGGAATTGCTTCCACGCGTGGGTGCCCGGCGGCACCCAGCGCAGCACGTATTCGGCGCCGATCTTGGCCAGGGCCAGGGCCTTCAGCGTGCGGTTCAGGGTGGCCACGATCATCAAGCCGCCGGGCTTGAGCAGCTGGGAGCAGGTGCGCAGGAACGCGCCCGGATCGGCGACGTGCTCGATGACCTCCATGGTCAGGACGACGTCGAACGGCCCCGCGCCCTCGGCCAGCAGCTGCTCGGCGGTGGCGGGGCGGTAGCCGATCTCGAGCCCTTGCTCGGCCGCGTGGGTCGCGGCGGTCTTGATGTTCTTCTCAGAGGCGTCGACGGCGGTGACGGCAAAGCCCAGGCGGGCCATCGGCTCGGACAGCAGCCCGCCGCCGCAGCCGATGTCCAGCAGGCTCAGGCCCTCGAACGGCTGGCGCAGGTTTCCGTCGCGATCGAAGCGGGCCAGGGCCTCCTCGCGGATGAAGGCCAGGCGGCAGGGATTGAACACGTGCAGCGGCGCGAACTTGCCCTTGGGATCCCACCACTCGGCGGCGATGGCCGAGAACCGCGCCACGTCGGCGGGGTCGATGCTCCAGGAGGGTGTGGCGCTAGTATCCGTCATGAAGCCTATCTAGAGCGACCCAGGCGTCCGGGCTAGGGTCGGGTCGCTGCGTAGAGGGAAAGCCCATGAAGCCTTTGATCCTTGCCGCCCTTCTCGCGGTGCTTGCCGCGCCGGCCCTGGCCCAGGAGCCGACGCTCAAGACCGTCGAGACCCGTCGCCTGAACGCGCCCGAGGCCAACCAGGGCGTGGCGGTCGACAGGACCCATCTCTACGCCATCGATAACGGCCGCATCGCGCGCTACGACAAGGCCAGCGGCGTCAAGCAGGCCGAGTGGACGGGCGATCCCGTGCGCTTCAAGCACCTGAACGCCTGCCTGATCGTCGGCAAGGAGCTGGTCTGCGCCGGCTCGAACTATCCCAGCGTGCCGCAGAACAGCGCGGTCGAGATCTTCGACCCCGTCAAGATGACCCACCTGCGCACCGTCGCCATCGGCCCGGGCATCGGCTCCCTGACCTGGGTCGACCGCCACGATGGCTTCTGGTGGGCGATGTTCGCCAACTATGACGCCAAGGGCGGCGAGCCCAACCGCGACCATCGCTGGACGACCCTGGTCAAGTACGACGACCAGTGGCGGCGGCTTGAAGCCTGGACCCTGCCCGAGACCGTGCTGGCGCGCATGGCCCCCTACAGCTGCTCGGGCGGCGGCTTCGGCGACGACGGCTTACTGTATGTCACCGGCCACGACCGGCCCGAGCTCTACGCCCTGAAGGTCCCCACCGAGGGCGCGGCGGTGCTGGACCATGTCGCCACCTTCTCGATTCCCGTCGAGGGCCAGGCGATCGTCTGGGATCGCAGCGCCGACCCGGCGGGCAAGCGCACCCTCTGGGGCGTCAACCGCGCCACCCGCCAGGTCGTCGCCGTCAAGGTTCCGCCGGTTCCGGACGTTTCGGGCGCCCAAAAATAGCGGCGAGAGCATTGCGGCGCCGCATCAAGGTCGCTAGAAGGCGGCGGCTTGCGCGAGCGGGGGCGTCGAGCCGCGTTCCGCGCAAGAATTGACCGGTTTTCGAGGTGACAGGCACGTGTCTCGCTTGGTGATGAAGTTCGGCGGCACGTCGGTGGCCGACCTGGAGCGCATCCGTCGGGTGGCGCGTCTGGTCGCGGCCGAGGTGGCGACGGGCAAGCAGGTGGCGGTGGTCGTCTCGGCCATGTCGGGCAAGACCAATGAGCTGGTCGCCTGGACGGACGGCGCGGGCCGCGCCGCCGCAGGGCTTCCGGAGTCGGACGACGAGTACGACGCCATCGTCGCCTCGGGCGAGCAGGTGACCGCAGGCCTCCTGGCCATGACCCTGCGCAACATGGGCCACAAGGCCCGCTCGTTCCTGGGCTGGCAGGTGCCGATCATCACGGACGAGGCCCACGGCCGCGCCCGGATCGAGGACATCCCGCCCCAGAACCTGGAAGCGTGCTTCGAGAGCGGCGAGATCGCCGTCATCGCCGGCTTCCAGGGCGTGACCCCGAACCAGCGCATCACCACCCTGGGCCGCGGCGGCTCGGACACCTCGGCCGTGGCGATCGCCGCCGCCATCAAGGGGGACTGCGACATCTATACGGACGTGGACGGCGTCTACACGACCGACCCGCGGATCGAGAGCAAGGCCAAGCGCCTGGCCAAGATCAGCTACGAAGAGATGCTTGAAATGGCCTCGTTGGGGGCCAAGGTGCTGCAGACCCGTTCGGTCGAGATGGCCATGGCCCATCGCGTCCCGGTGCGGGTGCTGTCGAGTTTCGTCGAACCCGGGGAGGCCCCCGGCCAAGGTACGATCGTCTGCGACGAGGAAGAAATCATGGAAAAGCGCATCGTCTCGGGCGTCGCCTACAGCCGCGACGAAGCCAAGATCACCCTGCTGGGCCTGCCCGATCACCCGGGCGTGTCCTCGCAGATCTTCGGCCGTCTCGCCGACGCCAACGTCAATGTCGACATGATCGTCCAGTCGCGCGCTCGCACCAATGCGACCGCCAACATGGAGTTCACGGTCGGCAAGCGTGACGCCGGCCGCGCCGTCGAGATCGTCCGCGCCGCCCAGGCCGAGATCGGCTTCGAGGACGTCGCGGTGAACGAGGACGTGGCCAAGGTCTCGGTGATCGGCGTCGGCATGCGCAGCCACGCCGGCGTCGCCCAGTCGATGTTCGCGGCCCTGGCCGAGAAGAACATCAACATCCAGGTCATCTCGACCTCGGAGATCAAGATCTCGGTCCTGATCGACGCGGCCTACACCGAGCTGGCCGTGCGCGCGCTGCACGCGGCGTATGGGCTGGATCAGCTTTAGGGCTTGGGCGGAGGGGAGCGCCCCCTCCGTCTCGTCGCCTATCGGCGCCGATCCACCTCCCCCGTTTCACGGGTGAGGAGAAGACTCTCCCTCCTGCCCCGCTTGCGGGGGAGGTGGCGCGATGCGGATACGCATCGTGACGGAGGGGGCGCTCTCTTCCGGTTCCATCTACAAAACGTCGCGTTCGGACGGTATGAGAGCGCCAGCACCACGGAGCCCCCATGCCCGACGTCTTCAAGTTCGATCCCGCCGCCAAGACCGTCACCTTCCACGGCGACGCCGGGCTGGACCTGCTTTACGACCTCCTGCTGCGGGCCAAGTTCGGCGACGGCTATGAGAAGCCGCTGCTGATCAGCCCCTGGCTGGCGGCGCTGCTGAACCAGCTGGACCAGGCCCTGCCGGACGATGGCCAGTGGTTCCCGGAAAAGCCCGGCCAGCCGATCTTCGACACCGACGACCTGCTGGCCATGGGCGACGCGGTCATCGAGGAAGGCCACACCGTCGGCTGGTGGACCATGACCGCGCCGGAAAAGCGCGCCTATCTGCGCAACGTCATCGCCGCCCCGCACCCGCTGACCGATCTCGAGGTCGAGTTCATCGAGACCGACATCGACGCGGCCCTGCAGCAGGCCCGCAAGCTGGTGGCCGACGCCGACGAGCCCCTGGCCATGCCGGGGCACGGCTAATCTCGCTATAGTGGGGTCATGGGTCACGACCTGACCGCCTCCGCCGAACTGTCGTTCCGCCGCTATGGCGAGGACGCGCCGCCGCACGCCCACGCCTTCGACCAGATCGTGCTGCCGCGCCGCGGCGTGCTGGAGATGGAGATCGAGGGCAAAGGCGGCCGGGTCGATCCGGGCCGCGCGGCGGTGGTCCCGCCGGGCGCGCGCCACGCCTTCGCCGCCTCGGGCGAGAACCTGTTCGTGGTCGCCGACATCGGCGGCGCGCTGATGCGGCCCTTCGAACGCCTGCGCGAGCGGCCGTTCGCCCCGGTCACCGGCGCCGTGCGCGGCCTCTTGGAATACCTGGCCGGCGAGGCGCCCGGCGCGATCGAGACCGGCGTCGCGAGGCTGTGGACGCCGCTGCTGCTGCGCGGCCTTTCCGCCGCGCCGATCGATGTCGATCCGCGCCTGGCCCGGGCCGCGGCGCTGATCGAGGCCCGCTACGATCAGCCCCTGACCGTCCGCGACCTGGCCAGCGAGGCGGGCATGAGCCAGAGCCGCTTCTTCGCGCGGTTCGCCGACGCCTACGGGATCACGCCGCACGGGGCGTTGTCCGACACCCGGCTGCGGGCCGCCCAGCGCCTGCTGTCCGACACCCGCCTGTCGATCGCCGAGATCGCCGCGCGCACGGGGCACGGCGACCAAAGCGCGCTCACCAAGCGCATGAAGGCGGCGCTAGGCGTGACGCCAGGAGCGTGGCGAAGGCGGCGGTAGCTTTCGCCAAAGCTTCGGTAGCTTTCGCCAAGCCACGTCGACCGACGCCTGCTACCCCCATCGGCATGACCACCTCTCGCAACCTCCTGCTGGGCCTGTTGTTCGGCCTGATCGCCGGCGCGTTCTGGGGCGGGGTGTTCCTGGCGCCCAAGCTGCTGGACGCCTTCACGCCGCTGCAGATGACGGCCGGGCGCTACATCGCCTACGGGCTGGCGTCGGCCGTGTTGCTGGCGCCCAGTTGGAAGACGGTGATGGCCAAGATGACGGCCAAGGACTGGCGCGACCTGGCGGCGCTGAGCCTGCTGGGCAACCTGATCTACTATGTCGGCCTGTCGGTCTCGGTGCAGAGCGCGGGCGTGGCCCTGGCCTCGCTGATCATCGGCCTGCTGCCGGTGACCGTGACCCTGGTCGGCGCCAAGCCGGGGGAGGGGGTTCCGCTTCGCCATCTGGCCGCGCCGCTGGCCCTGGTCGTGGCCGGCGGGGTCTGCATCAACGTCTCGGTGTTCACGCAGAGCGCGGGCGTCGGCGTCGGTCGCCAGGTGATCGGGGTGCTGGGCGCGACCCTGGCGCTCGCCATGTGGACCGCCTACGCCGTCTGGAACGCCCGGCGCCTGGCCGCGACGCCGAAGTTCACCAGCCACGAGTGGTCGCTGCTGACGGGCCTGGCCACCGGCCTGCTGTCGCTGGCGCTGGTGGTTCCGGCCTTCGCCCTGGACGGCAAGGTCCACGCGCCGGCGGCCTGGGGCTGGTTCTGGATCGTCAGTTTCGCCGTGGCGATCGGGGCGTCGGTGATCGGCAATGGCCTGTGGAACGCCGCCAGCCGCCTCCTGCCGCTCAGCCTCTCGGGCCAGCTGATCGTGTTCGAGACCCTGTTCGCGCTGCTCTACGGCTTCCTGCACGAAGGGCGCTGGCCGAGGGGCCTGGAGACGGCGGCGATCGTGCTGATGCTGGCGGGCGTGCTGTGGTCGGTGCGGCTGCATCGGCCGAAGGTGGCTGTGGCCTAGACCTAGCGTCCTTCGAGGCCCGCTGCGCGGAATTTTTTCAACATGAAGCGAATCTGAACAGCGCGGTTCAAATCAGGTTCAGGCAGGCCCCTCTACAAAGGACATCAACAGCGCCGCACAGGGCGACGCTCTTACGATTAGGAGCCCTGCCATGAAGACCATCGGCAAGTTCACCAAGACCGTCGTCGCCGTCGCCATCACCGGCGCGCTGGTCGCCCCCGCCTCGGCCGCCTTTGCGGGCGAAAAGACCAACCGCGCCGTCCTGGGCGCCGTGATCGGCGGTATCGCCGGCGCCGCGATCGGCGACGGCAAGGGCGAAGCGGTCGCCATCGGCGCCGTCGCCGGCGCGGCGCTGGGCGCTTCGACCGCCAAGAGCAACAAGTACGACCGTCGCTACAACCAGTCGTACCGGACCGCCCCGCGCTACGGCTACGACAACCGCTACAGCGACAACCGCTACGCCTATGACCGCAACGGCTATCGCCACGACCGCTACGATAACCGTTACGACAACCGCTACGCCTACGGCTATCGCCGTTAGGACCCCCGTCTAGGCCGCTCGAGTCATGATCCCTCCCCGAGCGAGCTAACCTGCGCCGCCCCTAACCGGGGCGGCGCTTTTTCGCGTCGCCCCGGGATAATCGAAAGAAGTCGGGGCGGCGCTTTTCTGCGCGGTCGCACCTAATCGCCGTTCGGTTGATCGCGCCGGCTATCGCGCTGGCGGAATCTGCTGTAGCCCCCATCTGAAGGCTTGGAACCGGCCTTAACCCTTGGCGCTTCAAGCTGGGCTACACCGGTTCCAGGGAGAGGGAGCGCGTAAAGGCGTCATGGCGGCATCCGGCATCGCCGTTCGAGGACCACGCAGCCTGCTGCGGCAGATTCGCGAGGCCATGGCCGGCGGCGGACCCGCCCAGGCCAAGCTCGACATGGTGGTGCGCACCATCGCCATCTCGATGGTCGCCGAGGTGTGCTCGATCTATCTGCGCCGCGCTTCGGGCGATCTCGAACTCTTCGCCACCGAAGGCCTGTCGCGCGAAGCCGTCCACGTCACCCGGATGAAACCGGGCGAGGGCCTGGTCGGCGAGACCATGCGCCTGGGCCGGCCGCTGAACCTGTCCGACGCCGCCAGCCACCCGTCGTTCTCGTACCGTCCTGAAACGGGCGAAGATCCCTACCACGCCTTCCTGGCCGTGCCGCTGCTGCGCGGCGGCCGGGCGATCGGCGTGCTGGTCGTCCAGAACCGCACCGAGCGCACCTATGACGAGGAGGAGGTCGAGGACCTCCAGATCATCGCCATGGTGCTGGCCGAGATGGTCAGCTCCAGCGAGCTGCTGGGCGCCGACGAGCTCAAGGACGTCGAGCTGGCGCCGCACAAGCCCGAGCGGCTGAAGGGCTCGCGCTTCGCTGAAGGTCTGGCCTATGGCGTGGCGGTGCTGCACGAGGCGCCGGTCGCGCCCGAGACCCTGCTGTCCGACGACGCCCTGGCCGAGGAGGCCCGGCTCTCCTACGCCATCGAGGCCCTGCAGACCCAGATCGACCAGATGCTGGAAGGCCAGCACGGCTTGGTCGGCGCCTCGTACGAGGTGCTGGAGACCTACCGCCTGTTCGCCCACGACCGCGGCTGGAACCGGTCGCTGAACGAGGCCGTGCGCTCGGGTCTTACGGCCGAAGCCGCGGTCGAGCGCGTGCGGTCCGAGCACCGCGCCCGCCTGGGGCAGGCCCGCGACCCCTATCTGCGCGAGCGCCTGCACGACCTGGAAGACCTGAACGACCGGCTGCTGCGCCACCTGTCGGGCGACGTCCACGCCGTGCGCCAGCTGCCCGACGACGCTATCCTGATCGCCCGGAACCTCGGTCCCGCCGACCTGCTGGAATACGACCGCACAAAGCTGAAGGGCATCCTGCTGGAGGAGGGCTCCGCGGCCAGCCACGCCGGCATCGTGGCCCGAGCGCTGGACATCCCGTGCGTCGGCCGCCTGACCGGCCTGCGCGACCGCGTCAACGAGGGCGACCAGGTCGTGGTCGACGGCGAGACGCAGGAAGCCTGGCTGCGCCCACGCTCGGACGTGGTGAAGGCGCTGAGGGCCCGGATGGAGGTCCGCGCCCAGCGCAAGGCCGAGTTCGCCCGCCTGCGCGACACCCCGCCGATCACCAAGGACGGCGCCAAGATCAGCCTGCTGATGAACGCCGGCCTGGCCGTCGACCTGGACATCCTGGCCGAGACGGGCGCGGAGGGCATCGGCCTGTTCCGCACCGAGTTCCAGTTCATGGTCGCCGAGGAGCTGCCGCGCCTGGAGGCCCAGACGGCGCTCTACGAAAAGGTGCTGGAGGCCGCCGACGGCATGCCGGTGACCTTCCGCACGCTCGACCTCGGCGGCGACAAGCTGCTGCCGTACATGGAGCTGGAGCGCGAGGACAATCCGGCCCTGGGCTGGCGCGCGGTGCGCATGGGCCTGGACCGTCCGGCCCTGCTGCGCATGCAGATCCGCGCCCTGGTCAAGGCCGCCAACGGCCGGCCGCTGAAGGTGATGTTCCCACTGGTGGCCAATGTCGACGAGTTCCGCGCCGCGCGCAGCTTCGTCGACCAGGAAGTCGCCTGGGCGCTGAAGCGGGGCCGCCCCGCGCCCTCGCGCCTGGACGTCGGCGCGATGATCGAGGCGCCGTCGCTGCTGTGGCATCTGGACGCACTGCTGCCGATGACCGACTTCGTTTCGGTCGGCACCAACGACCTGATGCAGTATCTGTTCGCCGCCGACCGGGGCAATCCGAAGGTCTCGGACCGCTATGACCCGCTGTCGCCGGCTGCCCTGCGCGCGCTGAAGACCATCCAGCAGGCCTGCGCAGACACCGGCACGCCGGTGTCGGTGTGCGGCGAGATGGCCGGCCGTCCGCTCGAGGCCTTCACGCTGCTAGCCCTTGGTTTTGAAGCGCTTTCCATGCCGCCGGCCGGCATCGGGCCCGTCAAACAGATGATTTTGTCGCTGGATCGCGAGGCGGCGCGGCGCAATGTCGAGGCCCTCTTGAAGGGCTCCAGCGGATCCTTGCGCTCGGAAATCGAAACCTTGGCGCGCAAGCTCTACGTGGCGGTGTGACAAAACCTTGGCCGTTAACCAAGCGTCACCGTTTAGTACATTGAATCCCGCTACTTAGTTTGATATCCACAAACTGTTGTTAAGACTTCCGTGAGATACGGAAGGTGGGGGGCTCCGCGCTTCGCGCGCGGCGCGATTTGTTGGGGGCGTTTAGTCGACATGCCGCTGGATACGGGCAACGTGAGGCGTTTGCATCTCGTCACGGACGCGGATACGGACGATGCGCCGATCGCCGTCGCGCAACCTTCGCTGGACGAGGGCGCCGACATCGGTCTGGCCCTGAAGGCGGCGCGTGAATTCCGCGGCCTGACCACCCAAGACGTCGCCGACGGCACCCGCATTCGCCAGAGCTATATCGAGGCGCTAGAGGACATGCGCCTCGAGGACCTGCCTTCGCGTCCGTTCACCATCGGCTATGTCCGCGCCTATGCCGGCCTGCTGGGCATGGACGCCGAGGCGGCCGTCACCCGCTTCAAGAACGACAGTCCCGACGAGGGCGCCGAGCTGCGCGCCCCGGTCGGCGTGCGTCGCGAGCGCGACCCGCGTCTGGCCTTGATCTTCGCCGGCGGCCTGCTGGTGGTCGGCGCCATCCTGCTGTGGAATGTCGCCCAGCGCGCCATCACCAAGGTCGAGCCGCCGCCCCAGGTGGCGCCGGCCGCGGTCTCGACCCAGGTCCAGTCCCACGCCAGCAACAACCAGGTCGCGCTCGGCTCGCCGCTGCCGGCTCCGGTCGAGAGCACCACGCCCGATCCCTACAAGACCCCGGGCCTCGACGACGCGGCCGCCAACGGCGGTTCGGTCGACGCGGCCAAGGCCGCTTCCAAGGCCCGCGAGGAAGCCGCCGCCAAGGCCGGCCTCGTCGATCCGGCCAACCAGCTGGTGATCGGCGCGCCGTTCAAGCTCAAGGGCCAGGTCCTGGGCGCGACGCCGCAGGAAGCCTCGGGCGTGCTGATCCAGGCCCACAAGGCCGGCGCCCTGACCGTGCGCCGGGGCGACGGCGCCATCGCCATGACCCGCTGGCTCTCGGCCGGCGACGCCTACCGCGCCCCGCGCACCCCGGGCCTGATCCTGGACGTGGTCGAGCCGGCCCTGTTCGAGGTCTATTACAACGGCCGCCTGACGGGCCGTCTGACGTCGAACCAGACCCCGGTGGCGAAGTTGATCCCGGCGCCGGTGGCGGCTGCGGCTGCGGCGCCCGTGGTCCCCAAGCCCTAACCTATACCGCTCTCCTCGGCTTTCGCCGGGGGAGCGGGTTAGGGGAAATCGGAAGTGGGGAAGGGGAAGCCCTTCAGTTCCGGCCGCAGAACCTCTAAATTACCCCCATGGCCACCGACCACACCCACGTCCGTCCCTGGCGCATGATCACGCGCCGGCAATCGCGCAAGATCCGCGTCGGCAATGTCGAGGTGGGCGGCGACGCGCCGATCACCGTGCAGTCGATGACCAACACGCTGACCAGCGACGCTGCGGCGACGCTGGAGCAGATCCGCCAGCTGGAAGAGGCTGGGGCCGACATCGTCCGCGTCAGCTGCCCTGACGTCGACTCGACGGCCGCGTTCAAGACCATCGCCCGCGAGGCCAAGGTCCCGCTCGTGGCCGACATCCACTTCCACTACAAGCGCGGCATCGAGGCGGCCCAGGCGGGCGCGGCCTGTCTGCGGATCAATCCGGGCAATATCGGTTCGCCCGACCGCGTACGCGACGTCATCCAGGCCGCCCGCGACCACGGCTGCTCGATGCGCATCGGCGTCAACGCCGGCTCGCTGGAGCGCGAGCTGCTGGAAAAGTACGGCGAGCCGTGCCCCGACGCGATGGTCGAGAGCGCCCTCAACCACGCCCGCATCCTGCAGGACCACGACTTCCACGAGTTCAAGATCTCGGTGAAGGCGTCGGACCCATTCATGACCGTGGCGGCCTACTACCAACTGGCCGAAGCCATCGACTGCCCGCTGCACTTGGGCGTCACCGAGGCCGGCGCCCTGCGCACCGGCACGGTGAAGAGCTCGATCGGCATCGGCTCGATGCTGTGGGCCGGCATCGGCGACACCATCCGCGTCAGCCTGGCCGCCGATCCGGTCGAAGAGATCAAGGTCGGCTTCGATATCCTCAAGTCGTTGGGCCTGCGCCACCGCGGCGTCAACATCATCGCCTGCCCGTCGTGCGCGCGGCAGGGCTATGACGTCATCAAGACCGTCGAGGCCTTGGAGGCGCGGCTGGCCCACATCTCGCAGCCGATGTCGCTGTCGATCATCGGCTGCGTCGTCAACGGCCCGGGCGAGGCGCTGATGACCGACATCGGCTTCACCGGCGGCGGGGCCGGGGCGGGCATGGTCTACATGGCCGGCAAGCCCGACCACAAACAATCCAACGAGGGAATGATCGATCACATCGTCGAACTCGTTGAGAAGAAGGCGGCGGAACTTCAAGCCGCGAGCGCCGCGGAGACCCTCGCGGCCGAATAGGGAGTGAGCGCCATGCGTCCGATGCTTCTGAGCCTGTCCGCGGCTCTCGTCCTGGCGGCGTCCAGCGCCGTCGCCGCTACGGCCCCCAATCCCGAAGGCGAGGCCAAGCTGGCCAAGCTCCTGGAAGGTCGCGTGGCGGGCAAGCCGGTTCCCTGCATCAACCTGCGCGGCTCCGACAGCAGCGAGATCATCGACGGCACGGCCATCGTCTATAAGGGTCCGGGCGGTCGCTACTACGTCAACCGGCCGCGCGGCGGCGCCGACAGCCTGCGCCGCGACGACGTGCTGGTGACCAAGACCCTCACCGCCCAGCTGTGCAACACCGACGTGGTGACCCTGGTCGACTCCCTGTCGCGCTTCCAGCGAGGCTTCGTGAACCTGGGCGACTTCGTGCCCTACTCGAAGGCAAAGCGCTGAGGATCGGTCTCTACCCTAGGTAAATCACGCGCGAAGGTTGACCGTCGCGCGCCGCGGGCGGACAGTGTGTCCAGATCCGCGCGACGGACGTCGCCGGCGGGTGTGACAGGGAGCGGCGACATGTCCAAGAAGCTTCACGGCCTGATCACGGCGGCCATTCTGGCGACGGCGTCAGCCACGGCGATGGGCGCCTGGGCCGGCGATGACCGCGGCGACGCCGAGCGCAGCCTGAACCTTGTGATCAACGGCCGCGTCGCTGGCCAGCCCGTTTCCTGCATCAATCCCGGCAGGATCCGCAGCATAGAGGTCATCGCCCGAACGGCGATCATCTACCGGATGTCGAACGGCCAGATCTATGTGAACCGCCCGACCCAGGGGATCCAGAACATGGATGGCGAGGGGGTTATCAATATCGGCGACACCCCAGGGCCGCTCTGCGCCAACCAGTTCGTGACGTTCTACGACCAGGGCGGCAAGAGCATGCGCGGCGTCACGGCGTCGGTCGCCATGGGGCCGTTCGTGCCCTACGCCGTGGCGCAGCGTTAGGCCTGCGAAGCTTTCGCTGACCGAGTTTTTTCTGGCCAAGGCGCCCCATGACCGCTAACGGCGTGGGATGATCGGACCTCACCCCACCGGCGGCTATATCCTGGACGAACTGTCCGTCGGGATGACCGCCGAAAAGCACGTCCCCGTCACGGAAGCGCGCATCGGCCTGTTCGCCGAGGCGTCGGACGACTTCAACCCCGTGCACATGGACGAGGCCTTCGCCTCGAAGACCGCCTATCGCGGGCGGATCGCCCATGGCCTGCTGTCGGCCTCGTTCGGCTCGGCCGTGGTCGGCACCATCCTGCCCGGCGCCGGCGCGATCTACCTGTCCCAGACCCTGGCCTTCCACAAGCCGGTGCGGATCGGCGACGTCGTCACCGCTCGCGTCACCGTGGCGGCCATCGACGCCGAGAGCGCCCGGGTCACCCTGCGTTGCGCCGGCTATGTCGGCGAGGAGCTGATTATGGACGGCGAGGCCGTGGTCCGCGTGCCGCGCCGCCGCCGTCCCGCCAAGGCCTGACACCCGTATTGGAGTGATCGAGATGCGCCTCCTGATCCTGCTGAGTGTCCTGTTGGTCGCCGCGCCGATGGCCGCCGGGGCCGCGCCCAAGCCCTACGCCAAGGGGGAGGCCAAGCTGGCCGAGGCCCTGGAAGGACGCACCGCCGGTCCGCCGCTGGACTGCATCGATCCCAAGAACACCGAGACGGTCGAGATCATCGATCGCACGGCGATCCTCTACCGCATGCCCGGCGGCGGTCTCTATGTGAACCGCCCCAGCGCCGGCGCCGCCGACCTGGAGTGGGACTCCATCCTGACCACCCGCACCGTGGGCGCGCGCCTGTGCAACCACGACACCATGACCGCCAGCCGCTTCGGCGGGACCAGCTTCATGATGCTGGGTCCGTTCATTCCCTACGGCAAGGCGGCCAAGTAGAGGCGGCTTGTCGCCTCCAGAGGTTGTGTTAGGCTTTCGTCGTTCTTCTCTTCAATCGGGAGTGATCGACGTGCACATGCTGTTCAGGGCTTTGACGGCCGCCGCCATCCTGGCCAGCGCCACGGGCGCGATGGCCGACGAAGCGCAACGAAACGAGCGCGCCCTGGCGCGAGCGGTCGAGGGCCGTGTCGCCGGCGCGCCGGTCGCCTGCGTCACCTTCGACAAGCCCTACAGCACCGAGGTCATCGACAAGACGGCCGTCGTCTATCGCCTGCGCGACGGCACGATGTACGTGAACCGGCCGCTCGCCAACGCCGAAAACCTGAACCGCAACACGTCCAACTGGCGCGAGGGCGCCTCGCCGCGTCCGCTGTGCGTCAATGAGGTCACGGGCGACTACGGCGGCGACATCAATGCGAACTACAGGCGCTCGTTCCGCGCGGCCGTGGTGACGCTGGGACCGTTCGTGCCGTACGCGGCGCGGTAGAGCGCTAAAGCGCTAACCCGCGATCAGCGCCGCGCGTTCTTCGCTGGTCAGCGGGCGCCAGCGGCCCTCGGGCATTTCGCCCAGGGTCAGCGGGCCGATGCGGACGCGGAACAGGTCGACGACCTTCAGCTCGACCAGCTCGCACATGCGGCGGATCTGGCGATTGCGGCCTTCGCGCAGGACGATGCGCAGGCGCTGGTCGGAGATCAGCTCGACCTCGGCCGGGCGCAGCTCGCGGCCGTCCAGCTCCAGGCCGAAACGCAGGAGCTCGATCTTCTCTTCCGTCAGCTCGCCCATGACGGCGACGCGGTATTCCTTCTCCAGATCCGACTGCGGGCCGATCACGGCCTTGGCCACGACGCCGTCCTGGGACAGCAGCAAGAGGCCGCGCGAGTCCTTGTCCAGGCGCCCGATCGGCGGCAGCAGGTCGCCAGACTGCGGGATGGGGGCGGGCACGCCGCCCCAGATGTTCTGCCGCGTCAGCAGGCGCGCGGCCGGCACCTGGCCCGGATCGGGCTGGGACGAGACCACGCCCACCGGCTTGTGGATCATGTAGGTGAAGGTCGATTCCAGCTTGGCCGTGGCGCGGTCGGCCAGCACCAGGGTCTGGCCGGGCAGGATCTTGCGGCCGACGTCCTCCACGACCTCGCCGTCGATCGACACCAGGCCGTCGCTGATCAGCTGTTCGGCCTCGCGGCGCGAGCACACGCCGCTCTGGGCCAGCCACTTGTTGACCCGCTGGGGCTCGTCCTCGTCGTACGTGCGGGTCCAGGCCACTAGTTGAAGCTCTCTTCCAGGCTGGCCAGGCGCTCGGCCTGATCCTCGGCGATCAGCGGGTTGATCACGTCGTCCAGGCTGTCGCCCTCGATGATGCGGGCCAGGTTGTAGAGGGTCAGGTTGATGCGGTGGTCGGTCACCCGCCCTTGCGGGAAGTTGTAGGTGCGGATGCGCTCGGAGCGGTCGCCGCTGCCGACCTGGCTCTTGCGGGCCTCGGAGCGGGCGCTGTCCAGGGCCTCGCGCTGCATGTCGTAGAGGCGCGCCTTCAGGTTCTTCATGGCCCGGGCGCGGTTCTGGTGCTGCGACTTTTCCGAGGAGGTCACCACCACGCCGGTCGGCAAGTGGGTGATGCGCACGGCCGAGTCGGTCTTGTTGACGTGCTGGCCGCCGGCGCCCGACGAGCGGTAGGTGTCGATCCGCAGGTCGCTTTCCTTGATGTCGATCTCGACGTCCTCGGCCTCCGGCAGCACCGCGACCGTGGCGGCCGAGGTGTGGATGCGGCCTTGCGCTTCGGTGGCCGGCACGCGCTGCACGCGGTGCACGCCGCTCTCGAACTTCAGCCGGCCGAACACGCCGTCGCCGGTGATCGAGGCGACGATTTCCTTGAAGCCGCCCATCTCGCCTTCCGAGATGCTGTCGATCTCGACCCGCCAGCCCTGCAGCTGGGCGTAGCGCTGGTACATGCGGAAGAGGTCGCCGGCGAACAGCGCCGCCTCGTCGCCGCCGGTGCCGGCCCGCACTTCCAGGATGGCCGAGGCGTTCTCGTCCTTGTCCTTGGGGGCCAGCATCAGGGCCAGGTCGTGCTCGAGGGCCGGCAGCTTGTCGTCCAGCGCCTGGATCTCGTCCCTGACCATGTCGGCCATCTCGGGATCGGCGGCCATCACGTCCAGCTCGGCGCGCTCGGCGCTCAGCTTGGCCAGGCGCTCGACGGCCTCGGCGACCGGGCGCAGCTCGGCGTGCTCCTTGGAGAGCTTGACGATCTCGGTCCCGTCGGTGGCTGCGCCCATGCGAGCCTCCACTTCGCGGAAACGGTCGAGAACCTGGTCGAGGCGGGCCTGGGGCAGTCGCAAGGGTATGGTCGCACGGCTGGTGGGATGGGTCGGTTTCTCTAGAGCCTTTCAACGCCGAAGGGAATGGAGCGGGGCAAACCCGTTTCGGAGATCGTTCGGCGTCGGCGTTAGCCGTGGCTTAGCCATTGTCTGCGAAAGGTAAGGTCGAGCTCCACGCGCCCCGGACTTTCCGCGATCATGAAGCGTCTTGAAACCCGCCTGTCGGCCCCGTTGGCGGGCATGGCGCTGCTGACCGTCGGCGTGCTGGTGGCCGTGCTGTTCATGATCGCCGCGCGCGTCGATCGCGACGCCCTGCTGCACGAGCAGGCCCTGGTCGAGCGCGGTATGCAGGTGAAGATCTCGGACATCGAGCGCACCATCTGGCCGGAGGTCGGCTGGGATGACGCGGTCGAGCACCTGGATCACAGTTTCGACCCCAAGTGGACGCACGAGAACATCGGGACCTACCTGCTGGGCCAGGCCGGGTTCGACTTCATCTTCGTGATCGACCACCAGGGTCGGGCGATCTTCAACGAACAGCTGGGCCAGACCATCTCCGGCGTCTGGTACGAGCGTCACGCGCCGGCCTTCGCCCCGGTGATGGCGCGCCTGCGCCAGCGGGAGGCGATCACCCCGCGCCCGAAGGGGCCCGACGCCAACGGCAACCCGGTCTCCGAGCCGGTGCAGGTCAGCGCGGTGGAGCGCATCGACGGCGAGGTCTATCTGGTCACCGCCAGCCTGGTGCAGTCCGACTTCGGCAAGATGCTGGTGCGCCACGACAAGGCGCCGGTGGTGCTGACCGCCCTGAAGCTGGACGCCACCTTCCTGGAAGGCTTCGCCAGCCGCTTCCTGCTGGCCGGCGTCCACCTGCATGTCGGCGACGCCACGGGCCAGGCCGACGACGCTCACGTGGCGCTGAAGGATCTGTCGGGCCGGACGGTGGCGACGCTGGACTGGTCGCCGCCGCATCCGGGCCAGCGCCTGCTGCGCAAGGCGGTGCTGCCGATCCTGATCGTGGTCGGCGGCCTGGCCGCGGCCGTGCTGGTCTTCGCCCGCCGCAGCCGCCGCATCGCCGAGGGCCTGGTGGCCAGCGAGGCGCGCGCCAAGCACACGGCCCTGCACGACGCCCTCACGGGCCTGCCCAACCGCGTGCTGTTCGAGGAGCGCCTGCGCCAGGCGATCGACGGCCTGTCGCGCCGCCGCGGCGCCACGGCGGTGCTGGCCATCGATCTCGACCGCTTCAAGGCGGTCAACGACACCCACGGCCACGCGGCCGGGGACGAACTGATCCAGGCCATGGCCAAGCGCCTGTCGGCCCTGTGCCGCGTCGGCGAGACGGTGGCGCGGCTGGGCGGCGACGAGTTCGGCGTGGTGGCCGTGGACCTCGACGCCCACGGCGCGGCGGCCTTGGCCGAGCGCCTGGTCGCGGCGCTGAGCGGCCCCGTCGAGCTGTCGTGCGGCACGGTGTTCGTCGGCGGCTCCATCGGCGTCGCGCTGATCAACCAGGCCGAGGCCCATGTCGGCGCCGTCGAGGCCGCCCGCCGCGCGGACGTGGCCATGTATCGCGCCAAGGAAGAGGGCCGCGGCCGCTTCTGCTTCTTTGAGGCCGAGATGGACGCGGCGCTGAAGGCCCGTCGCGGGCTGGAAGCCGACCTGCGCCAGGCCATGGCCGACGGCGGCGTCTGGCTGGCCTACCAGCCGCAGGTCGACGCGGTCGGCCATGTCGTGGGCGTCGAGGCCCTGGCCCGCTGGACCCACCCGACCAAGGGCGCGATCTCGCCCGCCGCCTTCGTGCCCCTGGCCGAGGACTGCGGCCTGATCGACGAGCTGGGGCGCCTGGTCATGCGTCGGGCCTTCACCGACAGCCGCCGCTGGAAGGACCTGCGGGTCGCCGTCAACGTCTCGGCCCTGCAGATGAAGCAGGCCGATTTCCCCCAGCAGGTCGCCGAGCTGCTGCACGAGACCGGCGCCCGCGCCGAGGCCATCGAGCTGGAGATCACCGAAGGCGCGCTGCTGGGCGACGACGAGACCACGCACGAGGCCATCGAACGCCTGCGCGAGATGGGCTTCTCGCTGGCCCTGGACGACTTCGGCACCGGCTACAGCTCGCTGAGCTATCTGCGCCGCTATCCGATCGACAAGATCAAGATCGACCGCAGCTTCATCACCCCGCTGGGCGAGGACAAGGAAGCCGGCGCCGTGGTCGCGGCCATCGTCCGCCTGGCCAAGGCCCTGCGCCTGTCGGTGATCGCCGAGGGCGTCGAGACCAACGTCCAGCGCGAGCAGCTGAAGGAGATCGGCTGCGCCCACGCCCAGGGCTTCCTGTACAGCGCCGCCGTGCCTGCCGACGCCATCGACGCCCTGGTGGCCGGTGGCGGACGAGTGAAGCTGACGGCCGACGCCTAGCTGCTGACACCCAATGTCATTAGTAGCGATTGAAAACCTACGGGGGCGTGCTTAGCTCGCTGTCTAGCTCGCGCGGGGAGGCCGGCGAGCTTTGCGAGGGAATTCCCATGTCCGTCACCATCCAGTCCGTCACCGTGACGTCGCTCACGCGTGGCCTGAAGACGACGCTGTCGCTGCTCGAGAAGGCCCAGGAGCACGCGCAGGCCGCCGGGATCAGCCCCGACGACTACGTCGAGGCGCGCCTGTTCGAGGACATGCTGCCCCTGACCGGCCAGATCCAGCGCGTTTCCGACACCGCCAAGGGCGCGGTGGCCCGCCTGACCGGCCTGGACGCCCCGGCCATGGCCGACGACGAAAAGACCTTCGCCGACCTGCAGGACCGCATCGCCAGGACCCTGGCCTATGTCGAGAGCGTCCCAGCCTCGGCCTTCGACGGCGCCGAGACGCGCGAGGTCGTGGTGCCGGCGGGTTCGTTCACGCTGGGCTTCACGGGCCTGGATTACCTGCTGGAGTTCGTGATCCCGAACTTCAACTTCCACGTCGTCACCGCCTACGACATCCTGCGCCACAAGGGCGTGCCGCTGGGCAAGCGGGACTTCCTGGGGATCGGGCCTGAGCGGCTGAAGGCGGCTTAGCGCCGCTTGAACTCCGCCGCCGCCGTCGAGGCCTGGGCCGCCAGCGCGGCCTTGGCCCCGGCGTCTCCGAGCACCTCGGCCTTCAGGAAGTTGGCGCTCAGCGTGGCGGCTTCCGCGAAGCCCGGGGCGTCCGGATGGTGGGCCAGGCCATGGTCCGTTCCCTTGCCGATCCAGGCGTACTTCTCGCCGGCCGGGCTGGTGTCGAAGGCGTAGAGGTGTTCCTTCCAGTCGTCGAACATGCCCGGCATGACGTCCTTGTCGCCGGTGACCATCAGCATCGGCGTCTTCAGGCCGGCATAGGCGGTCGGGCCGATCAGGCCCTTGACGACGCCGGCGTCCGAGAAGCACAGCACCGCTTTCACGTTCGGGTCCTGGGCCGGGATCATGCCCGACATCGCCCCGCCCCGGATCAGCGACATCAGCGAGCCGTACGAGTGGCCAGCCGCCGCCACGGGTAGGCCCGGCGCGGCCTGGGCGACATAGGCGCTGGCGGCGGCGAGGTCCGCCAGGCGGGCGGGGAAGGCGCTGCGCAGGTCGTACTTGGCGTGGTCGGGGTGCTTGAGCGAGTCGACGTGCAGCGGCGCGACGATCAGGAAGCCGGCCTTGGCCCAGATGTCCAGCAGCCCCGCATAGCCGTCCGGCGCGCCGCCCGCGCCGTGCGAGAACACAACCACGCCCTTGGGCGCGTCGGGGCGGATGACGGTCAGCTGCAGATCGCGGTCGGCGACCTTGATCGTGGTCGTCGAGGTGCTGGTCTCGGCGCGAGCCAGGCCTGACGTGAAAAGGACGGGCGCGGCGGCCAGCGCCAGCGTCGCGGCCAGCAGGCCCCGGCGGTTCATCGAGAAATCGGTCACGGAAAGCCCCACAAGATTTGAGGCGCAGGATTTCGCGGTTCGCCGAACGTGTCCAGCGGCTCAGAACGCCGGCTTGACCTCGATCGACACCAGTTGGCGCGGCGCCCGCGAAGGACGCAGATCGCCGTCGACCACGAGGCGGTAGGGACCTTCGCGCGCGTCCAGCTTGTGGCCGTTGACGGTGTCGGCGACCACGGCCGGATTGGCGCGATAGACCGGATCGGTCTCGGCCAGCGACAGCACGCTGAAGAAGCCGTCGGCCGCGCGGGCGATGACGACTTGGTTCAGATACCGCCCCATAAGCCGCTCGCCATGCACCACGCCGGCCTGGGCGAGCACGGCGTCGAGCCGCACGCCCTCATAGGTGACCGCCGCGCCCTTGACGGTGATGGTGGCCTTGGCGCGGGGGAGGGCGGCGAGGTCCTTGGGGCTCAGGGTGACGGTGTCGCGGCCGGCGACGGTGACCTTGAGGTCCTGGGCGAAAGCCGCGCCGTGCAGGGCCAGGGCGGCGATAGCGGCGAGCAGCAGGCGCATGCGGAATCTCCGTGGGGCCGTCCTCGCCCTTCGACAGGCTCAGGGTGAGGACTATTGTCAGGCCGCGCCAGTAGAAACTCCGCAGGCAGTAGAAACCTCATCCTGAGCTTGTCGAAGGACGAGGTTTTGGGCCCTCAGCCGTGCGATCGCATCGCCGGCGGCGCGGGCACATCCGCCAGCGCCTCCAGGCTTACCGGCCTCGCCCCATGCTCGAACACCAGCGGATACAGCGACACCACCAGCAACAGCGCCATCACCACATTGAACGTCCGCAGCACCTTCGGCCTATCCAGGAACGGGCGTAGCCCCTGGCCAAACCCGGCCCAGGCCGCGCTGCACGGCGCGCCGACCAGCATGAAGGTCCCGGCCAGCAGCGGCACGATGGTCCAGCCCGAGCCCTCCGGCGCGTAGGTCGTCACCGCGCCCAGGGCCATGGCCCAGGCCTTGGGATTGACCCACTGGAACGCCGCCGCCTGCAGGAAGGTCATCGGCTTGCCGAGGTCCTTGTCGCTGACCGAGGACGAGGTCCCGATCTTCCAGGCCAGCCACAGCATGTACGCGGCCCCCACCCAGCGCAGCACCTCGTGCAACACCGGATAGGCGCGGAACACCCCGCCCAGGCCCAGCCCCATGCACAGCACCATGAAGCCCAGTCCAACGCTGATCCCCAGGATGTGCAGCACCGTCTTGCGGAAGCCGAAGTTCGCCCCGGATGCGAGCAGCATCATGTTGTTCGGCCCAGGCGTACCGGCCGTGGCGAAACAGAACAGGACGTAGGCGAGCAGCAGTTGCGGGGTCATCTCCGGATCTCCCAGTTGGAGTGTCTCGGTACGGGCGACCGAGGTGTCACGGTGATGATTTCCATTGTATCGTGAGTCAAATTGCATATTGTCATCATGACAATAAACGAGACGCGCTGACGCCCTTGGCCTGGACGCCGACCATTCCCGACGGAGACGCCCCGCTCTATGAGCGGCTGGTCGCGGTGCTGCGCGCCGACATCGCCTCGGGCGAACTGGCCGCCGGCGTGCGCCTGCCGCCGCAGCGGGACCTGGCCTATCGACTGGGCGTGGGCCTGGGCACCGTGACGCGAGCCTATGTCGAGGCCGAGCGGGCGGGGCTAGATC
>Ga0209023_10000775_pt1 | contig 45690 bp, 35 predicted proteins | sample LakOneMetagenome_FD_187468 | JGI IMG/M metagenome (GOLD analysis project Ga0209023, IMG submission 187468) | Freshwater and sediment microbial communities from Lake Erie, Canada (SPAdes) (version 2) | ecosystem: Environmental > Aquatic > Freshwater > Lentic | place: Lake Erie, Canada...
CGGCGAACGCATTATCGTTGTTGATCGGCTCGTATTGAATGAGCTTAGCGTTCGGCAATTCGGCGGCTACCTTCTTAAACTGGTCGATCAGCGTCGGCGAAGTCACGGTTTCGGCCAAAAATCTGATGCCGGCACCGCCGTCCTTGCGGTTCTCTTCGATCTTTGCCCGGAGTTCGGACATGAAACTTTCCCAGGTTTTCGGCGAACCGCGATAGATCACTTCCTGAGAACGGTCCGGATCGTACATGCCCAATATCGAGGCCTGTGCCAAGACGTCCGTCGCACCACGACTGCCCGGATGATCGGGGTTTCCCTCGACCTTTACAGGCCGTCCGTCAAAGGCTTTTGCAAGCAATCCCGTCGCGACGCCACCAACCGACATTGCCGTCGCCAGAAACAAAGGCTTGCCCGGCAGCATTCCCTCGACCGGGCGAACATACGGAACGATCTGCTCGGGTGGCTGAATCACGCAGCCGCTAAGGCCGGCAAGAGCGAGCGACGCACCCATTACTTTGACAAAATTTCGGCGGCTGAGGCTGTTGTCCCACTCCTCGATCTCGTGCGGATATTCCTGAGAGACAAACTCCCTGAATTCAGGCGTGTCGGCATGCTCTTCGATGCTGCGCCAATATTCTTTACCGTTTTGCGCGAGTATTTGCTCACGCAGCAATGCAAAGCTTGGTTTGTTTTCTTGACTGGGCATTATTTACTAATTCCTCAAACTTTTCGCCGTTTATCGATGACATGTAGAGCAGCTCGTCATCATTTCCTTGCTTCGGATCTTGTAGTCAACCTTGAGCTTTTTACGATCCGCATCGTCGATATCTCCGGGCTGATAATTCATGTTAAAGACCTCAGACTTAGGCCGGATGAATTTCTCGGGTGCACGGTGACATTCGATACACCATTCCATCTGGAGAGTATTTTCCTGGAAAACGACCGGCATATTGTCGATCGCTCCGTGACAGGTGGAGCAACCGACGCCCTTGGCGACGTGAATACTGTGATTAAAATATGTATATTCCGGCAGATCGTGGACTTTCTGCCATTCGATCGGTTTATTATCGCGATAGCTCGCACGCACGATCTCAAGATAAGGGCTGTCCGACCAGATCTGGCTGTGGCAATTCATACAGGTCTGAGTCGCGGGCATACCGGCCGATGCGGTCGTTTCGACCGTCTGGTGGCAATACCGGCAGTCAATGCCGTCATCGCCGACGTGGTGTTTATGGCTGAACTGCACGGGCTGCTGTTTTTCCAAATATCGGCCGGTCAGATAGGACGATCGGGAAAACTGCGTAAAGGCAAAGCCCGCGACGCCCGCCAGCACAACCGCCGCGATCATGCTGATCTTGGCGATATTATTTGCACTTTTAGGAAAAATTTGTGCCATTTAAACTCTCTCGCTCTAACACTGGTCTGCAATGACTAAACTTCGCCGAGCCCAAACTTTCATGCGAAATTTCGGTGATCACAGGCGAATCAGATTATTTTTTAAAAATGCGAACCGTAAAACTGCTTCTGATTTTACTAAAACTGATAAAATCCGCAAATTGCACAATTGAAAAATACCGCGTTCGGCAACGCTTGTGCAATTTTTCACTAATAAGTTTTGCTCATAAGCGGGATAAATGTTTTTATTTTTGGTACTTCAGGCCTGACAGGCCAGCAACGCAGCTCCGGCCGCAGCCGCATTTGCACCTAGTTCGCCCTCGATTATTGTCGTTGAACCAAACGAAGGCGCGAACGAAAGCTCGCGAGCACGTTCGATAACGGCGTCGAGCACGAGGTTCTTCGCCTGCATAATGTCACCGCCGACGACGATGCGTTCAATATTAAGGAGATTAATAACACTTGCGATGCCGGTGCCGACGTATCGTCCCGTTCGCTCAAGCATTAATTTGGCAAAATCATCCTCGGCATTCGCCGCCGCGACGATGTCTGCGATGGTGAGTGCCTTTTCATCGAGATCGATCAGCGACGAAGTGCTGTCCTGATGAATACGGCTTCGCGTGCGGCGGATAATATTCGGAGACGAAGCAACCTCCTCGAGCCGTGTGCCTTCTTCGTCGATCGGCACAAACCCGAATTCCCCCGCAAATCCCGCGTTACCGCGCCATATCTCGCCGTTAAAAATAAACGAACCGCCTACGCCGTTTCCCAGCGTCGCGTAAAACATATTCGTACTGCCGCGACCCGCTCCGAGGCGGTATTCGGCGTACGCCGCCGCGTTTGCATCGTTTTCGATGCTCGCCTGCAAACCGGTCGCCATCAGTATCTCGTTCGCGAGGTCCTTGCCTGAGTGCTCCGGTATATGCGAAGAGAACGCCACCTTGTGAGCAGTCCGGTCGACCAGACCGGGCACCGCGACCCCGACCCGCCGAAATTCGCCAAAACTCGCTTTCAAACTCGACAAAAAGTAGATCAACTGGCTCGACGAAGCCTCCGCAAAACTGACCTCGGCCGACTGCGTCCCCGAGATCGCACCGCCCGCGTCCACGCAAACCGCCGTCATCGAGGTCTTACCAACCTCAACCCCGACACACTTCCCCGCAGAATCCTGTAAATCACTCATAACGCGAATACTTAACCGACACAATATTAAAAGGAACTAAACGAGATTTTAGACAGTGGTGTACGAACTGTCAATTTAGTATTTGCTTGAGTCTTGACCACGAAATTCCGAGGATATGACCCTCTATGGAATATATGCGTTCGGAAGGGGCAAATCGCCGGCGATACCAAATTGTTGGATCAAAACTCCGGCAGTTGAGCGGCTAACGTACCAAGTCGAAGTCGAAGGCCTAAACACGGCCGCATCGACTTTCCCGTCGCCGTCATAGTCACCCGGAACCGGAAGGTCACCGCTGCTGCCAAACGGGAAGGCATAAAAGGACAGATTTTCACTTCGCAACACATACCAGAACCCGGTCGAAGGCCGCCAAAATGCTACGTCAGCGAAAGAATCTCCGGTGAAATCGCCCGGAACCGGCCGGTCGCTTGAGTTCCCAAACTGATAGGCGACCAACCCAAGTTCACTTCGATCGATCCACCATTCCCCGACCGACGGCCTGAAAATAGCGAGGTCCGTTTTCCCATCCTCGTCATAATTAGCAGGAACCGGGACATCGCCGGGAACGCCGAATTGCCTGTTCATCACACCGCCCGAACTCTTTAGGGCATACCAGATCGCCGACGAAGGACGAAAGATCGCGGGATCCGCTTTTCCGTCGCCGTCATAGTCGGCGGGCACCGGAGTGTCGCCGGTCAAGCCAAATGCAACCGAGTAGTAACTGTTGTCTTCGCTGCGCAAAATGAACCATTCGCCGGTCGACGGCCGATAAAACGTGATGTCCATCTTGCCGTCTCCGGTAAAATCCGCGGGAGCGATCTTGTCGGTGGAGATCCCAAATTTAAACGCCTGATTCTGTCCGTCCGAGCTCCGAACAAACCACCATTCGCCCGGCGTCGGCCGAAATATCGAGAGGTCTGTCTTTGCGTCATTGTCAAAATCAAAGCTAACCCCGAGCGGATTGTCGGCCAGTTGTCTTTCCACGGCCCCGATGTCCGTTCCATTGCCGCCGACGGCATTGACTATTGCCGGAAAATCAAATCGACGAACAATGCCGCGTTGGTCGGTGGAATCAGAGATATTAAATCCCTTATCGATCGCGGGGCTCGACATCGCCGGCGCGTGAGTCGGCATCGAACCGCCGCGGGTCAATAGCGGAAGCAATTTGGCCGGCGTGTCCAAAATATCTGACCCCTGATAACTAATGGTGTGATTTGTATTCGCGGCGTCGCCCGACGAATCTCCGATCAAATTGAAACCGCCGGTCACTATCGTCTCGCCGCCATTGTCGATCTCCGGATAGTTCGGTGCCGAGTTTTCCGAGACGATCGAATCTAAAAGACTCAAACTCCCCGAACCAAAATAGATGCCGCCGCCAAAGCCCGCGCAGGTATTTTTTGTGATCGTCGCACTCCGGATCTCGATGGTTCCGTTTACGCACATTGCTCCACCGGCACCGCCGTTACTGGTCGCGGTATTGCCCGAAATAGTTGAATTTGAGATCGTCAGGCTGCCCGATGACGAAGCGATCCCGGTGCACGACGCCGCACTATTATTTGCGATCGTCGAATTTTTAATAATGTGCGTCCCGCCCGAAAAATAGACACCGCCAGTATTGTTCTGCGCGGCGTTTCCATAGATATATACGTTATCAAGAGTTAGCGACCCGCCAAACGCATATATCGCTCCGCCGGCGTTCGTGAACTGAGCCCCGGTTCCGCCTCCGCCGGTCATTGCGAGATTGGAGACCGTCGCGGTCGGCCCTGCAAAGTAAAGTAGACGGTTCGAACCCGGCCCGCCGTCGATCGTTAGCTTTGCTGCTCCGGGCCCGACAATATTGAGCGTCCCGTTTTGACTGACAATTATCTCAGCCGATAGCGTTATCATGCTTAAATTCGGTGCAAAGTTTATCGAATCATCGGTCCCGACCCCGTTAGCCGCCGCAACGGCCTCGCGAAGGCTGCAGTCGACATTCGACACGCAAACACCGTTACGGTCGTCATTCCGCGTCACGGTAAATGTCGCCGCGTAGCTGATTTGCGGCACGCAAAAACAAATGGTTATCAGCCCGGTCAGGATCAGTAACGACCTCGCTGGATTACCGCGGCGAAAACTTCCCGCGATCGACTTTGACCCATTCATATAAATAGCCTCGATCTAACTCTCAGGCTGCGAACCGTCATTGAACGGCAAATCGGATGTTAAAATCGGGGGCTGGCGGACTTGTTGCTTACCCTTGATCGTCGCCTTCATTGACTCGTTACAAACTTCAAAGCGGTTACGGATGCCGAAAAAGTCCATCTTATCATACAAACACGCTCGGGAACGCCACATCGCCGGTTGCACGAAACTCTTTAACAAAGTCCCGCCGCCCGGCCTGTTCGCATGCCAAGTCGACGACAAAGCACCAGGCATTCCATCAAGTAGCAGCAGCCGTCCGCTGATGTGGATGTAGGTTATTCTCCTCCGAGAAAAGCACGAAAGCAGGAACGCACGTTTTCGTTCCCTCTGTGCCATCTATGGCCATCGCTTACAAACGGTCTTCGAGATCCTTCGCTAACGTTTCCTTTGATCGGAAAAATGAATTTTCTACTAAGAAAAATGAAAAAACCACGAAGAGAGATTATTTTTCTTCGTGGTTTTGAGGTTTTTTTCCTTATTTTTGAGGCTCTTTTTCGACTTTTTTAGAGCTTTCTTCGCACTTTTGAGAGTTTTCTTGTCAGGATATTCATTTTGTGTCGCGAGAATGCCATTGTTCTTTGCGATCTAATGGATCTTCCTGTCAAGAAGATCATTCGCGACGTACTGCAAGCATTTTCTTCGTAAGATCTTACTTTCTTTTCGCATTTTTGGGCTCTTAATTGCGAATATATTCATTTTGCTTGACAACAAAATGATCTTTAGCGGTCGTGGATTGAAGCTCTACACAATAAGACCCTTACCCTTCACTTGACATAGTTTTGCCTTGCCATCAAAAGCCAGATCCCCCCGTCACTCACAGACATTAAGAAAACAAAGTAAGTATCATGGCATCGGCCAACCTGGTCGAACTTTCGCCTACCGCGGCCGTCTCCGGCGCTCTATCGAGAAAATCGGTCCGAAATTTAAGCGAATTTCTGACGGTCCGCATTTCGCGCATTTCTTACCGGCAAACGAGACGAGACGATTCGGACTCTAACCTGAGATCGCATGACCTTTCATTTCGGTTTTGGGCCGGGCGGCGGCGTGCGGTTGAGATTTACATTGACATTCATATTTGCTATTTTTTAGTGTTTGAATGTCGCAATTGGCGGTACCAAAATGAATTTAGAAAGAACGAAGTTACATATTCTCCACGAAACGGCCGATCTATCTGATCGGGCGAAAACCGGCGTGTCGCTGCATTGCCACACCGAACATTCCAAGGAGATGCTCGATTTTGTTCCCCACTACGCAAACAAACTGCCGATCATCTCGTTCTTTTGGAAACGGGAAAAGCAGAAATACTTTGAGCGCGAAGGCAAATTTCCTGATTTCTCGACCGCATTCTGGTCGCCGCCGCTGACCGGGCAGATGGTCTACGACATCGAAAAAGGCCAGATCAACGAGGCCGGACTCGACGCGTTTGTCTCGATCACCGACCACGACAATATCGAAGCGAACTTGACGGTGACCGAAAATATCGAGAACAAAAATGTCCCGATCTCGCTCGAATGGACCGTTCCCTTCGAATTCGGATTTTTCCACGTCGGCGTTCACAACCTGCCAAAGGACCGTGCCGACGAACTCGGCAAAACGCTGATCGGCTACACATTTACTAAGGAATTGCACAGCACCGAGCGGCTCAACGAACTGTTTTCGATGCTAAACGAGATACCTGAAGTTCTCGTAATTCTCAATCATCCGATCTGGGATATCGAGATGGTCGGCAAGGAAAAGCACGAGATATTGCTCAAAAATTTCATCCGCGAGCACGGCCGCTGGATACATGCATTTGAGATCAACGGCTTTCGAAGCTGGTCGGAAAACAAGCTGGTCATCGAAATGGCCGAGGCTCTTGGAATTCCGATCGCCACCGGCGGCGACCGTCACGGGTGTCGTCCGAATACGGTTATCAACCTTACGAATGCCGCAACTTTCGAAGAATTTGTCGATGAGATCCGGGTCGAAAAACGCAGTCAGGTCGCTCTGATGCCTGAGTACGAACGCCCTTTGCATTCGCGTCAATTGCAATCGTTCTCCGAGATCCTTTCGTTGTATCCGGATTTCCCCGAGCATCGCAGACGTTGGTTTGACCGGGTTTTCTTTGATACCGGCGATGAAAAAGGTTTGGTTCCACTGTCGCATCGCGGCTGGAAACTCGGCGGCCCGGTATGGCTTCGCTGGGCGATCAAGACACTGGCGTTCCTTGGCGGCCCGACTGCCCGCCCGATATTTCGCATCGCCCGGAAAAAGGTCGATCGCGTTCCGGTCAATGCGGCGGGAACAAAGTTTGAGATACCTGACCTTGACGAGCTCTCGAGAGAGCTTTCGTCGGGCACGGTCTAAGAGAGAATTATTTCGTTTTGTTATTTATACGGCGGGCCCAGCCCGCCATTTGTAATTATTAGGATATTTTGTGACTGAGAATATACGCGTTGCCTTTTTTCCGGATTCCTATCTGGAAGTAAACGGCGCCGCGATGACATGCCGCCGACTGACCGATTTTGCCGGTCGAAAAAACCGTCCCTGGCTTTGCGTCCACGCGGGCCCGAAAACCGAACTGACTGCGGACGGCAGCGTCTCTCATCTGTCCTTAAAGCGTTCGCCGCTGGCATTTTCGCTTGACGAAGATCTGGCGTATGACACAATGTTCCAGCGGCATTACCGGCGAGTTCGCAAGGAACTATTAGCTTTCAAGCCCGACGTCATTCATATCACAGGCCTCAACGACGTGAGCATCATCGGCGTATTGCTCGCGTGGCAGCTTCAGCTACCGCTGCTCGGTTCGTGGCATACAAATATCCACGAATTTGCCGCCAGCCGTATAGAGCGAATGTTCCGCTTTCTGCCAAAAGGATTTGTCAAGAAAATAGCGGGCTTTGCCGAGCGCAAGATAATGCAGGGCTGCATTTTGTACTACAAGATGCCGAAAGTGATCTTGTCGCCAAATCAGGAGTTGGTCGATGACCTCGGCCGCCGAACCGGCCGCGAATCGCGCCTCATGGGCCGCGGCGTGGACCCTGAGTTCTTCGGCCCGCATAAGAGAACAGTCTCGGACAATATATTCCGGCTGGGTTCGGTCGGGCGTTTAAGGGCTGAGAAAAAGGTCAAGGCTCTAGTTGATATTGAAAAGGCATTCATAGCCGAAGGTATCGAAGATTACGAATTTCTCATCGTTGGCGAGGGCACCGAACGCGAATATCTCGAACAGAATATGCAGCGAAGAGTGATGACGGGATTTCTCGAGGGCGAAGCATTGGCCGAGGCTTATGCTAATATGGACGTTTTCATATTCCCGTCCGAGACCGACGCATTCGGCAATGTCGCACAGGAAGCAAACGCATCGGGTCTGCCGGCGATAGTTTCTGACAAGGGCGGGCCGAAGTTTATCATACGCGAGGGCGAGACCGGATTTGTTGCTCACGAGACTGCTGATTATTCCAAATACGCGCTCGACCTGTATAGAGACCGCGAAAAGTTAGCTAAGATGAAGCTGAATTCGCGGGAAAATGCATTGTCACGCTCGTGGGACTCGATATTCGAAAGTGTATACGACGGTTACGCAGCCGCCATCAGATTAGAAAAAGAACGGAAGGCGGCGTCAAAGAAATGAACGATCAAGATGTAGAGCAGGTATTTGGTTCCGAAGATAAACAGGTTCCTAAACAGAGTATTCAAAGCGTTTTCGTCGATCTCTTGCGCCACCCGATCGATACACTCATTCTCCGCTGGAACTGGAAAGCCGCCGTACTGAGTGCGTTGCTTCGTGCTCCGATCTTCTTTTTCACCTACATATTTAAGAAAGACGGACTCAAATTAGCGGTCGGTGCAGCCGTCGCTCAATCGATCTTCAGACTGGTGTTTGGTGGCGTGAATGGGGCGATCATCCAATCTTTCAGCAAGGTAGAACCTGCATGGCACGCAATTTTGACCGTCCCCCTCGTGCTCGCGACCATCAGCCACTTGATCGAATTCGTCGTTCAGACCGCGTATGACAACCAAACCGGCGTTGACGGTAAGAATAAGGCGTTGATCGTTTCGATCGTGGTTTCAGCGATCTCGGCAGTGTTTAACCTTTTCGCGATGCGGCGTGGAGCTCTGCTCGTCAAGGACGAGAGCCAGCAGTCGATCTGGCGCGACCTCAGAAGGATGCCCTGGCTCGCATTCGAATTCATTTCATTCCCGCTCGTTTGGACCTGGCGCAAATCGAAAAAAAAGGTTTAGACTGAACCCACATTTGACTCGATTCCAGAGGTTTACGCGATCAATTCGTATTTGGACCCGTGAGATCCAAAAGAAAGCGGAGCTTTACCACGCGACGACGACGAATGTGTGCTTTAATTAAAAAATCGAAATAGCGATTTCGTCTTTGCCCAACGACTTGGCGAGATCGTCTGGCGCTTTTTTGTTTGGCCGCTGTGCCGCTCAGAAGATCGCAGATGACCCCCTTTAGGCTAATTGTATTTTTCGACGCATATTCGGGACTAATAATTAAAGGTAGGCAAATAACCTTCGATTCCACCTCAGTGTTAGAAAATGAGATCGCTCTTTACCCTCTTTGTCGCAGCATTGTTGCTTGCAACAATTACAACTACCGCTTTATCGGCAGATTCTCTGATCACCGCATCGAATCGCGCGATCGACGTGCCCGGAGCTATCAAGGGCGTAGTAAAGGCCAATACGAGCCAATCGGACAGCCAGACAACTTTCGTTCCAAATGCAAAATTGACACTTCGGAATGCGAGTGTTCCTGATTTTTTGATCACAACGATCACTGACGAAACAGGCAGTTTTACATTTGAGAATCTTCCCGTCGGCAAGTATCAACTCACCGCAGAATCCAGCGGAATGCCATCCGTCACACGCGAAATAGTAATAACTACCGGCGTAACATTGGTCGTTGAGATCAACCTGACGCTCACAGTGGCCGAATCGGTAACCGTCAAATACGAGGAAGGGCTGCTTTCCACCTCGGAAACGACAACGTCGAATATTGTTCGCGTAGAGACGTTAAAGACACAGCCGTTTCGCGAAGACGATTTCCAGAGTGCCCTGCCGCTCACGCCCGGTGTCATTAAAGATGCGAACAACAAATCGTACGTAAAAGGCTCACGAGCCGGCCAAAGCAACTATACCGTCAACGGCGCCGATGTGACCGATCCGGTTTCGGGCGAATCGGCCTTCGAAGTGCCTCTCGAAGCAATATCCAGCATTCAGGTCGAAGAAGATCCGTACTCGGCGGAATTCGGCCGGTTCACGGGCGGGGTTACAAATTTACAGACCAAGGGCGGCGGTGAGAAGTTTAAAGTTTCATTCGCTCGTCTTTTTCCTACGCTCCACAATTTCTTTTCGACCAGGATCGATTCGTTTAGACCACGAGTGACCTTTAACGGACCCGTAGTTAAGAACCGGATCTACTTTTTACAGTCGTTCGAATACCGATACCGGCGCGACTACGCACCAAACCTGAAAGCACCGTTCGATCATACGGCGACCGAGCGATTCAGTTCGTTCACCCAGCTCGATTTTCGCGTAAACAAATCCAATCAGCTCAAATTTAACTTTGCAATATTTCCGCAAAAGATCCGATTTGCCGGCCTCAATACGTTTAACCCTGCTACCGTCACGCCGAATACAAAACAGCGCGGTTATCTGGTTTCTTTTTCCGAACAAGCCGTTTTTAAGAACACATCGTTTTTGAATTCTGCAGTAAGCTACAAAACCGCCGACACCGATATTTTTGGCCAAGGCACGCTGCCATTTACCGTCTCATCAGCGCTGAACAGCGGCAACTATTTCGCCGAGAGCCATCGTCGCACAAGCCGTTTTCAGGTAATGGAAACATATTTCGTCAGCCCGTTTGAGGCTGCCGGAAACCATTCGCTCAGGATCGGTTTCAGCTTTGACCGGACAAATATCTCGAACGCGTTTCGGTACAACAACATCTTTCTCCGCCGCCTCGACAACACATTGGCACAGCGAATCGAGTTCACGACGCCAGTCGGCAGCCGTGCCAGCTATAATGAGATCGGGGCATTTGTACAGGACCGCTGGGTCATCAGCCCCAAATTGACGCTTGACCTCGGCCTGAGATTTGACCATGACGGCGTTAACGGGTCAAACAATCCAGCTCCGCGGATCTCGTTTTTGTGGTCCCCGACGAAGGATCATCGCACCATAATTCGCGGCGGCATCGGCGTGTTTTACGATCAGGTGCTGCCGGTTGCGATAAACTTTGGCGGCTCGCCCGGAACGAGCGTCTATCCTGAACGCCGCGTGACAAATTTTGCCGCCAACGGCATAACCGTCCTCGACGGGCCGCGAACCTTTTTCAATCAGATCTCCGGCGAACTCGAATCGCCCCGCAGCTTTCGCTGGAGCATTCATTTGGACCGTGAGATAACAAAAGCCCTGACGCTTCGCTTTGGATATTTGCAGCGAGTCACGAAAAACGACGTTATCATCCAACCCCTCATTACCGGGCCGACAACCGGAGCAAATGTTCTAAGCACGACCGGCCGTTCGCGTTATATCGAATTTCAAATGCTCGCCAATTACGTCAACGAAAAATATGGCAATTTGAACGTCTCATATACATGGTCCCGCAGCCGAAGCGATCTCAATACGGCCGACGCGACGTTGGGAGAGTTCCCTTCGATCGCCGTCAGGCCGAACGAATTTGCGAGGCCGGCATTCGACGCCCCTCATCGCATTTTGGCGTACGGCCAGTTCGAATTGCCGTTTGATATTCGGCTTGCTCCATTATTTGAATACAGAACGGGCTTTCCATTCTCGGCGGTAAACGACCGGCTCGATTTTGTTGGCCTCCGAAATGCCGCCGGACGATTTCCTGATTATTTGTCGCTCGACCTCCAGATCTCGAAAGGATTTCCGGTCAAATTTCGCGGCAAGAGCTATCGGCTTCGCCCCGGCGTTGCTCTGTTCAACGTAACGAATCACTTTAATCCACGGGATCTGCAAAACAACATAAGCAATCCGAACTATGGCAATTTCTATAACAGTCTAGGTTTCGGAGTAAAAGCAAAATTTGATATCGAATTATAGATCTTACATCGATGAATCATCCGCCAAGGGTAGCCCTGTTTGCCGACACATTTCACGAAATAAACGGAGCCGCAAACTTTTTGCGGCGTCTAACGTCATTTGCAAAAGACAATGGTCATCCCCTTTTGTGCATTCGATCCGGGTGCGAAACAAAGGTGACGGATGACGGCTCCGTCCAGTATCTCGATCTCAAACGAAACCGCGCTTCGATCCCGCTTGACGGTGATCTGAAATACGATCCGTTGCTTTGGCGAAAGCGATCTCTTGTGAAGCGGACGCTGAAAGAGTTTGGTGCGGATGTTATTCACTTGACGGGTCTCAACGACATCAGTCAATTTGGGTTTATCCACGCCCATTTTATGAAGATCCCCGCTGTCGCGACGTGGCACACAAACACCCATGAATATGCCGCCGAACGCCTTTTGAGCCTCGGCAACTGGCTTCCGTGTTCGGTCCGGTCCAAGATCGGTACGGCGATCGAACGAACGACGATGTTCGGGCTGATGAAACTCTACTTTCTCGCACAAATGCAGCTCGCACCGAATCAGGATCTCGTCGAAGAGATCGGCCGAATGACAAAGCGGCCGTCGTTCCTACTTCGACGCGGAGTAGATATAGATATGCTCTCGCCCGCGAAACGAACGCGAATGACCGATGACAAAGAATTTGTTCTGGGCTTTGTTGGCAGGCTCAGGGCGGAAAAGAATGTCCGGGCTCTCGTTCGGCTTGATTCGGCACTACAGGCTGCCGGCGTGACGAATTACCGCTTTCTGATCGTCGGCGAGGGCGACGAGAGACCGTTTCTCGAAAAGAACCTCTCAAAGGCAGATTTCACCGGCGAAATTCGTGGCGAAGCAGTCGCCGAGGCGTTTGCGAATATGGACCTGTTCGTATTTCCGTCGCTGACCGACGCCTTTGCGAATGTCGTCCTGGAAGCAATGTCGTCAGGCGTCCCCGCAATTGCGTTTGCCGTCGGCGGTCCAAAATTCCTGATCGACGACAATACAAGTGGATTTATCGCCGAAACCGAAAGCGATCTCGCCGGACGTATTGCGGAGATCATTCGAATGCATGAGGGTATGCAGCCAATGCGAACCGCCGCCAGGCAATTCGCGGTCGAAAACTCTTGGAAAGCGATCTTTGAAAAAACTTACGGATATTACGAGGTATGTGCGGGATACGACAAGAAAGTCAGGGCCTGAGCCACCAACTTCATACTTTGCGAATCATATATTCAGTTCCATTGAAATAAATAATCGTGCCATTAAAATCCGTCCATATAACCAATTACTATCACAAAAATTCCGGCGGTATCAGCACGGCGTATAACAAACTTCTTGAGGCTGCGAATCGCCGGAAACGTTATGTTCGCCTCATCGTTCCGGGCGAGGAATCGTCGGTCGAAGAGGTCGGCGAATATGGCCGTATCTATTACGTGCGTTCAGGATTTTCACCGGTTTTCGACAAGCGGTACCGCCTGATGCTGCCTTGGAAGGCCTATATTCTTAACGACTCGCCTATCAAAACGATACTGCGCGATGAAAAGCCCGAGATCATTGAGATAGGCGAGAAATACACTTTGAGCCTAATGGCCGGGCTGCTTCGAAAACACATCATGAATGTCGGCAGTAAGCGGCCGATGCTAGTGCAGTTTTCGTGTGAACGGATGGATGATAATTTTAGTTCGTTCATCTCGACCGGTCGGTTATCGAGCTGGTTCACGCGCCGCTACACCGCCAATTACAATCTCCCGATGTTCGATTTTCATCTCGCCAATTCCGATTACACCGGGCAGGAATTTTTCGACTCGATCTGCGCACGAAAGAACCCGCACCGCTCTGACCGTCTTTTCAATTGGTGTTGGCGATATCTGCGGGCCGCTCAGGTCGACCTAAAGGACCGCGTCTTTATCAATCAATGCGGTGTCGATAACAAAACATTTGACGACGGTAGAAAGAATGATGCAAAACGCCGGGCACTCGCTGCCGAATTCGGCTTTTCTGCCGACGCCCGTCTTTTGCTCTACGCCGGTCGCATTTCTCCTGAAAAGAACCCCGATCTGCTCATTAAAACGATCGCTCGTCTGAGCAAGAACGAACAAGTTGATTATCGGCTAATAGTCGCAGGCAGCGGCCCGAGTGCGGATTATTTTGCCGAACAGGCCGAAATTCTTGCTCCCGGGCGCGTCCGTATGCTCGGACAGATCCCCGACAAAGAAAAACTCGCAGACCTCTTCGCCAACTGCGACGTATTTGTCCATCCAAACCCGCACGAACCATTTGGCATAACGCCGCTCGAAGCAATGGCTTCCGGATTGCCCGTTGTCGCACCAAATTCGGGTGGGCTGCTTTCGTATGCAAATGACACGAATGCATGGCTTTCCGAGCCGAAGTCCGCGAAATTTGCGGCCGCGATCGAAAGCGTGTTTGAGGATACGTCGGTTCGCAAATCGCGGATAAGCTGCGGCATCGAGACGGCCGATCGTTACGACTGGGACACATCGACCGATTCTCTGTTTGCACTCTATGACCGGATGTATAACGAATTTACCGCGAGTCCCGAGCTCTTCGATTACTCAGCCTCACCCGGTAAGACCGATTTTGCAGGCGCTTTGACTAAATGTTAAACTCCGATTTCGACATTTTCGAACCGGGTCGGGGTCTATGAGCAAAGCCGTCAAGTCGGTCCACATAACAAACTACTACCACAAGAACTCCGGCGGGATCAGCACTTCGTTCAACAATTTACTTGCCGCGGCCGGCCGTCATAAACGTGAAGTGCGGCTGATCGTGCCCGGCGAAAGAGAAGAGATCGAGGAAGTAAACGACCACGCCAAGATCTATTATGTTCCCGCACGATACTCGCCCGTTTTCGACAAACGCTACCGCGTAATGATGCCGTGGCAGTACATGTTAAAGGACACAGTGATCCGGAAAATACTGCTCGCCGAAATGCCTGACATCGTCGAGGTCACTGACAAATACACGCTCAGTCTCCTCGGCGTGATGATCCGCACAAATAATTTCAAGAAGCTCGGCCGGCCGATGCTCGTCCATTTTTCGTGTGAGCGGATGGATGACAACATCGGCTCATTCCTGACCGGCGGCTCACTCGGACAGTGGTTCGCGAGACGCGTGATCGGCAATTACACAATGCCGAATTTCGACTATCACATCGCGAATTCGACATACACTGCGCAGGAGTTTTATGATTCGCTTTCGAAAGACAAGAATCCGCATAGGTCAGACTGGTTTTTGAACAAATGCTGGCGATTTTTCAAGGCTCCGCGAGTTCCCGTCTCAGAACGCATTTTTGTCTGCCCTCGCGGTGTCGATATTGCTCAGTATTCGCCAGATCGAAAGTCGGACGAGATACGTGCGGAGATGCGAAAGCTCGCCGATATTCCGGATACAGCTACGATATTGCTCTACGCCGGACGTTTGTCGCCCGAGAAAAATATCGGGTTGCTCGTCGATATGATGAAGATCTTATCGAACGACGCAAAGCACGATTTTCGCCTGCTCGTCGCCGGGGCTGGACCGCAGGGTGATTGGCTGCAAAAACAAAGCGATAAACATGCACCGGGCAAGATCATTCAACTCGGACACCTTGATAAGGATCTACTCGCGGGCTTTTACGCTAACGCCGATGTATTCGTACACCCGAATCCGCGCGAACCTTTCGGCATAGCACCGCTCGAAGCAATGGCATCAGGCGTGCCCACACTCGCACCAAACGCGGGCGGCATTTTGTCGTACGCGACAAACGAAAACGCATGGCTCGTTGAGCCAACCGGCGACGATTTCGCTACCGCTGTTTGTGAGATAGTCGACAATAAAGACTTGCGAGAGAAAAAGATAGCCAACGCCCTCGTCACGACGACCGAAAACACCCGCGAACGCTCGACCGACCGTCTGCTCGCGACTTACGATAAGATGTACGAGGATTTTCACCTCCGAAACGAACTCTTTACCGACGTTGCGGCTACTAGATCTTTTGACTATATTCCATTAACAGATGCTTGAACTTGTATTCGCAAATCTTAAGGTCCGCCCGATCCGCACGCTGATCAGCGTGGTCGGTGTCGCGCTTGGCGTTGTTTTGGTCGTTTTGTTTACCGGATTGGCTCGCGGAATGACAAATGATATGGCCAAGCGAGCTTCGAACTGGAAGGCCGAGATCGTTTTCGCACGGCCCGGCGGTATGGAAACGACGAGTTCGAACATGAACGTCAGCGTCGGCTACACCGAGAAACTAAAACAGATCGAAGGTGTTAAATCGGTAGTGCCGGTCGGACGATATATCTCAGCAAGTTCGAAAGGACGTTGGGGAATTCAGCAGATCGACGGCGTGCCCTGGGCAGAGTTTGCCGATATGAACGAAATGCGTTTGACCGCAGGCAAAGCCCCGGTCGCCGACGACGAGGTCATCCTCGACGAACGCCAGATGCGCGAAGACAAGGTTAATCTCGGCGATACAGTCGATGTTTTCGGCGACAAGAAATACAAAGTAGTTGGCGTTTTCGAACCGCCCTCAGGTGCCCGGATCAAAATGTCGCTTGCCGCACTTCAATCGGCTCTCGAGTCGCCAAATAAATGCACCTACATCCTCGTGAAAGTAAAAGACGGAGCTGATGTGGCCGCCGTCGCCGCCAAGATCAACGAGGCTCTGCCGGGCAATAAGATCAATATCACCAGCGACCTCGTCATAGACGCAGGCGACCGCATTCCGGGGCTAAATACGTTTCTAAAAGTGCTCGTGGGGCTCGGTGCCTTTGTCTCGACCATCTTCGTCCTGCTCTCGATGTACACGACCATCACCGAACGCCGCAAAGAGATCGGCATACTAAAATCGCTCGGAGCTTCGCACGGCTTTATTATCAAAACAATCGAAGGCGAAGCCTTGATGATCGGCGTTCTCGGCATCCTGCTTGGATTTTTAACTGCATTTCTCGCGTCTCAAGCTATCAGCCGCGAGTTTGAACTCGCGTTCGAATACAGCCTCAAATGGACCCTCTGGGCAATTGCCATCGCCGTCGGTGGCAGCCTGATCGGTGCCCTTTATCCCGCATGGCGTGCATCCGCGATCGACCCGGTCGAGGTGATGGTGAATGAATAAGCCAGAAACTCTATCTGAAAGCCAACGGTAAGTAATTATTGATCTTTTTTGAACGCGGATTGAGCAGATCAAGCGGATAAAGCGAATTTAAAAAATCCGTAAGATCCGCTTGATCTGCGCGATCCGCGTTCAAGATAGCCGTGGGTATTTTCGACTTTTCAGACTTACCACTCTTAAATAATTTTTCACACAAAACTCTTGCCTTTTCTTCCAATCTAAATTATCCTAATTATATCGTTTCACGTATGCAACGCATTGTCGAAGGCGGATACCGGGCGCGTAAAATTAAATGGCACAACTTAGTTTAGTACAGAGCCTTTCGCGGCTTCAGGAAGAGCAAAAATATTCGGACGAGATCTTGCTCGATTCGTTTGGATTGGCGTTTACGAGAGGCTCGGTGACAGAAATATCGGGCGGTGCCAGCACCGGAAAGATAAGTTTGTCGCTCGCACTTCTTTCTAAATTGACGCGAGACGGCGAGGTGTGTGCGGTTGTCGATTCGGCGGGCAGTTTTGACCCGTTAACGGCAAGTCTCGCGGGTGTGAAGATCGAAAATCTGCTCTGGATAAAATGCGGCGGCAACATCGAAAAGACGTTTATGTCCGCCGATTATCTGGTGCAGGCAAAGGGCTTCGGCTGCGTTTGGCTCAATCTCAGCGGACTGCCTGAGAACCAACTCCGGATAGTTCCAAAAACATATTGGTACCGCTATCGCACACGAATTAAAGAAACGCCGACCATACTTTTAGTGACCGCCGAAGACCACGTAACCGGCTCGGCATCGCAGCAATCTTTTGTTTTTTCAAGAGAAAAAACGCATTGGTCCGGTACTGGACGTTTCAAACTGCTTCGCGAATTCGACCTCAAATGCACTCAGCGAAAAGGCTATTACGGCGAAGCATTTCGGACAAAGATCGAGATGGATTATAGGGATGTGTAGATATGCTCAATTAAATATTTGGTTGTATAAATAACATATGTGATATTAATATCAATAGGGTATTTTATCCACTATGAAAACTTCTTCTCAAAACTCTGCAATTCAGACCTTTCGCGACCACGGAGGAGTGCTCCGCACGTCCGAAATTCTTCGTTTGGGTGTGCATCCACGAACCCTCTACCAGCTTCGTGACAGCTCACAAATAACAGAACTCAGTCGCGGTGTTTATCGGCTAACCGAACTGTCGCCACTTGAAAATAGTGATCTGATCACAGTCACAAAACGAGTGCCTACAGGCGTGATCTGTCTGATCTCTGCTCTTTCTTTCCACAATATTACAAACGAGATTCCGCACGAAGTCTATCTGGCTCTACCGACCGGAAAGGAAAAGCCAACTCTTGATTTTCCGCCCACCAGAGTGTTTCATTTCTCATCAGAAACATACTCAGCCGGTATCGAAGAACACATCGTCGGCGAGGATCTGGTCAAAATTTATTCGAGAGAAAAAACGATCGCCGATTGTTTCAAGTTTCGCAACCGCATCGGCATGGATGTAACAGTCGAGGCTCTGCGAATGTGCCTTAACCACGGCGGATCACGCAAAAAGGTTCTTGAGTTTGCACGCATCTGCCGTGTGGAGAATGTGATCCGTCCGTATCTTGAGGCAATTCAATAAGAAGATGAAAAAGAATCTGCCAGCTTCTATACATCAGCGTTTGCTCGTTTTGGCCCGACAGGAGAACCGGTTGTTAAACGAACTACTCCAACATTTCGCAACCGAGCGATTTCTGTTTCGACTGAGCAAATCCAAGTACCGGACGATGTTTATCTTGAAAGGCGCTCAAATGCTGCGCGTGTGGAATGGGCCTGCCGCCCGGCCGACTATGGATATCGATTTGCTGGGAAAAATAGAAAATAACACGGAAAATATTAAAGAGATCATGAGCGAATGCTGCTATATCAAGATCAACGACGGCGTTGATTTTGATGTGGCCAGTATTGCGGCAGAAACAATTAGACAAGAAAGCGATTATCAGGGCGTTCGTGTCACCGCAAAAGGATCGCTCGGATCTATCCGGCTTTACCTCCAGATCGATATAGGCTTTGGAGATGTGGTGATACCCGAACCGGTCGAAATTGAACTGCCCCAACTCCTCGATTTCGGCAAGCCTGTGCTTATGGGTTATACACCGGAAAGTACGATCGCCGAGAAATTTCAGGCGATGGTTGTTTTGGATATGGTCAACACAAGGATGAAAGATTTCTACGATATATGGCTACTCTCGGAAACTCTCGATTTGGACATAATAAATCTGACGGCTGCGATTCGCGAGACTTTCGCCCGGCGCCACACCTCATTGCCGGACAGTATCCCAACTGTCCTAACTCCGGCCTTCACCAGCGACGAAACAAAGAAGATGCAATGGCAGGCTTTTTTGAGAAAGAACAGACTGGACAATTCAATCGGATTAGATGAAGTTGCAGATAAAATCGCAAGCTTGCTACTTCCCTTAATTGCACCAGACAAACATGATCGGGGACATACGGATGTCTAAACTCTACGCATGCATAATATCGCCGGACGCGAAGGGCGATCTGCTCGCCGTCGCAAACCAATTTGCCGCGCGTATCGAGATGATCGAGGATGGAGTTTTGTTCGATGTCGGCGGCCTCGAACGCCTGATCGGCAAGCCTGATCAGATCGCACAAAAAATTCTCGGCCACCTAAAACGCCAAAAGATTTCAGGTAACATCGCCGTTGCGGAAACGGTAGATACGGCAATCATTCTGGCCCGACAGAAGAAAGGATTGAACCACACGGTCGCTTCGCCCGACGAATTTGCTCAACTACCGCTCGACGGCCTCGGCATCACAAACAAAGCGATCGGCATTTTTAACGAGTTGGGAATAACCAATATCGAGCAGCTCAGGCAGATACCGCATGACGATCTGATCAACCGTTACGGCCGCGATTTTCAGACGGTGATCGATGTCGTCGAGCAAAACGACCGTAGTTTTTTAACGCCGAACGTCAAAGAAAGCCGCGTCGATTGGAGCTACAACCTCGACTTCCCTGTCGAAGATTTTGAGCAGTTGATATTTATCATCAATCACGGCCTCGACGATCTGCTCGGACAGATCGAGCATCTCGGCCTTAGCACTGAGCAACTTGATATTACATTTCAACTTCGCACAAGCCCGCACGTACCGGGGTCCCCGCCGGAGCATCTCCGAGCGGGGCGGCTTAGTAAGGGTGTAACATCCAACGCCGCTACAAAAACCTACGAGATAAAAACATCATTCCCGACGCTCGAAAAGACATTTTGGCTAAAGTTGATAAATCTCCGCGTCTCGCTGGCACCGCCTGAGGCCGCGATCGTGTCGGTGGCTGTCACCGCACATTTTACAAAGCCTCGGCCAAATCAAAAAGGCCTATACGCCGTCTCCCGGCCCGAACCTGAAAGTCTGTTGCTGACGGTAAATAAACTCAAAAAACTCGTTGGCGAGGATAATGTTGGCGTGCCTATCTTGCTCGATCAACGCCTGCCTGAGGCGTTTGCATTGGACGCGGATAAGATGCCCGAGGTCAGAACTGGAAGCGGTAGCGGTAGCGACTGGGTTCCTACACCGGCGAATTCTTCAAGTCACGGCATCATCGCATTCACCTATTTCAAACCGCCGCTACGTGCCGAGGTTCTGGTCAGAGATGCACGTCTGGTCTTTATCAAAACCCGCAATTTTAGCGGTCATGTACTCGCGTGCAGCGGTGTCTGGAAAGCAAATTCAAAATGGTGGGACCGTTCATGGAAAACGCAGGAATGGGACATCGAAGTCGAAGACCACGGCGTCTACCGTCTCTGCAAGGTCGACAAAGAATGGTTTCTGGCAGGTGAATATGACTGAGATCGGAGACATTAAGGACACGCGGGACAGTTGGGACAGTTAAATGTCATTTTACGAATTACACACACGATCAGCCTTTAGCTTTCTCTCTTCGGGATCACAGCCGCAGAGCCTCGCAAAGCGCGCAGCTGAGCTTGGAATGCCTGGGGCAGCACTCATCGACCGTGACACCGTGGCCGGGGCAGTTCGATTTCATTTCGAAGCAAAAGCCCATGGCATAAAGCCGATCATCGGAGCAGAGATCACGATGGACGACGGCAGTCTGCTGCCGCTCGTTCCAATGACGCTGAAAGGCTATCAAAACCTTTCGAAACTCATCACAAACATCAAACTTCGCAATAAAAAAGGCGAGCATTTTGCGACGCGTAAAGATATAGAGGAGTATTCGGACGGATTGTTGTGCTTCACCGGCGGAGTAGACGGCTTTATCCACAACAGCATTAAGAACGGTCGCGGCCAGATCGATCTTGCATGGCTCAATTATGTTTTTGAAAAACGTCTTTATGTCGAATTGCAACGCCATCACCTTCGCCATGAAGAATATGTAAATGACCAACTGCGCGGCCTCGCCTCGAAATTTGACCTCGACTGTTTCGCCAGCAACGGAGCATATTTTGCTAATCAACACGACCGCGAGCTTTTCGACGTTTTCACGTGCATAAAAAATCACACTACGATCTACAACGCTGGTAAATTGCTTTCCGAAAACAGCGAACGTTACCTAAAATCGTATTCTCAGATGCGGGAGCTTTTCGCTGACTTTCCGAAGTCTGTCGATATCACCAAAGAGATCGCCGACCAAGTGAACTTCTCGATGGACGAGCTTTCCTATGATTTTCCGGACTATGAGGTGAAAGAAGGTGAAACTGCCGACTCAGTTTTAAGATGCAGGGCGATCGCTCGTTCTCGTGAACGCTATCTTCAAGAGGCATGGCCGATAAGAGCTCAGGTCCTTTCGCGTCTTGAAAAAGAATTCAAGGTCATCGAGCTAAAAAAACTCGCCGGATATTTTCTAACAGTTTCGGACATCTCAGATTTTTGTAAGGAAAATAATATTCTCTCGCAGGGTCGCGGCTCGGCGGCAAATTCCGTTGTTTGTTACGCACTCGGAATTACGGCTGTAGAGCCGATCAAGAACAAGCTATTGTTTGAGCGATTTTTGTCTGAAAAATACGAACAATATCCAGATATAGACATCGATCTGCCATCCGGCGAGGATCGTGAAAAGGTGATCCAAGAGGTCTATTCTAAATACGGCCGCCGCAGCGCGGGGATGACGGCAAATGTGATCAGCTATCGCGGGAAATCCGCTGTGCGTGAGGTCGGCAAGGTATTTGGCTTTGACGCAGACGCTCTCGGAAGACTTTCACGGTTAAATTCCCATTATGAAACTTTTAAGGGCGAAGAATTGAACCGTCGTCTAAAAGAAGAAGGTTTCGATCCGACCGACAATTTACGCCTCAGAAAATTCGCAGAGCTTTATCAACGTATCCTCGATTTCCCGCGACATCTCGGACAGCATTCGGGCGGAATGGTCGTGTCGTTAAACCGTCTTGACGGGATTGTTCCGCTTGAACCTGCCTCAATGGAAAACCGCTCGATCGTTCAATGGGATAAGGATGACTGCGATGCTCTTAAGATAGTAAAGATCGATCTGCTCGGCTTGGGCATGATGGCTGTGCTCCGCGACACGATCACCTTGATCAAACAGCATCATGACGTTGATCTCAGCCTATATAAAGTGCCGCATGGCGACGAAAAAGTTTACGAAGCTCTACAGACGGGCGACACCGTAGGAATGTTTCAGGTCGAAAGCCGTGCTCAGATAGCGTTTTTACCCAAATCAAAGCCAAAGAATTTTTACGACATTGTCATTCAAGTAGCGATCATTCGCCCCGGACCTATTGTTGGCAAAATGCTCCAATCATATTTAAAACGTCGTCAAGGATTAGAAGATGTCGATTACATAGACAAACGCCTAAAGCCCACGCTTGAGCGCACACTTGGAGTTCCGCTTTTTCAGGAACAACTCCTGAAAATAGCTATGGATATCGCCGGATTTACGGGCACCGAAGTAGAAGAATTGCGCAAAGCGATGGGATTCAAACGCCCGGATATAAAACTTGAATCGATAGGCGAAAAACTGCGGATCGGGATGACCGAGCGAGGGGTGCCAGAAGAGGTGCAGGAAAATATAGTCGCGTGCGTAAAAGCCTTTTCGAATTATGGTTTCCCGGAATCACACGCATACAGCTTTGCTCTCCTCGCATACTCGTCGGCGTATTTTATGGTCCATTACCGCGCGTGTTTTATGGCGGCGATGTTCAATAACTATCCGCTGGGATTTTATAACGCAGCGACTCTCGTAAAAGACGCACAGCGTCACGGATTGCATTTCATCGCGCTCGATATTAACAAGTCGCAGTACGAATTTACTGTCGAAGGCGGAAACCCGACCGGTAGGGAGGGTGTTTTTTGTGACATAGTAAGTTCGGATAGCGAGGACGACACACTCCCTACCGGTCGTGTTTCTGCCTCGGTAGAAAAACAAGTCCGCGTCGGCCTGAACTTTGTGCGGGGACTGCGGAAAGATATTGGTTATGAGATCGTCGCGACACGCGACACACGACCTTACACCTCCATCGCCGACCTCATCGAACGCGTACCGCAGATCAACAAACGCGAGATCAGAGCGTTGAGCCTCGCCGGAGCACTTAATTTTGACAACACCATCCACCGCCGCGAAGCGTTGTGGGAATCTGAACTGGCTATCCAGCCTAGCGGCGAACTCTTCCACAATAGCTCCTCCGCCGCTTCGGCTGACGGGGTGGTTCTCTCTGACGCATCTTTCCTCAAACGCATGGAAGGCATCGAGCTCGTTGACGCCGATCTTCGCAAAACCGGCATCTCGATCGGGAAGCACCCGATGACCTTTTTTCGTGAGGAAATGAACAAACGCGGCATTTTGTCCGCACAGCAGACACGGAATCTGAAGAAAGGTCAGGTCGTGTCTGCTGCTGGTGCGGTTATCATTCGCCAGCGGCCGATGACGGCTAATAATGTGGTGTTTATCACTCTCGAAGACGAGACAGGCTTCTCCAATTTCGTCGTCATGCCGGACAAATTCGAAAAGTATCGCGCCGTGATCAATCAGAGCAATTATCTGATCATTCGCGGCATTTACGAAGAACGAGGAATGCTGAAAGCTCTTGATTTCACTCCTTTGACCGAAGTCGGAACCGAGGTCGTTTCGCATGATTTTCGTTAGCGAATGAAAAACACCGATCACGCCATTGCCCTTGTTGACTGCAACAACTTTTACGCTTCGTGCGAAAGGGTTGTTAATCCCGAGCTGTATAAACGTCCTGTGGTTGTGCTTTCGCATAATGACGGAATGATCATTTCGCGAAGCGACGAGGTCAAGGCGTTGGGGGTTCCGATGGCGGCACCTTTCTTTCAGTGGCGCGATCTGCTCGAAAAACACAATACGGCTGTCATTTCAGCCAATCACGCTACGTATTACGAATTCTCCCACCGCGTAATGGATGTTCTTAACGAGGACATAGGAGCCAATAAGCTCGAGCTTTATTCAATCGACGAGGCATTTATCGACGCGGGTGTGCCGGATAAGCTGAACTTTCTCGGGCGTCAAATTAGGGATGCAGTCTTCGAGAAAACGCAGATACCAGTCTCAGTCGGCGTCGCCCGCACAAAAACTCTGGCAAAGCTCGCAAACAACATCGCTAAGAAATCCGCAAAGGCGAACGGCGTACTCGATCTCTACGACTCGCCGTTTATCGATCTCGCGTTAAAGAAAACGGCAGTTGGCAATATTTGGGGGATCGGCCCGAAGTCCGCTATCCGGTTGAAAGAGAAAGGCATCGAGACAGCGTTTCATTTAAAGACCGCCGATCCCGAAAGCGTTCGTACGATCCTCAACCAATTCGGTGCGCGCACGGTCCTCGAACTTAACGGCATTCCCTGCTTGTCGATGGAGATCACACACCGTGACAATAAATCTATCGCGCACACACGTACGTTCGGGCGCACAATGAACAGCTACACCGATCTAAAGAATGCCCTGTTCTTTTTTACGACGCGGGCTCTTGAGAAGATGCGTTGGAACGGCCTTTCGACTCGCACAGTTGCCGTATTCCTGCACACCGACCGCTTTCGCCCGAGGCCCTTCGCATACTTTAAGACGCATGCTTACAAGTCCGTTTACTATTCGGACGTGACGAGTGAGATCTACGGATGGGTCGAAGCGTGTCTCGATGCCGTGTTCAAAGACGGTCTGGAATACAAAAAAGCCGGCGTCATCCTCAGCGATCTTGTTCCGACGCAGCAAACGTCGCCGCGGTTGTTCGGTGGGCGGCAATTCGAGCGTCAGCATGCCCTCGCCAAGGTCATCGACGAGATAAATTACCGCTACGGCCGCGATATCATCCGGTTCGCCTCTCTCGACGACAAAGGCGGCTGGCAAGGCAAGAGCGAACATCGCGGCAACGACAGCTACCACGCCGTCGGCCGCGACACGCTCGGGCTTGGCAAAACGTTCAGCAAGTCGGTGAGGTTCTTATGATCGCTTCTTACCGTAGATAGTGATCGCGATGCCGCCGAGGATGAGTGTAGCGGCGATCAGGAGCGTTGTTGTGGCAGTTTCGTTTAGGAAAACGATGCCGATGGCGGCGGCGATGACGGGGACGGAGAGTTGTAAAACGGCGGCGCGGGTTGTGGTGTGATCTTTGACAACTGAATACCAGATCGTATATCCGACTCCGGAGGTAAAAGCTCCGGATAGGATGGCGAGCAGCCAGCCTCGGGGCGTGAGATGTAGGTTTGGGAGATAAATTAGCGCGACGACCGCGGCCATCGGCAGTGAGCGGACGAAATTCCCTGTTGTGTCAGCGAGCGGATCGCGGCTCGACTTCCCTCGCAGCGTGTACGCGGCCCAAGACATACCGGCGGCGGCCATTAGCAGCGAACTCGTCAGCGGCGGCGAGGCTAGTCCGGGCAGGACAAGATAAACTAATCCGCCAACCGCGATCACGAGTCCGATCGATTCGAGCAAAGTTGGCCGTTCGCCCCTAAATATCGCGACCGCAACCATCGACATCTGCACCGACCCGAACAATATCAAAGCCCCAGTGCCCGCCGTCAGCCCAAGATAGGCGAACGAAAAGCACACAGCATACGCAAACAGAAAAAACGCCGACGGCCAACTGCCCGAGTGCTTGAAAGCGGAAGCGCGACTGTTAAGGAGCGTGCCATCGTCGTGACCATTCAACTCGGCACACTCGTTCACACTCGCGTTTCCGCCCTTGAATCCGACTACCCACCCTATAACCACCAACGCAATCGCCCCTGAAACCAGCCGAACACCCGTAAAACCCGCCGCGTCGGCCTCTTCGCCACGAAGAGCGAGCCTGCAAAGGATCGAGTTGAACGCAAATGCGATAAGAGCGAATGCAGTGTAGATTATCGTTCTGATCAACGTCGATTAAGCCTCGCTAAACAAGATCATTCTTTAAATGATGACGATTATTCGCCGAATGGACGTGTTCGATCTTTAAATGATGACCATTATTCGCCGAATGAACGCGTTCGATCTTTAAATGACGACCATTATTCGCCGAATGAACGCGTTCATTCTTTAAATGACGACCATTATTCGCCGAATGAACGCGTTCATTCTTTAAATGACGACCATTATTCGCCGAATGAACGCGTTCATTCTTTAAATGATGACCATTATTCGCCGAATGAACGCGTTCGATCTGTAAATGATGACCATTATTCGCCGAATGATGGCGATCATTCGCCGAATGATCGCGTTAATTCAAAGAACTATTGCGGTAAATACCTAACTTCCAACATTTTCAGCGCTGTCCGACGCTGTTTCTCTCTTCTCCGGCCGCATGTGCGGGAACAGGATGACATCGCGGATCGAGTGTTTGTTGGTCAGGAGCATAACCAGGCGGTCGATGCCGATGCCGATGCCGGCGGCGGGCGGCATGCCGTAAGATAATGCTCGAATGTAGTCTTCGTCGAGCACCATCGCCTCTTCGTCGCCCCGTTCACGCTCCGACATCTGATCGACAAAGCGTTCGTACTGCTCTTTCGGGTCGTTCAACTCACTAAACCCATTCGCAACCTCCATCCCATTTATAAATAATTCGAAACGCTCCGCGATGTTCGGATTCTTGGGATCAGCCTTCGAAAGTGGGGAGATCGATTTTGGATAGTCGATGATGAAGGTAGGCTGTATCAAATTTTGCTCTGCGAGTCTATCAAATAGGAAAACCAAATCAGTTCCGCCATCAGATTCAGTGGCTTGGACTTTTAATACCTTTTCCGTAATAGAATCCCACTCTTCTTTCAATATGCTTTGCTGTTCGTTCTCTGATATTTCGCCAACATATTCTCCTGTAGCTGGGTCCTCGATATACAATCGTTCCGAAAACTCAAGACTGACATATCCGAGGAACTCACTAGCAATTCTAAGATTCGAAGCTGAATCGAACCATGTAATTAGATCGCCGTCGATTCGCTCAGCGATATAGCTAGGAATATTTTCAATAATCGCTTCCTTCATCGAAATTCGCTTGAACGAAGAAAAGTCAATGAACCGATCAATATCCACCTTCTTAAATGGCGGGCTATCAGAAGTTCGATTAGGATCAATTTCTTCAACAGTATAAGTAATGGTCAAGCCGCCAGTCGCTTTCTGAACCGCCTCTTTTATCATCTTCTCGGCAAAGTCCATCATCCCGTTCACATCCATGTAGGCGATGTAGAACTCGAGCATGGTGAATTCGGGGTTGTGACGCTGGGAGAGGCCTTCGTTGCGGAAGTTGCGGTTGAGTTCGTAAACCTTTTCAAAGCCGCCGACGACCAGACGCTTGAGATAAAGCTCGGGCGCAACGCGGGCATAAAGCGGAATATCGAGCGCATTATGATGCGTCTCAAACGGCTTAGCCGCCGCCCCGGTCGCCTTCGGCGTAAGCATCGGCGTTTCGACCTCGATAAAGCCCGCGTCATCGAGAAAACGGCGCATTCCGGAGATCAACTTCGCCCGCCGCTCGAAAACTTCGCGTGTCGTCAGGCCTTCGTGCTCGATCTGCAGCGTCGATGCGATCAGATCAGCGTAACGATAACGACGCTGCAGCTCAGGATCAGCGATCCCGTGCATTTTGTCAGGCATCGGCAGCATCGCTTTGGCGAGGAACTGGAGCTTTTCGACATGAACACTCAGTTCACCGGTGTTTGTGATGAATAAATAGCCCTCAACTCCGACAAAATCACCATGATCCAGCAACTGCCAAGCCGCCCAACCGTTCTCTTCGTCTAGTGTGTCCTTTCCATCGTTCAACACCAGAGCAAGCGGGCCTTTCTTATTCGCATATACCTGCAACTTATTGATGCCATCGGTCAAATGCACGAAATTCCCACGCGGCGGAGTCGTCAAACGGCCCGAAATACGCACATTGCCAAACGCCTTTAGCCGTTCATTGAGCGCATCTTTGATCTCGGCGGGCGGACGTTCGCGTTCGGCGAGCGTCGCGACGACCGCTTTGATCTCGTCGACGATCTCCACGACTGGGGCGAACGCTTTTAGATTCGTAATCGTGTCTTCGACACCGCTAATTGCAGATCGATTGAATTTGTTCGGATATACATTGCCGACCAACGCCCGCATTGCATCAAGCGAAGCCTTTCTCGCCTCGGTCTGGTCGTTTGGTTCTACGATCTCGTCAAAACTAGGAATATTCATAATTGCAGTATTTGCCGCACTTTTCGCGGCGTATGTCGAAACTACGATTAAAACAAACTATCGCACGCGAGCGCAATGCACGCTTTACGCACGCCGCGTTGTCACCTATCGCACATACACCTCTCGGCGGGTGCGTTAGGCTGTTAGCATGAGGAATTATTTCAATTCCATCGTCGATGTGCTCAATTACAATCTCTTCGTACTCGGCGATGCGAAGATCACGCCGCTTAGTATTTTATATCTGATCCTGCTGACCGTCGGCCTGATCTATCTATCCGGCAAACTCAAGGACCTACTCGTCGCACAGATCCTCGACCGTACCTCGATGGCACGCGGTGCACGTCAGGCGATCGGGACGATCGCGAGATATCTGATACTTTTCATCGGTTTTATCATCATTCTGCAGACCGTCGGGATCGATCTGACCACACTAAACGTCATCGCGGGTGCGGTTGGTATCGGTATCGGTTTTGGTTTGCAGAATATCGCCAGCAATTTCATTAGCGGCCTCATCGTTTTGCTCGAACGTCCGATCCAAGTCGGCGACCGTATTGAAGCAAACAAGGTCAATGGCGAAGTAATGGCCATCGGTCCGCGAGCGACTCGCATTCGAACCAACGATAACGTCACGATAATCATTCCAAACAGCAAACTCGTCTCGGAAAACGTTATCAATTGGAGTTACAAGAACGACGCGATCCGCGTTCGCATTCCGGTGCTGGTTGATACGGATTCGGATGTCGATCTGGTGACGAAACTATTGATCGAGTCGGCCAATGAAAACACCGATGTTTCCACCGAGCCAGCCGCGACCGTTGGATTCTTAAATTTTGACGCTGATGGTTTGCACTTTGAACTCAGAGTCTGGAGCCGCGCACGCTTTCACAAGCCCGGAGTGCTGAAGAGCGAACTAAATTATGCGATCCTCGCCAAGTTTCGCGAGCACGGCATTCAGATTCCACGTTCCGACAACAACGCCAAACCGCAACCCGCGGCCGAGGACGACGGTTATCTAATAGACGCCGAACAAAACGATTCCGCCGACAGCCCGGCACACTAATTCGCTTCTTCAACACGCTCTGTGTCAAAATAGTCGTACCGCACGAGAACGCGTATGCCCCGATACGCGTTTTCTGCGGATAGTTGCGTTTATATGGGCGAAGAATTCGATAAACTAAAGCGTGAGATCGACAAAGGCTCACGAGTGATCAGCCTCAGCGGCCTGACTTCGATCTCGGCCAAGGCTTACATTCTGTCGCGCTTGCATGCGGAGACGGGCAAAGTTTTTGCTGTTGTTACTGAGTCGAATACTGAACTGGAATCGTGGGAATCTGATCTCGGATTCTTCCAATCGGCCATCCGCGATCCGCGATCCGCGATCGTAACTCTTCCATCGTTCGAAGCCGACCCATACTCGGGAGTGTCACCGCACGCAGAAACTCAGGAACGTCGTGCCCTTGCTCTCTGGCAACTGCGGCGTGGCGGGAATGATTTTGTAATTCTTTCGGCTCGTTCGCTGATCCAACGGACTGTAACCCCCGACGAGATAGCTGCGCTCGGCTGCGTGTTAACTCGCGACAAGGATTTTGCACCTGAGGTTTTGATCGAACGTTTGTTTGCGGGCGGATACGTTCGCGAAGAACCGCTCTTCGGTCCGGGGCAATTCTCTGTACGCGGAGGAATCATAGACGTTTGGTCACCTGACGCCGATGCTCCGGTTCGCGTTGAGTTCTTTGGCGACACGGTTGATTCGATCCGAACATTCGACGCCGAGACGCAGCTTTCGACCGGACAACTTACGGAGATCGGCATTGCTCCCATGCGTGAGATCGCTGTCTCGCCACAGGATTTTAAGGATTGGGCATTCTTTGCCCGTGAGCGTTTCACGGACGACAAATATAAACGTAATCTCAAAGACCGCACTGATTTCGCCGAGATGGGGGAAACATTCTCGGGCTGGGAATTCCTCATGCCGCTCGTCCGCGGGCTCGATGCAACTGTTTTCGATCATCTGCCGGATTGCGTTTTTGTGATCGATGAACCAACCGCCATAGAGCATTCATTGACGGGATTTTACGAACATCTTCAAAAACATTTCGAGGCCTTGAGTGAAACCGGCGATGTTGGGCTGGAGCCGAAAGAGCTATTCGTGATGCCGGAAGAGTTGCGGAGTTTGTTGGGCAAGTCGGCTCGGTTGGAACTGCGATCTCTTGGGCGAACGGCCGGGGCGATTGATGAGCAATTTGCGGTAGACGCCGATTGTGTCTCGACTCTCGACCGGAAGAGCACACTCCCTACCGGTCGTGTTTCTGCCTTTGAGTCGCTGTTTCTGTTTCCAACCGCTGAGAAATCGACCGAGGTCGATCTACAGTCGCGTTCGACTCGGAAATATCACGGTGATATCCAGGCGTTTGTTAATGGTCTGGTCTCTAAATCGAAAGGTGCGAACACTGATATTAAGATCATTCCGCAGACGCACGGCATGGCGGAACGTATCGAAGAGATATTGCGCGAATACGACGCTCCCATGCTTGCCGAATCGATCGTGATCGGCGATCTCACAAGCGGTTTTGAACTGCCGCCGTTCGATCTGATCTACTTTACCGAGAATGATATTTTTGGCGAAACAACCCAGGCAGAACGCCGTCTGCCAACGCCGAAAGGCCAGCGGACAAAGAGCAAACTCGGAGCATTTATCTCGGATTTTCGCGATCTTAAACAAGGTGATTACGTTGTTCACGTCGATCACGGGATCGGGCGATTTGACGGTTTGCAGACGATCTCGTCTCAGGGCTCGGAACGCGAGTTCATGCTTCTCATCTTCCATGAGAACTCCAAGCTCTTCGTTCCCGTCGAGCGAATGGATCTCGTTTCGCGATATTCGTCAGGCGAAGCAACTTCGCCGACGCTCGACCGTCTCGGCGGCTTGGGCTGGCAGAAGACAAAGGCCAAAGCCAAACGCGCGATGCGCGATATGGCTGACGAATTGCTCAAGCTGTACGCCGAACGCAAACTCGTCCGCGGCCACGCCTTCCCGCCCGACGCACCGTGGCAGCATGAATTCGAAGATGCATTTCCATACGATCTGACCGTAGATCAGGCTGCCGCCATCGAGGACGTAAAATCCGACATGGAATCGATCATGCCTATGGACCGCCTTATAATCGGCGACGTCGGCTACGGCAAGACCGAGGTCGCCATGCGGGCAGCGTTCAAGGCCGTGATGGACGGCAAACAGGCGGCGATCCTGACGCCAACGACCGTGCTTGCGTATCAGCATTTCGAATCGTTCAAAAAGCGATTTGCGGCGTTTCCGGTCAAGGTCGAGTTACTCTCACGTTTTCGTTCGACGGCCGAGCAGAAAGCCGTAACCGAGGCGGCCGCAAAAGGCGAGGTCGATGTTGTGATCGGCACGCACCGCATTCTTTCAAATGACGTAAAGCTGCCAAAACTCGGACTCGTCGTCGTGGACGAAGAGCAGCGTTTCGGCGTCGGACACAAAGAGAAACTGAAACAGCTAAAGAAAAAGGTGGATGTCCTGACACTCTCGGCCACTCCGATCCCGCGAACGCTGAATATGTCGTTGCTAGGAATGCGTGACATGTCCGTTATCGAAACGCCGCCGCGAGATCGTCTGGCGATCAACACGCAGGTCGTGCAGTTTTCGGAGGGCGTCATTCGCTCGGCGATCGAGCTCGAACTCGCTCGCAACGGTCAGGTTTTTTTCATCCACAACCGCGTTGAAACGATCGAACAAGTTGCCGCCTTGGTGCAGAAGATCGTGCCAAATGCCCGAGTCGCCATCGGACACGGGCAGATGAACGAAAAGGAAATGGAGCAGGTGATGCTCGATTTCATCGATTACAAACACGACATTCTTGTCGCCACCACGATCATCGAAAATGGCATCGACATACCGCGAGCAAACACGATCATCATCAATCGTGCCGACAATTACGGCCTTTCGCAGCTATATCAGCTTCGCGGTCGCGTCGGCAGATCGAACAGACGGGCATACGCATATCTGCTGATCGCAAGCGAATTGGAACTAACGCCGATAGCACGGCGCCGATTGAGCGCGATCCGTGAATTCTCCGATCTTGGCGCCGGTTTCCGCCTCGCGGCGCTTGATCTGGAATTGCGTGGCGCCGGAAACATTCTAGGCGGCCAGCAATCAGGGCATCTCGATGCTCTTGGATTTGATCTCTACACCAAAATGCTCGAGCGAACGATCGCTGAGATCCGGGGTGACGAGATCGCGGATGAGACAAGCGTTTCGATCAATCTTGGCGTCGATGTTTCGATACCGAAAGATTACATTTCCGAGGCCGGCCAGCGGCTGCGGACCTACAAACGCATCTCGTCCGCCGAGACCGAAGAAATGCTTATGCAGATCCACGCGGAGATCGAAGACCGCTACGGCCGCATCCCGCGTTCGGTAGATAATCTGTTCGCCTACGGCCGTCTACGAAAACTGGGCGAGCGAATGCACATCGTTTCGATAGACAAGGCGGCAAATGGCGTGGCGATAAAACTCGGCGAATCGGCGATCGTTTCGCCTGAACGGTTGATGCAGTTTTTGGGCGAGAACGAAGGCTCGACGTTTTCGCCGAGCGGTATTTTGCGGATCAATATTGAACCTGGGGAAAATCCCATCTCGCGAGCGATTGAGATATTAGAATTGATCAGACCGTAATGATCTAGCGGATCACTGGCTCGGTGCAGTCAAAATAGGCAAGTTCGGAACAGACGAACATCTCTGGCACATTGTCTTTTGTTTGTTTTCTAATGTTCTGCCATACAGGTGAGCCGCCGTATTTACTGATCGAGTAGCCGAGTTGATCGCGGTGTTTCCAGACGAATTCGTATGCTTCATGTTCGTCACCACCGGCGAGGTGTTTTGCTTCATGCAGCAGGATCGCCGCCCGTTCGGTGTCGTCGATCGGATAACTGAAGAAATCCGGATAGAGTGTGACTATCTCGAATGGGAAATTTGTCGCAGCATATGCGTTCTCTTTTGCAACTGAAGCGTTTAGCCAATTGTCGCTGCCGCGAAACGCCGCCAGATTTTCGAGATAGAATACCTCGTCGCCAAAACCCTTTTCCCGAAGGACCGCGATCGAACGTTTAACTGTCTGCTTGTCGTCATAGGTCAGCGATTTTGCGGAACCGATCAGTGACAGATAAAAACCGGCGAGCACGATCAGGAGCACGAGTACGCAGACGAATGCGCGCTTTGATATCGTGGCCGCAAGGCTATCAGATGTTCTGACCGATTCTGTGGACGTGCTCAATTCAGCGCCGCACCGCTCGCACTCCGTGGCGGACGGATAATTGACGAGACGGCATGTGGCACACTTTTTTGACATCTTGGGGCGACGTGGGCTCTTTCGCCCACTATAATATAGAAATATCCAATACCGCCGACATTCATGTGATTTTGACGTATTTTTAGGCAATAAACGCGAAAGCGTTTTTGCGCATCATAGTTTGCAAATATTGGTCGGTAAAGATATAAACTTCTTTGACCCATTTTGGAGTAATTCATGAAATTTTATAGATACATTCTGCTCGCGAGCCTGTGTTTTACGGCGATGCCGCTCATCGCCAAGGCTCAGGAAACCGAGACCAAGGTCGTGGATGAGGTCGTCGCACAGGTAAATGACGGCGTTATCACGCTCTCACGCATCCGCCGCGAAGCAAAGGACATCGTCGATGGCAAGGTCCAAGCCGGCGAAACCCGTGAAGAAGCGCAAAAGGCCGTTGATGCAAAACAGGGCGAACTGATCGCAAATCTGATCAACGAAGAATTGCTCATCCAAAAGGCGAAAGAACTCGGTGTCGATGACGAGGTTGAGGCGACGATCAACCAACGTTTCGTTGACATCATGAAGCAGTACAATCTCAAAACGCTTGACGAACTCTATGACGAGATGCGTAAGCAAAACGTTGACCCGGGCGAAATGCGCGAGATGTGGCGAAAACAAGCGACTAGAGACAAGGTTTTACAACGTGAGGTTCAGGCGAAATTGTATTGGAGCTATACCGGCAAAGATCTCAAGGATTACTACGAAAAGCACAAAGATAAATTCACCAAACCGGAAGTCGTCACCTTGAGCGAGATATATCTTAACTTTGCCGGACGTGATGAGGCCGCAGTTCGAGCCAAGGCGAAAAATCTCGTTTCCCAATTGAGAGGCGGAGCCGATTTTATCAAACTCGTCATCGAAAATTCAGACCGGCCCAATGCGGCGCATACCAAGGGCAAGGCCGACACCATACCGGTTCGCGAACTCGACACTAAGTACGCCGATGCTCTCAAAAACGTCAAGGTTGGCGGTGTGACCGATCCGATCGAGATCGACGCTCTCGGCATCACGATACTTCGCGTTGACGAGCGAATTGAAGCGAGCACGGACTCTCAGTTTGACGAAAATGCTGTTCGACTCGAAATGATGAAAGAGGCTCTGCCTAACCGACAAAAGCAATTCATGTCTGAGCTTCGAACTGAATCGTATATCAAGATCAGCGACACATATCGCCCTATCGTCTCACCGATCCTTTTTGCTGACGAGCGCAAAGAAAAACCGGCTAATTAGCCTCTGTGACATAAGTAAAAAAAGGGCAGATCGATTTGATTCGGTCTGCCCTTTTCTTTTCATAGGAATGCTAGCCAAGTATCTGTTTTATTGAGCTGTCAAATATCTCAACCCGCCGTTTGGCCCGTTTTACTTCCGGATTGTCTTTTGCGTAACTTCGCTGTAGTCTCTGGAGGTCAGTCTCCAGAGACGCACGCTTTATAAGCAATTTACCGAGTGCGAGCGTCAGCTTGCCGATCTCTGTCGGACGCACGGCGTACATTTTGTCGATGTCCCGCGTCAAAATACCGATCTCAAATCTTGCGTCGACCACCTTCGGATTTTCCTCGGTATAATCCGGGAGCATCGCTTCCAGATCGGCCTGCAGTTCGGTCTTGCGTAGCAAGACCTCGGCATATGCCGGCGAGGAGCGGATCGGGCCGGTCTCAGCACTGTCGGGCGTGACCTTTGCAGGAGTTTGTGCGGAGACGGCCGCAGCAAATGCGACAAAGATCAAAAAATACTCGACGATCTTTATATTCATTATCTATTTGTAGGGGATTCGGACGTCGCAAACGTTGCCGGATCAAATTTCTGATTAAGGCCAAATTCTGTAAGAGTCGATGTCCATTCGCATTGGACCGATCCCTGATTTCCCCAATACGAATATGAGATCTTATATGAATGCGGCAGCGTTACGCCCCGCTCGGCACGAAAATCGCTAAAATCCTCGGTGAGTCCGATCCGCGTTTCGGATTGCCTGGCCGAGTTATCAGCCGACTTCGTATTGGAAATATCTTTTCCCATCACACCCTGCGGAGCCGAGGTCATACGTTTATATTCAGTGCGGACGTGCCGAAAAGTCTCGGCGTCAAAATAAAGATGAATATCGATATCGCTACCGCCCTTGGGTGAAAATTGCAGCACATAGGTATCGCGGCCATCGATCTTTTTTGTATCTTCGTACGTCAATTTACCCTTCAAAGACGGAGTATTCGACAGCAACCATCCGGTTGAGAGCGTTCCGCCAAAAATACCGCTTTTCAGGAGCGAGCCATTGTCCTTTACAAAATTCCCGAGAAAATCGCGGCCCCCTTGTTTTGTCAGCGCGATATCCGAATCCTTACCGTCAAAAACAAAACGCTGGCCGGGATATTGCGGAGACGCCATATTCATTCCCATGAAGATTTTGGTGGCTTCCGACGCAATGACAATGCGACCATCGACGGCGCTGTCGGCGGTCGAAGTAAATTTCTGCTTTGTCGGCCCGACTGCGATGAGCGTTTTCAGCGCAGCACGGACCTCGGCGGTCCCGATCGAATCAAGGTGCTTTGCGATCACATCCTCCGCTTTCATCTTCTGGGCATTCACCGCGATCGAAATCACAAACATGAAAATCAGAGCGAGCGATACAGTTAAAAATTTCTTCATTTTTTATTACCTCAATTGAAAAGAGCAGTACTTATATGTTTGCAGGCCGTTACACTGCGGAGAATGTCGATGATTCGAGTTTCTGATTTCGAGTAAAATCGCTCAATACAAAATTCCACTCTATTCCCGTTGTCCCCTGAGTACCCGTAGCTGAATAGACCATTCGATATGTATGAGGAAGTGACAGACCCGCCTCAGCCTTAAAATCACCAAATTCCTCGACAAATGAGTAGCGAATTTCGTTTGCTCGAGCTGAATCGCTGAGGCCAACACCGATACCGACTGAGGCCACGCGCTTGTATTCCGTTCGAACGTGGCGAAACGTATCTTTGTCAAAGTAAAGCGTAATGTCTAGGTCACTGCCGCCCTTTTTGGAATAGCTGATCGCGTATAGTTCTTTGCCGTCTATCTTCTTTATGCCATTCGAGGAAACCTTTGCTTTGTTGGACGCGAGACGTTCCAAGGCCCACGATGTCGAAAGCGTTCCGCCGACCAGTCCTTCAGAAACGATCCCGGTATTGCTTTGTACAAAATTTCCAAGTACCGAACGAACCGACACAGTCGCGAAACCAACGAAAACATCCTTACCGTTATACGCAAATTTCTCACCGGAATAAAGGGGTGAATTCATGTTCATCCCAAGGAAGTTATTCACACCCTCTGATGCCAGAACTATCTTGCCTTGTAGAGTAATATCTTTAGTCGAGGTGAATTTACTCGTGCCGTTTCCGACGATCAATAGCGTCTTTGCAGCTTCTCTTGCCTGAGCCGTACCGATCGAATCAAGATGTTTTGCGATCACATCTTCGGCCTTTATCTTTTGAGCACTGGCAAGATTAGACAGTAAAAAGACGATCATCAACAAAACAAAGGTATTTGCGGGTTTTCTCATTTGTGTTGTTACCTCAATTTAGAAATTAGTAACCCTTAGATGTTCGCCGACTGCGTAGCGTTGGTACGCGTAGGGATAATGATCGGGCTTTCGCACGAATCAAATTCCAGATCGTCGTCCGCCGTCGCCTCGACAATGCCGTCGCCATACGTTTCGCGGCTGGTTAGCGTCTCGAAATATACAGTAATATTGTCCAGGATCTCATCCGCCGAATGCGAATGGTACAACGTCTGGCGAAACTGTGCCCCGCCGACCAGGCCTTTTGTAAACTGACCGGCAAGCTGTTTCATTTTGCCCAAAGATACGATCTCGGGCATTTCTTCGCGGCACATCGAGAAGAATTCGAGCAGTACGTCTTTCTTTTCCTGCAAATCGGGCATATACGGTTCATGTCCCGCGAGAACGTCAGCGAACTGGCGGAAGATCCACGGATTTTGCATGGCTCCGCGACCGATCAGTATGCCGTTAACGCCCGTTTCACACCATTTATTCATCCCGTATTCGATGGTCGTGATGTCGCCGTTGCCTGAGACGGGAATGCTCACGGCTTCTTTTACCTGACGGATGAGGTCCCAATTCGCGAGGCCTTTGTAACCCTGTTCGCGCGTTCGGCCATGAACCTGAATGTGATCAACACCGCATTGCTCCGCCATTTTGGCGGCCTCGACAACGTTTATCGAAGCGTCCGAATAACCGGTTCGCAGTTTTAGCGTCAGCGGGATCGTGATCGCCTTTTTGATCTCTTTAAGAATGATCTCAAGATTCGGCAGGTCGCGAAGCAGTCCGGAACCGCCGCCGTTCTTTACCACCTTTGGAGCCGGACAGCCGCAGTTTACATCTAGAATGTCGGCTCCGATCTCCTCGGCCATTTCGGCGCCCATCGCCATGCGGTCGGCCTTGCCGCCAAATATCTGCACGGCATACGGCCGCTCTTCTTCATCAAAACGCATCTGCCGTTTCGACTTCGGGTTATGCCGCGTCAGCCCCTCGACCGAGATAAATTCCGACACGACAAGCCCAACCCCGCCGCGGCGTTTGATCAACCGCCGAAACGTATAGTCCGTCACCCCCGCCATCGGCGAAAGGATGAGCGGTGGATCGATCTTGATATCTCGGATATAAAAAGGCTTCATTTTCTCTTACAAGAGATTACCACAGACAAAAATGGGGATAAATCTGCGCTCAGCAGTTATCCCCAATAGTGATGCGTGAAAAATCTAGCCCAGATACTTATCGAGGACTTGCTGGTTTCGCTGCGAGCGTTTTACTTTTATCTCGACCGCAGTGGTGATGCCGTCAAATTTAATTATCTCGGTCTCGCCAATACCGATGACCTCACCAGGATCTTCGAACGGTTTGGTCACTATCTTGTCAAAGACGATCGCTCCGAATTGATAACGCTGCCCGACAAAACCGTCGACTTTGAACATGCCATTTGTGTCTGACTTAGCGTTACCGAACGACTTGCCTACATCAAACTCGACATCTACAACGCCTATGTAGGCTCCTCGCACTGGTGACCCGTCCGGCCAGGTGACCTTTCCCGAGATCGTTTTGCGGACGAGCGGCGGCGGAAGCGTAAAGTGAAGTCCGGCGATCCTTGTGGATGAATTGACCTCAATTATCTGTGCTTCACGTCTTATTGCCGTACCGGGCAGAAAGCAGGTCGGATATGGCGAGAGCAGCGTCGGTTTGTCGCCGAAATTGATACTTAGTGTGTATTTGCCATCAGGCACGTCCAGATAAATAAATTTTCCTCGCTGATCCGTAATTCCGAACAGACGAGTGTCGTTGATCACAACGTTGGAATCTACGGGCACCAGTTCGATCTCGGTGTATGCAAGCGGTTTGCCGTCTGATTTAAGCAAGGTGCCCTGAAGCATGGGCAGTTTTGACTTCTGCCCGAAAATGACGGGGACGCAAACTACGGCTAACAATGTTAGAAGAAAATAATGGGAGATCAGTCTTTTCATCAGCTAAGTCGACCGTGAACCTAAGTACTAAGCCTTCTTGCGGCCTTTCATCACAAATATCAGGCCGAGGACAAAGATAAGGAATGAAACAATGAACACCAGAATGCCAGGAATGATGCCGAACATTGCTTCTTCCCAACTAGTCCGGCCGTTGGTCATCGGCACGAGGGCTGCGGAGATAACCGTAACGGCAAGCCCAAGCAAAACGCCGAGAATCCCGACGACCATTACTATTTTCCAGATCATAATCTAAGTTTCCACCGATATCTCTTTTCGTGTGATTTCGTGTCGTTTCGTGGTTACTTTCCTAAGGATTGAAACCACGAAACAACACAAAAAAACCACGAAACCTATTTACTCGCTTTCTTCAACTCAATCCCTGTCGCTTCGAATGAGATCTCATTTACCGTACCGTCGGCGTTGCGGTTTTCGAATTTGGCGCCGTCTTCGGCGATCATGTGATCGACCATTTCTTTGGTCAGCGTCTTGACGGTAAAAATGCCTTCGGCACGAGCAAACGCACCGGCTGATTGCAGTGGGATAAAGAACGCGTGGTCCTTCATCTTGACGCGAACGCTCTTAGCGTCGGCCTTGGGTGCAAGCTCGGCCCAGCAGCCTTCCATCTTGCACGAACGCACGATGACGCCCTCGACACGCACCGTCTTGCCCGAATACTTCGCCGGATCTTTCAAAACCTTGGCCAGCGACACCTTTTTCGAATCGCCGATCGGTGCACCGCGTTTCAAATACGAATCCGCCGGAATCGCCGCCGTCTTATCCGCCTCAGTCGGCGAACCCTTTTCCTTCATTTCCTGAGCAAATGCCGAAAATGTAAACGCAATCATCAATGTGATAAACAGGATCAGATTTTTCATTATTAAATAAGTTACTCCTTGAAGTTAGTATATCGTAAAGCCGTAAGCAATTGTCTTTGTTACATCCGCAGGTTTCCCGTCGATCTCAGCCGGAAGGAACCGTATTCTCTTCGCCGAGTTTATCGCGGATTCTGTAAGGCCTCCGCGCAATCCTGTGATCACTCGGATCTCGCCGATATCGCCGTCACCCTTGAATACGACGGACAACTTAACCTCTCCGCTTATTGAATTATCGCGTGCAATTGCTGTATACGATGCAAATTCTTTCCTCAAGATCATTAAGGGGCGTGAATAGAACGTTGGATCAGGCAACTCGGCGTCTTGGCTTGTTTTATCCACGACCGGGATCTTGGCGGTCTGTTTGTGCTCAAATGCAGCCGTAAATACCGGGCTTGTTGTTAGATCGCTAATGTAAATGACCTTTTCGGAATCAAGCATAACAACGCCTGAGTTCAACATAAAAGTTTTACCGTCCAGCTTGCAAGAGGTCAAAAATCGCGCCAGATCACCTTCATTTCTGGTCCTGGTCGCGACACTTACGGTGTAGTAAGCCGAATCCGAGGCGATCTCGAAGTTATATCTGTCAATGCCCTTCTCAAAAGTATAAATGTCAAGATCGTATTTTCCGACAACAAAGCTCTGTAGCTTGGCAGTATCATTTCTAAATCCCTTGCGCGAAGACGCAAGAAACGCCTTTCCGCTCTTGGTTTGACGGACACTTATCGAGAACGTCGAATTCTGGCGGTTGCCAATTATTTTAACCTCGTCGCGTGCTTTGTCTTTGTAAGAAATAAAATTTGAAGGCACATCGACCGAAAACGCTCCGTCTTTTGTAGCCAAAGTCGTCCAGGCGTCCGCACTCGTTTGTGAAAGCACACCGTATGCCGCAAAAGCAATCAATATCAATGGGCGAAAAACTTTCATTTTGCCTCATAAACCACTCTTCCATCCATCACCGTCGTCAGAACCTTTGTTGTACTGATCTTGACGGGATCAATCGTGAAAATATCGTCGGAAAGTATGACGAAGTCGGCGAGTTTGCCGGGTTCGAGGGTGCCTTTTATGTTTTCCTGGAATTCGGCGTAGGCCGATCCGGCGGTGTAGCATTTTACGGCTTCGGCGACGGTGATCTTTTGTTCTGGGATCCAGCCGTTCGGGTTTTTGCCGTCGGTCGTTTGGCGGGTGACGGCGGCGTAAATTCCGAATAACGGATTTAGCGGTGCAACAGCCCAATCGGTGCCAAACGCGAGATGAGCACCGGTATCGAGCAAAGTGCGAAACGCGTATGTGCCCTTGAGCCTTTTTTCGTCGAGGCGTTTGCCCGCCCACCGGCCGTCGTCGGTCAGATGCACCGGCTGCATCGAGGCGACCACGCCCAAACGCCCGAAACGCGGGATATCCTGTTGCCGCAGATGCTGTGCGTGTTCGATGCGAAAACGCCGGTCACGCGGGCCGTCCTCTTTGGCGACGCGTTCGAAGGTGTCGAGGATCGTCGCATTTCCGCGATCGCCGATCGCGTGGATCATCACCTGCAAACCGGCCTTGTCGGCACCTGAAATATGCTCATATATCTGCGGGATCTCTGCACCGGAGATCCCGCTCGTATTTGGCGAATCGGCATACGGTTCGAAGAACCACGCTGTCGTCGAACCTAGGCTGCCGTCGGCATACCCCTTAAGCGTGCCAACGCGAAGCATCAAACCGCCAAATGCCGCTCGAATGCCGGTATTCGCGAGCCGGTGCCAATCGGGCAGCGGCGAACCGGCATAGATCCGCGTTTTGAGCTTGCCTTGCGAGAGCAATTCCTGATAAACGCCTACATTCGTTCCGGCCGACATGTCCTGCACGCTCGTCACACCGAGGCTCGCCGCATAATCGGTCGCAGCCGTCGCCGCAGCCAGGTTTTGCTCAAAAGTCGGTTCAGGAATAACGGCCTGAACATACGACATCGCCGCATCTTTCAACACGCCGGTCGGCTCGCCCTGAGCATCGCGAACAATAACGCCGCCGTCCACATCTTTTGTCGCTTTGGTCACGCCCGCGAGCTTTAAAGCCAGGCTGTTCGCGACCGCCATATGGCCATCGAGGCGGTTAACAAAGACCGGATTGTCCGGTGCGACGGCATCGATCAATTCCTTGGTTGGCAGGTTGTTTGGCTTCCAGTTTTCATGGTCCCAACGACCGCCCAATATCCATTCGCCCTTTTTCAATTTCCCGGCAAACGCCTTTATCCGCTGCGCAAATTCCTCGGGCGTTTTGGCGTCCCGCAGATCGACCAGCGAAAGCTGAAAACCGCCTTCGGTAAAATGCACGTGAGCGTCGTTAAACCCGGGGATAACCGTCTTACCACCCGCGTCGATAACCCGCGTTTTCGCACCTATTAGAGACTTTGTATCTGCATCCGAACCAATCGCCACGATCTTGCCGTTTATCACCGCAAGCGACCTCGCCACGGAGCGTTTGGCATCCATTGTGCGGATGTTTGCGTTGGTTATGACGAGGTCGGCCGACACCGCCTGCGGCAAACCTTGTATCGAAAAGGCGAAAAATAGGAAAGTTACTAAAAGGAATTTCATATTGTTCAATAGATGCTAAAGCTATATTCGAGTGTTCTTAGGATCGATTCGGGCTTGCCGTTGCGTTCCGGAGGCAAGAATTTTGTCCTGATCGCCGCAAACAAAGTTTGCCGTAATATCCCGCCCTGGATGCGTTCGGAGAGCGTCAGATTCGATATCCAGCCATCTTCGCCAAATTTCGCTCTTATTTTAATATCCCCCGACACGCCTCTAGCCCCGGCATCAGTCGGGTAAGACGGCTTGCCCATACACACTATCGCGAGCCCTGCGACCTTGGATCCGTCGAGAAATTCCGATGGCACTGCACCGTTCGGTTTTGGCATTTCTTCGATTATTTCGACTCCCGGCTCTTCATGCGGCAGCGACGAGATCCTAGTCATCTTGTCAATATTCGCCGCCTTTTTGCCCGGCACAAAATCGACCGATTCTAGAAAATGCCGGATCACATCAGTCTCGCCATTGCGAGACGCTGCCGTAAGAATGTAGATCTGGTCTTTGGAATTGAAATACCGCCGTATCATGTAATATTCGTCGTTCTTTACGATCACATTTCGTACGGAATAATTCGGCAATTCCGTTTTTGACGTCTGGATGTTGGCCTTTCGTACTGTGTCCTTCTCGTAGATCACATCAAGTGCGGTTTCGTATGCGCTATAGGTTTCGATGCTGACAAGGGTTCCCTCGTTATAGGCATTTACCATCTGCATATCCGCCAACGTGTACGGAAAGCCGTTGTTGCTACGGACTATAAAACCGGCCTTACTTGCATAGTGCTTATTGACCTTTGGGATCTCTATACTAAAATCACCTTTGTCGTTTCTGACACGCAGCCATTCTGTTGACTTGGTTTTGTTGTCGTTTGGCGGTTGGGAAAATACTGTAAACGCCCCGAGCGAAACAAACATCAATAGCAGGAGTGTTTTTATTTGCATTTGGTTCGAGTCCTTATAGCTTTGTCATTTCGAAAAAGGATAAACTTGTTTGTGAAGCCTGATTATACCAATGAACCAAAAGTATATCCATATTTTCAGCATCGTACTCGTGATTGCAGGATTTGCGTTTGTCGCGTTTCTCTACTGGGCTGAGCCAAAAACGCTGGCCGAGGTGACGACAAAGGGTTCGGTGGTGATGGGGACGTATGAGATCAATAAGGTGGAATTCGATCAGGGCTTGTCGAGTTTTCGGCAGGATAAATTTCCCGATGCCCGAGCGGCTTTTGACCGGGCTGATCCTGAAAAACGCGATGCGGCGACGCAGTATTATGTGGCGTACAGCTATTACCGGCAGGGCTGGGGTAGGCTTTCGAATGACGACGACCTGTTCAAATTAGGCCTTGCGGCGATCGATCGTTTGATCGCTGTGAACCCGACATATCGAGCAAGCGATGAAACTCTCGGCATAAAAACACCGGCCGAACTCAAAAACGAATTTGAAGAAGGCCTCAAGATCACGCCGTCCGATTTTAACCCGATGAAACTGACCCGCGAGCGAAAATAATGGGAACGAAAGACTATTTGCGGCAAGATATCGAGGATCTCGAACCCGACGAGTTCGAAGAAGAAGGCCTTTATATTCCCACCTACGATGACTCGATCGAGGTCGTTGATGACGAGGAGTTGACCGAGGTCAAGAAACGACAGCTTCCGGCCAAAGCCCAAAAACCCAAGACCCAGGACCAAAGACCAACCTTGGTTTATTTCATCCTTCCACTCATTTTTCTAATTGTCACCCTGCTCGGCGGTTTGCGGTTTGGGGCGTTGGACAACGCGTTTATCTTTCTCAAACCGGCTCTGGTTTGCCTTGTTTTCGCGGCGGTTTTGATGATCCTGTATTTTCGCTCCGGGCTGATCCGGCTCGATGGCTGGTTTGATGAGGACGGCTCGATGCTGCAAAATGCGGCGAATGCGGGCGTTCTGCTAACGATGTTTGCTGCGTCAGTCCAGTTGTTTAATTCGCTGCTGCCGGAGCAGGGTTTGCCGTTTTGGGTTGTTGGATTTTGCTTTTTCTGGACACTTTGGAACAACCTGTTTGCCGAGTTCGACACGAAAAAGCTGCTGCGGAGTTTGGGAGCGTTGTTTGCTTTGGCGTTTGTGGTCAAATATCTTGTCCTGGCAAATCTGACGGCGCCAACTAGCGGCACTTGGCTGCAGCGGATGTTTGAAAATCCGGGAAAAGAGGCGTTTACCTGGCTGCTTGATCTACCGCGATACGCAGCGGGGACTGGTTATGTACAGTTCTTTGGGTTGGCACTGTATCTGGTCGGACTGTTTCTGACGCCCGCGAGCGTCAGACGAGACGATTAGGGTTTTTTATTGAGATCAATTAGAACCGTCTGTCCGTCGCGTTTGATACGAATACTTTTGCTTGCAAACGGGCCGCGAAAAGTTGTTTTTTCCGCCAGTCTCTTATCGTTGAGAGCCTCAACAACATCGCCGCTCTTCAGGCCGGCCTTTTCCGCGATGCTGTCTCCCCTTACCGAAGTAACTTTCCAACCGGATTCCGAGTAGACAATGTCAGCCCCAAATTGCGTGATCACATCCTTTGCCGAGATCGGGGCAGGATTCTCAAATTCGTGCGGCTTGATCAAGACCCTTGTACGCGGATCGACGCCTTTTGCATACACTTTCCTGCTCTCTTTTAATCCCGTGTCAATCGAACCGCCGCCTGGACCGTCACTATTGATCGGGACACCCGTTCCAGTCTCAACCGACTTTACTGGCCCGGTATTTGAACCGGCAATCATCTTATCATCGACGACAGGCGGTTTGACGACCATTTTGTCGCTCGTGCTGTCGTTGGAGACAGGTGAAG
>Ga0209023_10000776_pt1 | contig 45686 bp, 38 predicted proteins | sample LakOneMetagenome_FD_187468 | JGI IMG/M metagenome (GOLD analysis project Ga0209023, IMG submission 187468) | Freshwater and sediment microbial communities from Lake Erie, Canada (SPAdes) (version 2) | ecosystem: Environmental > Aquatic > Freshwater > Lentic | place: Lake Erie, Canada...
ACGGGCTTTCATAATGAACTTACGCGATTTCGGCCCAGGCCGACAGGAGACAAAAATGATCGATTTAACCGGTCGTGTGGCGATTGTGACCGGCGCCGGCGGCGGTTTGGGCCGGGTGCATGCACTACTATTGGCCAAACACGGCGCACAGGTGGTGATAAATGACCTTGGGAACGCCGCCCATGCCGTGGTCAAGGAAATTATTGATTCCGGTGGCAAAGCGCGGGCCAGCCTGGGCTCGGTCACCGATACCGCTTTCGTGCAAAGCATGGTCGACGAAACATTGGGCGCCTGGGGCAGCGTCGATATTCTGATCAATAACGCCGGCATCCTGCGTGACAAATCATTCGCGAAGATGGAGCTCGATGATTTCCGTCTCGTGCTCGAAGTGCACCTGATGGGCGCCGTCAATTGCACCAAAGCCGTGTGGGAATCGATGCGCGCAAAACGCTATGGTCGCATCGTAATGACGACGTCGTCTTCCGGCCTTTATGGCAACTTCGGCCAAGCCAACTATGCTGCCGCAAAAATGGGATTGGTGGGCTTGATGCAAACACTCGCCATTGAGGGCGAAAAATACGGCATTCGCGTCAATTGCATTGCGCCCACGGCGGCCACGCAAATGATGGAAGACATTCTTCCGCCTGATCAATTGTCTTTACTACGCCCTGAACTGGTAAGCCCGGCAGTGCTGGCACTAGTGTCCGAACACGCGCCGACACGTGCGATTGTCTGCGCCGGTGCTGGCGGATTTGAACTGGCGCATATCACGCTGACGCAGGGGATCCATCTTGGAGATGCACCTGATTCCGCCGAAACGCTTCTGGCGCGCTGGGCAGAGATCGCGGATCGCCACGCAGACTTCGTGCCTGCGCAGGGGTTCGACCAAAGTAAACACGAACTGCGCAAATCCGGTTTCGAATTTCCCGGAGAAACACCTGAATAGTCGGTATTTATCCGTCACAATACGGCCTTCGTAAATCGCCGACCGGATGCTATCGCGTGAATGATCTTGTTGCCGCCCTGATCCTGGGCATTATTGAAGGTATTACCGAATTTCTTCCCATTTCCAGTACCGGCCATTTGCTGATTGCCGAACATTGGCTCGGCGCCAGGACGGATTTCTTCAACGTGTTCATTCAAGCCGGCGCCATTCTTGCGGTGGTTTTTATTTATCGCGAACGCCTGTGGAAATTGAGTACCGGCTTTTTTGCAGCGGGCCCTGCTCAAGAAACCAATCGCGATTATGTTTTCAAGTTGGCGACGGCATTTTTGATTACATCGGTATTGGGATATGCCGCAGTGAAAATGGGCTTTGAATTGCCCGACAAGGTAACACCGGTTGCCTGGGCCCTGATCATCGGCGGTATCTGGATGCTTGTCGCCGAACATTATGCCGCCGACAAGCCCGACCGGGATTTCATCAGCTGGAAGGTGGCAATACTGGTTGGTCTGGCACAAGTGGTAGCGGCGATTTTTCCGGGCACCTCGCGATCGGCAGCAACCATTTTCGTAGCTTTATTGGCGGGTACATCCAACCGCGCTGCCGCCACCGAGTTCGCTTTCCTGGTCGGTATCCCGACCATGTTTGCCGCCAGTGCCTATAAATTATTGAAATTGACGACAAGCGGTTTGCCGCATGAATCATGGTCGGAAATATCGATCGCGTTTATCGCCGCGACCGTAACCGCATTTATCGCCGTGAAATGGTTGCTGAGCTACATCCAGACGCATCGCTTTACCGCGTTCGCCTATTACCGGATTGCCCTGGGTGCCGGGCTTTTGATTTTACTGGCCAATGGCGAGTAAAGAATATTTTCATTTAAAACTTTTAGAACTTTACGCCTTGATGGCTCGCAGACCGGGCATAGGTCTTTACGAATAATTCGGTCGGCCTGGCGGCGCAAGCGAGAATGGTTTCCCGGTTGATCGCTTGGGCCGATTGAACGTATTTCATGGTGCCATCCGCACCGCGGTTTTTCATCAATTGCACGGTGAACATACCGGCTATCAATTCAAAAGCGCCGAGGTCGCGATAATCGCCTCCGGGCCGGACTAACTGGAAATATTTCAGATCGATATTGAAATCGGCGCAGGTTTTCTTGTTGATATTCAATATCGAATCTTTGAGAAAAATGACATTCAGGGAATAAATGCCCCTGGAATCTTTCCAGGTGTTTTCAGGTAATTTCCAGACTTCGTTATTGACCAGGGCAAGTGCGTTTTTATCGAGCTCGATGGATTTGCTGCTTTTCGTAATCTTGCTGGTTTGCAGTTTTCCATCACTGGAAAACGCCAGCTCGAGCCCGACTTCACCTTGCACGCCACTTTTGCCCAGTACCGCCGGATAAAAAATATCGCCCGGGTAAATGATCTTGTGCGGCAACCGGTTCGCCTGGATCAATGTCGGCACTTTCGCCGCCGGCATTGGCGTGGCCTGGTTTTTCCGGGCCTGCGCCATCGCCAATGGCGAGGACGCCGCCACCATCAACATCGATGCAAAAAAAACATTCGCCCGCATGCCGACCTCAGATTTCCGGATAACCCAAACGCACGGCAACCGGCGTCAGGCGATCGATTGCCTGCTTGAAGCTATCGCGATATTGGCGCCAATGCCCGCTGGCGAACTGGTTGTCGAAACCTCCACGCGCCTGCACATTCATCCCCAGTATTTCGGCATCCGGTGCTTCTTCAAGACCCAGCGCGGCCTGCAAAGCTTGTGCCACCGAAGCGGCTTGCGATGGCAAACCATCCACTTTCACCACGCTGACAAATTCCGGATGGGTTTCCAGTTGCGTTGCAAATGCTTCGCATGTTTGTGCCAGCCATTCGGCTGAAATATTTTCATCCGGATGAAAACGGTATGCCTGCGCACTGCCAAACACCAACCAGCTAAGGAAGGCATCGCGTGGATCGCTGACCACAGCGACCGTGCGGGTGCCTTTCAATTCCGAGAAGGTGTACCCATCAACATGCGGAACCCAGTCCACGGCGGTTTCAGGTTCCTGGCCGGATCGTTTGATTTCATCCTGCCAGCGCGCCGCCGTTCCGGCTTCCGGTGTGGCGGGCAAGCCGCGCAAATGACCGAAGCCATCATCACGACGGCGCGGCAGATTGCGGTCGGCCAATAGACGGTTGCCCAGGGGCTGCGACAGCGCCTGCAGAACAACTTCCAGGCGTGTACCGGTTGGCGCCCATAACAAGGTGCCTGCAATATCGGGATTGTCGTTGACATGATTTGGCAAAATTTGCGGCAGCGGGTGCTGGATCAACGCGCACTTGGCCATTTGACGGAAGCTTTCGGCCGCCTTGTCGTACTGATGCAGCTTGTCGAAAGTCAGGCCACGCCAGGCAAATACCATCCGGCGTGAATCGGCATTGGTCGCGGCATGTTCCAAAGTCTCGAGACGTGCCAGGGCCTGTTTTGGCTCCTTGCGAATTTCGGCGCGTAACTTGATGAACTGTGCGAACGGCAAATTTTGCGAAAGCGACAATGCCTTGTCGGCACTGGTTTCGGCAGCATCGAGTTGGCCGATGGTTTCTTGCACTTGTGCGAGCGATTCGTGCGCCTGCGGGCTATCGGGCAAAGCGGCCAGCCAGCGTCGCAATACCGCTTGCGTTTCTTCCAGCTGATCGGAAGTCAACGTGACGCGGATTGACCACAGCAAATTGCTTTGCGCATTGATCGCGAGCGCCTGCTCCAGAAGATCAATGGCTTCCTGTTTGCGACCCAGGGTTCCCAGCACGCCCATCAATGGCGAAACCACTTTCGGATTACCCGGGTTGGCGGCATTGACCATCAGCAAGTCTTCAAGCGTTTCTTCGGCCTGGCCAATTTGCGCACGCACTTGTGCACGCATCATGCGAACGGTGTGGTCTTCGGGTTTGTTGATGAGCCATTGGCTCAGTACGGCAATGGCTTCTACCCATTTTTCCTGCTGCAACTGGCTGCGGACAAGGCCGCGCATCACGCCGGGGTTTCCTGGCTCAAGCGCCAGGGCATTTTTCATGGCCTGTTCTGAAAATGGCCACATGCCGCGGGTGGCGTATGCCATGCCCAGTGAAACTTGTGCCAGCGCATTTTTAGGTTCCAGTTCGGCGGCGGCGGTAAAACATTTCACGGCCAGATCGGACTGGCCACCGTACTGGGCAATGTGACCTTCCAGCAACAACACCTGCGGATGTTCCGGATTGATACGCTGGGCCAGTTTCAGTTGTCTGTTGGCTTCGTCATTTTCGCCGCGCGCCAAGGCCATATGTGCCATGGTGACGTAGGCCTGCAATTGGTTTGGATCCAGATTGATGGCATCTTTCAAGCCTTGCTCGGCAGCGGCATATTCTTTTTGACCCAGAGCCAATGCGGCACGGCTCATTTGAAAATCGGCACGATCGGGCGCCATATTGATGGCTTGATCAATGGCAGCGCGTGCACCTGCAATATCGCCGTTTCGCTGCAGACAAATACCAAGCCAGTGATGGGCTTGCGGGTTTTGGGCATCGCTGATGGCAAAGGCTTGGGCGGCGCTAAGTGCAGCGGCAACATCGCCGCGTCGCAGCGCTTGGTTGATAGTGGCAATCATGAATAAACAGGCTCAAAAAACGGAAGCCGCAATTATAGCCGGTTCCCGGCTCCCGGGCCTTGCTAGCTGGCTTTCGGGCCGCTTTGCAGGGCCAGGGCCAAACGCTGAACCACCCATCGTTCGGCATAACCACGCATCGAGGCGCCTTCGATAAAGCCGCAATGTCCACCGTGCTCGGCAATTTCCAGTACGGAGTGTGACGGCAACTGCAAATCGCTGAAGGCGTCTATCGGAATGACCGGATCATCGGCCGCCGCCAGAACGCTGACTGGCACCTGCAAGGCAGCCAGACGACCGTGCGCCACGGAGTAACCGTCGAAATAATCTTCTTCATCGGATTTATCGGTGTGACGGTCCACCAGCCATCGCGTCAACGACCGCATGTCTTTTTTCAGAATGCCGTCTTCAAAGCCGTGTTGCTGCGGGAATAGAGCGCGCTTTTTCAGCAGGGAACCGCGCCATTTTTTCATGAAGTACCAGTGATAAAAAGGCACGCCGGTTTCGAGCTGGCGCATGACGCCGGAAGGATCCACCGCCGGGCAAATCGCCACGGCATGTTTTAGATCAATGCCGGCGTCCGGGGCTGCCAAGGCCAATCGCAATGCAAAATTCCCCCCCAGCGAATATCCGGCGGCCATGAAAACCGGGGCCGGAAATTTTCTCTGGATTTCACGCGCGGCATTGATCACTTCTTCAAGACGACAGGAATGAAAAAGCCCTTCATTGAGATGATGCGTATCGCCGTGGTCACGAAAATTCAGGCGAAACACATTGAAGCCGGCATTCAGCAAACGTGCTGCCGTGTGGCACATGTAGCTGGAATCGGTACTACCTTCCCAGCCATGCAGCAGCAGGACCAAACCGCGTGAAGGCCGGGTTTTATTCTCGCTGTAAAAACCCTGCAGGCGAACACCACTGCCGGCGTCAATCACATGTTCGCTGGTAACGGCACCGGTTTTTATCAGAGCGCGAGTACCGGCATTTTTTCGAAACGAAGTCGAGCTGAAAATCGATTGCATATGCGGATTGCGCAACATCCAGCCACGCGCACGATAGGCACTGACGCGTGTCATAACTTCATCGCGGCCTGTATCCGCTCGCGGCAGGTATCGGCCATGCGGCGGCGACCTTCTTCGCTGCTTGCCACCGGTTCGAGAAAATGTACTTCGGCAGTGCGTGTCGGTTCGCCCAGCAGACGAATCAAATTCTGCAAGAAATTTTCTTTCGGACCGAAGGCAATAATGCTTTGTGCATTGCCGCCGGCACCGTATTTCAGTGCAACCGGCTGTGCCGGCACTTCGGCCAATACCGCAGGTTGGAAAATCCGTGCGTGGAATGTACCGATCTCGCGACCATCGGTCGTGCGACCTTCCGGAAACACCGCGCAAGCCAGACCTTTTTGTAAACGTTCCACCATTTGATGCATCACGCCATGCAGCGAATCGTTACTGCCGCGATGATGGTAAATGGTGCCGCCGCGCGCTGCCATCCAGCCAATCAAGGGCCAGTTGGCAATTTCCGCTTTCGCCACAAAACCCATCCAGCGCTGGCTATGCAACATCGTGATATCAATCCAGCTGACATGGTTGGCAACGAACAACACCGCGCCCGGCAATGGCGTGCCATAGCGTCTGGTTTTGAAACCGAAAATTCGCACCATGCCCAGCGACCACCAGCGAATGGCACGATGATCAAGACGTTCGCCGCGAAACACCATGCGCGCACAAACCGGATTGATCATGATTAAGGTAATCGGCAGGAATACCAGGGCATGAATTGCCAGTAGCGGGATTCGCAATAGATAGCGCAGCGGGCGTAGCCCGTCACGGCCTGCGCTGCTTGCCGTGTTGGAAGCTGTCATGTCTGCATTGTGCCTGAAAACAATTAGAGCACGCACCCAACGCCGGAGTATGTGGCGTCGGTTTTGCTTCGACGCGATGCTGGTAGGACTTTGGCGTCATGACAATGTGAAAATTGTCGGGCCTGGGTCCGACCTACGGCATTCTCGTATAGCTGAAAGTTTCCTGCGGATCTTCAACGGGGACTTCGCTGCGCGTGGCGCCGTTTTCAACATAAATTTCATTACGCTGAAAATGCGCATTGTCAATAATTTTCAACCAGAAACTGTGCTGGTGTGATTTATCCGGCACCTGCAGATTAGTGCCATCGCGAAATTCGAAATGCATGGCGTCTTCATTCGATACCAACACCAGACGCGGCTGATTGCCCTGCGGACAATAATGCGTTGCCCGTAATACATTTCCATCCAGGTGATACATCGTCATCGATTCACGGCCCGATGATAAGGACCAGGTTTCCACCAATACCGTGTCGCCTGCCGTCAGCCGATAATTGACCGTGTGCTCGCGCCCGCCGGGCGAACTGCCTTTCCAGGTTCCAATCAACGCCGTCAATTGTTTGAAAGCTTTATCGGCGTCGGGTTTTTCAGCGAACGCGGATGTTGAAAAACAGGCCAGCAAAAACATCAGGAAGAAATGTTTCAGACTTTTCATCAGCGCGTGTTCCCTGAAAATATCCGTGAATCCGTAATGCAGATACCTGCTTCAACCGAACTCGACAACCGCCAGAGTCAGGCGCGAAACACAGCACAACTTGCCTTGCTCGTCTTCAATGCGAATATCCCAGACCTGGGTTTTTCGACCGACGTGGACTGGCCTTGCGGTGCCGGTAACCACACCTTCTCGGACGGCACGCACATGGTTGCAATTGAGTTCAAGGCCAACGGCTTGCTGGCCGTCTTTTTCGACGCACATGTTGGCGCCAACGCTGGCGAGCGTTTCCGCCAGCATTGCCGACGAACCGCCGTGCAATAAACCATAAGGTTGTTTGGTGCGTTGATCGACCGGCATTGTGCCGCGAAGAAAGTCTTCACCTATTTCGGTAATCAGGATGCCCAAATGCGACAAGGCCGTATTCAGGCCTTGTGCGTTTAAATCTTCGACTGTGCGCGGACGGCGAAAAATACTCGCCATAATCAAACTCAGCGAACGCGCAACAAACCCGGACGCCATGCCGGCGCATAACCGGTGCGTTTGTAGCCGGAAGAATCGCCGTAACCACCGCCGGTTTCACGGTTGGTGCGGCGGTGCATGCGGTCTTGCAATTCCTGGCGGCGGTCTGCCAGCCATTCGGCCGAACCCACTGCCGAAGGACTTACGCCACGACGGCGTGCTTCGGTTTCGCGGTATTCGCAAAATTCTTCGTAGGCTTCCAGTTCGTGTTTGAGTTCCCTGACGCACAACTCGATCGCGATGGCATCGTCGAAATAACCCAGTACCGGAATATTGTCGGGAATGATGTCGGCCGGATCGGCAAAATAGACCAATGCCGACAACACGCGTTGACGGTCTTCTTCATTGAGCGACCAACCTTCGTCACGCACCATGGCGATCAAGGCATCCAAATGATCCAGACGGCTAGCAATAAAATCCGGCAGATCCACCTTGTTTGCTTCTTCCAACAGCTTGCCGGCCGCTGCAGTCACTTCTTCAGCCGATTTGTTGCCGGCGGAATCGCGCGCAGCCTTGATGGCGGCATTGAAATGTTCTAAATCGCGGTCGGAGAGTTCAAAACTAATCGCTAAAGGCATGACTATGTTTCCATCAAAGTGAATGGTGAGAAGCGGAAGATTAGGCGCTGTGGCCGAGTGCGTCAAACTTCGCCCAGTTTACGCGAGCCAGTGTCCGCCTTGCTAGGCCCGCAGATGCAGGACTCCAAACCACATTATTGGCGAGTTACACTGGCAACACGGTAAAGCTGCCGGGGTTCATTTATCGGGAGAAGTCCATGAAACAGCTAGCTGCAGAGTTTTTCGGTACGTTTTGGTTGGTTTTCGGTGGCTGCGGTAGTGCGGTCCTGGCCGCGGGTTTTCCGGAATTGGGAATCGGGTTTGTCGGTGTTTCACTGGCCTTTGGTCTGACCGTGCTCACCATGGCTTATGCGATTGGCCATATTTCCGGCTGTCATCTCAATCCCGCAGTCTCGGTTGGCTTGTGGGCAGGCGGCCGTTTTCCTGCCAGCCAGTTGCCCGGCTACATCATTGCGCAAGTCCTGGGTGCTGCCGCTGCCGGTAGCGTGTTGTATTTGATTGCCAGCGGGAAAGCCGATTTTGTAGCTGGCGGTTTTGCTTCCAACGGTTTTGCAGAACATTCCCCGGGCGGCTATTCGATGATCGCGGCGATGATTTGTGAAATCACTTTGACCGCCTTCTTCCTGATCGTGATTTTAGGGGCTACCGACAAGCGCGCACCGGCCGGTTTCGCGCCGATTGCCATTGGCTTGTGCCTGACGCTGATTCATCTGATCAGTATTCCGGTCACCAATACTTCGGTAAACCCGGCCCGCAGTACCGGCGTGGCATTGTTTGCCGATGGCGGCTGGGCGCTATCGCAACTTTGGCTGTTTTGGGTTGCTCCGATTGCAGGCGCGGTGATCGGGGCAATGATTTATCGATTTGTTGGCGACGAGAAAAAATAAATTGATAAATGACAACAAAAAAGCCGCGTGATTTATCGGCGGCTTTTTTATGGGGACAAGAATCAAAGGATCGACGGCGCCCTCCCTACCGGTCGGAATGCCCGGATTCAAAGTAATCATTGCGTTCAAACGCACCGGGTTTGACCAGGTCGGAGAATGCCCTTGCCTGTGGCGATAAAAATTTTCCCTTGCGGACCACTACGCCGTAACTGCGGGGCGGAAAATAATCCCGGAGATTTCGAATTTCCAGTTTTTCGTGATCGGCTTCGTTCAAACAAATACCGGTCACGATGGAAATGCCCAGACCCATCGCCACATATTGTTTGATCACCTCCCAACCACCGACCTCCAATGCCACGGTGTAGGGCACACGTCTTTGCTGGAAGACCAGATCAACCAGGCGCCAAGTCGTCAAACGCTTGGGTGGCAGGATCAAACCATGCGGACTTAAATCTTCCAGCTTCAGGTTTTCTTTTTTCGACAAGGGATGCCCCTTCGCCATGATCAACATCGGATCAAACGAATACACCGGTGCATAAGATAAATCGGTTGGCACATCGAGCATCGAGCCGACGGCAAGGTCGACCGCATCGGAGCGCAACAACGCCAGCCCGTCCTTGCCGGTAACGTTGTGCAGCACCAGCTGTATTTTGGGATGCGCCTGCTTGAATGCCTGCACGATCGGCGGCAATAAATACAAAATGGTCGAACTGCCGGCCGCTACATGCAGCTCGCTGGCCTCCAGCCCTTTCAATTGATTGCGAAACTCGCCTTCAAGGCCATCCAGCCCCTCGACCAGGGGCCGGGCCAACTCATACAAGGCATTCCCTTCCCGGGTCAATGTAAGCCTGCGGCCGCTGCGTTCAAATAAACGCACCTGCAAATCCCGTTCCAGGGCCTGCAACTGCAAGGTAACAGCCGGCTGGCTAAGGAAAAGTGCCTCGGCAGCACGCGAAATTGTCCCCAAACGGGCGGCCTGGCAGAAAGCCCTCAAGGGTTTGAGTCGGTCGCCCTTGTAATAAAAGCGCGGAGTAACAGCCTTTGGCATATTTCTATATTTAGTTATAAGGTTTGTTAATAGATTCTATTCAAATATTTAGTTTGTCAAATTCAAACAAGCGTTTTAAGGTAGCCTCCAGCTTCTTGAACCCCATTTCTTATGTCCCAACTTGAAATCATTGCGACCACCCAGCCAGGCCAGGGCGATTTGCTCACCCCGGCGGCTTTGGCGTTTTTGTCCGAACTGCACCAGCGCTTCGAACCTCTGCGGCAAGCCCGTTTGCTGGCCCGCGAAGTTCGCCAGGCCCAGTTTGATGCAGGCGCGGTACCGGATTTCCGCGAAGACACACTTTCCATCCGCGAAGGCGATTGGAAAGTAGCCGACTTACCAAGCGCCCTTTTAGACCGTCGCGTCGAAATTACAGGCCCGGTTGAGCCGAAAATGGTCATCAATGCCTTGAACTCCGGCGCCAGGGTTTACATGGCCGATTTCGAAGACTCGACGGCCCCAACCTGGGAAAACCTGCTGACCGGCCAACGCGCCTTGCGCAAAGCCGTCACCGGCGATCTGGACTGGATGGCACCGGATGGCAGCAAGCATTACGTTCTGAACAAGGAAAATCTGGCTGTCTTGATGGTGCGTCCGCGCGGCTGGCATCTGGATGAAAAACATTTGCAGGCCAATGGTTCGCCGATGTCGGCATCCTTGTTCGATCTGGGCTTGTTCGCTTTCCACAACGCCAAAACCCAATTCGAAAAACAAAACGGCCCGTATTTCTATCTTCCGAAAATGCAGTGCATGGAAGAAGCTGCGTTGTGGGAAGAAGTACTGAGCTTCATCGAAGTGCGCCTGGGTCTGCCGCTTGGCACGATGAAAGTCACCGTATTGATTGAAACTCTGCCCGCTGCTTTTGAAATGCACGAAATTCTGCACGCCTTGCGTTCGCGTATCGTCGGTTTGAACTGCGGCCGCTGGGATTACATTTTTTCCTACATCAAGACTTTCCGACAACATCGCGACAAGGTGCTGCCGGAACGCAGCCAGGTGTTGATGACGCAACCTTTCCTGAAAGCCTATTCGGAATTGCTGATCCAGACCTGTCATCGCCGTGGTGCATTGGCCATGGGCGGCATGGCGGCGCAGATTCCGATTTCCGGCGACCCCGACGCCAACGAAGCCGCATTGAATCGCGTGCGTGCCGACAAATTGCGCGAAGTCAAAGCCGGCCATGACGGCACCTGGGTCGCACATCCCGCGCTGATCAAGGAAGCCATGCAGATCTTCAACGAAGGCATGCCGAAGGCGAATCAACTGGATGTGCTGCGCGAAGACGTTTCGGTAACGCGCGATGATTTGATCAAACCCTGCATCGGCACGATTACCCAGAAAGGTTTTGAAAACAGTGTCGAAGTTTGCGTGCGTTATCTGGCGTCCTGGCTCGACGGCAATGGCTGCGTGCCGATTCACTGGCTGATGGAAGATGCCGCCACGGCGGAAATTTCCCGCACGCAATTATGGCAATGGCTGCATCACGGCAACCTGCATCTGGACGATGGCTCCGCCGTTGATTTCGCCTTGTTCGAGCGTTGCCTGATTTCATTACCGAGCAAATTGTCCGATCGCATGCGCGTGCCGGGCGCTTCGAAATTGAACGAAGCCATCGCACTCCTCGACGAACTGACGCACGCCGATACCCTGGCAGATTTTTTGACGCTGCCGGCGTATCAGCGAATCGACTGATTTTATTTAGATGCATTACTCGTTTTTCCTCCATCACTGTAAGACATGCAATCGCGACTTCCCGGCCCTGGCAATGCCAAGACCACTCCTACCAACGAAGGACATCACCATGAGCAAGACACTTCTTTCCGCCGAACAACTGAAACAAGAATGGGCGACATCGCCTCGTTGGCTCGGCATTAAACGCGGCTACACCGCCGAAGAAGTCGTACGCTTGCGCGGCACCGTCGCGATTGATCACTCCATCGCGCGCCTTGGCGCCGAAAAACTCTGGAAATTCCTGAACGAAAAACCGTTCGTCAATGCACTCGGCGCATTGACCGGCAACCAGGCCATGCAGCAGGTCAAAGCCGGCTTGAACGCGATTTATTTGTCCGGCTGGCAAGTGGCCGCCGATGCAAATCTGGCCGGCGAAATGTATCCCGACCAAAGCCTGTATCCCGCCAACTCGGTGCCGCAAGTGGTCAAGCGCATCAACAATTGCTTGCTGCGTGCGGACCAATTGCATCATGCCGAAGGCAATGACAGCATCGACTGGCTGCAACCGATTGTCGCCGATGCCGAAGCCGGTTTTGGCGGCGTGCTGAATGCATTCGAGTTGATGAAGTCGATGATCGAAGCCGGTGCCGCCGGTGTGCATTTCGAAGACCAGCTCGCTTCGGTCAAAAAATGCGGCCACATGGGCGGCAAGGTGTTGGTGCCGACCCGCGAAGCCGTCGAAAAATTGATTGCCGCACGTTTGGCCGCCGACGTCATGGGTGTACCGACTTTGATCGTCGCCCGTACCGATGCCGAAGCTGCCGATTTGCTGACATCGGATGTCGATGAAAACGACAAGGCCTTCTGCACCGGCGAACGTACGGTTGAAGGTTTCTATAAAACCATCCCGGGTTTGAACCAGGCGATCTCGCGCGGCATCGCTTACGCGCCGTACGCCGACCTGGTCTGGTGCGAAACCGGCAAGCCGGATCTGGCCTATGCCAAAGCCTTCGCCGATGCGATCCATGCGAAATATCCTGGCAAGATGCTGGCCTACAACTGCTCGCCATCGTTTAACTGGAAGAAAAACCTCGACGACGCCACGATCGCCAAATTCCAGAAAGAACTGGCCGCCATGGGTTACAAGTTCCAGTTCATTACTTTGGCCGGTTTCCATGCGCTGAATTACTCGATGTTCAATCTGGCATACGGTTACGCCCGCAACCAGATGAGTGCTTTCGTCGAATTGCAGGAAGCCGAATTTGCCGCTGCCGACCGTGGTTTCACCGCGGTGAAACATCAGCGCGAAGTCGGTACCGGTTATTTCGATTCGGTCACCCAGACCATCCAGGGCGGTCAAAGCTCGACCACCGCATTGAAAGGCTCGACCGAAGAAGAGCAGTTCCATCATTGAAAGCAGGGTGGGCATCGCCCACCTTGCCGCGCGGGTTGGGAATCTCGGTGGGCAATGCCCACCCACCGCAATGAAAAGCCAAGGCCCTGCCTTGGCTTTTTACTGTGTCCCCTATCGAAAAACCGCAATCTGCCGGTCAGGGGCTAGCCACAGCCCGTCGAAATTTGGTTACACTCAAACACTTACCCGATTGGTTTAAAGCTGTGATTGAACTGGTGCGACCAAAATCCCGCAAACCCGCCGCGTCCCAAACCTGCCATCTTCCCTCGATGTTGTCCGGCGAGGAAATGCAGGTTTTGTGTTCGGTAGCAGTCAGTCGCGCGATGTTGCCGGGGGAAGAATTATTCCGCCGGGGTGATGAAGCACGCAGCATGTATGTCATCGATACCGGCGAAGTCCGCCTGAGCTTCGATGACGGTATCGTCGATAAATTACTGGGCCCGGGCCATTTCTTTGGCGAGCTTTCGGTCTTTATCGGGCAACATCAACGCTTCGCCCATGCCATTTCGGAAGCCCCGGGCATGTTGTACGAAATCACTACCGATGCCTTTCAAGGCCTTATTGCCAGCCATCCGGCCGTGGTGGCGAAATTCATGCAACGCAGCTTTACCTATCTGGTCGCCGGCGAACATCAAATGATGCAAAGCCTGCGCCGTCGCAACGAAGACCTGATGCAGACGCTCGATACCTTGCGGCAAACCCGCAGCGAGTTGTCGGTGGCGCAGCAATTGGTTCGCACCGACGATCTGACCGGCCTGGCAAATCGTCGCGGCCTGTATCGTTATATGGATGAAGTCGGTCGGCATCCTGTCGCAGGAAAACGACTTGCCTTGTTGCTGATCGATCTGGACCATTTCAAACAAATCAACGACCGCAGCGGTCACCTCGCAGGTGATGCTGCATTGCGTGCCGTTGCCGAAGAAGTACGCCGCATGGCGGGGCCCATGGATCTGCCGTGCCGTCTCGGTGGCGATGAATTTGCGCTAGTGCTGCAAGTCGCCGACAGCGGCGAATTAAGCAACCGTGCGCTTGAACTGATGGCCGCCGTTCGTGGCCTGCGCCTGCCCAGCCTGCGCGAACATACGCTGAGCATTTGCGTTGGCGGCGCGTTCTGTCACGACCCGGGCGGTTGGTCGCATTGGTACAGCCTGGCCGATACCGCTTTGTACGATGCAAAAAAACGCGGCGGCGGCACCTGGCGCGTAGCCGAATGACCGGCAGATAATGGCCGTCACTGGCTGTTTTCTGCGTTCCCCAATCAATGGCCACAAATCCGCAGATACCCACGAAATTGACTGAACAGCCTACTATCTCGTCGGTACTACGCACTGTCTTGCTCTGCGACTGGGCCGATTCGACCCATCTGATTGAAACCCTTGGCGATGCACGGGCCGTTGGCCTCATGCAAAAACACGATCAATTCGTGCGCGAGACTTTGACCCTGACCCAGGGTCGCATGATCGATAAATCCGACGGCATCCTGGCCTTGTTCGAGCGGCCGATCCAGGCGCTGGATTTTGCCCTGCGCTATCAGCAACAAATGCGGCTTTGGGGCTCGGAATACCAGCAAGCGATTCAAGCACGCATCGGCATCCATGTCGGCGATGTCATGACATGGGAAAACGCACCCGATCAAATTGCCGCCGGCGCAAAACCGCTTGAAGTCGAAGGCTTTGCCAAACCGGTCGCCGCCCGGCTGATGAGCCTGGCCTTGCCGGGGCAAATTTTGCTATCCGGCATGGCACAGAGCCTGGCACAACGCGCGCAACTCGAATTGGGTGAACGCGGACAAAAACTGCGCTGGATCTTGCATGGCCGCTACACCTTCAAGGGTGTTCCCGCGCCAATGCTGGTACACGAAGTCGGCAATCCGGAATTTTCGCCGCTGCGTGCGCCCCCTTCAACACAAAAAGCCTGGCGCGAAATTCCGCTATGGCGCCGACCGCCAATACTCGCACTCGAAGTCCTGCTGACTTCGGCCTTGATCGGCGGTTTTATCTGGAGCACCTTCCAAAGCCCGCCCGCCATCGCTTTCTACGAACGCGACTGGATAGTGATGGGCGATTTGCAAAACCTGACGCGCGAAAAAATGTTCGATGATTCGCTTGATACCGCACTTCGCGTCGGCCTTGAGCAATCGGCCTACGTGAATGTTATTTCCGATAGCCAGGAACAAGATGCCCTCAAGCGCATGCAGCGCGAAGGCCAACGCATCGACCGCCAAACCGGCTCCGAGCTTGCCCTGAGAGAAGGCGCAAAAGCATTGGTATTGCCGACCCTGACCGAAGCCGACGGTCACCTGCGGATAACCGCTGAAGTCATTGATCCAAATTCCGGCGTAACGGTTTATACCGAAAGTGCGGAAGTCGCCAACTCCAATAACGTATTGCCTGCACTGGACGATGTTCTGGAAAAGCTGCGTACCCGCCTCGGAGAATCGATGGGCTTGATTGATAAAAACAGCAAGCCGCTTGATTTGGTCACCACATCAAGCCTGGAAGCACTGCGGGCATATTCTTTGGCACGGCAGGCAAAACAGGAATCACGCTATTCCGATGCACGTCTATTGTATGCACAGGCGATAAAAAGCGACCCGCATTTTGCACTGGCCTACAATGGCCTGGCATCTGTCTGCTATATCAGTTCAGACACTGTCTGTTTTGAAAAAAACATTCGCTCCGCACAGGAAAATCGCTCGCACCTGACCAATCGGGAAGCCCTGTTGCTGGACGCCACTGCAATGCTGGTAGACAACCCGACGGCATCGTTGCCGCAATGGAAGTTGCTTGGAAGCTTGTATCCGGACGAATTCAGGGCTCACTACAACTATGTCTATTACTCGTATGTGGCCGGAATGGTTAACAAGGAAAGCCTGAATATTCTCGAGTCTTCACTCAAGCAACAAAACCCTGCATTGGCAAACTCCTATTATCTGAAGGGCGTTACGCTTCTCTTCCTGAATGATTACAAGGCGTCCCTGGAGGCATTCAACCAGGCGCAAAGCCATGGCCTCAGAGGTTACAAGTCGCATCATGTCCTGGCATACCTTGCCATTGGCGATTATGCGAATGCCGACAAAATTCTCAGATCACAGACAAAAAGTGGTGATGCGGCAAGCGACATTGCCAATCGTTTGCCCGAATTACTGATTGCACTCGGCAAGGGCGATCTGGACAAAGGCTTGGCAGTTGCCAAAAGCATCAATCAGGATGCCCTCAAGGCACCAGCCCAGTCTGCAGAAACCTACGACGGCATTCTGCTGTCGCTGAAAAGCTACAAGCCGGAAAAAAGTTACCCGATCGAGTTGCAGCAATATCTGGACAAGCAGTTGAAACTGATGCAGTCCAGCAATGTCACTGCCCGCAGACACTTGCAATTCAACGTATTTGCAAGCGCCTGGATGGCCGCAAGATCGGGCAATACTGCTCTGGCTGTAGACGCGCTGGATAAAGTAAAAAGTTATGGCCCTGCATATCATTCGGCCATCAACACCGATATGGAGCTGGTCGCGAAAGCTGAAATATCCATTGCCGGGAACGAACCCGACAAGGCAATCGCATTATTGCTTAGTCGATCGCAACAAGAAGACAGTCTTTATCTTCTGCAGGCCACCCTGGAACGTGCCTATCGCAAAGCCGGAAAAATTCCCGATGCAGATGCAAAACTAAATTGGCTGGCCAAAAATCGCGGTCGCGCCTTTGCCGAATACAACGATGACAATTACCTGCAGCCGGTCAATGTATGGACTCAACACCAGGCCGAAATCGGCACCAAAAACAAGGGCTCGTAAGCCCTTGCCCGAATCTCGCGGCACTTTTAGTGCTGCGCGGCATCCAGATTGATCGGATTGAATTGTGCTTTGGCACTTAAGAGCTGGGTACGCAGAGCCTGTCGACTTTTCTTGATATCGTCGGCGCTGGCCAGCTTGTCGCAACTCATGCACATCCAGGCACCCTTGTCGCTGTCGGTTGCCTTGGCCGCAGGCGCGTGGCCTAAGGATGCCAATGCCTGACGCGGGCTTTTCTGGAAGCTCGCACGAAAATCATCATCACTGCTCAATTTATCCAGCAGCTTGTCTACCAGTTCTTCCGAAAGTTGAAACGGCATAGTCAAATCCCCTGTTGTGTCAGAATTGTCTTGTTCACAATGAACGCTTGGCAGTCTAACTACAATTATTGGCCTTGTCAGTGACAGGGCCTGGCCGTAATGAGATTTAACAGGGAACCCCATGCTGATCCAACGTTGCACTCAACTCATGATCGAGCTCGATGCCGAACCACGCTTCGCGCTCGAAAGTCTGCTGTCGGGCGGAGATGGCATGGACAGCACACCACGCTGGATAGCCTATGCCGCCCACCTCGACACACCTGTTCATATCAGTCTGGACGAGCTGAAAGTCCTTGAAAATATCAGCTCGCACAAACCCGCCCGGCGTGGTGAGCTGGTGGAAATACACGGCGAAACGATGATCGATGGCTTGTTAGGGAAATGCCTGCTGTTAAGTGACGACGACCAGCATGCCGTGTTGCGTGAGCGCGATAAAGTCGTCCGCGATGTCGCCTGGTGGCCGCCTGCCGCCATTGCAATGGCGCATGGTCGCTGGCAAGAAGTCGATATCGGCGCACGCAATGAACGCGGCTTGATGATGAGCAGCCAGGATATGGTGGATGCTTTTGGCGCGGCACCGGAACCGGAATATCGTCGCGCACAAAGCGTTCCATCGCTGGCGTTGGGCAAACCAAAAATAACCGCTTTCGACAGCTTGCTGGCAAGACGCAAAACCTGCCGCAATTTTGATCCCGGCCAGGAAATATCCTCCGAAGATTTATCCACCATGCTGCATCGCGTCTGGGGTGCCATCGGTACATTGGAGCTGGCGCCTGGCGCAGTGGCGGTGAAAAAAAATTCACCTGCCGGCGGCGGGCTACACGCCACCGAAGCCTATGTTCTGGTGCAACGCGCCGAAGGTATCGAGCCCGGCATCTATCATTACCTATCGATGCGCAATGCGCTCGAACCGATGCAACATTTCAGCCAGGAATACATGCGCGAACTGATGTATCGCTGCGTCGCCGGCCAGCACTGGTTCCAGGATGTACCGGTGATGGTCGTGATGGCGGCACGTTTTGATCGCCTGTTCTGGAAATATCGCCGCCATACCAAAGCCTGGCGCGTAGTGCATCTGGATGTTGGCCACTTGTCGCAAACCATGTATTTATCAGCCGCCGATTTGGGGCTCGGGGCGTTCGTCACCGCCGCCATCAACGATCACGTCGTCGAAAAAGCACTGGGCCTGCAAACACTGAAAGAAGGGGCGATCGCGATTGTCGGTTTCGGTCCACGCCTGCCGGGCAGCACCACGCGGGAACTGGATAATTTAACGCCGGTGATTATCTAGGCGTATCGGTCAATCCGCTTTTCGCGGCGCGAAATCCAGTTCGAGTTTTTGAAAATGGCCTGTCGCTTGCCAGCGCTGGTTTAGCTCGACCGCCTGATCAAAAAGTATCTGCGGATTGCACTGCGTGAATTGGTAAACCGGTTTGTCTCTTGCAGCGCATGCGCCACGAACACCCTCCAGGAATGCTTCCTGATCGAAAACACCGGACCAAAGCTGGGCCTGCAATGCTTCGACGATGGCTTCAATCTGGATGGCTTCGGTACCGACGGAAACATTCGTCTTGTCGTGCGTCATTTCCATCGTGAAGCTGGCGTCTGCGCCGCGTGCCACCAGATTGGTAAAGCCATGCTGCAAAGCCAAATTCGATTCCACCACATAGTGCACAAGATCATGCGGAAGAATGCCCTGCCTTGGCATAATCGTGCCCGTCTCGGAACCATCGTCCCTGAGGTAACGCAACTGGTCATATTTATCGTGTTTGCTGCGTTTTTCGGCAATCAGTTTCATGAAAATATCCCGCTCAACTTGTTGTTTGATGACGTCGTTTGCTGAACCAGGTACCGACATCGTCGAGCACTGTATACGCGGCGGGAATTACCAGCAAACTCAATAGCGTAGAAGTAATCAAGCCACCGATAACCGCCACTGCCATCGGCGCACGGAAGCTGGAATCACCCGACAAACCCAATGCAATCGGCAGCATGCCCGCGCCCATGGCAATGGAGGTCATCAATACCGGTTGCGCGCGTTTGCGGCAGGCATCGATGACGGCATCGTGCTGGCTGAGATGGTTTTCATCTTCGGCAATCACGGCGTAATCCACCAGCAGAATCGAATTTTTGGTCGCGATGCCGATCAACATCAACATGCCGATCAGTGCCGGCAGGGAAAGCGCATGTTGCGTGATAAACAAACCGCCAAGCGCTCCACCGGCACACAAGGGCACCGCCGTCAAAATGGTGATGGGCTGCAGGGCATGATTGAACAACAGCAACAAGACCATGTAGATGCAAACCAAACCGGCGGCCATCGCGAATAAAAAACCGACGAACAATTCCACGAACACTTCGGCATCGCCGGTATTCAAAAAGCTCACGCCGGCGGGAAGATTTTTTACGCTCGGCAAATTCTGTATTTCGTTCATCACATCGCCCAGTGGTCGCCCGTTGAGCTCGGCAGTGAAGTTGATATTGCGTTGCCGCTGATAGCGATCGATCTGCGAGGGGCCGCTGCTGTAGGTAATCGCGGCAACGGAAGTCAGCGGCACACTGCCTTGATGCGAAGGCACGCGCAGATTCGAGACCAGTGCCGGATCGGCCAAAGCTTCTTCGGTAAAGCCGACCCGAATCGGAATCTGCCTTTCCGGCAAATTCAATTTCGCCAAACGTTGTCGATAATCGCCTGCAGTGGCAATGCGGACGGCTTCGGCAATATCTTCGGTGGCAACACCCAGTTCGGCAGCTCGCGCAGGGTCGGGCGTAATAATCAATTCCGGGCGCAGCAGGGAAGCCGATGAAGAAATGGCACCCAGGCCTTTCAAACCACGCAAATCCTTTTCCAGGTTCTGTGCAGCGTCGAGCAGGATTCTCGGGTCGTCACCGGCCAGTACCAATTGCATCAATTCACCCGGTTCGGAACTGATGTAGCTGATGCGTACACCGGGCAAATCCTGCAGCACTTTCCGCGCCAGTCTTTCCAGATCCTTCTGGCTGCGCTCACGCGTATCGGCATGGCCCCAGTCGAGCACCATGGTGGCTTTGCGGGATTCGGCAAAACCGGTTTTGCTCGGATCGCCGATATCAAGAACGCTGCCGACCGTTGTGTAAACCTGTTTGAGCTCCTTGATTGATTTCAGTTGGCCACGCGCCCGTTCCGTCATCGCCACCGTTTCGGCGAGCTTGGTACCCGGCGCCATTTCGATGCTTAAGTTACTTCGGCCCAAATCGGAAAACGGAATGAAAGTGGCGGGAATGAAAAATACCAGCGACAAGGAGGCAACGAAGATTAAAAACGCTATCAGCAAAGTGCGGCCACGATGACGCAATGCTGCGTCTACCCAAGCCAGATACCAGGTCATTATTTTACTTTCGTGCTCGATGTGCGGCTTGGGCTTCAACTGGTAAGCGGCCATCATCGGTGTCAGCAAACGCGCCACGACCAGTGAAAACATCACCGCCGTCGCTGCGGTCCAGCCAAATTCGCGGAAAAATTTCCCGGCAATGCCCGGCATGAAAGCGACCGGCACAAACACGGCGGCCAGTGTCAGCGAAGTGGCAATCACGGCAACACCGATTTCATCGGCGGCTTCCCGCGCGGCATCCATCGGTGATTTGCCCATGCGCAGATGGCGAACGATATTTTCGACTTCGACGATTGCATCATCGACCAGAATGCCGACCACCACCGACAAGGCGAGCAGGGTGATCAGATTCAAACTGAAGTTGAACAAATACATGACGGCGAAGGTCGGCAGAATCGACAGCGGCAGTGCCAGTGATGAAATCCAGGTCGCACGCCAATCCCGCAGAAAAATAAAAACCACCAGTACGGCCAGCAAGGCGCCTTCGATCAGCATCGTCATCGATGAATCGTAGGAACGCTGCGCTTCTTCCACGGTGGAAGTAACGAGTTGAAAATGGATGTCTGGGTTGCTTGCCTGTAGTTTCTGCAGTGCCGCCCGCACGTTTTTTGCCACTTCGATTTCGCTCGAACCAACGGTGCGCGACAGCGAAAATGCAATCACCGGCTTGCCATCAAGCAATGCCATTTGCGACGGATCGGCGGCGCCGTCTTTTATCGTCGCCAGGGAAGACAGGCGCACCGAACGCCCGTCTTGCAGGCTGATCGAAAAATCGCGCAGAGCCTGCACATCCTCCATCGTGCCGACGGTACGAACGGTTTGCAGACTGCCGCCAAATTCCGCCTTGCCGCCAGGACGTTCGGCCTGTGTGCGAGCCAGTTGCTGCGAAACCTGGCCCGCGGTAATTCCGTATGACTGCAGGGCTTGCGGATCAAGATCGACACGCACCTGGCGATCGATACCGCCCGACCTTGATACGAGCGCAACACCATTGACACCATACATCGTCTTGCTGACTTCGCGATCGACAAACCAGCTGAGTTCATCGGTATGCCTTTTATCCGATGACACCGCGTAAGTCATCAGCGAGCCGCCGATATTGACCTTGCTGATGATCGGTTCCTGGATATCCTGCGGCAAATCGGCACGCACGCGCGTGACCGCATCGCGCACATCATCCAGTGCGGTGGCGATATCGGTTTGCAGGAAAAATTCAATCGTGGTCGTACTGACACCTTCGTTGACATTCGACAGCACCCGTTTCACGCCGGTAATGGTGGCCACCGAATCTTCGATGCGACGCGCGACTTCGGTTTCCAGCTGGCTCGGCGGCGCACCGGGCAATGCGACGGTGACGGTGACCATCGGAAAAGTAATATCGGGGAAACGCGAAATCGGAAGTTTGACGAATCCGTAAATGCCCGCGACGCACAGCACGAAAAAAATCATCAATGCCGGTATCGGCTTTTTAATGGCCCAGGCAGAAACATTCATCATGGTGTTGTGTCTTTCGCTGCGGTGTTACCCACGACGCGTACGCGGTCACCGTCGGTCAAAAATCCTGCGCCCGAATTGACCACGGCATCGCCGGATTTCAAACCCAGGGTAATTTCGACAAAGCCCTTTTCCGTCATGCCGCTGGCAACACGAACGCGTTGCACGGTGTTGTCGGCATTGACCCTGAACACGTAGCTGTAACCATCGCGCTGGACCACCGCGCTGGTCGGCACCATCAACACCTCGCCTTCGCCAATCAGCACACGACCTTGCAGAAAGGTACCGGCTTTCAGGCTGGCGGGATTTGGCAGATCGGCATACAAGGTGCCGGTTCGCGTGGCGGCATCCAGACCTGGCGATACCGCTCTTACCCGTCCTTCGATTATTTCACCACTGCCCGTCTGCAGGCGAATGATCGCGCCGGTTTTCACTTTTGCCAGATCGTTTTCATTCAACTCCGCGCGCCATTCGAGGCGGCCTTGCCGAATCAATCGCAGCAATTCGGTTCCCGCTGCAACGACTTGTCCCGGCTGCACCAGGCGCTTGGAAATAATGCCGTCATCGGGCGCCCGCAGCACCGCGAAATCGCGGCGCAGTTGTACACCGTCACGCACTGCCTGCGAGGTCGCTGCGCGTGCTTGCGCCTGTACTTGTGCAGCGCGTAATTCATCGAGTGCACTGGCGCTGATTAACTGGCTTTGCGAAAGTTTCTGGCCACGGCTCAAATTTACATTGGCCAATTGCACGCCGGCTTTTGCTTCATTCAAGGACGCATCGGCCTGGCGCAATTCGCTATCGAGAGTACGGTGGTCAAGCTCAAGCAACACCTGTCCGCGTTTTACCTGTTGCCCGACATCGACATTGAGCGAGGTCACGCGAACGCCGCTCAACTCGACGCCTAATTGCATTTCTTCCCACGGCGATACCGGGCCGGAGGCAATGATCAGGCGCTCCATTTTCCGCGTTTCGGCCCTGGCAAGGCTGACTGCCATGCTGGCGCTGGCATCGGCCTTTTCACTGGCCGATGCAGCCTCATCTTTTTCGGTGGGTTTGGAGCATCCCGACAAGACAGTAATGGTGATTAGAAACAGGAATGCTGCTTTACTGCTTGTCGTGATCGGCACTGGAAACCCTCTGGTTTTATTTTTCTGCGGCAACGGCTCCGGCAAAATCGCCTGCCAGTGCTTTGTAGACCAATGCCAGCGAAGTGGCCTGGGCGGTTCTGGCTTGAACGTTGGCATCTTCGATACTGAGCAATGTGCGTTCGGCATCGAGCAAACTCAGGAAATCGGCAGCGCCATTGTCGTAACGCAATTTTGCAAGATCACGCGCCTTGCGTGATTGCACGGTCGCTTCCTGCAAATATTGCTGCGAACGATTGCTGGCACGGTATTGCGCCAAGGCATTTTCGGTGTCTTCCAATGCCAGCAAAACGGTTTCCTGATACAGCGCTGCCGAGGCATCGGCGCGCGCTTCGGCAGCCTTCACGTTTTGACGCACGCGGCCAAAATTCAGGAAGCTCCAGCTGATCGATGGCCCGTAGTTCCAGCGTTTACTGCCACTATCGCCCAGGGCACCAACGCTTTGTGCGGTCCAGCCGAAAGCACCGAGCAAATTCAACTTCGGAAAATACTCGGCAATTTCCACGCCCACTCTGGCATTGGCCGCTGCGAATTTTTGCTCCGCGGCGCGAACGTCGGGACGCCGCTTGATCCATTCTTCCGGCGTGCCGATGGAACGCAATGCCGGAAGCTCGGGCATATCATGGCTGGTAGCAAGCACTTCGCGCACGGCCGTTACCGGCTGCACCGTCAATACGGCGAGGCGTTGTTCCTGACGCACGATTTCCGCTTCGATATTGGGCACCTGCGAAGTCGCCTGCAAGGCCAGGGCACGATTCTGCGCAAGCTCGAGGGCATTGCCGCGACCTTCTTTCAGACGCGCTTCCAGCACGCGGTCGGTGCGCTGCAAATTTTCGATATTCTGCGTCTGGATTTTCAGACGCTGTTCGGCGCCACGCAAGGCAAAGAAAGCCTGTGCCACTTCGGCGTTGACCGACAGGCGCGATGAGTCGAGTAAATAACTATCGGCATTGGCCTCGCGATCTATCGCCCTTTTTTGTTGGCGCAGGCCACCGAATAGATCGATTTCCCAACTGGCATCGAAACCGGCTTTATAGCTTTCGGTAATGCCGGTGCCGGCAGGAATAAACGGATCCTGGTTCGAAGCGCGGTTCTTGTCGGCATCGGCACCGGCGGTAATCGTCGGGAACCAGCTGAAGAAAGAAAGACCACGCAATGCACGCGTTTCCCGCAGACGTGCGGCAGCTTGTGCAATCGATTTGTTCTCCTGCTGCGCGCGTGCCATCAATGCACTCAAGGCCGGATCGTTGAAGGCCGACCAAAGCGCGCTTTCGCTTGCATTGGTCTGCGTGGAGGCATCGGCCGCGTTTACCGCTTCGGCTCCTTGCGCCTGATCGAATTTTTCGGGCATCGGTGCATCCGGTTTCACATAACGCGGGCCAACGGTACAAGCACTCAGGCCAATGACAATTGCCGCAGCAAGAACGGTTTTCATGTGTTTATTTTCAATGCGTTTCATGCGCATTCTCCAATTGCTTCGCTTTCGCCTCGCGGCGCGACGACCAGGTGCGAATCAGCACATAGAACATCGGGGTAAAAAATAATCCGAAGAAGGTCACGCCCAGCATGCCGGCGAATACGGTGATGCCCATGACCTGACGCACTTCCGAACCGGCGCCCGATGCAAACACCAGCGGCGTAACGCCCATGATGAAAGCAAAGCTTGTCATCAGGATCGGACGCAGACGCAGGCGGCAGGCTTCAAGCGCGGCATCGACGATGCTGCGGCCCTGCAATTCCAGTTCGCGGGCAAACTCGACGATCAGGATCGCATTTTTGCAGGCCAGGCCCATCAACACGACAAGACCGATCTGGGTGAAAACGTTATTGTCCAGGAAGGTAGGCGCCGATGTCGGCGGGGAGATGTACAACATCATTCCGTGAATGAAATTCACCAACCAGATGCCGCCGATCGCCGAGAAAATGCATAAAGGCACGATCAGGATAACCGTCAGCGGCAAAGTCCAGCTTTCATAAAGGGCCGACAGCACCAGATAGACCAGCATGATGCAAAGCGGAAACACCCAAAGCGCGGCACTACCCTGATGCACCTGTTCGTAACTCAAGCCCGTCCATTCAATGGTCAATCCATTGGGCAGACTTTTTTCGGCGATATCGCGGATAGCAACAATCGCCTGGCTTGAAGACATCAAGGCTGCATTGGTGCCGGCGCCGAGATCGGCCGACGGATAACCGTTATAGCGAATCACCGGATCCGGTCCGTAGCTTTCCTTGATATCGACCACGCTGCCGACCGCGACCATTTCACCGCTCGTGCTGCGCGTACGCAATTGCGCGATATCGCTGACTTCATCGCGGAAAGGTGCATCGGCTTGTGCATATACGTTGTAGGTGCGGCCAAACAGATTGAAGTCGTTGACGTAAGTCGAGCCCAGATACACCTGCAGCGTGTTGTAGAGTTCCGACAACACGACGCCTTGCTCTTTCGCTTTTGCACGGTCCACGTGCGCACTCAATTGCGGCACATTGGCCTGGTTGGTGCTGTACACCGAATACGGATCGAAGCCCGGCGTCTGTCGCAAAATTCCTGCCAGCGCCTGCGTCTGCGTATTCAATTCACCGTAACCGAGTGAACCACGATCCTGCACATACAGTTCGGCACCCGCAGAATTACCCAATCCCAAAACAGGAGGCGGCATCACGGCAAATGCGAGACCATCTTGCACCTGCGAGAACTGCCCGGTCAGCATGCCGGCGATTTCAGCCGCACTTTCCTTGCGCTCTTCCGCCGGTTTCAGGCCGATGAAAATCACGGCCGCATTTGGTGTTGCAATAAAGTGCACCGCATTCAAACCCGGAAATTCGACGGCGTTGTGCACGCCGGGTGTTTTCAATGCAATGTCGCTCAATTTACGCACCATGGCATCGGTACGATCCAGCGTGGCACCTTCGGGCAATTGCACCAGGGCAAACAAATATTGCTTGTCCTGGGTTGGAATAAAACCGCCCGGTACGTTGCGGAATGCGAATACCGCAATACCGATCAAGCCGGCATACAAAATCATCAGGCGGAAACTGCGGCCCATATTTTTTTGTACGACATCGCCGTAACGCACGCCGGCACGATGGAACTTGGTGTTGAACCAGCCAAAAAACCGGCCAAAGATGCCTTCGATAAAACGTCCCAGTCTGTCGGGTTTTGCACCATGTTCTTTCAGCAAAACGGCAGCCAAAGCCGGTGACAAGGTCAGCGAGTTGATCGCGGAAATCACCGTCGAAATCGCAATGGTGACGGCGAACTGGCGATAGAACTGGCCAGTCACGCCATCAAGGAACGATAGTGGAACGAACACGGCAATCAATACCAGCGAGATCGCGATGATCGGGCCCGATACTTCACTCATCGCCTTGTGGGCAGCGGCGAGCGGTTTCAATCCCTCGCGAATATTTCGCTCGACGTTTTCCACCACCACGATCGCGTCATCGACCACGATCCCGATCGCGAGCACCAATCCAAACAACGTGAGTACGTTGATCGAAAAGCCCAGCAACCAAAGCACTGCAAACGTGCCGATAATCGAAACCGGCACCGCCAGCAGGGGAATAATCGAGGCACGCCAGGTTTGCAGGAATACCACCACCACGATGACGACCAGGATGATGGCTTCAAGCAAAGTCTCGATGACGGACTTGATCGATTGGCGTACGAATACCGTCGGATCGAACGCCACTTCCCAGGTCAAATCCTTGGGAAATGTTTTTGCCAGCTCGTCCATGCGTGTGCGAACTGCATCGGATAACTCGATCGAGTTTGCTCCGGGCGCTTCGAAAATCACGATGGCGGCGGCATCTTTATTATTCAGCAAGGAACGCAGCGCATAGGTTTGCGAACCCAGCTCGACGCGTGCCACATCTTTGAGGCGCGTCAAGGCACTGCCTTCGTTTTTCAACACGATGTCGCCGAATTCTTCCGGCGTCGATAAACGTCCCTGTGCATTGATCGACAATTGCAAAGGTGCGCCGCCGGGGTTTGGCGATGCGCCGATACTACCGGCCGAGACCTGTACATTCTGTTCGCGGATGGCATTGACGATTTCGGTCGCCGTCAAATTACGCGCCGCCGCTTTTTGCGGATCCAGCCAGACACGCATGGCATAGTTACCGGCACCAAAAGCCAATGCCTGGCCAACGCCATCGAGACGTGCCAGATCATCTTTCACCCGCAAGTTCGCGAAGTTGGAAAGGTACAGCGAGTCATAGGTTTTATTCGGCGAGGTTAAATGGACCACCATCGTGATGTTCGGCGAGCTTTTCGCCGTGGTCACACCGAGTGCACGCACGGTTTCGGGTAAACGCGGCAATGCTTGCTGCACGCGGTTTTGCACGCGTACTGCTGCCTGGTCGATATCGGTACCTTGTTTGAACGTTACCGTCAGACTCATGGTGCCGTCGGAACCAGCCGCCGATTTCATGTAGGTCATGTTCTCGACGCCATTGACCGCTTCTTCAATCGGCGCTGCCACCGTTTCGGAAATGGTTTTCGGATCGGCGCCGGGATACAGCGCCGTCACCTGCACCGAAGGCGGCACGACATCGGGATATTCACTGATCGGCAATTGCGGAAGTGCAATCAGGCCGGCCGTGAAAATCAGGATGGATAACACCGCCGCGAAAATCGGGCGGTCGATAAAAAACTTGGACGCATCCATGTGGTGTTCTTTGCTCATGATTATTTTCCGGCTTTGGCGGCGGCGCCTGCAGGTGCTGGTGGCGCCTGGTCAGGTTTGTCCATGGGTACGGTGATCGGATCGACCGGTGCGCCGGGGAAGAAAATTTTCCGCACGCCGTTGATCACCACCACGTCTTTTGGATCCAGGCCTTTTTTGACTACCCGTAGGCCATCCACCGTTTCACCCAGCACGACGTCTTTTCGCACGGTCGCATTTTTTTCGCCGAGCACATACACAAATTTGCGATCCTGATCGGTGGAAACGGCCGTCTCGTTAATCAGCAACGCCATTTGTTCGCCACTGCCGAGCAAGCGCACGCGGGCAAACAGGCCCGGCGTAAATACACCATCGGGATTGGCCAGCTCGGCTTTTGCCCGAATGGTGCCGGTGCCGGCATTCAACTGGTTATCGACGAAAACCATTTCGCCCTTGTGTGGAAAACCGGTTTCATTAGCCAACTCGACCTGCACCGGATTGCGTGCATCGCGCGAACTTTGCCGCTCGCCATTTTTCGACATGGTTTGATATTTCAGATACACCTGCTCGTCGCCTTCAAAGGTGACATAGATCGGATCCATCGTTACCACCGTTGCCAGCAGACTGGTGCCGGGCGAAACCAGATTACCCGGCTTCACCATCGCCGCACCGATGCGGCCATTAATCGGCGAGGTGATCTGGGTGAAACTTAAATTCAATTCGGCCTGCGTGACCGCCGCCTGCATCGAACCCAGGTCGGCCTGTGCCTGCTGAAGCTCGCCGCGTCGCTGGTCAAGTTCACCTTGCGATGTTGCCTGTTCCTTGATCAGGCGTTCGCTACGGGCCAGTTCGGTGCGAGCCAGTGACACGCGGCTTTGGGCCCGCGCCACATTCGCACGTGCGCTATCGACGGCGGCGCGATATTCGCGGTCATCAATCGAAAAAAGCAGCTGGCCGCGCTTTACTTCGCTGCCTTCGTGGAAATGCACGGCGGCAAGATAGCCGGAAACGCGTGGCCGCAATTCGACTGTATCGACCGCTTCGATGCGTCCGCTGAATTCGTCCCAGAGCTGCACTTTTTTCTGCACTACCTGGGCTACGTTGACCTGGGGTGCCGGGAATGCCTGTTGCCCGCCGCCGCTGCAGGCGCTCAACAAGGCCACGCTTAAAAGTGAAAATGAAACCGCGATGATTAATTTATTCTTGCGCATACCCAGCCCCAAAGTTCAAAAAAGAATTCCCGCTATAGCGGGAGTGTGTGGATTTTTTGTTACAACCAGTACCGGCCCCTGCCGGCGTTACCGATTTTGTTTTTATATCCGGAAATATCCGGATCCAATGTTGCCCGTCATTGCCTGCACTCATTGCGTCCATTCCTTGGCCAGTGTTTCGAGGCGGGCAATCACTTTTTTCCGCATCGCATCGGGCATTACATGGCAACGGGTAATGTCCTGCCAGAACAAACCGGCGGCAGCCAGTTCCAGAATCATGATGTTGACTTCCTTCGGCGTACCTTTTTGCATGTCGTACCGCTGGCGATTCAGTTCGCGAACCGGCTCCAGCAATTCCTGATCATGCGTGAGCGCGCTCATCATGCCGGCGACGAATCGTCTTTGCTCATCACTGGTGCGGGTCATTGCCCGCAGGCAGCCGATTAAATCCGCTGCTTCGGCGTTTTCCATGCGTGGTCGCAGGGATTTTTCCATGGCCTCCCACTGCGCCATGTCGCGCTCCATCAAAGCCCGCAACAGCAAGTCCTTGGTCGGAAAATGGTAGGTAATACCGCCACGCGTTACGCCGCTCTCTTTGACCAGCTGGTCATAAGTCAGATTGCCGGCGCCGCGCTGCTGAACAATACGTTCGGCGGCTTGCAGCACTTTTTCCTTGGAGGCGGGGGGTCTGGTCATGACAGTAACTATACAAAACGTTCTGTATAGAAACAGAACTGCCCGAACACTGTCAAGCAGGTTTTTGCCGATTCAGCAAAACATTGGCTCTTTTGTTCCCGACAACCTGCAGCAGTCGGCCAGCAGGAAACAAAACTGCGCCCAATACGGGCCGCGTCACGTAAGAACGGGAATACCCATCCCGAAATGTGGAACCGGACTATCGCCCTAATCGGCAGATTCCAGAACCGTTTCAGGTTTCCTGATTTGCGGAAATTTCTGCCAGCTATCGGTGTGTCGCAGCCGTGCGTTGTATTCACAGAAAGAAACCGGATGACCTTCGGTATCGAGAATATGGTGGCAGCAACTCGACACCCGGTCCTGGTCGTAGTTATAGCGATCCATGAACGGCTTGATTGCTATACCGAAAACATCCTGCGGGCGAATGAGCTTCCTTGCCAAACGCGCGAGCATGCGCTTGAAGAAGGGCCCGCCGGTGCCGACGACTTCCTGCATTTCGGTTTTTGAAAGCAGCGTTTTGTAGGCAACCTCGTTCATGACGGCATTCAGGTCCACATGTCGTGCAATGTTGTGCACAATACCGAATCTGCGTGCAAATAAAGTCACCCAGCCACAGTTGGGATGACTGCAGGGAATCGGCAGGAAATCCGATTCCATGGCTTTGCCTGCCATGCCGGCAACGATGCCTTTTGCACAATCACTCAGGGTCAGGCGATCTTCCGCCTGCGCGCCAAGTTCATAGCGGCCGGAAAAAAACGCCGGCTGCATCGCGATTAATCGCACGTTTTTATGCTTCAGGCCTTGCTGCACGACCCAGCTGATATCCGCCTCGCTGACGCCTCTGGTCAATGTCATCGTCAGTTGCATGGCGATACCGGCCCGATTCAATTTCCGAATAAGGTTTTCGCGGATTTTTTGCGGCTTGGCTGCGCGCAACGTGGTGTTCACCACCTCGTCCCGGCCATCAAATTGCAGCAAAACCAGAATCCGCTCACGCAGCGGCATCAAGCGTTCGGCAAAACCGGGCTTATTGAATAGCAACCCGTTGGTCGGCAAATATACTTTGCCGATCGCGTCCTGGGCACAGAGCCATTGCAGGATTTCCTGGAACTGCGGATGCAAACTGGCTTCGCCGCCGGTAATTTGTACCGAATCAAGGCGGCCTTTTTGTTTCACCATATCGATCAGGTGTTTTTTGAAATCTTCAAAAGGCAAAACCCGGTCACCTTTTGAATCCGAATAACAGACACGGCATGCCAGATTGCAGGCGTCGGTAATTTCAACCAGCACGGTGCAGGTTTTGTTTGCGGATTGATCCGAAAAATTCCCGGTTTCATTGCCATTGCTGCCCGGCCCGCAAGTCTGGCCGGGGCCGCAGCAGGCGTTTTCAAATGCGGGAATGTCCAGCCTCGGAATTTCCGAATACGCGCGGCCCCAACGATCTTTACTTGATATCCGGTAATAGGCCGGATCATTTTCAATCACCGCCTGATGCATGCCATGTGTATCGCATTTTTTCACCAGCCAGATTTTATTTTGACGCCGCACCACGCTAGCTGGAATATGGCCAAGACAATCCGGGCATAGACTAATCGTGGTTTTTATCAGGGCATCGGTCTGCAACAGCGCGAATCTTTCGAAAACTTCGGCCTCATTCATTTTGCGCAGCGGCCCGGCAATCCGTTCAAGGCGGTCGTCAAATTTTCCCGGTGCTGAAGTTTCAAGCATCACGGGAATGGAAATGGGTTTACGCACAGGCAAGCACTCCACGCATGACAAATGAACAGGCTTTGTAAAAATGCCTGCGGCTTGCCGGCCAGTGCGCGCTTTCTTCACCGATCAAACGGCGTAACTGGCTGGATGAAAAATCCAGATTGGCGCGATGCTCGGCCATTCGGTGCTGTTCGATAATGTCTTTGGCGCGCTGTGTCGGCACCAAGTCGAAAATCGCCTCGCGCGTGTAACGCACGTGCCGGGTTTCGTCCGACAAGACCGCTGCCACGGCTTTACCGGGATACTCGGAGGCCGAATGGGCGCAGGCTTCCAGATGGATCGTCAGGGAATGTTCTACCCGCTTTTCCAGCCAATGCGCGTGTGCAAGAAAGTTGGCGACTTTATCGCGTTTCTCATCGCGACCAAGTTCGTCCTCTACCCGCCAGGGCTCCGGGGTATGCGAACGAATGACGTGATTGAAGATGCAGGCATCGGGTAAATCGATGACCTCTTCACCCAGCTTGCCAATGGCTTTTGCATACAGGGCAATATGCTTGTCTTCGTCTTGCATGTGCGTGTTCATCATCTGCGCCAGCTCGGGACACTCAACATGCCTGACCGGAAAATAATCGTCTACCGCGTGCGGATACGCTTCGCCACACAAATATAAATTTAGCACGCGCGCATGCAATACCGGATCAGCCACAATATCGCGATGCAATTGTTTCTTGATGGAATTGATAATATTCATCGGCTCATCTTAGTGTTAACAGGCATGTACCAAGCAATAATCCGAACAGGACCAAAAGCACGACGAAAATCCCGCCGACAATCTTCATGCAGCCGGGCTCTTCGTTTTCGACTTCCCTGGATGGCTCGCGGGGTTTTAACCATTCTTCCGGCAACGGATTTTCGCCTTTGGGTTCGGCAGGTTCCGGGGCGCCGGGTTCATTGGTATTCATGAAGCCTCCATCGAAATAGTGGAAACCGATTTTCTTTCGCGACGAAAATAAAGTGCTGCGCTGCCTGCCACAATCATCAACAAGGCGAACCACTGGTAGGCAGAATAGCCATGGAAGGCTTTTTCGGTAACGCGTAAAAATTCGCTGAAAAAACGAAACACGCCATAGAGTATTAAGTACAGGGCAAACAATCGTCCGGCCAGGATTTTTTTGCGCCACAACACCACCAGCGCGCAACCTGCCGCAATATGAAATGCAAACTCGACCAGCGGTGCCGGAAAACGCGATACGCCATCAATGCCGACCATCGAAAACGGACCCCGCATCGGAATGCCCAGACAACAACCCGACAGCCAGCAGCCCAGCCGGCCGGTGGCAATGGAAAACGGCAATACGATGGCGAAACGATCATTGGGTGGCAGCGTGTAACCCAGAATGGGCTTGAATATTTCCGCCGCGACAAAACCGAATAGCAGTGCACCGACAATCGAGCGACCCGAAGTCAGCAAATCGAACCAGCCATGAAAAGGTTTCATCGGCCAAAGTGCATCGCCCATCAAGACGGCAAATTTTGCGCCCAGGACAGCAGCCAACAAGGTAATTGCCTGCAGCCGATAATAACTTTGCTTGTCTTTGGATGAGTACTGCGAAGCAGGCCGAAAAAACACAAACAACGCCAGCCCCGTCAAGACCATCAAGGCATAGGCGGTATGCAAATTGAAATCGAAATTCATTGAAACGCTTTCAGGAAAAAAGCCGTTGCCACGAAAATAGCGAAACAGGCATACGCCATGTGATGCAAACGGCGCTCCCGGTTTTCCAGCATTTTATGAAAGCCGATTTCATCCACCAGAGCCGCTATCGCGAAAATGCAAAGCGCAGGAATGGCAAATGCCGGGTGATGGGAAAACAGGCTCCAGACAAGCACGATCAGCGCAATTGCAACGAGCGCATGGAAGCATTGCTCCAGCATCGGCACCTTGCGGGATTTTTCATGCAACCAGCCGTCATAGGCCGCCAGGCTCATGTATGGCAGAAAACTGATAAACAAGACAAGTTTTTGCGCAAAACCCAGCATTGCATTATTCCCGCGAATTTCAGGTTGGCTGAATATAACAGTTTGGATACGTTATTTGGCTTGTACCAACACACGTTTCATCCAGATGGATTTCAACAAATAATGCGAAGGCCAATACACCAGAATCAACAACAGGAATGAAATCAATACATGCAGATATGGCTGGCCGAATAATATGCGTCCACCGGGCCAGTGATAAACGTAGTTCAGGTTTTCGCTTTCGGAAAAAGCAAACAGGCTCGCCAGCATGACAAGCATTGCAATGCCTGCCTGCACTGCAAAACCGCGTTTGTCATAAGCGGCTTTCCGCAGGCAGTAAATCAGCAAGAGCGGCAAGACGATGTGATAAAGCGATAACACGCGTACCAATAGCGGAATCGAGGTATCCCACATATAAGCCGTGCCCGCATGAATAAATCGGCCCGTTATTAATCGAGCGAGGAAATCTACCAGCCAGAAAATTCCGATAACCGGTGTTGCCACTGCCTGGCTGGAAATCAGCAGCGAATTGGCGGATAAAATTCCCGCACAGCTTATCAAGACACCCAGATTGCATAGCTGCAGAAAATGCCAGCCGCCATAGGCCATGAAATAGGCAGGTATGTAAATCAGCAACCATGCCAGCACAAGCAAGCGTAGATGTAGCGACAACACCTGATCGCTTTTCAATGGCGCGTTTCCGGTTCGGATTCGTCTTGTTGTCGATTTACAGGCACATCACGCCCCGACAACATCGGCCAAAATGTTTTGCCGGAAGCATGCTCAAAGCCAAGCTCGCCGCGAAACGAAACCGGGTTTCTGAACGTGCCCCACACCATGTCCCAGATCGGCAGGTCGCTGTAGTTGTTCGCATGCACACCGCGCTGGTGATGCAGGCAGTGTGCCTCGGGCCTTTGAATCAGATAACCCAGCCAGACCGGCGTACGGATATTGAAGTGCTGGAACATTCCGTAAAACGCCGCGACATAGGCCACCAGCGCCGAAGCTGGCGGATCCAGTCTCAATAAAAACACCGTCACGAACACGAACAGCAAGGCACTTCCAAAGGCCTCCCATGGCGTCTGGTACATCACGCCCGCCACATCCAGCCGTCGTGGCGTGTGATGCAATTGATGCACATGCCGCCAAAGCCAATCGTAGTGATGATAGGCACGGTGCATGAGTGCGTTCCCTAGTGAAACAAGCACATAAGCGATCAAGCCCGCCTTTAAAATGCCGAGCTGGCTTGCGTCAAAAAGATAAATATCCGGAAATATTTTTCGTGCAAGGATCGCCACCACATTATTGACGATGCCAAGCATGATAAAAAAACCGATGCCGGTTAACTGCCAATATTTTATCGATGGCCAAACCCGATTCGAGGAAAAACGCTCGACCAGAACCATCAAAAAATACGTCAGCGGTATGAGCGCAGCGATGAGATGTTCAACGCGCATAATTTGAATACATCCCTTGAGCGGCAATGCACTTTAATCGAGATTCAAACGCGTTGGCAAAAACCCGTGTTTGCATCACGAATTCAAGGTTCGTGCCGGATTCGCGCCTGCCCCGGCCCGGGGTTTTGGCGGCTAGCTCGTACTGCATCACAAATCCGGCTTATGGCATGCTATACAGCAGTCTCATGCTTGCTAGTATGGAATGCCATGAAACCACGCTTTCTTGCCAGCTCCGGAAAGTCCGCCGCAAGGCTATTGCTCGGCCTTGGCTTGGGTTTGTTTTTTTCCTGCTGGCTGCCCTTGAGCGCAGTTGCCGCAACCCTAAGCACCCAGCCCGCCGATATTGCCGCCTTGCGCGCCAGTCAGGCACGCTCGGCAGCGGATTTGCGACTGCAGGCCATCAAGTTGCGCGCCGCCGATCGGGACCGGAAACATCGCGCATGGGCAGGTCTGGCATTGGCCGAATTCGAAAACGATCTGGAAAATGCCGATGCTGCCCTGAAGGCGCTTGATGAAGCCCAAAGCGAAGCCGAAATACTGAACTTGCCCGATTTGAAATTCTGGGCCCTCACCACCCGCAGCACGATCCTGGTAAACCGGGGCCGCTCGGAAGAAACCGAGGCCGTACTCAGGCAAATTAAAATGCTGGTCGACAGCAGCGGCAACCAGGAATGGCGTGCGCAATGGTTGCACCAACGCGGCGTGCTGGAACGCAAGCTGGGGAAATTTGACAGCTCGCTGGATTTTTTCCAGCAATCGCTCGCCATTTATCGTCAGCTAAAAGACTCGCTCAACATGGCGCGCGAGTTGAATTCCATTGGCGTGATTTATGGCCGCACCGGAAAATTTTCCGACGCCGTACTCGCCCATACCGAAGCGCTGGACCTCTCGCGCAAAGGTGGCGACCGTGGCGAAACCGCGCGCGGCCTGCGCATGCTGGGCGTGCTGTATCGCAATATCGACGATGAAGAACTTGGCAGCCAGTACCTGCTCGAAGCACTTGCCTATGTCGAGGAACGCAATGTGCGTGAAGCCATTACCCTGCATGGCGAACTGTCGAAATCGATGACCTTGCTCGATCGCATGTCGGAAGCCGAACATCACGCCGAACTGGCGGTGAAGTTATCCAAGTTGTCCGGCAGCCCGCCAAACCGGGTGAATTCCTACGTCCGCATGGCGGAATTGAAACTGGCGCAGGGCAAGGTGGAGGAAGCCGACTACTGGACCAAGCTCGGTTTCGAATCCTATAACGAGGTGGCCATTCGCGATCAGACCCTGCTGCTTTTTACCCAGGCAAAAGTATCGGCAGCGCGTGGTGAATCTGCCAAAGCTTTGACACAGGCACAAACAACATTGGTAGCGTCACGAAAAATCGGTGACCGCATCATGGAACGTGCCGTGCTCGATTTGCTGGCAGAACAGCAACTCAAAACAGGCGATGCCGCGAGCGCCTTCGTGACACGCAAAGCGCACCAGGCACTCGACAAGGAATTGTCGATCGACATGGCGGCAAGAAAAATTTCCGCACTGGAAAGTAAACTTGAACTTGAACGCAGCGATGCCGCGCGCGCCATGCTTGAACGCGATAATGCGGTGCAGGCGCTGGAATTAAGCCGGCAACGCCTGGTCGGCATTGCATTGCTGGGTGGTCTTGCCATCTTGCTGGTGATGGCGGGCTCTTTGTATTGGCGTTATCTCAGCGTCAAACGCAGCGAAGCGGAAATCAGCGCCAGCCGCGACAAGCTGGCAAAAATGCATACCAGCCTCATCGACAGTACTGCGGCGCTTGAGCGTGTTGCCCACACCGACGCCCTGACCGGCCTTGGCAATCGCCATGCACTTACCAAACGCATGGAGCAATTCCTCGCCAAGGGTACCGAGCAAAGACGCGGCCTGTGCATCCTGTTGCTGGATCTGGATTTTTTCAAACAAATTAATGACAAACACGGCCATCTCGCCGGTGATGCGGTATTGCGCGAAGTGGCAAAACGTCTTACCGATGCACTTCCCGCCAATACGGCCATCGGCCGCTGGGGGGGCGAAGAATTCATCCTGCTGCTTGAACAGATAAGCCTGCCCGATGCTCAGGAGTTGGCCGAAAAAGTAAGACTGGCCATTGCAAAGACACCGGTGATATTCGAAAACGTCGCCATCAATATCAGCACCAGCATCGGCGTGGCCAGCAATAGCGTGCTGAACGCGCATTCCACCGATCCCTTATTGGCCGCCGCCGATGCCGCGCTTTATCGCGCCAAGAACAATGGTCGCAACTGCGTTGAAATGGCCGGGGTTTGATTACGTGCTTTTTCACAACCCGGGTGCGGCACCGCAGAAAATTGCATTTGCCCAAAGCCGACGCGCTTCACATTTAACCTGATATTTCGCCACTTTGTATGCCATTGGTCACTCTTGACGGGTGTGCGTACTGGCAGCACCATCGGTGGCTTGTCTCATCGCGATTTTTGCAATGAGTGGGCCCATGTCTTTTTGACATACCGGTGGAGTGAATGTGATGGATAGACGTAATTTCTTGACTGTATCAGGCATCGGCTTGAGCGGTTTGATGATTCCCGGATTCGGCAATGCGGTAGCTGCCGAAGTGCTTCTCACAAAATTCGATGTCGCGCGCAAAAAAGTCATGGCCGACATTGCACTTAACGCTGCGACCGGCGCTGGTGCTACTTATTGCGACGTACGCATTGGTCGCTACCTGCGACAATTCGTCATCACCCGCGAAGACAAGGTACAAAACGTTGTCAACACCGAATCTACCGGCGTCGGCGTCCGCGTTATCGCCAATGGCACCTGGGGTTTTGCCGCGACCAGCGACATGAGCAATGCCGGTGTCGCCAAAGCCGCCAAGCAGGCGGTCGCCATCGCCAAGGCCAATTCGATTGCACAAACGCAACCGGTGCAATTGGCACCGGTGAAAGGCGCCGGTGAAGTTTCCTGGGCAACGCCGATCAAGAAAAATGCCATGGAAGTGCCGATCAAGGAAAAAGCCGATTTGCTGCTTGGCGTCAACGCCGCCGCGATGGCAGCCGGTGCCAATTTCGTGAACTCGATGTTGTTCGTGGTGAACGAGCAAAAATATTTTGCTTCGACCGATGGTTCCTACATCGACCAGGACGTGCATCGCATCTGGCCAACCTTCACCGTCACCGCCATTGATAAAGCGACCGGTAAATTCCGCAGCCGCGACAGTCTCTCGGCACCGATGGGCATGGGTTACGAATATCTGGAAGGCAATCGCAAAATCATCCTGCCCAATGGCCTGATGGGTTACAACGATTCCTACAACATGAAAGAAGACGCCATCGAAGCGGCCAAACAGGCACAGCAAAAACTCAAGGCGCCTTCGGTAAAACCGGGCAAATACGATTTGGTGCTCGACCCTTCGCATACCTGGCTTACCATCCACGAATCGGTTGGCCATCCGCTCGAACTCGATCGCGTTCTGGGTTACGAAGCAAACTACGCCGGCACCAGTTTCGCCACGCTCGACAAACTGAAAGATAAATTCAAATACGGCAGCGACAAGGTCACGATTTTCGCCGACAAGGTCCAGCCAAACACGCTGGGCAATGTGGCCTACGACGATGAAGGCGTGAAAACAAAACGCTGGGATTTGATCAAGGACGGCACCCTGGTGAACTACCAGGCCATTCGTGATCAAGTGCACATCATCGGTGGTACAGAATCGAATGGTTGCTGCTATGCCGATTCCTGGTCCAGCGTGCAGTTCCAGCGCATGGCCAATGTGTCGCTGGCACCGGGCAAGGAAAAGAAGAGCGTGGCCGACATGATCAAAGGTGTCGAAAAAGGCATCTACATCATCGGCGACGGTTCGTTCTCGATCGACCAGCAACGCTATAACGCACAATTCGGCGGCCAGCTGTTCTATGAAATCAAGAACGGCCAGATTGCCGGCATGCTGGAAGACGTGGCGTATCAAATTCGTACGCCGGAATTCTGGAATGCCTGCAGCGGCGTCTGTGATGAAAGCGATTACCGCTTTGGCGGTTCGTTCTTCGATGGCAAGGGTCAGCCGGGGCAAGTCTCCGCTGTGTCGCATGGCTCGAGTACGGCGCGTTTTGATGGCATCAATGTCATCAGCACCGCACGGTCACTCGGTTAATTGCCCGCCCTTCGCCAGAATTTCAGGAGTAAACCATGAGCATTTTTACCGAACAAGAAGCCCGAACAATCCTCGAGAAAGTCATCAAGCTTTCCAAGGCCGATGAATGCACCGCCACCATGGGCGGCAGCACCAACGGCAATATTCGTTTCGCCTTGAACAATGTTTCCACCAGCGGTATCGTCAATGATTGCGAACTCGGCGTGCAGGTTGCCTTCGGCAAACGCGTCGGCATTGCCACCATCAATGAGTTCGACGATGAATCACTGGAACGCGTTGTCCGTCGTGCCGAAGAATTGGCAAAGCTGGCACCGGAGAACGACGAGTTCATGCCGGCGATCGGCAAACAAACCTACAAGGCAACGCCGACATTCAACCAAAGCATTGCCGACATCACGCCGGAATATCGTGCCAAGGTGGCGTCCGATTCCATCAACCCCTGCAAGAGCGACAAACTGATCGCCGCCGGATTTCTATCCGACAGCGTCGGTTTTTTTGCATCGGCCAACAGCAACGGAAATTTCGCCTACCAGCAATCGACCGGTCTGGATTACACCTGCACCGTGCGTACCGATGATGGCACCGGTTCGGGCTGGGTTGCCCGCAACGCCGGTTCGGTCAGCGATTTTGATGCCAATGTCGAAATTCGTACCGCCATCAGCAAGGCAAAAGGTTCTTCCGGCGCAAAGGCGCTGGAGCCCGGGAAATACACCGTCATTCTTGAACCGGCGGCTTCGGCTGGCCTGATTTCTTTCATGATGTTCGGTTTCGATGCCCGCCAGGCCGACGAAGGTCGCAGCTTTCTGACCAAGAAAGGCGGCGGCAATAAAATGGGCGAGCAGGTGTTCGATCCGCGCGTCAATATTCACGCCGATCCATGGGATGCCGACGCCCCGGTCATGCCCTGGGATGGCGATGGCCTGCCGCGCGAAAAAATGGCAATCATCGATAAAGGCAAAGTCTCGTATCTGGAATATTCGCGTTACTGGGCCAAACAAAAAGGCAAGGAAGCCAAAGGCTCGCCAGGCAACCTGATTATGGCCGGCGGCGACAAGTCCACCATGGATCTGGTCAAGTCGACCGCGAAAGGCGTCCTGGTTACGCGCACCTGGTATATCCGCATGGTCGATCCGCAAACGGTATTACTCACCGGTTTGACCCGCGATGGTACGTTCTACATCGAAAATGGCGAAATCAAATATCCGATCAAGAATTTCCGCTTCAACGAATCGCCGGTGATCATGTTGAACAATGTCGAAGAACTCGGCAAACCGGTTCGCGTCGGTGACGACGAATCGCCATTCCTGATGATGATTCCACCGATGAAAATCCGCGATTTCACTTTCAGCTCGCTCTCGGACGCCGTGTGATGTGTGGGCGAGCGCCTGATGCGCCCGCCCGCCTTTTTCGTTTGTTTTTCAAAAGCGCGGATCTGGTTTCAGGTTCGCGTTTTCTTTTCAAAGCACAAGCATGAACCGCCAGCAATTCCTCCGACTGATGTGCCAGGCCGCTGCCGGTTTAGCGGTTTCGCCATTACTGCTGCGCGAGGCAAAAGCGGCGGCAGCGGAATACGATTTCTGGTTCACGCGCCTGATGTACGATTCGGGTGACTGGGATGTCGATCAACGCATGCCGGCCAACCTGATCACCTCCCTGATTGACTACACCACGCTGCGAGTCGACCCGAAAGAACATGTCATTGCATTGTCGGACCCGAAAATGCGGACCGCACCGTTTTGCTATCTGGCCGGCCACAAACTGGTGCAGTTCAACCGTGATGAACGCCGCAATTTCGAAGCCTACGTGCGCAATGGCGGATTCGTATTCGTCGATGATTGCAATCACGATATCGACGGTCTGTTTGCAAAATCCTTCGAAGCGCAAATGGCAAGCATTTTCGGCCCGGCCGCATTGAAAAAATTGCCGAAGAAACATCCGCTCTACAGCAGCTTTTTCGTATTCGATGAATTGCCAACCACTGGTTTTGAATTGAATGGCTGGGGCGACGACATCGTGCATGATTATCTGAAAGGCATCGAAATCAATGGCCGTCTCGGCGTGCTTTACAGCAATAAGGATTACGGCTGCGAGTGGGATTACGACTGGCGCAACAAACGCTTTCTGGCCGAAGACAACACCAAACTTGCCGTCAACATCGTGATGTACGCCCTGAATAATTAGCAGGACCGGGTAGGACCGCTGTAGGACCGACGGAAGTCGGGACACGAACCACAATCGAAGCAAAAAAATCTCAAGGATCAGCTGCATGGACACCAACGAAACCGTCATCAAGGAAAGACTCGCGCAACTGGGCAATCTGAAGTCCGCCATCGCCAATGCGATTGTCGGGCAGGAGGATGTGATCGAACAATTGCTGATCGGTTTACTCGCAGGCGGCCATTGTCTGCTTGAAGGCGTGCCCGGCCTCGGCAAAACACTGCTGGTGCGCTCGCTGGGCCAGGCCATGGATCTTGAATTCCGCCGCATCCAGTTCACGCCCGACCTGATGCCCAGCGACATTCTGGGTACCGAAATTCTGGAAGAAGACCACGGCACCGGCAAACGCCATTTCAAATTCCAGCAAGGCCCGGTCTTTACCAATTTATTGCTCGCCGACGAGCTCAATCGCACGCCGCCGAAAACCCAGGCCGCCTTGCTGGAAGCGATGCAGGAACACACCGTGAGTTACGGCGGCGTCACGCATGTATTGCCGGAACCGTTTTTCGTGCTGGCAACGCAGAATCCTCTCGAGCAGGCCGGTACTTATCCATTGCCGGAAGCACAACTGGATCGTTTTTTATTGCATGTTCGCGTGGATTACCCGAGCGAAGCGGAAGAGCGTTCCATCCTGCAGCAAACCACCGGCGTGAAAGAAGCCAAGGTGCCGCGCGTAATGGAAGGCGAAGCCATTCGCTCGCTGCAAAAACTCGTGCGCGAAGTGCATGTGAGTGATGATTTGCTGAGCTGGATCAATCAACTCGTGCGTGCAACCCGTCCACAGGAAAATTCTTCGAAGGAAATTCAATCCTGGGTGAAATGGGGTGCCGGTCCGCGTGCCGGTCAGGCTTTGGTATTGGCATCCAAAGCGCGTGCATTGATTCATGACCGCTTTGCCGCCACCCGCGAGGATGTAAAAGCACTTGCCGCTCCGGTATTGCGTCATCGCCTGCTGCTGACTTTCGTCGCCGAAGCCGAACAGAAATCGGCAGACGACGTGGTGGCGGTGCTCCTCGATTCGGTACCGTTCCCGGGCTGATCGCAAGGATGAGCACCGATTTGATTCCCGCCGATGTTCGCGCACGCCTGAAAGCGTTGCGCCTGCAGGCGCGTCGAATTTCCGGCGCGCAGGGCATTGGCCAGCATCAAAGCCGCAGTCGCGGTGCCGGACTGGAGTTCGCACAATATCGCGCTTACGAACCCGGCGATGAACCACGACAAATCGACTGGAAGTTATACGCGCGCTCCGATAAATTTTTCGTGCGCGAAGCCGAACGCGATAGTCCACTGATCGTCTGGTGCCTGATTGATGCCACGGCATCGATGGCACAAGGCGATGCCGCCCGCCCCGGCTGGAGCCGATTGCAGGCGGCAAAAGCATTGACTGCCTGCGTTATCGAACTTGCGCTCAAGCAAGGCGACCGCTTCGGCCTGATTGCCGTCAATGATCACGGCCTGGTGGTCGTGAATGCCGGCAACGGCACCAAACACCGCGACCAGTGTTTGCTTGAATTGCACAAGCTCAAGGCACAGGGCGCATGGCCCGGAGAAGCGCAATGCCGTCCGATCTGGGAGCGCATCGGCGCCAACACTTTGGTGTTGCTGATGAGTGATGACTACGACGAAGGTTGCGTGTCATTGGCAGAACGTCTGGCCGTTGCCAGGCGCGAAGTTTTAAGCGTGCAAATTCTCACCGCCGAAGAACGCGATTTTCCATTCCAGGGCGGCCATCGTTTTCGCGATGCCGAAACCGACAGCGAATTACTGACCGACGCTGCCGCTTCACGCAGCGGATTTATCGAACAGTTTGCGGCCGCGCGCAAAGTGTTGTCTGCACGCTTTTCCGCCAGCGGTATTAACCATGTTGAATATGTTCTTGATGAACCGCTGGATGCGCCGCTGCGCCGGTTCTTCGTGCAACGCACTTCGCGACACCAGGAGAGCGTGTGAATTTTGCCTTGCTCGTTCCCGGCGCGCTGGCGGCATTGGCTGCACTGATTCTGCCCTTGCTGATTCATCTCAGCCGTCGCTCCGAACAACGCCCGACGGATTTTGCAGCGCTGCGCTGGATTTCGGCACAACTTCGGCCCCGCCGAAAACTGGTATTCCAGGAAATTTTATTGCTGTTGTTGCGATTGCTTTTATTGATTGCGATGGCATTCTTTCTCGCCCAACCGGTGTCGATGCAAGCTGTTTCACCTGATCACTGGGTGATGGTCGTGCCCGGTGCAGATATCAAGGCAGCGAAACTTTTGTCTTCGGAAAAAACCGCAAAGTGGCACTGGCTGGCACCGGGGTTTCCCGATTACGAACACAAACCCGCCGATGCGGATTTAACGGACTTACCTGTCGGCAGTTTATTGCGCGATCTGGATTCCGTATTACCCGCCGGCACGAAAATTACCGTGCTGGTGCCGGAACAGCTTTCAGGCCTGGATGGCGAGCGTATCAAGTTAAGTCGCAAAATCGATTGGCAAATACTGCCGGGTTCTTTGACCGCCGCCGCCTCGCAAGCTTCCAGAAAAGCGCCGAACAATTTGCAGGACGATGGCCGAATCCATCTGGCCATCCGCTACGACAATGAACATGCCGACAGTGCCATATATTTCAAAGCCTCACATGCCGCATGGCAAAGTGAACTTGCCGGAAACAAAAAAGATGCGCTGGATATTGCCGGGACTTCATCATCATTAAAACCGGATCGTACTGCCCTGATTTGGCTGGCATCGGGTGAGCTACCGGGGAATATTCGCGATTGGATTTCAAGAGGCGGCAGCATTGTTGTAGCGAAAGAGACACTCGTTCCCGAATTGAAAACAGCTATTCCCGCGTGGCGAAATGAAAACGGCGACATATTGGCGCGCATCGCCACACTGGGAAATGGCCGCGTATTGCAATGGCAGAAAACACTCAGGCCCGATGCCCTGCCCGAATTGCTGAACGCCGATTTTCCCGCACATTTGAAAACCCTGTTGCTGGCCAAGCCCGTCGAACCAACGCGCGGTATGGCGATTTCGCAAGCTCCATTAACCGGCAATATGGCTTGGCCGCAAGCACCACAGTCCTTGCAAAACTGGTTTGCCTTATTGATTGTTCTGCTATTTGCACTGGAAAGATGGTTGGCAAACGCTCCGCGTCGCTGGAGCACTGCATGAGTGCCGTCATGCGAATCAGGCAATGGCAGCGTGTCGCACGGCAAAGACGCTTCTTCATTGTCTTCCTGGTCGGGCTGCCTCTCGCCTTGGGCTTGTCATTGCTGGCGTGGCGTTTTGCTTCCATGCCCATTGCCATCAGCCTGCTGCTGGCCGGCATTGTCGCGATGGTTTTTTTTGCGCTGCGCTCGACTCGAAGTTTTGACGATGCCTGGTTGATTAGACAACTGGATCAGCGGCTCGCGAATGTCGAAGACAGCAGCGATTTGCTTTTCAGGAACGATACGACTTACTCGGCCTTACAAAATCTGCAGCGCGAACGCGTTGAAGAACGCCTGTCCGGCCTGAACCATCTCGACCTGCGTGAAACCTGGCCCTGGAAGAAAATCGGCATGGTCTGGTCTTTGGGATTAGCACTAGGCTGCGTAGCTTTTTTCTGGCCGCAGACAAAAGCGGAAATCATGTCCGCCTCCACTAGCCACACGGATGGTAAAACCAATACGGCTGTACCGGTTCGCCTGACCAATCAGCAAATCAATATTCATGCACCGGCTTATACCGGTCTTGGGATGCGTAGTGAAAACGCATTGCAATTGAAATTTCCCGAAGGTTCGACGCTCGGCTGGAAACTCAAATTCCAGCCGCAACCAACCTCTGCCAACCTGCTGTTTCACGATGGCTCGCGCCTGGACCTGCAACTGAAAGGCGATACCTGGCAGGGCTCGCGAACAATGATGCAATCGGGACTTTACCGATTGCAGGTGAATGGCAAAGCTTTGAAGGAAGACAAACTTTATCGACTCGATGCCATCAAGGACCTGCCGCCGCAGATTCGGGTTCTACTGCCGAATAAAAATCTCAGCCTGGTGGAATTGGGGCAAACGCATTGGCCTTTGAGCTTTGAAGCCGAGGACGATTACGGCCTGGCCGGCGCACAATTGCGAATCCAGTTGGCGCAAGGTAGCGGCGAGAATATCAAGTTCAAGGAACAGACCCTTGCCATGAACGGCGAAGGCAGCCGTGCACGCAAACGTTATGCACAACAACTTGATCTGGCTTCGCTGGGCGTTGGCCCGGGTGACGATGTCA